>WBZN01000326.1_pt1 | contig 47286 bp, 44 predicted proteins | sample 5204281 | NCBI WGS metagenome assembly WBZN01 (sample SAMN12344347, study PRJNA552823) | activated sludge metagenome | biome: Activated sludge suspended growth; feature: Nitrification reactor; material: Wastewater; isolation source: activated sludge from nitrification reactor of wastewater... | reverse complement strand
CCGCATCGAGCCTCGTGCCCGAAAACGCCGGCCCAAACCCTACCACTGGCTCAAAGAGTCTCGACCACGTGCGCGTCGTCGAATCCAAACTCAGGGTCATGGTCGGAAACTTAAGTAAGTGCCATTCAGTTTAGTCTGACTATGTCAAGTGAATCGTCGAAACAGCAGGTGAACACGCCCCGGATTTCCTGATCAACGTTTGCGCCGACGGAGGAAAGCCAGTATGCAATCGCAGAAGATCCTCTCGAATGTCGATCCGCCCACGAGCTTCATCGACTCTCTCAGTGCGTACAGCCGACAGCATCAAGCACAACACTGGCACGGTACGTTCGGTGATTTCCTCAGCACCATCCTTCCCCCGAATCCCGCGGCGCTGGCCCGCACCAGTCACCAGTACGTCTGGGACATGTTGCGCTGGTACGGGCGCGAAATGCCCGATGCCGACGAGAATGCACGCTCGCAGGCCCTGTTCCGCTCGGAACTGTTCGGGCTCGATGAGCCGCTCACCCGCGTCGGCGACTATTTCAAGGCGGCGGCCGCGGGCTCGGACGTCGGCCGGAGGCTCCTGTTGCTGCTCGGGCCGCCCTCCGGCGGCAAGTCGACGCTGGCGATCCTGCTGAAGCGCGGCCTGGAGGAATACAGCCGCACCGATGCGGGCGCGCTCTACGCCATCAAGGGCGCGCCGATGCACGAGTCGCCGCTCAACCTGATTCCCGCCAGCCTGCGCGGCTCGTTTCGCGATACCTACGGGGTCGACATCACCGGGGAGATCAGCCCATGGTCGCGCGAACGGCTCGACCGGGAATTCAAGGGCGACTACCTGCAGGTGCCCGTCGAGCGCATCTTCCTCTCGGAAGCCTCGCGCGTCGGCGTCGGCACGTATGCGCCGCACGACCCGACCACGGCCGACATTGCGGACCTGGTCGGCTCGGTCGACCTGTCCAAGGTCGCCGAGATCGGCGATGAGGGAGACCCCCGGGCCTGGTCCTGGTCGGGCGCCGTGTACGCGGCGAGCCGGGGCCTCTTGGAGATGATCGAGATCCTCAAGGTCAAGCGCGAGTTCCTCTACCTGCTGCTCACGCTCACGCAGGAGAAGAACGTCAAGGTGTCGCGCTTCCCGCTGATCTATCTCGATGAGACCATTCTCGCGCACACCAATCTCGCGGAATTCAACAAGTTCCTGCAGGAGAAGGAAAACGAGGCACTGCTCGACCGCATGGTCATCATCAAGGTGCCGTATGCCCTGTCCTATCTCGACGAGGCGCGCATCTACAAGAAGCTGGTCAGCGGCGCCCCCGCGTTCCGCCAGGTGCATCTCGATCCACACGTGCTCAAGCTTGCCGCGGTCTTCGCCATCTTCACCCGGCTCGCCAAGCCCGAGAAGGAAGGGCTCGACCTGTCGAAGAAGCTGCGCCTGTATTCCGGCGAGACCGTCGAAGGCTTCGCCGACACGGAGGCGAGCAAGCTCAAGGCCGAGGCGCCGGATGAAGGCCTCGGCGGCGTGAGCCCGCGATTCGTGGTGAATGCGATCTCCAATGCGATCACGCACAACAACGCCAAGAGCCTCACCAGCATGGAAATGCTGCTGGCGCTCAAGGATGCCATCGAGAGCGATGCGCGCATGGACGCCAAGCAGAAGAAGGCCTGGATGGACCACCTGGTGAGCGCGCGCAAGGAGTTCTACAACCGCTGGGTCAAGGAGGACGTGCATCGTTCCATGTTCGCCTCCTTCGAGGAGGAAGCGCAGCAGCTTCTGGAGAAGTATCTCGACGAGGTCGAGGCCTCGCTCGACCAGCGCGAGGTCAAGGATCCGATCACCGGCGAATCGCGTCCGCCGGATGAGCGCTTCCTGCGCTCGGTCGAGGAGCAGATCAAGGTGTCCGACTCGGGCAAGCAATCCTTCCGCCAGGAAGTGGTGCGCAAGGCCATGGTCGCCTTCAAGGCCGGCGAGAAGTTCTCACTCAGCCGCCATGCGCGCATGCAGGAGGCGATCAAGCAGTACCTGTTCGCCGAGCGGCGCGACGTCCTGCGGCTGGTCACCTCCTCGGCGCGACCCGATGATGAGACCCACAAGAAGATCTCCGCGGTGCAGCAACGCCTGATCAGCGACTACGGTTATGACGAGCACAGCGCCAAGGAAGCCCTGAACTACGTCACCACCCTGCTCGCCCAGGAGTAGCGGCCTTGGGAATAGGCGACGACAAGTCGGGCGCCGCGCGGATCAACGGGTGGTATGACCTGTTCTCGCGCGGCGCCCGCGACTGGCTGCGCCACAACGACAAGGTGCGGGAGGCCGTGCGCAAGCACCTGCCGGAAGCCATCGCCGGCGGCGATGTGCTCTCGGGCGGCACGCGCACCGTCCGGGTGCCGGTGCGCATGCTGGAGCATTATCACTTCCGGTTGCGCCCGCCGGATCAACAGAGCGGGGTCGGTCAGGGTGCCGCCAAGCCGGGCGATCAGCTCGGTCGGCCGGCGAAGGATGCCGGTCAGGACAAGGGGCAAGGCGGTCGGGATGATGGCGGCTACGAGTTCCTGCTCGAATTCAAGATCGACGACATCGTCGACTGGCTCTGGGAAGAGATGCAGCTCCCCAACCTGAAGGCCCGCGTCGGCAAGTCCGAGGAATCGGACTGGACGCGCGAAGGTTGGGACAAACGCGGGGCACGATCACGACTCGATCGCCGCCGCTCGCTCAAGGAATCGATCAAGCGGCGCGCGGTGCAAAGTGAGGGCCCCTCCTTCACCGACGACGACCTGCGTTTCCGCCAGCTCAATCGGCGCGAGCAACCGGCGACGCAGGCCGTCGTCTTCATGCTGATGGACGTCTCGGGGAGCATGTCGGACCAGGATCGCCAACTGGCCAAATCCTTCTTCTTCTGGGCGGTTCAGGGACTGCGCCGTCAGTATCGCCATCTCGACACGGTGTTCGTCGCGCACACCACCGAGGCCTGGGAATTCAACGAGGAGCAGTTCTTCCAGGTGAGCGGCAGCGGCGGCACGGTCGCCTCCACCGGCCTCAACAAGGTCGTCGAGATCATGCAGGAAAGATTCGATCCGGGCCGCTACAACGTCTACCTGTTCTACGCCTCCGACGGCGACAACGTGCAGAACGACCGGGCCGATGCCCGCCAGGCGCTCGAGAAGCTCGCCGGGGAGGCGAGCTATCTCGGCTACCTCGAGATCTCGCCCGTCGGACATCGAAACCTCTCCACCGAAACCGCGCAGCTCTTTCAGGAGCTCGCCCAGCAGGGGCAGCCCGCCGGCAGCTTCGCGGTGAGCCAGCACGAGGAGATCTGGGCGGCCGTGAGGCATTTCTTCAGCCACCAGGCCAAGGCGGACGCATGAACATGAGCGAGTGGCAGGAGTTGCTGCCGCGCATCCAGGATCTCGCGGTGAAGCAGGGTCTCGCCTACCACCCGGTCGAATTCGAGACCGTGCCGGAATCCTTCATGATGGAGATCGCCGTCTACGGACTGCCGGTGCGCATGCCGCACTGGTCCTTCGGCGTTCGCTACATCAGCCAGCTCATCCAGCATCGGATGGGTCATTCGCGCCTCTTCGAGGTGGTGTTCCCGGGCAACCCGGGCCGCGCCTATCTCGCCGGCGGCAACAGCCTCGCGGAGAACATCCTGGTGACCGCCCATGTGCTCGGGCACGCGGATTTCTCCCGCAACAATCTCATCTTTCACGACAGCCAGCGCCAGGTGGGCGAGCACATCGTCGAACAGGCCGCGGCCCATGCGCGCCAGATCGCCATGGCCATCGAGGAACATGGCCAGGAGAAGGTCGAGGCCGTGCTGGATGCAGCGCTCGCGCTCGAGCAGCACATCGATCTCAATCACGAAATACGCCGGCCGCAATACCCGCAATATCTCGACCCGAAGTCCGACACGCAAGGGTCGGAATTCGGCCGCCGATTCGCCGCCCTCGATCCCCAGTCGTCCGAGACGAAGGACGCCTCGGTGCGGCGACGCGCGCCCATCCCGCCGCATCCGGAAAAGGACCTGCTGTGGTTCATCGCCCAATATGCGCCTGATCTCGAGGGCTGGGAGCGGGACATCTTCCTCGCCGTGCGCGAGGAGAGCTTCTACTTCTACCCGGTGTACGCGACGCAGATCATGAACGAGGGCTGGGCCTCGTATTGGCATGCGCGGCTGCTGCGCGAGGCGGATTTCCTGCCGCAGCACGCCTATGTGGACGCCATCAAGTGTCATTCGGACGTGGTGCGCCCCATCGCCAGCGGCGAGAAGGTCGCGCTCGCGGTCAACCCCTATCACCTCGGCTTCTCCATCTGGGAAGACCTGGTCGAGAAGCAGGGTCTCACCGCCGCGCGCAAGGCCATGCAGGAGGATGACGATGCGAGCTTCGTGCGCAATCACCTCAACCTCGAGCTCGCCAACGAGCTGCAGCTGTTTCGTTACAAGGCCGAGCCTTCCGGCAGCATCAGGGTACAGGCCGAGGACCTGGCCGCGCTGCATGAGGAGCTGGCGCGGCCGAAGTACAATTTCGGTGCGCCGTCGATATCAGCGGCCGAGGTGCACGTCGATGGCACGCTGGTGCTGGCGCACGATCACCAGTGCGATGGCCGGGGCATCGACGTGGAGCGTGCCGGCAAGGTGCTCGAATACATCAAGCGCGTGTGGCGGCGGCCGGTGATGCTGAGGACGATCGACGGAAGCGGCAGCGCGATCGAGATCAAGTCCCCGTAAGCGAAGCCGCCGCGTGCGCGTTGCGGACGAAGGCGCGCACCTTCTCGGGATCCTTGACGCCGCGCTGTCCCGCACGGTCCGTGCGGGTGAACGAGTCCACGGCCCACGGCCGCACCACCCCGATCGCCTCGGCGACGTTGTCGGGCGACAGTCCGCCGGCCAGCACCACCGGCACCGGAGACTCGGCGACGATGCGTGCGCTGATGTTCCAGTCGTGCGGCCGCCCGGTTGCTCCGGTGATCGGGTTGTTCGTTGCGCCGGAATCGAGAATCAGGTAGTCCGCGATCCTGGCACGCTCGCGCGCCACCTCGATGGCCCCGGGACCGTCGATCAGCACGGCGAGCATCAGCTTGACCGCGCCGATGCGCGCGCGAATGCGCTCGACCGCCGGCACAGGCAGATCCCGGGCAGCCAGGTGCAGGATATGCGGACGCGTGAATTCGAGCATGCGTGCGATGCGCTCGACATCGGTGCCAAGGGAAAGGGCGATGGTGAGCGCCTGGCCCTCGACCGCCGCGAAGATCTCGCGCGCCTGCGCGCTGGTGCGGTCCTCGACCACCAGCCCGTCATTGTCCGTGACCACGCCGATCAGGTCGGCTCCCGCCCGTACCGTGTCGATCGCATCCGCCACGCTCGTCAACGCATAGATCTGGATCTTCAAGACTCACTCCCAGTTGCACGAACTGCCGCGTACCGCCGGCCGGGTCAGGATCACGCGGATGCCGCCCCGTGCGGCACCGAATGCCTCGAGCGCGCGTGCGGTCGCCTGATTGGACTCGGGGCTGGCATCGGAAAAGCCGAACAGCGTCGGTCCCCAACTGCTCATCCCGATGCCGCGCAGGCCGAGCCTGCGCATCTCGGCGATGGTGGCGTGCACGACCTCGTTCTGGCGCTCGAGCTGCATGCGCTTCCAGCCGAGCTTCTGCATCGCCTCCACGCCGCTGCTGAAGGATTCGAGATCCGCTTCCTTCACGGCCGGCAGCACCTTCAGCAGTGCCAGGCGTGCGGCCTGCGCCGCCTCGGGGCCGGGCATCGGGGCATGGGTGCGAAACAGCTCGCGCTCCTCCTCGCCGTGCGTGAGGCGACCGGCCTCCGGTATCGCCAGTATCACGTTCCACGACGCCGGCAGCAGCGAGTGAAACAGGATCGGCGCCGGCGGGAAGTCCGTCGAGGCGGACGAGGGCGCGAAGCCCGGCTTGCCGCCCGGCCCGCCGAAGCGATGACCGCCATCGCACAGGAAGCCTCCGAGGTCGAAGGACGCGCAGCCGATCCCGCTCGTGCCACCCCGCTGCGCGATGCAGGAGAGTTCGTGCGTCGTGAGCTTGAGGTCATAAAGCAGGTTGAATGCCTGCGCGAATGCGAGCGCGAGCTGCGTGCCCGAGCCCAGTCCCACGTGATCCGGGATGGTCTGCTCGACGAACACCTCGATGCCCTCGATGTCGTAGCGCTCGCGCAGTGACGCGCTCACACTCTCGAACTTGCGCCGGATCGAGGCGGGCAGCTCCGTGGCTCCGCTTGCCGACAGGGTCGGCGCACGCCGGGCGCGAATTTCCACGCACGGGTTCTCGAGAGCGAGGCCCAAGCCTCCCTCGATGCGTCCGATCTCACCATTCATGTCGATGAGGCCGAAGGACAGACGGCTGGTCGTGCGGATCCTGAGGGTCTTCTCTGTCATGTGCGGGCCTCGGCTTCCCCGCACGTATTGGAGGGCAGCAGGCCGCCGGTGCGCCAATAGAAAGTGATAGCCGACCCATGAGCGTCGGCTATGGCATGCCGCTCAGTTCGCGAGCGTGCCCAGTTTCTCCAGCACCGCGTCCCGCGCCCCGGAGTCCTCGAATTCGATCACGATCTTTCCCGTTCCATCGGACCGCTGATGAAGCTGCGCATGCAATCCCTGCCCCAGCGATATCTGGCTGACCTCCGCGGACTGACCCATCGCCCGTCCCGAGCCGGCCCGCGCCGCCTTGCGCACTTCCACTTCCGTCTGGCGCACGCTCCATTGGCCGGTGTCGATGAGCTTCGCCAGCCGCTCCCGTTCCGCGGGCTCCTCGACGCCGAGCAGGGCGCGCGCATGTCCCATGCTGATCCTGCCGCTGTCCATCATGGCCGCCACCGCCGGGGGAAGCTCCAGGAGACGCAGCAGATTGCTGACGGCCGCCCGCGAGCGCCCGATGGCCCGCGCCACCTCCTCGTGGGTGAGCCCGAAGCCCGCGATCAGGCGCTCCAGGGTGCGCGCCTCGTCCAGCGCGCCGAGCTCTTCGCGCTGGATGTTCTCGATCAACGAGACCGCGAGGGCCTCCTGATCGGTGAACTCCCGGATGATCGCCGGTACGCGCAGCAGGCCCACCCGCCGCGCCGCCTGGAAGCGCCGCTCGCCGGCCACGACCTCGAACTGATGAGGCAACCCCGGCACCGGCCGGACGATCAGCGGCTGGATGATGCCCGTCGCCCGCACGGAGGCGACCAGCTCGTCGAGCAGCTCGGGTCGGGATTCGCCACGCGAAGACTCCCGCGTGGCGCGAATCGCCGCGAGCGGGATGGTTCCCACGCTGTGACGATAGGTGTGTGGCCGCGCCTCCAGGAACTCCTGCAGCGCCGTGATGCCGGTCATGTTTGCGCCCCTGCTAAGGTCCAAGCACCCTCCTCAACACCGAAGCGTCCTCGCGCCCCACCAGGGCCTGATAATACCCGCGGCGCACGCCCACGGGCTCGAATCCCATCGACTGGTACAGGCGGATGGCGGCGCTGTTCGAGGGCCGCACCTCGAGGAAGGCTTCGGACATGCCAGCCGCGCGCGCGCGTTCCAGCAGGAACAGCAGGATCCTGCGCCCGAAACCCCGGCACTGGTACTCGGCGCGCACGCAGACGTTGAGGATATGCGCTTCGCCCCCGCCCATCGAGAGAATGCCGTAACCGGCAACATCACCGCCGATGTCGAGCACCCGGCAGGTGTAGCCGACGCGCAGGCAATCGCGGAAGATCCCTTCCGTCCAGGGAAACTGGTAGGCCTGTTGCTCCACGGCCAGCACGTAGGGCACGTCGGATTCCAGCATGGGCCGGATCTCCGCCGTGGCCGGACGCACTTCAGGAGGAGCCGCTGCCACCTTCCAACACCTTCTGAGCCAGTTTCAGATCCTCCCAAGCTTTGCGCTTTTCCCCCGGCGAGCGCAACAGGTATGCCGGGTGGTAGGTGATGATCAAGGGCAGGCCGGCAGGGCCGAATCGATGCACGACCTGACGTAATTTTCCCAGACTCTGGTCGGTTCCGAGCAGATTCTGGGCCGCGATCCTTCCTACGGCCAGCAGGATCTTCGGCTGCACGAGCTCGATCTGGCGATGCAGGAAGCCGGCGCAGCTGCGCGCTTCCTCAGGTCTGGGATCCCGGTTGTTCGGCGGCCGGCACTTCAGGATGTTGGCGATGAACACCTGCTCACGGGCGAGCCCCAGGGCCCGCAACATGGTGTTGAGAAGCTGGCCGGCGCGCCCCACGAATGGTTCGCCCCGGCGGTCTTCCTCGGCACCGGGGGCCTCGCCGATGATCATCCAGCGGGCGCTGGCGGCGCCCACACCAAACACGGTCTGGGTTCGCGTGGCCGCCAGCCCGCAGGCCGTGCAGGCCGCCACGCGCTGGCGCAGCTCTTCCCAGCCCAACACCGCCAGTTCCGGTGGAACCTCCAGGGGCACGCAGATTCCCTTGCGGGAGGTTGCCGGGGCGCGGAAGTCCCCAGGCAACGGTGCGGGCGTATCGGCGGGCCCGATGCCCTCGCGCCCGCCGAGGGCATCAGGCTCAAGGGTCGATCCGCCGCCCCGCAGCCGCCATCCCTGGATGCCGAGGCTTTGCAGGTACGCCTGGCGGCGCGCCGTGCTCATGCCGGGGCAGCACCCCCGCGGCCGCGTCGCCGGATCCTGCGATACAGCCACAGCGCGGGTCCGGACAGTGCATACGTGCCGAACAGGGTGAGCAGCGCCACGGGGGGATGCGTGGCGATGATCGCAAAGGCCACGGGCACGAGGATGATGTAGGCAAACTTCACGCGTGCGCCGGCATCCACCTTCTTGAAGCTGTTGAAGGAGAACCTGCTGACCATCAGCGCGCCCGCGATCGCGGTCACGAGGAAGGCGACGACCAGTTCTGGCAGTCCGACGCTCGTCTCCGCCTGGCTCACGAGCCAGATGAACGCGGCGACGATGGCGGCGGCCGAAGGGCTCGGCAACCCTTCGAAGTAGTTCTTGTCCTGCACCGCGCTGCGGGAGTTGAATCGCGCCAGGCGCAAGCCCGCGGCCGCGGCGTAGAAGAAGCACGCCAGCCAGCCGAAACGCCGCCACAAGGGCCCATACTCGGTGATGCGTGCCACACCCCACTGGTAGGTGACGATGGCCGGCGCAAGTCCGAAGGACACCATGTCGGAGAGGCTGTCGTACTCCTTGCCGAAGGGACTCTCGGTGTGCGTCCAGCGGGCGACGCGGCCGTCGAGTCCGTCGAACACCATGGCGACGAACACGGCGATGGCGGCCTTTTCGAACTGATACTCGATGGCCGCGACCATCGCGTAGAAGCCGGAGAACATGGCGGCGGAGGTCAGCAGGTTGGGCAACCAGTAGACCCCGCGCGGGCGGCTCTCTCTATCCTCTGCCTCGTTCATGCGCCGACCATGATAGCAGGGCACCTCATGTAAGATAGCGGCCCATGCGATTCAGCCAGTACCCCATCGCCTCCCTCAAGGAAGTGCCCGCCGACGCCGAAGTCGTCAGCCATCAACTCATGCTTCGCGCGGGGCTCATCCGCCGCCTCGCCGCCGGCATCTACACCTGGATGCCCCTGGGCCTTCGCGTGCTGCGCAAGGTCGAGACCATCGTCCGCGAGGAAATGGACCGCGCCGGCGCGCTGGAACTCTCCATGCCCACCATCCAGCCCGCCGAGCTGTGGAGCGAGTCCGGCCGGCTGTCCGCCTACGGGCCGGAACTGCTGCGCCTGAAGGACCGGCACGATCGCCCCTTCGTGTACGGTCCCACGCACGAGGAAGTCATCACCGACATCGCGCGGCGCGAGCTGCGCAGCTACAAGCAATTGCCGGTGAACTTCTACCAGATCCAGAGCAAGTTCCGCGACGAGATCCGCCCGCGATTCGGCGTGATGCGCGCGCGCGAGTTCCTGATGAAGGATGCCTACTCCTTCCATCTCGACGAGGCGGGACTGGCCGAAGGCTACCGGCTGATGTACGAGGCGTACACGCGCATCTTCACGCGCCTGCAGCTCACCTTCCGGGCGGTGCAGGCCGATGCCGGCAGCATCGGCGGCAGCATCACGCATGAGTTCCACGTGCTCGCCGATTCCGGCGAGGACGCCATCGCCTTCTCCGACGCAGGCGATTACGCCGCCAACGTGGAGCTCGCTCCGGTGGTGCTGCGCGAACCCAACCGGCCGGCGCCGGGCCAGGCGCTCGCGAAGGTGCACACGCCGGCGGCGAAGACCATCGCCGACGTTGCGGCCATGCTGAAGGTGGAACCCACGCAGTGCCTGAAGACCCTGCTGGTCGATGGCAGCGATGGCGGTGTCGTGGCGCTGATCCTGCGCGGAGACCACGAGCTCAATGCCGTCAAGGCGCAGAAGCTTCCGGGCATCGCCGACCCGCTGAAGATGGCCTCCGCCGAGCGCGTCCGGCAGGCCAGCGGCAGCGAGCCCGGCTCGATCGGTCCCGTGGGCTTCAAGGGCCGGGTGCTCGTCGACCAGGCGGCCGCCCAGGTGGCGGACTTCGTCTGCGGCGCCAACGACAAGGATTACCACCTCACCGGCGTCAACTGGGGCCGTGACCTGCCCGAGCCGCAGGTCGCCGACCTGCGCAACGTGGTGGCGGGCGACCCGAGCCCGGATGGCGCGGGATCCTTGCGCATCGCGCGCGGCATCGAGGTGGGCCACGTGTTCCAGCTCGGACGCAAGTACAGCCACTCGATGCAGGCGACCGTGCTCGATGAACAGAGCCGTCCCGTCGAGATGTTCATGGGCTGCTATGGCATCGGCATCACGCGCATCGTGGCGGCGGCCATCGAGCAGAACAACGACGCCGCCGGCATCATCTGGCCCGATGCCATCGCTCCCTTCCAGGTGGTGCTCGTGCCCATGAACTACCAGAAATCGGCGCAGGTCCGCGAGGTCGCCGACCGGCTGTACACGGACCTGTGGGCGGCCGGCATCGAGGTCCTGCTCGATGACCGTGACGTGCGTCCGGGCGTGAAGTTCGCGGACGCGGAATTATTGGGCATCCCCCACCGGGTGGTGGTGGGCGAGCGGGGCCTCGCGGGCGGCCAGCTCGAGTATCGTCATCGCCGCGCCAGCGAATCCTCCGACCTGCCGCTGGCCGAGGCCGTGCAGTCGCTGCGCGCAAAGCTCGGAGCCCGCTGAAGCGCCGGAGGCCGCTTGAGCCACGACAAGGTCCGCGTCCATCGCCTGCCGCTCCTGGCATGCCTGCTCGGCGCCGTCGCATTGCTGGCCGGCGTTCGCGTCCCGGCGGCCGAAGCGCAGCACGAGCTCGAGCTCAAGGGACTGCTGCAGAAGGTCATCGACGAGGCGGACTGCTTCACGGACAAATACGAAGCCATCGTCTGGTACAAGGTGATGGAACCCCGGCTGCAGCGCTTCGTGCCCTCGCACGCGCGCCGCATCGAGATCCTGGACCGGGTCTGGTGCGAGGCACGTCGCGATGCGAAGGTGCACCTGCCCCCGGACCTCGTGATGGCGCTGATCGAAGTGGAGAGCCGCTTCGACCCGTGGGCGGTATCCCACGCCGGCGCCGTCGGGCTGATGCAGGTCATGCCGTTCTGGCCGCGCCAGCTCGGTGTGCAGAACCAGCTCGTGCGCATCGCCCCCAACATCCGCATGGGCTGCGAGATCCTGCGCTACTACCTGCGGGTCGAGCGCGGCGACACGGTCCGTGCGCTGGCGCGCTACAACGGGAGCCTCGGCCGCAACACGTATCCGGCGCTGGTGATGTCGCGCTGGCAGCACGCCTGGCGCTTCTGATCCGGCGGCCGGGCGGTTCTCAGTGCTGGCCGGCGGCCGTGTTCTGCGCGTTGGCGAGCGCCGCGGAAGCGCGCCGCTTGGCTTCGAGCGCCGCCAGCCGCGCACGCGTGTAATGCTCGAGCTGCAGGTCCTGTTCCGCCTTCTGGATGGCGGCCTGTGCGGCGTTGAGATCAACCGGCGCATGCTCCGCCGCCCCGGCGGCCCGCGCCGCCGCGATGGCCTGGCGCGCATCGCTCATTTCCTGCACCGGCGCGCCCTTGCAGCCCACTAACGGGGAGAGGCAGGCGAGCAACATGAGGCGCTTCCACATGGTCTGCGCGGACACTAACAACAGGGCGAAAGGCCGTCAAACGCGGAAATCACGCTAGAATGGCGTCCGCACGAGGCGCAGGCGTTGCGCGCGCGCGTCAGGTTCCCAATGCCTCCGGATTTTTCACGAGCGGGACGCCCATGTCCGAGATCCTCGTTCTGTATTATTCCCGCCATGGCAGCACGGCGGAACTTGCCCGCCAGGTGTGCCGCGGGGTCGAATCCGTGACCGGCATGACCGCCCGCCTGCGCACCGTCCCGGCGGTCACCGCCACCACCGAAGTCCGGGAGCCGGCTGTTCCCGCGCAAGGTCCGCCCTACGCCAGCCATGAGGATCTCGACGCCTGCTCGGGCCTGGTGCTGGGCAGCCCGACACGATTCGGCAACATGGCCGCGCCGCTCAAGTACTTCCTCGATGGCACCGCGAGCCTGTGGATGTCCTCGGCGCTCGCGGGAAAACCCGCCGGCGTGTTCACCTCCACCCAGACCCTGCATGGCGGCCAGGAATCCACCCTGCTCACCATGATGCTGCCGCTGCTCCATCACGGCATGTACCTGGTCGGCCTGCCCTTCAGCGAACCGGCACTCTCCGCCACCACGCATGGCGGCACTCCCTATGGCGCCAGCCACGTGGCGGGAACCACCGGGGCCGGGCGGCTGGAGCCTGCCGAGGCGGAGCTGGCGCGCGCGCTGGGTGCGCGCGTGGCGGCACTCGCAGCGCGTCTCGCGTCGAGCCGCTCCCCGCAGACATGACCCCCTCGCGCGCGCGCGCGACCTGCATCATCCTGTGGGCCCTGCTGTGCCTGAGCCTTCTCGGCTGGTACCTCGCGGGTTATCCCGGCTGGCTGTGCCTGCTCGCCACGCTGCCGCTGCTCGCACCCCTGAACGGACTCATCCGCGGGCATCGCTACACCTTCGCGTGGGCCAGCCTGTTCACCATTCCTTACCTCGCGTTCGCCCTCACCGAGATGCTCGCGAACCCGGCGGCCAGGCGGGTCGCGGCCGTGACCTTGATGCTGGTGTTCGCGTGGTTCTGTTCGCTGGTGATCTACCTGCGCGTGTCGCGGGCCGCAACGCGCGGCGCAACCCCGGGCGCCCGGCCCGGCGCAACTTGAGCGCGGTGCGCCCCCGCGCGCATCCCTTCAGGGCAACTTCAAAGCATCGCGCACGAAGGGCACGGTCAGCCGGCGCTGCGCGACCAGCGACGCCTCGTCCAGGGCATCCACCAGATCGAACAGCGTTCGCTGGTCGCGTGGCATCCGCCGCAGCAGGTATTCAGCCGTCTCGCGCGGCAGTTCGAGGCCGCGCGCCTCGGCCCGCAGCCGCAACGCCTCGATGCGTCCGGCATCCTCCAGCAGCCGCAGCTGGTAGATGCGGCAGGCGCCGGCGCGTGAAGCCCAGTCAGGCAAGTTCCAGGGGAGCCCGCCTGGTGCGAGCCTTGCGGCGAACACCAGCCGGCAACGGGTTTCCAGCGCGGCATTGAAGAGCCGGAACAGCGCGCGTTCCCACGCCTCCACGCCCGCGGCGCGTTCCACATCGTCGATGCAGAGCAGCGTGAGGTTCTCCAGGCCCTCGAGCGCGGCCGGCGGCAGCAGGCCATCGGCGATCGGAATGTACGCGCAAGGTCCCTCGCTCGCGGCACAGGCAGCCTGCAGCACGTGCGTCTTCCCTGAGGCGGGCGGCCCCCAGATCCACAACGGGTCGGTGCCGCTGCGCAGCGCCTCGAGCGCCTCGAGGTTGGGACCGGCGTGGAAGTTCTCGAAGACGGCGGCGGTGCGCAGCCGTACACCGAGCGGCAACTGCTTCACCGCGTCGCTCCGGCGCCACGCAACGCATCACGAGCACGCAGCGAGTAGGTCTTCACGTAGTCGAAGCCGCTGACCACGGTCATGACCAGCATCGCCGCGCCGCAGGCCGTCGCCGCCCAGCGGGGCGGCACCGAGAAGGCTTCCCGGCAGATGATCACCAGCACGAATCCGAGCTGGCAGGCCGTGTTGATCTTGCTCGAGAGCCGGGGGACGATCTTCACCGGGCCGACGACCAGCCGGTAGGCGAGCGCGCCGGAGACGATCACGAGATCCCGCAGCACCGCCAGCAGCACCAGCCACAGGGGCACGAGGTCGAGCAGCGCCAGGGTGACGAGCACCGTCACCAGCAGCACCTTGTCGGCCAGCGGATCGAGGAAGGCGCCGAGGTCGGTCTGCCAGCCGAAGCGCTTGGCGAGGAAGCCGTCGGCGCCGTCGGAGACCGCCGCTGCCGCGAACAGCCACAGGGTTGCCGCCGGATCGTCATGAAGCAGGGTCCAGGCGATCGGCACCACCAGTGCCAGTCGCGCCAGGCAGATCGCATTGGGGATCTGGCGCAGCACGGGCGCGAAGGGTCAGGGCGCAGCGCGGTAGCGGGGTACTCCGTCGGGGCCGGAGCCGATGGGCGCGAGCCGGCCATCCTGGCTCAGCACCCGCTGCAGGGGCTCGAGGCCGCCGCGCGCCACCACGCGAAGATGCAGCGTATCGTTGTCGAAGCCGATGACGCTCACATGCGAGAGCTGCGTCAGCGATTCGAGGTAGGTTTGCACGCTCGCGTAGGTGGCCAGGCTCGACACCCCCGTGACCGCAAGGTCGATGGGCGCGCTCGCACCGGTCGCCGCATAGATGCTGGCATAGGTGTCGGCGACGCGTTCGATCCCCTCGGCAGCTCCGGAGTACTCTGCGCTGCGCCCCTGGAAGAGGAACACCCAGCGCACATTGCTCCCGGAGCGCGAATCGGCTGCCCGCCCGATGAGCACGCCGGCGGCCCCGAGTCGCTTCGAGGGATCGGCGAGTGAGCTGGGAGCATCCTGCGCGAGGCTGGCATAGCTGACCCCGAGCCGCTGGGCATCTGCCGGCGACGGCCACAGCAGCGGCGCGCCGCGATTGGCGGCCTGGGCGTCGAGCGCGCGGCGCAGCTCGGAAGCATCCTCACGGGTCAGCACCGTGCCGCCGCCCTTGCCATCCGGCACCGCGAGCCAGAGGAGCGTGGCGGGACGGTCCCGGCCCCACAGCGGCAGGCCGTTCTGCGTGAGCCAGCGCTCGATCGCCGGTCCGTCGAAGGCCACCCAGATCTGGTTACCCGCGCCGGCCCGGTACTGCTGCATGTAGCGGCGCGCGCTGGAAACCAGCGGGGCAAGCGCCGCATCCTGCGCCGCGGAGCGGCGCCCCGTGACCTTGACGAGAACCGCCCGCATCGCCGCCTGGAACGCATTCGACAGGCCCGCCTCGGAGCGGTCCGGCGCGGCCACCGCCGACTGGTACAGGTCCGCGAGCACCACCGCCCTTGCCTCGTGCGGCGCCAGCAGCGTGGCCGCCAGAGCCAACAGGAGCACCGTCGCGAGCCGCCGTCCCGCACCGAAAAGCGTCAAAGTGATCATGGGGTTAGCCGGAAGTTTCGCCTCATGTAAAATACCACAGCTTGCCCTCCTGCCGCCGCGTTGCGTCGAGCAATGCGCAGGCTCGCTCATCAAGGGACAGCGCATGACCAGCACACCTTCCGTGACCTATCGCGATGCGGGCGTCGACATCGACGCCGGCGATGAACTCGTCGAGCGCATCAAGCCGCTCGTCAGGAAAAGCACCCGGCCGGAAGTGCTCGGCGGGCTGGGCGGTTTCGGCGCCTGCGTCGAGATTCCCATGGAGCGCTACCGTCGTCCCGTGCTGGTCTCGGGCACCGATGGCGTGGGCACGAAGCTGCGGCTGGCCATCGACCATCAGGGTCATGACACCGTCGGCATCGACCTGGTCGCCATGTGCGTGAACGATGTGCTGGTGCAAGGCGCCGAACCGCTGTTCTTCCTCGACTACTTCGCCACGGGCAAGCTGGTGGTCGACATCGGCGAGCGGCTCATCGCCGGCATCGTCGAGGGCTGCGTGCAGGCCGGCTGCGCGCTCGTGGGCGGGGAAACCGCCGAGATGCCCGGCATGTACCATGGCGAGGACTATGACCTGGCGGGCTTCTGCGTCGGCATCGTCGAGAAGGAGCTGATGCTCGATGGCTCGCGCACGCAGGCCGGGGACGTGGTGCTGGGCCTTCCCTCCTCGGGCCCGCATTCCAATGGCTACTCCATGATCCGGCGCATCCTGCAGGTGTCAGGCGCCGACCCGAACGCACCGGTCGACGGCGTTCCGCTGATCCGCCGGCTGCTGCAGCCCACCCGCATCTACGTGAAGCCCGTGCTGGCGCTGATCCGCGCGCTGCCCGTGCACGGCATCGCCCACATCACCGGCGGCGGCCTCGTCGAGAACATCCCGCGGGTGATCCCGGACGGCCTGGAGGTGGTGCTTGAGCGGCGCGCCTGGGGCGAAGATCCGGTGTTCGCCTGGCTCCAGGCACAGGGCAACGTGGCGCAGGCGGAGATGTACCGGGTGTTCAACTGTGGCATCGGCATGACCATCCAGGTCGCCGCGGCGGATGCAAGCCGTGCCCTCGGCCTGCTCGAGGCCCAGGGTCAGGCCGCGTGCATCATTGGCGAGGTCCGGCGCGGGTCGCGCGGCGTCGTGATCGAGTGACGCCGGCACCGCTGGTCATCCTGATCTCCGGGCGCGGCAGCAACATGCGCGCCCTCATCGAGGCGAGCCGCGCACCTCAGGCCGGCTATCGCGTGGTGCGCGTGCTGTCGGACAAGTCCGACGCCGGCGGACTGTCCATCGCGCGCGAGCTGGGCGTTCCTGCCGAGGCGCTGCCCGCCGCGGGTGCGGCGGACCGATCCCGCTACGATGCCTCGCTGCGCGATGCGGTGCTCGAGTCCGCTCCCTGCCTGGTCGCGCTCGCCGGCTTCATGCGCATCCTCGGGGCTTCATTCATCGAGGCCCTGGAGGGCCGGCTGATGAACATCCACCCGTCCCTCCTGCCGCGCTACAAGGGACTGCATACGCATCGACGGGTGCTCGAGGCCGGCGATCCCGAGCATGGCGCCACGGTCCACTACGTCAGCGAGGAACTCGATGGCGGCCCGGCGGTCCTGCAGGCAAGGGTGCAGGTCCAGCCCGGCGATGACGAAGATCGGCTTTCAGCGCGCGTTCAGGCGGTGGAACACAGGATATTCCCGCTGGCGGTGAGCTGGCATTGCACGGGGAGGCTGTGCTGGCGCAAGGGTCAGGCCATCCTCGACGGACGGCGCCTGGAGGCGCCGGTCACCTGGAATGATTCGCTAAAGGACAGTTCATGAGAGAGGCCATCAAGCTACTGGGGTTGTTGCTGGCGATGACGCTGGCCCGGCCGATGGACAGCGCCGCGCAGGCGCAGGCAGGGCCGGCAGGCAACGCGGGGGCTCCTGCCGCCCCCTCGCCCGCCGCGACCTCGCCCGCCGCGGCTTCGCCCTCCGGCTCCGGCGGGCCTGCCGGCCTGCGGCCATTCGATGCCCTCTACCAGGTGCAGTGGCACGGCATCAACGTCGGCACCAGCGGGCTCGAGCTCGGGCCACCCGGCGCCGACGGGCAGTACCGGTACGTCTCGCGCTCCAACGCGCGCGGCATCTTCCACATCGTGTTCAGCGACGAGATCACCCAGACCAGTGAGTTCGTGCTGCGCGACGGCCACGTCCAGCCGTTGCGCTTCCGTGGTGATGATGGCTCGCCCAGCACCGACCAGGACGTGAGCCTGGATTTCGACTGGAACGCGCACCGGGTGCACGGTGTCGCGGAGAAGAAGCCCGTGGACCTTGCGCTCAAGCCCGACACTCAGGATCCGATGTCGGTGCAGATCGAACTGATGCTGGCCCTGGGGCGCCAGCAGGTCCCCGCCAGCGTGTGGCTCGCGGACAAGGACGAGATCAAGGAGTTCGTGTACACCAGCGAAGGCACGCAGCGGCTGAAGACAGTGCTGGGAGAACTCGACACGCTGGTGCTCGCCAGCCGCCGTCCCGGCGGCAACCGCATCACGCGGATGTGGTTCGCCCCTTCCCTGGGCTACGTGCCCGTGCAGGCGCAGCGCACCCGCGACGGCAAGACCGAGTGGACGATGGTGGTGAAGACCCTGAAGCGCTGAACGGCGCGCCGGAGTCGCGGGAAACGGCTAGGTCTTGGGCAACGTCACGCCGCGCTGGCCCTGGTACTTGCCCCCCCGGTCCCGGTAGGAGGTCTCGCAGACCTCGTCCGACTCGAAGAACAGCATCTGCGCGACACCCTCGTGCGCATAGATCTTCGCCGGGAGCGGCGTGGTGTTGGAGAATTCCAGCGTCACGTGCCCCTCCCATTCCGGCTCCAGGGGCGTCACGTTGACGATGATGCCGCAGCGCGCATAGGTGGACTTGCCCAGGCACACGGTGAGCACGCTGCGCGGGATGCGGAAGAACTCCACGGTGCGCGCCAGGGCGAAGGAATTGGGCGGGATGATGCACACCGGGCCCTGGAAGTCGACGAAGGATTTCTCGTCGAAGTTCTTCGGATCGACGATGGTGGAGTTGATGTTGGTGAAGATCTTGAACTCGTCGGCGCAGCGCACGTCGTAGCCGTAGCTCGAGGTCCCGTAGGAGACGATCTTGCCGCCGGCCGCGGTGCGCACCTGCGACTCGCTGAACGGCTCGATCATGGCGTGCTCGCGCGCCATGCGGCGGATCCAGCGGTCGCTCTTGATGCTCATCAGGTCGGCTCCACGCTGATCTTGGGGAACAGCCGGCTGTAGTCCCGGTTGTGGGTGGCGAGCCGGGCCGAGGCCATCCGGGCCATGCGACGGTAGGCAATGCCGCGGGCGCTGTGCGGCTCCGCAGCCACCGTCGGCGTGCCGCCGTCGGCCTGCTCGCGGATCCTGAGGTCCAGCGGCAGTTCGCCGAGCAGAGGCACGCCGTACTGACGGGCCATGGCGCCGCCGCCGCCGGCGCCGAAGATGTGCTCGACGTGGCCGCACTGGCTGCAGACGTGCAGGCTCATGTTCTCCACCACCCCGAGGACCCGCACCTCGACCTTCTCGAACATCTTGAGCGCCTTGCGGGCATCGAGCAGCGCGATGTCCTGGGGCGTGGTGACGATGACCGCCCCGCTCACCGGCACCCGCTGGGAGAGGGTGAGCGCGATGTCACCGGTGCCGGGGGGCATGTCGACCACCAGGTAATCCAGCTCGCCCCAGGTGCTGTCGCCGAGAAGCTGGGTCAGCGCCTGGGTGACCATGGGTCCACGCCAGACCATGGGTTGCTCGGCATCGATCAGGAAACCGATGGACATCACCGCCACGCCATGCGCGATGAGCGGTACCAGGTGCTTGCCGTCCGGGCTCGTCGGCCGCTGCCCCTCGAGGCCCATGATCGTGGGCTGGCTGGGGCCGTAGATGTCGGCATCCAGCAGGCCGACCCGGGCGCCTTGCATGGCCCAGGCCAGGGCGAGGTTCGCCGCCGTGGTGGACTTGCCCACCCCGCCCTTGCCCGAGGCCACCGCCACCACGTTCTTCACGTTCTCGAGCGGCTTCAAGGTGCGCTGGACCGCGTGCGGGATGATCTTCGAGGACAGCTCCAGCGAGAGCTTGCGCGACCCGAGCTGGCCGCCGAGATGGGCGCCGAGGCCCTGCGACAGTTCTTCCGCGTAGTCGGCGCAGGGGAATCCCAGTGTGATCCGCAGCCGGACCTCGCGCTCGCCGACGGTCACATCCGAGATCGCCTTGGCGCTCCCAAGTGTTTGTCCGAGATAAGGATCAGGGTATGATTCGGCCGCAGCGCGCAACGCCGCAGCGCTCGTGTTGTCTTGGTTCATAGTGTGTCTCAATTGTACTCCAGCCAGGGAGCCGCGCAGGCGGTATGGCATAATTTCCACGAATGGCCCTGTTCGCAAACTACCGCGCCGACCGGCTGATCGCTGAAGTCAAGGCCACCGGCAATCCAGCCAGTCCGGAGGGCCAGAAGGCGTTGCAGAAGCTCGCATCGCTGGGGGCCCAGGCCATCGAACCCATCATCGGGGCCCTGACCTCGGCGGACAAGAAGGAGACCCTCGCCTACGTGGAGGTGCTCTCGGCGCTGATCGACGCGCGCACCCTGCCGCAGATCCTGAAGCTCATGTCCGAGGCGAACGGCCGCGCCGTCGCCGGCATCTCCTGGGCGCTGTCCACCAGCCGCAACTACCCGGCCTCAGCGCTGCTGGACGCGCTCGCCAAGGCCGACATGCCCAAGCCCGCCATCCTCGACGTCATCGCCGCGCAGAAGAGCCGCTTCACCGTGCGCGAGCTGCTCAACGCCGCGTACGCGCAGGAGGCCAACGAGAAGTCCGGGCTGTTCAAGATCATCGGCGACATCGCCGATGAGTCCTCGATCGACGACCTGATCGCCCGCATCGAGGGCAAGGACCCGGTGGCGCGGCTGCACATCATCAACGTCCTGTCACGGTTCAACACCCCGCAGGTTCAGAAGGTCGTCCAGGCCCAGCTCAAGGACGGCAACAAGTTCGTGCGCTCGGCCGCGCTGACCGCGCTGGCGAAGATGGACGGACCGATCGACCTGCCGACGGTGTGCGGCATGCTCCGCGATCCGGAGATCGAGGTGCAGAACAAGGCCGTGGACGTGGTGGTCAAGGCCAATGATCCGGAGACCGTCAAGTACCTGGTCGAGGTGCTCAAGGACGAGAACGAGTACGCGCGGCGCGCCGCCGTCGAGGTGCTCAACGTCATCGGCAACTCGAAGTCGGTGAAATTCCTGCTCGAGGTCATCTCCGACAGCGACTGGTGGGTGCGAACCCGCGCCGCCGACGCGCTGGGCAAGATCGGCGGCCCGAAGGTGGTCGAGGCGGTGCTCTCGCTCATCAAGGACGAGAACCAGGACATCCGGCGCGCCGCCATCGAGATCCTCAACCAGACCCGTGACGAACGGGCCATCGGCCAGCTCATCGAGGCCACCAAGGACAGCGACTGGTGGGTCAGCGAGCGCGCCGTGGACGCCCTGGCGGAGATCGGCAGCACCAAGGCGGTGCCGCGCCTGACCGAGATGCTGCGCACCGCGCCGGCCAAGTCGCTTCCCACCGTGGTGCGCGCGCTGGCGAAGCTCGGCGACCAGAGCAACATCTCGCAGATCCTGCCGCTGCTGTCGCGCGCCGAGAACGAGATCAAGGTGGAGGTGATGGCGGCGCTCGGCAAGCTGGCCGACGAGAAGCGCGCCGAGACCATCCGCGCCCAGCTCCAGAACATGGCCGCCTCGCCCGAGGCGACGCTGAACCAGGCGGCGCTGCGGGCCATCGAGGACCTCGACAACCGCTTCTCGAGCACCCAGCTCGCCGCCAACGAGCGCGCCCAGAAGATGCAGTCGCCGAACAAGACGCTGCTCATCGAGAACGAGGACATCTCGGCCGTGGTGGCCCAGGCCGAGGCGCAGTCCGCCAAGCTCGACATCGCCACGCTCAAGTCGGGCGACATCATCGAGGGCCGCTACAAGTTCATCGAAAAGATCGGCAAGGGCGCCTTCGGCACCGTGCTCCTCATGGAGGACACCGTGGTCGAGGAGCGGCTCATCCTCAAGTTCCTGAACACGAACGTGGCGGCCGACGAGGAGATGATGAAGCGCTTCGTGCACGAGCTGCGCTACAGCCGCAAGATCACCCACCGCAACGTCATCCGCATCTACGACTTCCTGTTCATCCGCGGCCTGTATGCCATCTCCATGGAGTACTTCCCCTCCCACACCCTGGGCGGGGAGATCGTCAACGAGAAACCGGTGGACCTGAAGCGCGCGGTCAAGTTCGGCATCGACATCGCCACGGGCATGGCGGTGGCCCACCAGGCCGGTATCGTGCACCGCGACTTGAAGCCCGCCAACGTGCTGATCAACAACGAAGGTCTGCTCAAGATCGTGGACTTCGGCGTCGCCGCGGCGCAGAGCCAGGGAGACACCCAGCTCACCAAGACCGGCTACGTCATCGGCTCCCCGAAGTACATGGCGCCCGAGCAGATCCTCGGCAAGAAGGTAGACGAGCGGGCCGACATCTACAGCCTCGGGGTCATCCTCTACGAGATGCTGACCGGCATCCCGCCCTACTCGCGCGGCGATCACATGTCGGTCATGTACCAGCACGTGCAGGGCAAGGCGAAGCCTCCCATCGAGATCAACAAGTCGCTGCCACCAGAGCTCAACGAACTGGTTCTCCAGTGCATGGCACTGGACAAGAGCAAGCGCCCGCAGTCCATGGACGACCTGCGCGCCGCCCTCGAGAAGTTCCTGTAGGGCACTCCCGTCCCGCGCGACAGTGTGAGCTGCCGCACTCCCTGCCCCGCACGACGGGGCCACTGCCCGTGCGGCAGTTCACGTTTGGGCAAACTCCCCGTTAAGTAAACTCGAAAAGACCCCACGATCGCGTTAGCCTTGACATATGGCGAGAATCGACGCGTTCCTGAAGCTTGGCCTGGCCCAGGGCTGCTCGGACCTGCACCTGGCGGTGGGCGTGCCGCCGATGCTGCGCATGCATGGCGACCTCATGCCCATCAAGTTCCGCGAGCTGGGCGATGCCGAACTCGAGTCCTACGTCAACGAGATCCTCACCAAGACCCAGCAGGACACCTTCCGCAAGGGCACCGACATCGACTTCTCCTATGTCTCCTCGGAGGGCGGACGCTTCCGCGTCAACGTGTTCCGCAAGGAGACCGGCATCGGCGCGGCGTTCCGCGCCATCCCGATGCAGATCCCGAGCATCGACCAGCTCGGGCTCCCGCCGATCGTGCGCAAGCTGTGCGACTACCACCAGGGCATGATCCTCGTGACCGGCTCCACCGGCACGGGCAAGTCCACCACGCTGGCCTCGATGATCGACTACCTGAACTCCACCCGGGCGGTGAACATCATCAGCCTCGAGGACCCCATCGAGTTCGTCCATCGCAGCAAGCAGTCCCAGGTGATCCAGCGCGAGCTGGGCACCCACCTGCCGAGCTTCGCCGAAGGGGTGCGCGCCGCGATGCGCGAGGACCCCGACGTCATCCTGGTGGGCGAGTTGCGTGATGCGGCGACCATCTCCATGGCGATGACCGCCGCGGAGACCGGGCACCTCGTGCTAGGCACGCTGCACACCACCAGCGCCACCAAGACCATCGATCGCGTCATCGACGCCCTGCCCACCGAGGAGCGCGAGCAGACCAAGAGCTTCCTGGCGCAGAGCCTCATCGCCGTGATCACGCAGGTGCTGATCAAGAGCCCGGACCAGCGCGGCCGTCGCGCGGTATGCGAGATCATGGTGGTGAACAAGGCCATCGCCAAGCTGATCATGACCGACCAGACCCACATGATCCCGAGCCAGTTGCAGATGGGAAAGGAATTCGGCATGCAGCTCATGGACCAGGCGCTGCTCACGGCCATCAACGCCAAGGAAGTGGATCCCGAGCATGCGGTGAGCTACGCCACCGACAAGCGGCAGTTCGCCCGCTTCACGAGCGACATGGCCGGCGCGCCCAAGGTGGACGAGGTCACGGGCTGAAGCGCCATGGCGAAGATCGACTCCTACCTGAAGGCCGTGCTCGAGATGAATGGCTCGGACCTCCACTTCCTGGCCGGCGATCCCGCGCGCGTGCGCCAGTACGGCGAGCTCAAGGCGCTGGGGCCCGAGGTGCTGGCGGCCGAGCACGTCAAGGACTGCCTGTACGAGATCATGCCGAAGATCGCCGCCGAGCGCTTCGAGGCGAAGGACGGCACCGACTTCGCGCACAGCATCCCGGGAGTCGCGCGCTTCCGGGTCAACGTGATGCGCCAGCTCAACGGCATGGGCGCCGTGTTCCGCGCCATCCCCTCCAAGGCGCGCACCATGGACGAGCTCAACCTGCCCGAGGCGGTGCGCGCGTTCTGCCGCGTGAACAACGGACTGATCCTGGTCACCGGCAAGACCGGCTCGGGCAAGTCCACCACGCTCGCGGCGATGATCGATGACATCAACATCCGCGAGAAGGGACACATCCTCACCATCGAGGATCCCATCGAATTCGTCCATCCGCGCAAGAGCTGCCTGATCAGCCAGCGCGAGATCGGCGTGCACGCACCGAGCTTCTCGGCAGCGCTCCTGTCCGCCCTGCGCGAGGACCCTGACGTCATCCTGGTGGGCGAGTTGCGCGACCTCGAGACCATGAGCATCGCGGTCACCGCCGCGGAGATGGGCATCCTCGTGATGGGCACGCTGCACACCAACGGCGCCGCGGCGACGGTCGACCGCATGGTCAACGCCTTTCCGGCCGACAAGCAGCCGCACGTGCGCACCATGCTCTCCACCAGCCTGCGCGGGGTGGTGTCGCAGCAGCTCATTCCCAAGGCCGACAAGTCCGGCCGCGTCGCGGCGCTGGAGATCCTGGTGAACACCCCGGCCGTGTCGAACCTCATCCGGCAGGGCAAGATGGATCAGCTCGAGAGCGCCATGCAGAGCGGGGCCACGCATGGCATGCGCACCATGGACACGGCCATCCAGGCGCTGCTCGACCGGCGCGAGATCACCGGCAAGGACGCCTTCAAGAAGGCCATCAACAAGGCTCGTTTCGAGCAGTACCGCGAAGCCTCCTGACGACCCGGACCCCCGCGTGGCATACTTTGCGGCCCTTCGCAACGTACGCCTTTCGTGCCCGAGCCGTCCATGAGTCCCCGCCGCCGCATCCTGGTCTCCAGCGCCCTTCCCTATGCCAACGGGCCGATCCATCTCGGGCATTCGCTCGAGGTGATCCAGACCGACATCTGGGTGCGCTTCCAGCGCCTGCGCGGCCACGAATGCTGGTACGTGTGCGCGGATGACACGCACGGCACGCCCATCATGCTCAAGGCGCAGGCTGACGGCGTGACGCCGGAGGCGCTGATCGCCCAGGTGGGCGCCGACCACCAGCGCGACTTCCAGGGACTGGGCATCAGCTTCGACCAGTTCGGCTCGACGCATTCGCCCGAGAACAAGGCCGTCGCCGAGCGCATGTACCGCACCTTGCGCGAGCGCGGCTTCATCGAGCGGCGCAGCGTGCGCCAGGCCTACGATGCACAGGCGAACATGTTCCTGCCGGACCGCTACGTGCGCGGCAACTGCCCGAACTGCAACTCGCCCGACCAGTATGGCGACTCCTGCGAGGTGTGCGGCGCGACCTACTCGCCCTCGGACCTCAAGAATCCCCGCTCCACGGTGACGGGCACGACGCCCATCGAGCGCGAGTCCGAGCACTACTTCTTCCGGTTGAGCGCGTTCGAGGCATCGCTGCGCGAGTGGGTGGGGAGCGGCGCGGTGGGTGCGGGCGTGGCGCGCAAGCTCCAGGAATGGTTCACGCAGGGCCTGAAGGACTGGGACATCTCGCGCGATGCGCCCTACTTCGGCTTCGAGATCCCGGATGCACCGGGCAAGTACTTCTACGTCTGGTTCGATGCGCCCATCGGTTATCTCGGCAGCTTCACCCAGCTCTGCGCCCGCGAGGGTCTGTCATTCGACGACTTCCTCGGCGCCTCCTCGAGCTGCGAGCTGCATCATTTCATCGGCAAGGACATCCTGTACTTCCACACGCTGTTCTGGCCAGCGGTGCTCGAAGGCTCGCTCATGCGCCGTCCCACCGGCGTGCACGTGCACGGCTTCGTCACGGTGAACGGCGAGAAGATGTCCAAGTCGCGGGGCACCTTCATCACCGCCCGCCGCTACCTCGAGCGCTTCAGCGCCGAGTACCTGCGTTACTACTACGCCTCGAAGCTGGGTTCAGGCCTGGACGATCTGGACCTGAACCTCGGGGAATTCGTCGCCCGCTGCAATTCGGACATCGTCGGCAAGCTGGTGAACATCGCCAGCCGCTGCGCGGCCATCCTGCACCGGCAGAATGGCGGCGAACTGGCGGCTTCGCTTGCGGATCCGGCACTGCTCGGGGAATTCGCGTCCGCGGAAGATGCCATCGCCACGGCCTGGGAAACGCGCGATTACGCCGGCGCCATCCGGGAGATCATGGCCCTGGCGGACCGGGCGAACCAGTACATCGACCAGCACAAGCCCTGGCTGCTCGCCAAGGACCCCTCGAAGAGCGCCGAGGTCGTGGCCATCTGCACGCAGGGGCTGAACCTGTTCCGCGTGCTGATGATCTACCTGCAGCCGGTGCTGCCGTTCATGGCCCAGAAGGCCAACCGCTTCCTCGGTGAACCGGACTGGCGATGGTCCGATGTGTCGAAACCCCTGCTCGGCCGGCGCATCGCCGTGTACGAGCCGCTGGCCACGCGGCTGGATCCAGCATCCGTCGCCGCCCTGGTCGATGCACCGGAGGCGGCGCCGACGTCCAGCGCCGCACCCGCCAAACCCGCATCGCCAGCCAAGACCGCGAGACCCGCTGCCTCAGTCGCGGCGACGGCGACAGCGACGGTGGCGCCGGTGCCGGTGCCGGCGCCGGCCGCAGCGTCCGCGCCCAGCGTGTCCATCGATGAATTCATGCGCATCGAGCTGCGCGTGGCGCGCGTGCTCTCCGCCGCTCAGGTGGAAGGCGCCGACAAGCTGCTGAAGCTCACGCTCGATGTTGGCGAACTGGGCGAACGCCAGGTGTTCGCCGGCATTCGCGCAGCCTACGATCCGGCGACGCTGGTGGGCCGTCTCGTGGTGGTGGTCGCGAACCTCGCGCCGCGCAAGATGCGCTTCGGGCTGTCCGAGGGCATGGTGCTCGCGGCAGGCCCTGGCGGTGCGGACATCTTCCTGCTGGCGGCTGATGCCGGCGCTGCGCCGGGCATGCGCGTGAAGTGATGACCCCGCAAGGGAGTTTCATGCCGGGCGAGCTGTCCGCCCGTGCGCGGGACATCGATGCCCTGCTGCCGCAGACCCAGTGTACGCGCTGCGGCTACGCCGGCTGCGCGCCCTACGCCCGGGCCATCGATGCCGGCGAAACCGGCATCAACCATTGCCCGCCCGGCGGGGCGGACACCATCACCGCGCTGGCCCGACTGCTGGATCGCGAACCTCATGCCCTCGACTCCGCCAATGGCGAGCACACGAGCCCGAAGGTCGTGTGGATCGATCCGGCCGCCTGCATCGGTTGCGCGCGTTGCCTGCCACCCTGCCCGGTGGATGCCATCCTCGGTGCGCACCGCTTCCTGCACACCGTGATCAGCGAACGCTGCACCGGCTGCGAACTGTGCATCGCCCCCTGTCCCGTGGACTGCATCCACCTGCGCGATGCGCCGCCTTCCCAGCCGCCGAACGATCCGCCGCTCAACCGCCAGCGGTTCGAGGCGCACCTCGCGCGCGAGGCGCAGCGCAGCGAACATCGGGCGGCAGAACTGGCCGACAAGAAGCGGGCGCTGGCCGCGGCTGCCCGGTCGCCCCGGTCGCCCCGGTCGCCCCGGTCGCCATGAACGCCGCGAAGCGTGCGGCCATCTTCGCCCGCCTCCGCAGCGCGAATCCGCGGCCGCGTACGGAACTGAACTATGGCACGCCGTTCGAACTGCTGGTGGCCGTGATCCTTTCCGCCCAGGCAACCGACAAGAGCGTCAACAAGGCCACGGCCGTGCTGTTTGCTCATGCGAACACACCCGCGGCGGTGCATGCCCTCGGCGTGGCCGGGTTGTCGCGCTAAATCCAGTCCATCGGGCTGTACAACGCCAAGGCCCGCAACGTGATCGCCACCTGCCAGCGCCTGCTCGAGGAGTTCGATGGTCAGGTACCGCGCGAGCGCGAGGCGCTGGAGAGCCTGCCCGGGGTGGGCCGCAAGACGGCGAACGTCATCCTCAACGTCGCCTTCGGCGAGCCGACCATCGCGGTGGACACGCACATCTTCCGGGTGAGCAACCGCACCGGCATCGCGCGCGGACGCAATGAGCGCGAGGTGGAGGACGGGTTGGTGAAGCACGTACCGTCCGAGTATCGCCACGATGCGCACCACTGGCTGATCCTGCACGGGCGCTACATCTGCAAGGCGCGCAAGCCCGACTGCCCTGCCTGCCTGATCGCCGACCTGTGCGAATTCAAGCCGAAGACGAAGCCCTCATGAGCCTGCTGGGCGGCCTGACACGCGAACAGTTGCGAGCCCAGCTCGTTGCAGCCTGGCGCAAGGCCCGGGCCGGCGAGGTCCTGACATCGCATGAGAGAATGATAAGCGAAACCATAGAGTTACATAAAGAATATCATGTAATACTGGATGACAAGGAGCGGGCCCTTTCGCATGAATCGGACGCCACCGCCGCCGCCGAGAATCCATTCCTTCACCTCGGCCTTCACCTCGCCGTGCGCGAGCAACTGGCCATCGACCGGCCGCCGGGCGTCCGCGAACTGGCGCAGCAATTGTGCAGCCGCTTCGGCAGCCACGAGGGCGAGCATGCGCTGATGCAGGCGCTGGGCGAGACCCTGTGGGACGCGCAGCGCAAAGGCCGGCCGCCCGATGAACGCGACTATCTGCGCAAGGCTCGCGAGCTCCTGAAACGTTAAGCAAGCTTCATGCGGCGTTCACCCTGGCGCAGGCCGTCGACCCGTAGCCTGTTGGGGTCATGTTCTCGAGCACCTGGCGGCAAATGCGATCATCGGCCTGCGCGCTGGCCCTGTGCCTGGCCTCGTTCGCAACCCTGGCCGCAGCGCCGGCGGCCCCCGTCGTGCCGCCCGCGACCCCTGCCGCCATCGCCGCACCCGCCTCGCCGGCCGCTGCCGCCGCGACCGCGGCCCGCCATGCCAAGCGCGTGAAATGCCGTCAGCAGGCGCTGCGGCAGAAGATCAAGAAGACCGATCGGCTGGAATTCGTGAAGCGGTGCCTGGCAGCGCCCTGAGGGGAGCGTTGGGCACGCGAAGGCGTTGTCCATCCAGGGGCCCGCCTCGGGTATCATCCCCTTGCGCCAAAGGGGGATGTCATGAAATCGGATTTCGTTACGGCCGTGGCTGCATTCATCTTGTCATTCGGCGGCACCGCTTTCGCCGCAGACGAGGATAAGCCGCTTTACCCCAACTTCCCCAGCGAAACACCGGCCAAGCTGACCCCGGTCACCGACTCCTGGGACTACACCCGGCGCGAGGTCATGATCCCCATGCGCGACGGCGTGAAACTCCACACCGTCATCCTCGTGCCCAAAGGCGCCAAGGATGCCGGCATGCTGTTCACGCGCACACCCTACGATGCCAAGGAACTCACCGGCCACAAACACAGCGGCCACCTTGGGCCCATGCTCCAAGGCTATGACAATGCCACCGACGTGATCCTCGAGGATGGCTACATCCGCGTGGTGCAGGACATTCGCGGCAAGTACGGCTCCGAGGGTGACTACATCATGAACCGCCCGTTGAGTGGGCCGCAGAACCCCACACCGGTCGATGATTCCACCGACACCTACGACAGCATCGACTGGCTGGTGAAAAACGTGCCGGAAAGCAACGGCAAGGTGGGCACCATCGGCATTTCCTACGATGGCTTCGAGCCCCTGATGGCGATCATCAATCCGCACCCGGCGCTCAAGGTCTCCGTGCCCATGAACCCCATGGTCGACGGCTGGATGGGCGATGACTGGTTCCACAACGGCGCGTTCCGCCAGAACAACGCGCCCTACATCTACGAGCAGGCCGGCACGCGCGATAACGCCGAGAAGTGGTGGTCCAGCTTTCACGACGACTACGACCAATACATGAGCGCAGGTTCCGCGGGCGAACTTGGCCGCCAGCATGGCCTCACGCAAATCGGCTTCTGGAACAAGATCCTCGCGCATCCTTCCTACGATGCATTCTGGTCCGATCAAGCCGTGGACAAGATCCTGGCGAGGCAGCCGCTGAAGGTGCCGGTCATGCTGGTGCACAGCCTGTGGGACGCCGAGGACAGCTACGGCGCCATGGCCGTGTACGCCGCCATCAAACCCAAGGACCCCAAGGGCGACATGGTCAAGCTGGTCATGGGCCCGTGGTATCACGGCCAGGGCATCGATGAGGGCAGCGCAATGGGCAATGTGCGCTTCGGCTTCGACACCGCGCGCTCCTGGCGTGAACAGGTGCTACGACCCTACCTCGCTCAATACCTGAAGGACTCCGCCCCTGCCGCGGAAATCGCGCCGGTCACCGCATTCCAGACCGGCAGGAACGAATGGCAACGGCTCCAGGACTGGCCGGTGAGCTGCGAGAAGGGTTGCGCGCACCAGGCGCGCGCGTTGTATTTGAGGTCGGGCAACAAACTGTCCTTCGATGCGCCAGCGTCCAGTGAGGCCTCCGGCGTAGCCTTCGGCGTAGCCTTCACCGAATATTCTTCCGACCCGGCGCGGCCCGTGCCCTTCCGCTCACGCCCGGTGCAACCCGTTGGGTACGACGCGGGTCAGACCTGGGCGTATTGGCTCACCGACGATCAGCGCGAGGCTTCCGGCCGCACGGACGTGATCACCTTCACCTCACCCGTGCTCACCGAACCCATGACCATCAGCGGCCAGCCGCTGGTGCACCTGGTGGCCTCCACCAGCGGCACGGACAGCGACTGGGTGGTCAAGCTCATCGATGTCTACCCGGACGAGTATCACCAGCAGCCGGAGATGGGTGGGTATCAGCTCGCGGTGAGCATGGACATCCTGCGCGGGCGCTACCGCGAAGGCTTCGCGACGCCCAAGCCCATCAAGGCCAACGCGCCGCTGACGTACGAATTCAGGCTGCCGCCAGCCAATCACGTGTTCCTGCCCGGGCATCGGCTGATGGTGCAGGTACAGTCGAGCTGGTTTCCCCTGTATGATCGCAATCCGCAGAGCTTCGTGCCGAGCATCTTCAATGCGAAGCCGACTGACTACAGACAAGCCACGCAGCGAGTGTGGCATTCAGGGAAGAATGCATCATACATCTCGTTGCCGGTGGTAGAGTGAAGACGCGGGGAGCCCTCTACACACGATTCGTTGCCTGGATCTTCCTGCTCGCTTGCCGCCCGGCAGCGGCACAGCACGCCGATGACAACGCAGCCCGTGCCGCCGACGATGCCTTCGGCACGACGGTCGGCCTGGAAAGCGTGGGCATCTACGACAGTTCATTCGTCCGCGGATTCAGTCCGCAATCGGCAGGCAACCTTCGCATCGAAGGCTTGTACTTCGACCAGCAGGGTGCGGCCTCCGATCACCTCATCGACGGCGTGCTGGTGCGCGTGGGGCCCAGCTCGCACCAGTACCCCTTTCCCGCACCGACAGGAATCATCGACTACTCGCTGCGCGGCTGGGGTCGCCCCGGCTCGCTGACGACATCGCTCGTTGCGGGGCCGTTCGAGAGCGTGGCTGCGCATCTCGATGGCGTACTGCCCTTGGATTCGGCTTCCGTGCGCGTGCCGCTCGGTGTGGCCTATGGGATCAGCGCGGAGCTCCCCGGTCACAGCCAGCGGGAGTTCACCATCGGCGCCGTTCCGCAGTGGCGTCCATCGGAACATCTGTCGGTGAAATTCCTGCTCGACTACGTACGGATCACCGCCTCACGCTCGCAACCCCGGATCTACTCCAACGATGTGGTGCCGCCTCCCCTGGTGCGGCCGGAGTTCTTCGGCCAACGCTGGGCCAACGATGCCATGCGCTTCAGCACCAGCGGCGCGATCCTGAACTGGGAGGCCGCGCCGCAGTGGACGCTGCGCGCCGGCGTATTCCGCACCACCAATTTCAGCCACCCGCAATTCGATGACCAACTCGTCGACGTGCAGCGCGACGGCAGCGCCCGGCACTATTTCATCGGCTATCCCGATCAATCACAGGCCTCGACCTCCGGGGAGGTGCGCCTGCAGTGGCGGCACGCCGACGCAGCGGTGCATCAGTCCCTGACCGCCGTGGTCCGCGGCCGCGACGTCATGGCGCTGTACAACGGCGAGGGCTTCTTCGACGCCGGGGTCGTCAACATCCTGCACGTGGAGGACATCGCTGCGCCGGCGTTCACCTACTCCGAGCGCACCCGCGATCACAGCAGGCTACTCGCTGCGGGCCTGGCCTACGAGGGCGCCTGGTCACGGCGTGGAGAATGGTCGGTGGGTCTGCAACGCGAGTCCTACCGCAAGCAGGTGGACGAACCCGGCCTGCCGCGCGTCATCGGGTCGGATCACCCGTGGCGCTCCTATGTGAACGGGTCGATCGCCCTGCATGGCGCGCTGAGCCTGTACGGCGGCTACACGCAAGGCCTGGAAGACTCCGGCCTCGCGCCGACAAATGCGACCAATCGTGGCGCCCCGCTGCCCGCCGTGCGCACACGGCAATGGGACCTGGGTCTGCGCTTCGCGCCGGGCAAGGCACTCAACGTCATCGCCGGCGTGTTCGACGTGAGGAAGCCGTACTTCAGCCTCGACTCCAACGGCTTGTTCACGACTCTGGGGCAGCAACGGCACCGCGGCGTGGAAGTTTCCGTGACCGCGGATCCCACTTCCTCACTGCACGTTCTCGCCGGGGCCGTCTTCGGGCGCCCGCGCGTCGTCGTGGACGCGCCAGGTGCGCAAGCATCCGGCACCGGCGCATTGGCCATCGGGCAGGCTGACCGCGTCGTCGAACTGGATCTGGATTATCGGCTGCGCGCCATCCCTGGCGCCTCGCTCTCCGCCTCTTTGTGGCACTCGGGACGGCAGGCCGCGAACCTGGACAACTCGATCATCCTGCCGTCCCGGACCGTGATGGATGTCGGCGCGCGCTACCAATTCGCCACCATGGGCGGTGCGGCGGCGTTGCGCTTGACGGCACACAATGTGACCCGCAGGCTCGGGTGGGCAGTGGATGAAGGCGGCGGCTACCGGCCGTATCCGGGACGCTCGTACTCGGTGGTATTCACGCTCGACCGGTGAGAGCGCTGCGCGACGCGGCGCGGCGCGCTACGCGGCCCTCTCATCGTGCGCCCGCTCCGCCTCGATCAGCTTTTCCAGCGTGCGGCGAAAATGCACCAGCGGCGCGTCGGCGTGGATGGCCAGCATCTCCAGCTGCGGATCATCGTCCAGCTCGCGCTGCTGCGCTTCGATCAACGCCTTGTCCTCCATGAAGCCCTCGATCAGGGCCGCCAGCAGCGAATGCGAGATGGTCGGGTCGGCGCCCTCGAAATCGTTGAGGTAGCTCCAGAAGAAGTGCGTCGTGCGCTCGGACTCCGGCGTCATGAACTGGCAGTTGCGATATTGCCGCACGCCGTTCTCGAGGCCCGAGGTCGCCCCGCTGCCGGCCGGCGAGAACATCGTCTCCATGAGGAACGCGCCGGGAATCCTCATCTCGACGCGGTTGCGCCGGTCGACCTTGTCGGCCTTGTTGGGGATCACGCGGCGATGGTAAGGCGGCGCATCGGCATCGCGATGCCAGCGCTCGATGCGATAGCCGCGCTCCAGCCGCTCCAGCGCAGGCGGCTTGCTGTGGTAGGCGTATTCCTCCGAGCCACCGAGGGTGTGGGTGTGCACGAAGGCGAGGTGCGACAGGTCGCTCAAGTTGTCGACGATCAGCAGATAGTTGGCATCGTAGTGCAGGTACGCGGGGATGCCCTTCCACGCCGGGTCGCGCAGCGGCGGAAAATCCACGATCAGCTCCGGATCCGCAAGCGCCGGGTCCCCCATCCATATCCACACGAACTGGTCGCGGGCCAGGATGGGATAGCTGCGCACCTTCATGCGCGGCGGCAACAGGTCCTGCCCGGGAATCTGGATGCACTTGCCGGTGGGGTCGAACTTCAGTCCGTGATACATGCAGCGCAGGCAATCACCTTCCAGCCGCCCCATGGACAATGGCGCGCCGCGATGGCAACAGCGATCGGCCAGCGCGACCACCAGGCCGCTCTCACCGCGATACATGACGATGTTGTCACCGAGGATCTTGCGGCGCAGGAGCCGGCCGTCGATGAGCTCGCGATCCAGGGCGGCGACATACCAGCAGTTGCGCAGGAACATGGCGTAGAACCTCGCTGAATGGGCCACGGGACGTGGACAACCATGCGCCAGCTCCAATCCTGGGGTCAATCGCCGGGCCGCGCATTGTCCGACAGGGAGAGTGGCCTGCTGCGGTGCGTCCCCGCGGCACGGGGCCCGGGGCCTCGCGCCCTCCCGCCCGGCGCTGCCTCCCCTACTTCCCGCCTGGTTTCCCCGGCGCCTTCGCCTTCGGAACGTACAGGTCGGTGAGCGTCCCCTCGAAGGCCTCCGCCGCCATCGCCACGGTTTCCGACAGCGTCGGGTGCGCGTGCACCGTCAACCCGACATCCGCCGCATCGGCGCCCATCTCGATGGCAAGTCCCACCTCCGCGATGAGTTCACCGGCATTGCTGCCGACGATGCCCGCGCCGAGCAGCCGATGGGTGGCAGGATCGAACAGCAGCTTGGTGAATCCTTCGTCGCGATTGATGGCCAGGGCGCGCCCGCTGGCCGCCCAGGGAAACACCGATTTCGCGCAAGCAACATCCTGTGCGCGAGCCTGCGTCTCGGTGAGTCCCACCCAGGCGATCTCGGGATCGGTGTAGGCCACGGAAGGAATGCAACGCGCATCGAAGAAGCTCTTGTGCCCCGCCGCCGCCTCCGCCGCGACCTTGGCTTCATGGGTGGCCTTGTGCGCCAGCATCGGCTGTCCGACGACATCGCCGACGGCGAACACATGCGGGACATTGGTGCGCATCTGCCGGTCCACCGCGATGATGCCGCGACGGTCCACGGCGACGCCGGCCGCGGCCGCATCCACCGCGTTGCCGTTGGCCGAGCGGCCCACCGCGACGAGCACGTGATCGTAGAGTTCGGGCGCCGGCGCCTTCGGACCTTCGAAGCTGACGCGCAAACCTTCCGGCAGTGCTTCCACGCCGGACACCTTGGTGCCCAGCAGGATGCGCTCGTAGCGCTTGTCGAGGCGCTTCTGCAGGGGCTTGAGCAGGTCCGGGTCCGCGCCCGGCATGAGCTGGTCGAGCAACTCCACCACGCTGACACGCACGCCCAGGGCGTCGTAGACGCAGGCCATCTCGAGGCCAATGATGCCCCCGCCGATGATCAGCAGCCGCTTGCAGCCCGCGGGAAGCTCCAGCGCACCGGTCGAGTCGAGGATGCGCGGATCCGCGGGGATCCCGGGCAACCGGGCGCTTTCCGAGCCCGCGGCGATGATGCACTGTCTGAAATGCAGCTCGCGCACCGAGCCATCCGGCGCCGTGACGTTGAGCGAGTGAGGTCCCGTGAAGCGGCCGACGCCCTGCACCACTGTCACCTTGCGCTGCTTCGCAAGCCCAGCGAGTCCGCCGGTGAGCCGGCTGACCACCTTGCCCTTCCAGGCGCGCAGGCGAGTAAGGTCGATGCTGGGTTCGCCGAAACCGATGCCGCAATCGCGCATCTCGCGCGCCTCCTCGATGACCCGCGCCGCATGCAGCAGCGCCTTCGAGGGAATGCAGCCCACGTTCAGGCACACGCCGCCCAGCACCGGCCAGCGCTCCACCAGCGTCACCGACATTCCCAGGTCCGCTGCCCGAAAGGCGGCTGTGTAACCGCCGGGGCCCGCGCCGAGCACCAGCAGCTCCACCGCATCCGCAGGCACGTCGGGCGATGGCGCAGAGGCTATGACCGGAGAGGGCGCCGCGGGCGGCGCAGCCGGCGGCGCAGGAGTTGGCGCGGCGCGTGGTGCAGCGACGGAGGCCGGCGCGGCACGGGGCTGCGGCGTTGCACCTGCAGTTTCTTCAAGCCTCGCGATCAGCGCTCCCTTGCCGATCCGCTCGCCGGCACGCACGGCCACGCTGACCACCGTGCCAGCCTGCTCGGCGGGCACGTCCATCGAGGCCTTGTCGGTCTCCAGCGTGATCAGCGGATCGTTCCTGCCCACCGCATCGCCGGGCTTGACCAGCACCTCCACCACCAGGGCATCGGCGAAATCGCCCAGGTCCGGCACGCGCAGTTCGGTGCTCACATCAGCGCCTTTGCATCGGCGAGGATCTTGCCCAGGAACACCACGAACCGCGCGGCATCGGCGCCGTCCACGACGCGATGGTCATACGACAGCGACAACGGCAGCATCAGGCGCGGCACGAAGCTGCCATTCTGGAAGACCGGCTTCATCGCCGAACGCGACACGCCGAGGATGGCCACCTCCGGTGCGTTGATGATGGGCGTGAATGCCGTACCGCCGATGCCTCCAAGGCTGGAGATCGTGAACGTGCCGCCCTGCATGTCACCGGGGGTGAGCTTGCCGGCGCGCGCCTTCTCGGACAGCACACCGAGCTGCCGGGCGATGTCGATCACCCCAAGCCGATCGGCGCCCGCGATGACCGGCACGACGAGGCCATTGGGCGTATCGGCGGCAAACCCGATGTTGAAGTATTTCTTGTAGACGAGGCCGGCGCCCTTGGGATCCAGCGAGGAATTGAACTTCGGGAATTCCTGCAGGGCCCGCACGCAGGCCCGCACGATGAAGGCCAGCGGGGTGATCTTCACGCCCTCCTGCGAGGCCTTGGTCTTCAAGGCCGTGCGCGCCACCTCGAGCTCGGTGATGTCGACTTCCTCGTGCTGGGTGACATGGGGCAGGTTCACCCAGCTCGCCTGCAGCCGTGGTCCCGAGATCTTCTGGATGCGCGACAGCGGCCGGATCTCCACCAGGCCGAAGGCCGCGAAGTCCACCTCCGGCACCTTGGGCCATGCCGGCGCCGCCGCGGCCGCGGGCATCGACAAGGCGCGCTTGACCCACGCCTTGACATCATCGTGCGTGATCCGGTTCTTCGGTCCGGTTCCCGTCACGCGCGCAAGGTCGACGCCGAGTTCGCGGGCGAACTTGCGCACCGAGGGGCTTGCGTAGGCGCGAGAGAAGCCGGCCTCGTCGATCACCGGCAGCGCCACGCGGAGTGCTCCCGTCCCGGCGGATTGGCCGGCCGCCGGCGTCGAAGCAGGTCCTGGCACCGCGGCTGCGGACGGCGCCGCGGCAGGCGCAGGTGCCGAGCCAGGCGCAGGTGTCGCGGCTGGCGCTGGTATCGTGGCCGGCCCAGGCGCCGCGGCAGGCGCAGGCTTCGCGGCCGCCGCGGTCGCAGGCTGGTCCGCGGCCTGCGCTGCAGCGGCGGCCGGCTCCAGGGTGATGATGGTGCTGCCCTCGGACACCTTGTCGCCCTTCTTCACGCGCAACGCGACGATGCGTCCCGCCTGCGGTGAAGGCACATCCATGGTCGCCTTCTCGGTCTCCAGCGTGATGAGCGGCGTGTCGCGCTCGATCTCCTGTCCGGCCGCGACCAGCACATCGATGACCTCGACGTCGGCGAATCCCCCGATGTCGGGCACCTTGATCTCGATGGGAGCCGGCACGGTCAGGCCTTCACCGGGTCTGTCTTGTCGGGATCGATGCCGAAGGCCTGCATGGCCTGCGCCACCGTCTTGCGATCGAGCTTGCCCTCATCGGCGAGGGACTTCAGCGCAGCGACCACGATGTAATGCCGGTCCACCTCGAAGTGGTGGCGCAGCTGCTGGCGCGAATCGCTGCGGCCAAAACCGTCGGTGCCCAGCACGGTGTAACGGCCGGGCACCCATTGCCGGATCTGGTCCGGCACGGTCTTGATGTAGTCGCTCGCCGCGATGAACGGCCCTTCTCGCTCGGCCAGCGCCTGCTGCACGTAGGCCCGACGGGGTGTGTCGTTCGGGTGCAGCATGTTCCAGCGTTCGGTGGCGAGGGCGTTGCGGCGCAGTTCGCTGAAGCTGGTCACGGAGTAGACATCGGCCGGCACGCCGAACTGCTTCTCGAGGATCTCGGCCGCCGCGATGACCTCGCGCAGGATGGTGCCGGAACCCAGGAGCGAGGCGCGAACCTTGCCGCGGCCGCCGATCTGCAGCAGGTACATGCCGGCGAGGATCCCCTGCTCCACGCCCTTCGGCATGGCCGGGTGAACGTAGTTCTCGTTCATGCAGGTGAGGTAGTAGAAGACGCTCTCGCGTTCGGCATACATGCGGCGCATGCCATCCTGCACGATCACCGCGAGTTCGTAGGCGAAGGCGGGATCGTAGGCCACGCAGTTGGGCACGGTGGTGGCGACGAGCTGGCTGTGCCCGTCCTGGTGCTGGAGCCCCTCGCCCGCAAGCGTCGTGCGTCCTGCCGTGCCACCGACGAGGAAGCCGCGGGCGCGCGAGTCGCCCGCTGCCCAGATGAAATCGCCGACGCGCTGGAACCCGAACATCGAGTAGTAGATGTAGAACGGGATCATCTGCACGCCGTGGTTCGAGTAGGCGGTGGCCGCGGCCAGCCAGGAGCACAGCGCGCCCGCCTCGTTGATGCCCTCCTCGAGGATCTGCCCCTGCTTGTCCTCGCGGTAGAACATCAGCTGGTCGGCATCCTGCGGGGTGTAGAGCTGGCCCACCGAGGAGTAGATGCCGATCTGGCGGAACATGCCTTCCATGCCGAAGGTGCGCGCTTCGTCGGGCACGATGGGCACCACGTGCTTGCCGATATTCTTGTCCTTCAGCAACACCCCCAGGAAGCGCACCAACGCCATGGTGGTGGAGATCTCGCGATCGCCGGTTCCCTGCAGCAGGCTCTCGAAGGCCTCCAGCGGCGGCACCACCAGGGGCGGCGCATCGGAGAAACGCGCGGGCAGATGGCCGCCGAGCGCCTTGCGCCGCTCGTGCAGGTAGCGCATCTCCTCGCTGTCCTCGGGTGGCTTGCGGAACGGCAGGCGCGAGATGTCCTCATCGGAGATGGGGATGTTGAAACGGTCGCGGAACTCGCGCAGCGCCTCATCGTCCAGCTTCTTCTGCTGGTGGGTGGAGTTCAGGCCCTCGCCGGCCTTGCCCATGCCGAAGCCCTTGATGGTTTTGGCGAGGATCACCGTGGGGCTTCCCTGGTTCTGCATCGCCGAGGCATAGGCCGCGAACACTTTCTGCGGATCGTGCCCACCGCGATTCAGGTGCCAGATGTCATCGTCGGACAGGTTGGCGACCATCTCCTTGAGCTCAGGGTATTTGCCGAAGAAATGCTCGCGCGTGTAGGCGCCGCCCTTGGCCTTGAAGTTCTGGTACTCACCATCCACGCACTCTTCCATGACGCGGCGGAGCAGCCCCAGATTGTCACGGGCCAGGAGCGGATCCCAGCGCGAACCCCATACCACCTTGATGACGTTCCAGCCGGCGCCGAGGAAGGCGGCCTCCAGTTCCTGGATGATCTTGCCATTGCCGCGCACCGGGCCATCCAGCCGCTGCAGGTTGCAGTTGATGACGAACACCAGGTTGTCGAGCTTCTCGCGCACCGGCATGGTGAGCGCGCCCATGGATTCGGGTTCGTCCATCTCGCCGTCCCCGAGAAAGGCCCACACCTTCCGGTCGGAGGGCTTGACCATGCCGCGATGCTCGAGGTAGCGGATGAAGCGCGCCTGGAAGATCGCATTCATGGGCCCGAGGCCCATGGACACCGTCGGGAACTGCCAGAAGTCGGGCATCAGCCAGGGATGCGGGTAGGAGGACAGGCCGCCACCGCCGACTTCCTGGCGGAAGCGCTTGAGCTGTTCCTCGCTCAGGCGGCCCTCGAGGTAGGCGCGCGCGTAGATGCCGGGGCTCGAGTGGCCCTGCATGAAGATCATGTCGCCGGGGTGCGCATCGCTCCGGGCGCGCCAGAAGTGGTTGAACCCGACCTCGTACAGCGTCGCAGCCGAGGCGTAGGTCGCGATGTGGCCGCCGTACTCGGAGGACGCGCGGTTCGCCTGCACCACCATGGCCATCGCGTTCCAGCGGATGTAGGCCTCGATGCGCCGCTCGAGGGCGCGATCACCGGGATAGTCCGGCTCCTGGTGGCGCGAGATGGAATTCAAGTAAGCGGTGTTCGGCTTGAAAGGCAGGTAGGTACCCGCGCGGCGCGTGAAATCAACCAGTTTCTCCAGGATGAAGTGCGCCCGCTCGGGACCCTGTGCCTTCAGCACGGAATCGATGGATTCCAGCCACTCCTGTGTTTCGACCGGATCGATGTCTTCGAACGGAGAATGCTGTGTCATGGGCGCCTTGGCGAGGGATTCACGCGGATGCAGACCAAACCACGTCCTGTTAGGATGCGGCACGCACACCAGGGTGCGCACCCTCGAGGACCGCGATTTCTCAGCATTATAGCCCGGAACAATGTTGCATCGACGTTCTCTGACATGACGAAATCGCTCCCCCTCGATTCACTCACGGTGCCGGTGGCACTGCGCGCAGCGCGCATCGGCGAGCGCGGGCTTGCGCGATATCGCGCCGCCATCATGCTGCTGCCGGCGAAGCCCTCGCGCGACACCTGGTCCGGTGCGCCGCATGCGGAAGTTGTGCGCGCCCTGCACGCGCGCAAGGCGCGGCGAGCGGGCGATGTGCTCGAGGCCACTCTCGGCGAGTCGGCACAGACCACGCTGGTGCTCGCCTGGGTGGGAGAGGACAGTTCACCCTTCGAGCGCCTGCAACTCGCACAGAAATGTGCGCGCGCCGCGCTGGCCGGCGAACCTGACGGGATCCTCGTCATGCACCTGCCGGGTGGCACACGCAGATCATCGGACGGCGCGCTGCTGGCAACGGTTGCGGCGCTGCAGGCGGCCGCCTTCCGGATGCCGGCATTCAAGAGCCGGCCCAAGCGGCGCCAGCGGCTGCGCCGCATCGACCTCGCGCACTCACGAACCCTGCCGGGGCTCGATGAGACGCTGGCCACTGCCGCTGGAAACAACCTCGCGCGCTGGCTCACGGCGCTGCCGCCGAACGAACTGGATGCCACGGGCTATCGTCGCCTGCTGCGACAGTTCGCCGCGAAGCAGGGACTCGCCATGCGCTTCTACCCGGAAGCGGCGCTGAAGCGCCTCGGCGCCGGCGCCTTCCTCGCCGTCGCGCAGGGCAACCCGCGGCGGGATGCCGGCATCGTGAAGCTGAGTTTCCGGCCGCGCGGCGCGGCGAGCGGAACGATCAGCCTGGTCGGCAAGGGCATCTGCTTCGACACCGGCGGCACCAACCTGAAGCCCCACAAGTCGATGCTCGACATGCACATCGACATGGAAGGCAGCGCCGTGGCGCTCGGCAGCCTGCTCGCGCTGATCCGCAACGGCGCTCGCACTTCCGTGGACTGCTGGCTCGCGATCACCGAGAACCGCATCGGCCCCGCGGCCTACAAGCCGCAGGACGTGGTGCGCGCCCTGAACGGCACGACCATCCAGGTCATCCACACGGATGCCGAAGGGCGCATGGTGCTCGCCGACACTCTCGCGCTCGCCGCGCGCGCCCGGCCCCGCGCCATCATCGACTACGCCACGCTCACCGGCGCCTGCATCTACGCGCTCACCGAACGCTACAGCGGCGCCTTCACCAACCGCCCGCAGGATCGCGATCGCATCGAGGCCGCGGGCACACGGAGCGGTGAGCGGGTGTGGTGCTTTCCCATGGACGGCGATTTCGACACCGACCTCGACAGCAGCACGGCCGACATCGCGCAATGCGCGGTGGAGGGCAAGGGCGACCACATCCTCGCCGCGCGGTTCCTGAACCGCTTCGTGCCGAAGGAGATTCCCTGGCTGCACGTGGACCTTGCCTCTGGTTCGCGGCACGGAGGCCTTGCGCACATCGGCACGGACATCACCGGATTCGGCGTGCGGTTCACGCTCGACCTGCTGCAATCGGGCTGGCCGGTGAAGGCGCGTACCGCGAAGCGCACCCGATGACCGACACCCTCACCCTTCGCCTTCCCGATGACTGGCACGTCCATCTGCGCGATGGCGCGGCGCTCGCGGCGGTGGTCCCGTTCACGGCGCAACGCTTCGGCCGCGCCATCGTCATGCCGAACCTGCGCACGCCGGTGACCACCACCCAGGCGGCGCAGGCCTACCGCCAGCGCATCCTCGCCGCGCTCCCCGCGGGCAGCCGCTTCGAGCCGCTGATGACCCTCTACCTCACGGAAGGCATGGCGCCGCAGGAAGTGGATGCCGCGAAGGCCAGCGGCATCATCCACGGCATCAAGCTCTACCCGGCGGGTGCCACGACACACTCGGAGGCCGGTGTGCGCCACCTGGACCGGCTGTCCACCGTGTTCGAGCGCATGGAACAGCGGGGCCTCGTGCTGCAGGTCCATGGCGAGGTCACCGACCCAGCCGTGGACGTGTTCGATCGCGAGGCGCGGTTCATCGACACCGTGCTCGAGCCCATCACCCGGCGCTTCTCCGGCCTCAAGGTGGTGTTCGAGCACATCACCACCCGGCAGGCCGTGGAGTTCGTCCGCGCCTCCCGTGCCGGCGTCGCGGCGACCCTCACCCCACAGCACCTGCTGCACAATCGCAATGCCCTCTTCCAGGGCGGCATCCGGCCTCACTACTACTGCCTGCCGGTGCTCAAGCGAGAGACGGATCGGCAGGCCCTGCTGGGCGCCGCGACGAGTGGCGAGCCGCGCTTCTTCCTGGGCACCGACAGCGCCCCGCATGAGCGTGCCACCAAGGAAACCGACTGCGGCTGCGCCGGCATGTTCACCGCGCACGCCGCCATCGAACTGTACGCAGAAGTCTTCGAGTCCGTTGGAAAACTTGATAAATTAGAACAGTTTACATCTGTTTTCGGATGTGACTTCTACGGACTGCCGCGCCACGAGTCGAGTCTCGTGCTGCAGCGGCGGAGCTGGGTCGTGCCTGCGGCCTATCCGTTCGGCGAGGGCACCCTGGTGCCTTATCGGGCCGGCGAGTCCGTGAACTGGCAGATCGCGGCACCGGACGCCGCGAGCAAGGCACCATGAGCGCGCTGCCCGCCATCACCATGTCCACCCGGTTCCGCGGCTACCTGCCCGTGGTCATCGACGTGGAGACCGGCGGGTTCAATCACCAGACCGATGCGCTGCTGGAGATCGCGGCGGTGATGCTGGAGATGCGCTCGGACGGCACGCTGGCCCGCGGCACCACCTTCCGGCACCACGTGGTGCCCTTCCCCGGCGCCAACCTGGAACCGGCGTCGCTCGCGGTGAACGGCATCGACCCCTGGCACCCGTTCCGGCTCGCCATCCCGGAGTCCGACGCCTTGGGGAGGATCTTCCAGGAGGTGCGGCGCGGCATCCGGGACGCGGATTGCAAGCGCGCCATCCTGGTGGGACACAACTCGTTCTTCGACCTGAATTTCCTCAATGCCGCCGTTGCGCGCAACGACATCAAGCGCAATCCCTTCCATCCCTTCTCGAGCTTCGATACCGCCACCCTGGGCGGAGTGGCTTTCGGCCAGACGGTGCTGATGCGCGCGGCCCTGGCCTCCGGGCAGGAATGGGATTCCACGGCCGCGCACTCGGCCAGCTACGACGCCGAGCGCACCGCCGATCTGTTCTGCACGGTGTGCAACCAGTTCCAGGGCGTGTTCGACGCCAGCCGCCGCCGGCTGGCCTCCATGGGCCCCTTGGAAGTGGAAACCGAGGAAGGTTCGGGGGACCCGCGTCAATAGGCGCGGCGTGCCGGTTCAGCGCATCGCGGATCGCCCCGGCGCGAATCAACCCGCCGCGATGGCGCCCGCTTCGCTGAGCAGCTGCTTCAGCTCACCGCTCTTGTACATCTCGATGGTGATATCGCACCCTCCGACCAGCTCGCCCTTGACGTAGAGCTGCGGGAAGGTCGGCCAGTTGGAATAGGTCTTCAGCGCTTCGCGAACTTCCGGGTCCTCGAAGATGTTCACCGAGGCGAACTTCGCCTGGCAGGCCTTGAGCGCACCCACCGCCTGGGCCGAGAAGCCACACTGCGGGAAATCGGGCGTACCCTTCATGTACAGCAACACCGGGTTAGCGCTGAGCTGTTGCTTGATTCGATCCACGGCCGTCATGTCGAGTCTCCAGAATGATGGCTGCCGGACACGCGGGCGCGTGCCGGCAGCTGGTCAATGATGTCCCACTGTTCGCCCGCGGACAAGCTGCCCCAGGCGGCGATCTCGGCGAGGCTCCGCCGGCAGCCTAAGCAGAATTGCCGTTCGTCCAGCAGGCAGACGTTGACGCAGGGCGAGACGGGTGCCGGCCGGACCATGCATGCATCATGGGGTCCGGCCGGGCGTATTTCCAGTCGCCTGCCCTCGCCGCCTGCCCTTCAGCCGAGGTTCTTCTCGACGAACTGCCAGTTCACCAGGCTCCAGAAATGTTCGAGGAAGGCGGGGCGGGCATTGCGATAGTCGATGTAATAGGCGTGCTCCCAGACATCGCAGGTCAGGAGCGGCGTCTGGCCGCTGGTCATGGGATTACCCGCATTCGAGGTGCTGGTGATGGCCAGCGAACCGTCCGCGTTCCTGACCAGCCAGGCCCAGCCCGAACCGAAGGTGCCGATGGCGGTTTCGGTGAACTGCTTCTTGAAGTCATCGACGCTGCCGAAAGCCTTGGCGAGCGCATCGGCGAGCTTCTTGCCCGGCGCCGCCTGCTTCGGGGTGAGGCAATGCCAGAAGAAGGTGTGGTTCCAGATCTGCGCGACGTTGTTGAAGATCTTGCCGGAGGATTTCTTCACCGCATCCTCCAGGGACATCTTCTCGAACTCGGTGCCGGCGATGAGCTTGTTGGCGTTATCGACATACGCCTTGTGATGCTTGCCGTAGTGGAATTCGAGCGTCTCGCGCGACATGTGCGGCTCCAGCGCCTCGCGCGCGTAGGGAAGCTCGGGAAGGGTGAAAGCCATGATGAATTCCTCTCGATGTGAAAGACCTGCCGAAAACACGCCCGATCGCCAACAGGCAGGGGCGCCGGCAGACCGGTCACATTAGGGGAGCCCTCCCCCAAATTCAACTGATGTCGGAAATCATTACCGTCGAGGCTACAATGTTCACTGACAGCAATGTTTACCGACGACCTTGGGGAACCCGACTCGACCATGGATTTCGAACCGCCTGATGACCTCGACGCCCAGGTCGAGCGTGCGCTGACCGAAGACGTCGGACGCGAGGACCTGACCGCCGCGCTGATCGGCGAGTCACGCCAGGGCCGCGCGCGGGTCATCACGCGCGAAGCGGCCATCATCTGTGGCCGCCCCTGGGTGGACAGGACCTTTCATCGGGTCGACCCACGCATCCGCATCGACTGGAAGGTGGAGGAAGGCGCCGAGGTCCAACCCAACCAGGTACTGTTCGAGGTGTCGGGCCCTGCGCGCGGACTGCTCACCGCCGAGCGCACCGCGCTCAATTTCCTGCAACTGCTGTCGGCCACCGCCAGCGCGGCCAACAACTACGCCGAAGCGATCAAGGACACCAACTGCCGCATCCTCGACACACGCAAGACCATCCCGGGCCTTCGCACCGCGCAGAAGTACGCGACCCGGGTCGGCGGCGCGCACAACCACCGCATGGGATTGTTCGACGCCATCCTCATCAAGGAGAACCACATCATGGCAGCCGGCTCCATCGCCGCGGCCGTGGCCTCCGCCAAGCAGAGCGCAAAGGGGGTGTCCATCGAGGTGGAGGTCGAGAATTTGGATGAATTGCGCCAGGTTATCGACGCCGGCGCCGATATCGCCCTGCTGGATGAGTTCAGCTTGGAGGACATGCGCAAGGGCGTTGCGCTGAACCGCGCCTCGAGCAAGCCGCTGAAGCTGGAAGCCTCGGGCAGCGTGGATCTGCGCAACGTGCAGGCCATCGCGGCCACAGGCGTCGACTACATCTCCATCGGCGCGATCACCAAGCACGTCAAGGCGATTGATCTGTCGATGCGGTTCGAGTGGGCGTGAATTTCAATAGTGGCAGTTGTCCGCACCCCTCACAGTCCAGTTGCTGGTTCGTATTCATTCAGACATTCGTGCAAATGGCCACATGCAAGGAAGTCGTGTCTTCGTCAACTTGATGGCGCCAGGATGCCTACAAGCATGGGCAAGACGTATTCAGTTTCGATCCCACCCTCTTGCTATTCACGCACCATCGAAGCGCCAGTTGCAAGACTTAAGGAGCTCCGGTCGGATCCCATCTAGTCCTACCACGGAAGCGAACGCGCGGAAGATCAATTGAATTGATCGAGCGGGTAGCGCCCTCGATCCGAATAGAGAATTCAACATCAGGGTCTGGCGGTGGCATTGCAAACTCGAGAGCAATGCTTGTGCACTCGTCTTGGGGCAAATCGATTGGATCCACGGGCAATACACGCCATGCCGAGACCACTTTTTTAGCCTTGCAATTCCAAGGACCGTAAACGCGCTTTGCAGTGATGCTTTCAGAATTACCGATCGAAAGAAATATTTGCCCAACGTTCAGACGATGACTCGGCAAATTTGGATACATCCCAACTCCAACAATGAATACGGATGAAACTCGTGGATCGACCCCATCTGCAAAAGGGATAGGAAGGATTATCACGTTTTTTCCCACTTTCTCGTTCGCGGGATTAACATAAAATGACAAATTTGGAGATAAGATCATCTTATCTACGGGCACGCCTGAAACGTGTTTGAGCCGAACTGACGAAGAATCGACGAACGGCTCGCTATATCTGATCTTTGAAACCCCCAAGAAACAACCTGCAAGCATCGACACCAAGCCGATTGCACCGAAGGTAAATTGTGTGATTTTGAGCATTTGAATGGTAAGTCGAAGAATGGTTTCCGAGCGAATTCAATTCGAGTCTAAAATGATTGCATTGCCGGGGCCCACTAACGTTGCGTAAGTCGTAATTGCGGCCGTTGGAATTGTTGGAATGAATGCCCACCTGTATGCTCCCCGGCCAACTGAACTAAAGATTTGGGCCATAAGGTTATCGTGAAATACCGCGCCCGCATTTGCGCCGTAAATTCGATCGATTAGACTGCTCGCTTTACCGGTTTCGTAGAACCAACCCGGTGCGCTATCCATCCCTGGCTTTGCTGACCAAGCAAATCCAAAGTGATTGTAGTCACCCGATGCTCCAATTGCTTCGGCTGGTGTGCCAGGTGGATCAAAAAGTCCTGGCTTGTCTTGATGACCATGACCACCAGTCCACTTCGCCTCATAGCGATCCTGGACGACAGACTCATACCACCAAGACGTTAATGAAAATCCCAGAGCAACACCAAAACCTCGCCAAAAGCTTTGGCCGCTTAGGCTGGAGGAAATACCTCCAGCCGCACCCGAGTACGCTACCCGACCCGCATTCCAAGCCCCCCCATAGTGTCCGCTTATGCCTCCAAACATAGCGCCAGTAAGCGCTCCGATTGCCGCTCCTTTACCTCCGCCTACAATTGCCCCAGAAACCGCGCCTGTAATTGAACCTGCCACAGCGGCAACCCAAGGCGAGGACGCGGCTGCCGCTCCAGCAAAGCCAGCTGCGCAGAGGTCCCCGCCGGTTGCAGCAAAAGTTGCAGCCGCAGCAGCATTGCCTGCGGCTTGAGCAATAAGCGCCGAAATATAAGGGAACGCTACAACCGCAAATACAATGGCCACAATCGGGCGCCAGAACTTCTTAAAAAAATTTCCAATCCAGCTGAATAGCTTATTGAGCCACGAGTACCAGCGCTGGCTCCGCTTGTTTGGACAGATTTCTCTTCGGGATAAGTGGATCTGCCTGAGCGGTTGATGTGATCGTGTCCTGCTCTTCGATCTTCGTCAATG
>WBZN01000226.1_pt2 | contig 47321 bp, 40 predicted proteins | sample 5204281 | NCBI WGS metagenome assembly WBZN01 (sample SAMN12344347, study PRJNA552823) | activated sludge metagenome | biome: Activated sludge suspended growth; feature: Nitrification reactor; material: Wastewater; isolation source: activated sludge from nitrification reactor of wastewater... | reverse complement strand
CGAACACCATTGGATACATTACTTGATGGCAAATCAATTTGGGCGGAAAAAAATTTAGCTCAAATCTAAACTGACAGACACCTAAAAAAAACTGGTAACTGTCAGATCAGGTCTAAGCTAGTACAGACTGGCTCGACCCCATATTCCGCTTTGTTTCTATCAACAAATAACATCATCATTTCGACTGGCGGTCGAGCTCCGTCTGGGCAAAATAAGCCGATGCCTTACGCAATATCTCGTTGGCACGCTTTAATTCACGATTCTCCCGTTCCAATTCCTTGAGCTTTTCCCGGTCCGATGTCGACATACCACCTCGAATTCCCTGATCCGTCTCCGCTCTTCTTACCCATGTACGTAACGTTTCTGCCGCACACCCAATCTTCGATGCGATCGATTTGATTGCTGACCATTGCGATTCATGCTCTCTTTGTTGCTCGAATACCAATCTTACTGCTCGTTCTCGTACTTCCGGTGAATAACTGATTTGATTCTTCATCTCTTTCTCCTCCTCTCAAATCATTTTATCTCCAGAAAACCCGGGGCGATTCAGAATCGACAAACCTAATTGTTTCATCAATGCGCTCCCTTGCAATGGTTACAATCTACCGCGTATTTTACAAGTTCTTGAGACTTATTCAGAGTTTCCTTAACTAGAGTGTCCGGGTCTATTGGACCACATCAGGTTCTGGCATTAGAGCTCCCCGGACATACCGAACTCAATCGGTGTTTTGACGTAGAAAATATTAACACCCTCATCTTTCAGATGTGCGAACATGCATTCTGCTTCCTGTTCATTTACGGCCATAGTCACTTTGATGGGCTGGTCAGTCAGCTCAAAGAAATGTGCGGAATGCAACTTGCGGTCACGTCCAAATCCTTCGGTTGCAATAATCAGAGTTGCGCCGCCAATACCTAGTTTTCGAGCCTCTTGCACCAACCATTCGCCTAACGGCAAGTGATCATGTTCGCGATCTTGCTGGGTGAAGAAAGTCAATTGATAGCCCTTCATGGTCTTCGCCTCAGAATCAAATAGTTTTAAATGCAGAAACTGTTGCTAGCCCCAGCATCGTCATTGTCAAAGAACCTATTACATGGACACTAATTGCGCCAGTGGCCCAAAGTATACGCCCCTCTTGAATCAGCGTTGTGATTTCAGCGGAAAAAGTGGAGAACGTGGTTAATCCCCCTAAAAAACCAGTGATTACAAGCAAGCGCCACTCGGGCGCGAGGCCAGGATGATGAGCAAGCAAGGCGAGTGCCACGCCTATCAGGTAACCGCCAATAAGATTGGCCGCGAGTGTACCCAGTGGAATAGTTGGAAACATCGCATTAAGGGATGCTCCTAGCAACCATCTCAACACAGCGCCAATGGATGCGCCAATACTGATGGCCAATATGGAATTGAGCATGGATGTCTGCCACTGTCAAATTTGTATTTGCCAATTCTAAATTGTATCGCGTGTAAAAATAAAGGGTATCTCTAAGAATCCATATTGAAGTGATACCGCAAAATTGGGTAGCTTGTTAAGCTCCGTTATAGACGAGGATTATAAACGCGAGCTAGAAACGCACACAATATTCGAATAAATTCAAAGCAAAAGTGGTATTTGTTCGACATCATTCAGACGGAGCTACTGTTAATTCGCGTTTGTCGAAGCAATTGATGAGTGTTAACATGCCTTACAAGTTGTTGAAAAACTATCTGCGTTACCGCTGCGGTGTTAAAAATAAGCTCAGGATGCTCATTTGTTAAGCATAAACTGCGCTTTTTGCCTGTTTCTGCCTCGTGTCGGTTGCCTCGAAAACGTTTTCTAACAGCCTGTTAGCGCTATTTTTTCTTTAAAGAATCGATTGCAGCACGAGATCGATCAAACATTCATTTCTCAAATGAGGTGTCCTATGAATAAATTTATGTTATTCCTATCGTTGGTTTTTTTATCGCTTCTTTTTACGGGCTGCTCTGGAAAACAGGAAGGTACTGCGGAGAAAGTCGGTAAGGAAATAGATAAATCTATCGACACCAGTAAAAAAGCAATTGACAACGTTATTGAAAAAACCGCTGATAAAATTGAAGAGCTTAAAGATGCACATGATGGGCCGACTGAGCGAGCAGGTAAGCAGATTGATAAGGCTCTCGAAGATGCGGCAGAAAAAATTGAGGAAGTCAGTGAGAATTTAAAAGAAAAGTAAGGATCAGATCGAGCCTAAATTTATGTGAGGAGGCTGCCCGGTGCGCCGGAATTGCAGATCGAGTGCAATTAAATTTCTGATTAAGGTTGCATTACTGATTTGCATCAATTTGCTTCATTAGAAATTTTAACGGATAAGCCGCGGACAGCGGGACAAGCTTCGAGAAAGATTAGAAAGAAAAGCCGGTGCTGATACGATCATAGAATTGATTGAGCAAGGGAAAAATAGCGAACGAATTTGCCCCTATTGTCAAGGAACAGAGCAGTATCGGTGGGGAAAGGTCAGTGAGTTACGGCGTTATCGATGCTGCCACTGTAATCACACATTTAATGCCTTGACTGGTACGGCATTGGCTCGATTACGCCACAAAGACAAGTGGTTTGATTATGAGCAAGCGATGGTTCAAGGGGTAAGTGTATATAAAGCAGCGATTAGCTGCGGAGTAATCACGAACACTAACTTTAAATGGCGTCATCGTTTTTTGCGAGTGCCTGCACACCCCATCAATCTCCCAAAATGAATGGTATTGTTGAATCTGACGAAATGTATTTTCTGGGATCTTTTAAAGGGCAACGTCATTTACCGAGAGTTGCACGCAAACGAGGCGACAAAGCTGCCAAGCGTGGTACATCAAAAGAACAGATACCTGTGCTGGTGGTGCGCGATCGTCATGGTGAAACTGATGATCGTATACTGCGTGACACAAGCGCAGAGCAAATTGGAGCAGTACTTATTCCTTTGTTAAGTAAAGATGTCATTCTCTGCACAGATGGGATGCCCGCTTACAGACAGATCACCAGGAATGCAAAAATTGTTCATCGTCCAGTCAATATTGCCGCAGATCAACGATGTTTACCACATTCGAAATGTTAATACTTATGGCAGCCGGCTCAGACAATGGATAGCAAAGTTCCATGGTGTAGCAACACGCTATCTTGCGAGTTATCTAGGGTGACATAGAATGATTGATCGTCTCGGTCAGAACGTTGTTCCACCAACCCTTTGTCTCCTAATGATGTCACTTGGATTAAGAGCGCTTTGATCTCTTGCTCGCACTGAGCGGCTATTGGTAGGATTTATCCGAAGATATTCTGATTAAATGGCGGATCAGATCAAATGAAGATTGGAAATTAGTGACCAGGTCAGATTGTATTGAAGTACAAACTGTTAGAAGCGCAAAAATACTTGTGATGAGCAATAATTTTGAGAGCGGTAAATTACTTGAGCTGTGGAATGTTCTTTGTTAGGTAAAAAGATAAAGTGATACCTGTATTTGATGCGTAATTTTGGGTGATAGCGATCAGCGCTACAAATTTTTTTATTAATATTTTTCGGCTAATTAAGGACTAATGTTTGTATTACTATCTAAGGGTTTCCCTTAGATAAAAATCAGATTTCCCCCAATATACCTAATGCCTTCATTGAACTAAGATAGCATCCATGAAAAAGATTTTATTAACCTTACGGGGGATGCAGTGATGAAAATATTTAATCTCTTAGTTTTAATAGTTGGATACGTATTCAGTGTTTCAGTTTTTGCTGAAACAGATGTAACGAATGCGAGTCATGAAGCGTTAGCGACTTATCATGAAAGTATTGTAAAGGAAGCTGAACTGAAGCTTGCTGAACATAAACAAAATCTTGAAGATTATGAAGAGCATAGCCACTATTATGGAAGGCAAGGTCAAGATTTTCAATCACATGAGAAAGCTAATATTGAATATTACGAGGAAGTTATTCATGAGAATCTCAAGATTGCTGAACTTCACAAAAGAATGGCGAGTGAGCAAAATGACAGTATTAAAAACGCAAATGTTGATAACAGCAACGTAATAATGCAAGCTGCTAATTAAACATACAAAACTTATTTAACTAAATAAAGCGCCCTTCCTTGATAAAGGAAGGGCGCTTTCGTATGTGTAAAATTTTTTTTATAACGCTAATACGAGAGACTTAGGTTTCTCGAGTATTTATTCTCTTTGCTTGAATGCGATGAAGTGGGAACGTTGGCTTAAGGTTGCATCACTATTATCAGCTTTTTTCATTGCGGACTATCCACTTATATCACAAGCAGATAATCTGAAATCTTTTCTGAGAAGTAGCAAAATTGAAGTGGGGGGATGGATACATGGTGGCGCAACCTTTAATCCAAGCCAATCGGATGGTTATAATGGCCCGGTCATTTTTGCTGACCAAGCTAATCAATTTCAGCTTAATCAATTTAATCTATTTTTGCAGCGATCCGTACCTTCAGAAGGGAAAGCATGGCATTTCGGTGGACGATTTGGCTTCATGTTTGGTACCGATCCTATCTTTACTCAAGCGTTTGGTGTGCCAACTTTTGATGTTAATTCAGGGGAAGAACTAAAAAGAAGTAATTGGGATCTAGACCTGTGTTGCGCATCAACTAAAACCTATGGAATTGCATTTCCTCAAGCTTATCTCGAGGCTCTTGTGCCCGTTGGAAATGGTGTCAATGTCAAACTAGGTCACTTTTATACACCAACAGGATTTGAAACAGTTCCAGCACCAGATAATTTTTTCTATACGCGTGCTTATACACTCAACGTGGGCGAACCGTTTACCCATACCGGGTTATTATCCAATTACACAATCAATCGAAACTGGGAAATCCTAGGCGGTGCGCTTACAGGCAGTGCTAATGGCGGCTGGGATGGTGGCTGGGATAAGGAATTAGGAAATTGGAGTGGCCTAGCTGGCTTCACCTGGACGAGCGACAATCATGCGACCTCATTTCATTTTTCAGGAACTTATGGTAACACCTCCTCCAGATCAAATGAGGTATGGGCTTTCTACAATGTGGTATTTAAACAAAGACTAGGTACTAAAGCGCTGCTGGTATTGCATCATGTGCTCGGGCATGCGGGCGGCGTGTTGTTGAATAATTTAAAATTTACCAATGTGGTGCGTGATGCCCACTGGATGAGTGCAGTTGCGCATTTATATTATGATTTATCAGAAAATTTATCGGTTGGAATTAGAGGAGAATGGTTCCGTGATGAAGACGGTTTCCGAAACCCATCGCCTTTTCGAATTATGGCTGCGACCAATATCATTAATGGCACAGCCAGGAGTTATGCGGGGAGCTTAAGTGCGGTTACTATTACGCCGGCTGATTATTATGATGTTACCGTAGGGTTGAGTTGGAAAGCCGCAAAATCCCTACAACTAAAATGGGACGCGATTAGAAAATTGATTGTACGGCCCAATATTAGATATGATCGGGTTGACGCTTATCATGCAGATGCGTACCGACCCTTTGCTGGACATAAGGACCAGATTCTGTTTTCGCTTGATTTTGTTTTACCTTTCTAACTTTAGGGGTGATGAACAGATTGTCGCCCAATCTCAATGAATTTCCGAATATATGGAACGGCTTGATCTGATTCTCGTAACGCCAGAAATAATTTCTGAGTGAGCCCCGGGTTTCCAATTTTAATTTTCTTAAGGCAATGAGATTGCATTTTAATATCAATCAGCCATTCTGGTAGTACGCATATACCACGCCCTAGGGCCGTCATTTGCAACATGATTTCCAATGACTCAATTGGTTTTAGCATTTTCGGCGTTCTGTGGGTTGGTGTTAGAAAATGCGTCAAGATATCTAGTCGTTCTTGCGGTACGGGGAACGTCAACAAAACTTCATTGGATAATTGTTCAGGTGTTAGCGCCTCAATTTCAGCTAATGGGTGATCAATAGAAGTCACTAGAACTAATTGATATTCGGCTAACATTTCGTAGGTAATATTTTCCTTTTTGATCAAATCGGGCGTGATAAGTACATCAATGTGATAATTCAATAAGCCTTCCAAGCCTGTGAATTGAAATTTCTGAATGATATCGACATCGATATCAGGTAACGCCTGCATAAATGTGCCAATGATGCCATTGAGCCACTCGAAGCACGGATAACATTCCACACCAATCCGCAAAATACCGTGTCGGCCTTCTCGGTACGCAATCAATTTTTTTTCGACCTGCGCTAATACTGGCAAGATTTGCTGAGCAACTTCAAGCAATAGCATTCCTGCTTGAGTCAGTCTTAAATGACGTCCTTCGCGTTTCCATAGTTCTACTCCCAATTTTTTTTCCAGATAACCAATCTGGTGCGATAAGGCGGATTGACTTAAACAAAGCGTATTAGCAGCTTCTGTGAGCGTTCCATGAGTATGCAACGCATGGATAATAATTAAATGACTATGTTCAATCATGAGGAAAGCTAATTGGATTTATAAAATATATCATTATTTTTCATAATACATCATTCGTAGAATAAGTGACTTAACTATATTCGTTACTTTGAGTGATAAAAGATGATTACAACACATAATCTGGGGTTTCCGCGTATTGGTGGTAAGCGTGAATTGAAATTTGCCTTAGAACAGTACTGGAGTGGCACGATGAGTGAACCCGCGTTGCTGGAAATTGCTGCGGAATTGAGAAGCCAGCATTGGCAATATCAATCCAAAATCAATTGGATACCCGTTGGTGATTTTTCATTATACGATCATGTATTGGATACGAGCTTTATGGTGGGTAATATCCCTGAACGCGCACAATCATTGCCCGGCAAAGCGCTCGATTATTATTTTCGGGTGGCCCGAGGGCGTTCAAATGCTGATCTTGGGGTATTCTCATGTATTCATGCCGCTGAAATGACAAAATGGTTTGATACAAACTACCACTACATCGTGCCAGAGTTTAATAATGCTACGCGGTTCCGCTTGAATGTCCGCCGACTACTCGAACAAATTCAGCAAGCGGGCAAGCAATTTACACAGATTAAACCGGTCATTCTTGGGCCTGTCACATACTTGTGGCTTGGGAAATCTAGGGATGGTAGTGATAAATTAAGCTTGCTCGATGACTTGATCGATATCTACGCACAATTATTTCAATTACTTCATCAATCAGGCATCACTTGGGTACAGATCGATGAACCGCTGCTCGTGATGGAGTTACCCGATTCATGGAAACATGCGCTAAGAAAAACTTACTTTCAATTACGTGCGACGCCACTTAAGTTGTTGCTCACAACTTATTTTGGTCAACTGCAAGATAATTTGCAGCTTGCTTGTGAGTTACCGGTCGATGGTTTACATTTGGACGCTTTATCCGCTAAAGATGAAGTTACCAAATTTGTTGATTGGTTGCCTAGTCATAAAATCCTCTCATTGGGCATCATTAATGGACGCAATATCTGGAAAACTGATCTGCAGGATACATTGGATTTTTTGGAGCCTATAGCTGCTCGATTGCAAGACCGTTTATGGCTTGCACCATCTTGTTCATTACTTCATGTGCCCGTTAATCTAGAGAGTGAACAGAAATTAGACATTGAAATTCGATCATGGCTATCGTTTGCTGTACAGAAGCTAGAAGAATTAAATCTATTAGCTATAGCCTTAAACCAAGGTAGAGAAGCTGTTGCAGATGAATTACAGAAAAATAAGATTGCAATCGCAGCGCGTAAGCAATCTGACCGTGTTAACCAAGTATCGGTTAAAGCTCGTCTACACTCCATTAGCGACGCGATGGGTATGCGTCAATCATCCTATCCGCAACGCGCAGTGATCCAGCAAAATAAATTCCAGTTACCTTTGTTTCCAACGACGACGATTGGTTCCTTTCCTCAAACCCAATCGATCCGGAAAATCCGACAAGAATTCAAGGCGGGGAGATTATCAGATCAATCCTATTTTCAAGCGATGCAGCAGGAGATTGCCTTTTGTATCGAGGCACAAGAAACCCTTGAATTGGATGTCTTGGTTCATGGCGAATCTGAGCGCAACGATATGGTGGAGTACTTTGGTGAGCAGCTGAATGGATTCGCCTTCACAGAGTTTGGCTGGGTACAATCTTATGGCTCGCGCTGCGTTAAACCACCGATTATTTTTGGGGATGTATCGCGTTCGAATGACATAACAGTAGATTGGATTAAGTATGCGCAATCATTAACAAAAAAACCAGTCAAAGGGATGTTAACTGGCCCAGTTACCATGCTGAACTGGTCGTTTGTGCGCGATGACCAGCCGCGAGCTGATACCTGCTTACAGTTGGCATTAGCGATACGCGATGAAGTGCTAGCGCTGGAGCTATCTGGAATTCAAATGATACAGATCGATGAAGCAGCACTGCGCGAAGGTTTGCCTTTACGAAAGAAACAGTGGAACACCTATTTGGATTGGGCGATTCGTGCTTTCCGGATAACCGCAAATGGCGTCAAAGACGATACTCAAATTCATACGCACATGTGCTACTCGGAATTCAACGACATCATGCAAGCCATTGCAGGTATGGACGCAGATGTGATTACCATTGAAACGTCTCGCTCCAACATGGAGCTACTCGAGGTGTTTAAAGATTTTCAGTATCCCAATGAGATCGGGCCGGGTGTTTATGATATTCATTCGCCGAATATACCGACCGTCAAGTCGATTGTGGCTTTGCTGCAAAATGCGGTACAGCGAATTCCCAAAGAGCGGCTATGGGTTAATCCAGACTGTGGATTAAAGACACGTGGTTGGGAAGAAGTTAAACCAGCATTACATAATATGGTTACTGCTGCATATTTTTGTCGGAATAAGGAACAGTGATATCAAGGCAAAATACAAAAGAAAACAGTGAAGTACCTTATCTCTCCATGAAAAATATTAGCTTATGGCTTAGCTGCAGGTGTGCTTAAATTTGCGATGCAACGCCTGACCAGTAGTGGTAGCTTATTTTTTTCATGCCTACTGCTGTAATCAAGCAGATTCAGGTAGAATTCTACTGTTAGATCCGTGTGATCGACAAAAGTAGGCATACTCTGATAAAACCATCAGGTTATGTTGTGTATCTTATTGGGAGGAAGTGATAATGAAGATTAAATCGGGAATTTTATTTTTAGGTGTGATTGGTTTGAGTATCACATTAATGGGTTGCAGTGGTCCACCAACACCGAGTCCGGCGAATTGTTCAGGAAGAGGTTTGGAAGTTGCTTTGTCTAATTTCCGTGGCGATGAAGTAGCACGGCAAGCTTATATGGATAAATGTGACGAAATCAATGCCGCTGCAGGTAAATAATTAATCGCACCTGCAAATTATTCCAGCTACGCTGAAGTAGCTGGAAGCCTATCACAGTAACGCAATACCGTTATTTCTCTCGCCGCGCTCATAGACGATATGAGCACGACCCACAATTAATGGGTCAAGTGGACCAATTGCGTCGAGTTTCTTGTTCGAATATGAAAGTCTGTGTAATACATAGCGCATCGCGTTCAACCGCGCTCGTTTTTTGCAGTCCGATTTGATGACTGTCCAAGGTGAATCAGCGGTATCCGTATGAAAAAACATGGCTTCTTTGGCTTTCGTGTAATCATCCCATTTGTCGAGCGAGGCGACATCGATTGAACTGAGCTTCCATTGCTTGAGGGGGTGCATTTCACGTTCCTTGAATCGGCGCCGCTGTTCCTCGCGGCTCACTGAGAACCAAAATTTAACGAGGTGGATGCCACTTCGGACAAGATTACGCTCAAAATCAGGTGCTTGCCGCATGAATTCTAAATACGCATCATTAGTGCAAAACTTCATGACACGCTCTACCCCCGCACGATTATACCAAGAGCGATCAAACAGAACGATTTCCCCTGCGGTAGGTAAATGCGAAATATAGCGTTGGAAGTACCATTGCCCTCGCTCCACTTCGCTGGGTTTTTCCAATGCAACCACCCGTGCACCCCGCGGGTTCAGGTGTTCCATGAAACGTTTGATCGTTCCTCCTTTTCCTGCGGCATCACGCCCTTCGAAAAGAATAATGACACGCTGCCCCGTTTCTTTGACCCACGCCTGTAGCTTGAGCAGTTCAACTTGCAGATGATATTTCTGCTTCTCATAGGATTTTCTAGAAAGGAGATTCTTATAGGGATAACTGCCATCTCGCCAATCATCCGCGAGTTCGTCATCGGCGTTTCGGCGGACTTTCGTCGCGGTATCCCCATGCAGCTCGAGCAAAGCCTTGCGTAACGCTAGCGCATCATCATGTGAGGCGCCATCGAAGATGGCTTGCAGGGATTGTGGTAACGCTCCCGTATTTTTTCCCGAAAGATGCGCGATGATGTCTTTAACCGCAACCGCCTTGGATTCTTGCGCTGCCGAAATTCCTTCCTTGACAGCGAAATCTTCAAAGCTTTTATCGCTGTTATCAGGAGCTACATCGCCTGATGCAGCGCGACGTGGGCGCGTTAATTTTCTAACGACAGCGGTTTCAGTCGGTTTTTTTGCAGTTACCATGTTCAATCTCCTCATTTCGGATGGTATACAGCTAAACATTGCTTTTGATTGCTTGCAATCATTATAAGATTTTTATACGCATAACAAATAAGAAAAAACGTGTCATTTTGTTAAATTCAGGGAGTTGAAGCCAAATATTTGTGATTCCAGCGAATTTCAAATTATCATGGCATCCGGGCGTAAAAATACAGAGGTATGACTACATGGTGTTTTGGCAAATAAATAGTAACGTTACTGAATGGTAAGGGTAAGTTGCCCGTGAATCGTAACGGAAACAACAATGGCATCCATTAATCTCTTTTTAACCGTGAGCGCAGAATTTCGCAGTTATCGAGATGTGTTGCGGCGCGATCTTGCCCGTCCTAACGTTACCGCCAAAGTGCAGGAAGATTTTATCGTAACTGGTACGGAGACATTGGACATGCTCGACGATTACATTCGCCAATGCGATGCGGTGATCCATCTAGTCGGTGATATGACTGGCGCTTTTGCGCAAGCACCTTCGTTGGCATGGACTCAATCGCGCTATCCCGATCTTGCGTAACGCTTGCCACCGTTGGGTCCTTGTTTGCAACCTGGGGCGCCCGCGCTACCTCACACCCAGTGGGAAGTCTGGCTAGCGTTGTATCATCGCAAACAATTGATTATCGTCTGCCCAGAACCCAATACGCCGCGCGATGCTTCGTATCAAGTGATCGACGAACAGCGTGCGCAGCAGCGGCAACACCTCGAGCACCTAGCTGCTTACGAGCGTTACCTGGTAATATTTTCCAGTGCCGACCGGTTGGCGGTCGAGATCTCGCGTTCAAAACTACCCGATCTACTTGTTTGTATCGGGCCCTCCCTAAAACTGATCAATCTACCGTTGACCGGCATCGGTACGCTGCTCAAAGGCCGTGATCGCTTACTGGAAAATTTGTAGCACAGCCTGGGCAGGATTCCTGCTTCTACCGACACGCCAGCCGTTGCACGTGTGTTGAACGGTCTAGGCGGTGTCGGTAAAACTCGATTGGTAGTGGAATATGCTTGGCAGCACGTAGACGATTACACCGCATTATTGTTTGTGGTGGCCGATAGTGCTGAAGCGTTGCAACACAACTTGGCGGCACTATGCCGCCCACTCGTTTTGGAACAACAGCAGGAGGCTGACGAGAGCAAGCAACGCGATGCCGTGCTTGCATGGTTACGACAGCATCCCGGTTGGTTGTTGATTCTCGATAATGCCGATACCGAACAAGCCGCGACAGCGATCGAAGCATTAGTCCCCCACTTATTGGGTGGCCACTTGCAGTCACTACCCGCTTGGCAAACTGGAGCCATCACTTGCAACCATTATCGGTCGATACCCTGTCACCCGCTGCTGCGACAGAGTTTCTGCTGGCGTGTACGCAAACCAGGCGCCGCCCATTGCTGGACGATCCCACTCAAGCCAGCATTCTAGCGGATATGCTTGGCAACCTAGCATTGGTACTGGAGCAAGCTGGCGCTTATATCCGTCAGCGCCGTCTAACCTTCGAGGACTATCTTCAGCAATGGTATCGCCAGCGTGATACGGTATTGTCTTGGTACGATGCGCGACAAATGCGCTATCCGAAAAGTGTCGCGGTAACCTGGCAGACCTCGTTCGATCAGCTCAGCACTCCCGCCCGGCAGTTATTACAATGCTTAGCCTGGCTCAGCCCTGCACCGGTTCCAGAAACCTTGCTCGAAGTGCCGCTTGTCGATAGCGACAACGCAATTGACTTGTTTGCAGCATTAGCCGAGCTGGAATCCTATTCGTTAGTGTCACGTGGTGATAATCCCAGTTTTACCGTGCATCGCTTAGTGCAAGAAGTCACGCGTCGCTAGCAAAGCGACTTGGAAAATGTGCATCTGAGCGAAGCCTTGTTTTGGTTGGATGCCGCTTTCAGCGGTGACCCGCAAGATGTGCGCGATTGGCCACAGTTGAATCCGCTGCTACCACATGCACAGTGTGTGGCTGAATATGCAGATACAGCGAAGATTACGGCACCGACTGCCCAGCTGTTCAATTAGTTGGGGGTGATGTATTTAACTAAATCTTTATATGGTGAAGCGGAGCCGCTGATGCGCCGTGTATTGATGGTATTTATCGGTAATCTAGGTGTGCAACACCCAAACTCAGTTACCGTGTTGAATAACTATGCTGTGCTTCTTCACGATTTAGGTAAAAACAGAGAGCGAAATTAAAGCGCAGTTCGATGCGCTTGCGCAGTTGCTGCGTAACGATATAGCGTAAAAGCACACTTATCGCGATTAGTTTTGTGACAACCAATCGCAAAATCAGCAATAGTTTTCTTGACAAGAAATGTGTAAAATCGCCGAGTTAACTGGTTATCCGTTATTAATGCATTACATCTTTACTTATTTAAAATTCTGAGCGATCGATTCAGTGGCATTAATTGTTCAAAAATATGGGGGCACCTCGGTAGGCAACCCTGAGCGCATTAAAAATGTTGCGCAGCGGGTGGCCAAATACTATTCGCAAGGGCATCGTGTTGTTGTCGTGGTTTCTGCGATGAGCGGGGAAACGAATCGTTTGATTGCGCTGGCCAAGGAGATTCAGAGCAATCCGAATCCAAGGGAGCTGGATGTCATGGTCTCAACGGGAGAGCAAGTGACCGTTGCATTGCTTGCCATGGCTTTGATGGAACACAACATCAAAGCGAAGAGCTATACGGGCGGGCAGGTGAGAATCCTTACTGATAGCGCCCATACTAAGGCGCGTATTTTGAGGATTGATGAAGAGAAGATCCGCGCTGATCTCCATTCCGGTTATGTTGTGGTTGTAGCTGGCTTCCAAGGAGTAGATGGAGCCAATAATATTACGACGCTGGGCCGGGGAGGGTCGGATACGACGGGCGTAGCACTTGCGGCAGCGCTTAAGGCGGATGAATGCCAAATATACACGGATGTAGATGGGATCTATACGACGGATCCGCGTATCGTACCTGAGGCGAGGAAATTAAAAACGATTACCTTTGAAGAAATGCTAGAAATGGCAAGCCTCGGGTCAAAAGTATTACAGATTCGTTCAGTTGAGTTCGCGGGGAAATATCGCGTTAAGCTGAGGGTGTTGTCGAGTTTTAAAGAAGAAGGCGAAGGAACGCTAATCACGTTTGAGGAAGATAATAATATGGAACAGGCTGTTATTTCAGGGATTGCATTTAATCGTGATGAAGCAAAAATAACAGTTCTTGGCGTGCCTGACCATCCTGGCATTGCCTACCAGATCTTAGGGCCGATTGCCGATGTCAATATTGATGTTGATATAATTATCCAAAATGTTGGACATGATGGGATGACGGATTTTTCGTTTACTGTTAATCGCAATGACCTGGCCAATGCAATGGCAATCCTTAAAAATAGTATCTTGCCTCATATTGGCGCACGCGATGTGATTGGTGGTGATAAAATAGCCAAAGTTTCAATCGTGGGTGTGGGAATGCGTTCTCATGCCGGAATTGCCAGCAAAATGTTTCGAGTGCTTGCTGAAGAAGGAATAAACATTCAGATGATTTCGACGTCTGAGATCAAAATTTCGGTTGTGGTCGATGAGAAATATATGGAGTTAGCGGTTAGAGTACTTCATAAAGCGTTTGACCTTGATCAGGTTGTGCAATAGCAGTTTTGTGTGCTGCTAAGAATCACGGAGAGATGGCCGAGTGGTCGAAGGCGCTCCCCTGCTAAGGGAGTATAGGCTCAAAAGCTTATCGAGGGTTCGAATCCCTCTCTCTCCGCCAGTTAAGCTCCAAACGATACCAAATATCCCCTAAGTAACCTAGCTAAAACCCAATAAATACAAGCTTCTTAGTCAATATTTGGAAACAGTTGGAAATGTGGGTAACAATTCAAAAAAGTGGGTAGCATTGAGGGTAACTTTTTCTACCCGTATAGAGTTACCCACAAATGAAGCTGATAGGCCGATCATAAAGGCTTTGAACCTAAACACCGCTTTAAATTTATTTATCAAACGGAAACGGGGTTATCTCTAGACTTTTCTTTGTCAGAATCGTGTTATTCCTTTTGCTAGAGAGTAGGAAAACGACCATTTCATTACCTCAGTAGGCCTTCATTCCAGAGATCCCTGAACTTTGAGTTTTCCCAGCAGCGCATAGCCCATTTTTTTGTGTGGTTTTTTCAACTATGATGGGTCAAGTTGATTGTTAGCTGGTTTGATCATCTGCTAGACGGTGTTGCAGAAATGATTCACAACGCGTGCAGTAACTTCCTACGTGAAGTCTGTGAAATTGGCTAAATAGCGCGATTTTGAGCCGGGATTTAGATAAGACCTGATCGGGTTAACGATTAAAAAAGGATTTATCCCATACTTATTATCCTATTTAATTCAGCAAAACTGATATACGATAAGTGCCCAGTTTGGCAAATAAAAGATGAGATTTAACAGTACCGATATTTTTTCACTCGATCGATATGAAGTTAAAAATTTTTATTTTATTAAGAGCACTATAACAAGATGAGTCACATGGACGATGCGCTTCTTTGAGCTATTGAAAATTTATAAAAGGATTAAAGAGATAGTTTCTCAGATAGGCTACTTTAATACGGTACTTTTCCTGGTCCATCGGATTTTCGTAAAGCTATTCAATGGTAAGCTACGTATACAAAAATACTATTTAACTGCTCAGCCTGTTACTAAACAGGCCTTACTTCCACCCAATAGGGGTAAAAAAATTATGGTAAGACAAATAAATCGTGATGACCCTATTGTTGGTACTTTCCCAAGGCCTGATTCAATAATCGAGAATCGCTTTGATAACGGTGCTGTATGCCTGGTCGCCTTCAAAGAAAATACTTTTGTTGGTTATATTTGGTTTATGTTTGGAGCATATCAAGAAGATGAGGTACGTGCAAAATTTGCTCCATTACCCGACTTGACTACTGTTTGGGATTTTGATGTTTATGTTCATCCAGATTATCGTTTAGGACATACCTTTTTACGTTTATGGGATGAAGCTAATCGATTCTTGCTCGATAGAAAAATAGAATGGTCATGTAGTAGAATATCAGCCTTTAATGCACCCTCGATTAATGTTCATAAGAAACTAGGGGCATTAAATCTAGGGCAAGTTATCTTTTTTTGTATAGGTGATTGTCAATTAACGCTAGCAACGCTTTTTCCGTACATTCACGTTTCAATACACCTTAATTCGTATCCAACATTTTTCATCGATACACAAAAAAATAAAACTATTTTTCCTATGAAACGGAAAGAATCGACAACGGAGTAAATTTATGCAGCATATTGAAGAAGTTAAAAATATTTTAGTGGATACGCTTAGTCTTGGTGATAGGAAGCAACAATTGACGGAAGACTCTTATTTGCTTGGTAGTATTCCTGAACTGGATTCGATGGCAGTAGTGAATGTAATTACTGCTATTGAGGATTATTACAATATCACGGTTGAGGATGATGAAATTAGCGCAAAAACCTTTGAAACACTTGGCAGTTTAACTCGTTTTATTGAGCAAAAGTTATCTCAATAAAGTCTCAATGGAGTATTCGATCCGTGCCGAGCCCTTTTTTATAAAAACTGAATTAGGGGAAAGATTTTGTCTCTATTACAGATCAAATCGTAAGAAAACGCTGGGTACCTTTATTTATATCCACCCTTTTGCGGAGGAAATGAATAAATCAAGGAGAATGGTTGCTCAGCAGTCTAAAGTGTTTACAGAAAATGGATTTTCTGTTCTTCAAATCGATTTGTATGGATGTGGTGATAGTAGTGGCGATTTTAAGAATGCGAGCTGGGAAATTTGGAAAAGGGATGTATTTCACGCTGTAAATTGGATTAAGCATCACGGACCAACTCCGATTAAACTTTGGGGATTGCGTTTAGGTTGCTTACTTGCATTAGATTTTGTTATTGATACGCAAGAACCACTTCACGAAATAGTCTTGTGGAATCCATTAATTAATGGAGGTGCTTTTTTAACACAGTTTCTTAGACTAAAAGTGGCTAGCCAATTAACCGGAGATAATACGAACGAAGGGGCTGGGACGAGTGTTTTGCGTAAAAAAATAATGAATGGTGAAACACTCGAAATTGCTGGCTATGAAATTTCTCCTGTGCTTGCACTCGCAATTGATAAGCTAAAACTAAGTGAATTTAAGGTTCCAAATACTAAAATTCACTGGTTTGAGGTAGTGCCTGAAATTGGAAGAACATTATCGCCTGCTGGGACAGCTGTTGTTAACACATGGAAACAGCAGAATGTGGCTATTAATTTACAATTAGTCCCCGGGTTAGCATTTTGGGCAACTCAAGAAATCACTGAATGCCCTGAGCTCATTACATTAACTACAAAACAGCTTTCTAATAATACCGAATGATGACTTTTTATGAGCAACCATTGAGCTTCTGCTGTCATGATTGCTGGTTATACGGAATTCTTAGCACGCCAGTTCAGCCAAGTTCGAGAGGGGTCTTGATTGTTGTAGGTGGTCCTCAATATAGAGTCGGTAGTCATCGTCAATTCACCCTGCTTGCTCGTTCCCTAGCTGATAACGATATTCCAACTTTACGCTTTGATTATAGAGGAATGGGTGATAGTGATGGCGCCATTCGAACGTTTGAAACGATTGAAGATGATTTAAAAAGCGCGATTGATCAGTTCTTTATTAACGTACCCTCGCTTAAAGAAGTGTTAATTTGGGGGCTTTGTGATGCAGCATCGGCTGCTTTGTTTTATGCTCATAAGGATCACAGGATTGCAGGGCTTATTTTAGTGAATCCTTGGGTCAGAACGGAGTTGGGTACCGCAAAAGTATACCTTAAACATTATTATTTCTCACGCTTGTTACAGTTAGATTTCTGGAAAAAAATCGTTACGGGACAGTTTAAATTTTCTAACTCCTTCAATTTCATTGCTGAGTTGATCAGAAAACTCATCACTAAGGAACCTAGGGCAACGAGTACGAAGGAGTTTTTGGCAACTGATTTAACGACACAATCTCTTCAGCAGGGATGTGAGTTGGCATCATTACCAGATCGTATGCTAGATGGGCTTAGGCAATTTACCGGTAAAATCTTTGTCATAACGAGTGGAAATGATTTAACTGCCAAGGAGTTTTTAGATTTGATCAATGGAATGCCGGATTGGAAGCAAACACTAAAATCTAAGCAAGTTACATTTGCGCATCTAAAAAACGCGAATCATACTTTCTCTACTCGAGAGTGGCGTGATCAAGTTGCTGCTTGGACAGCTGAGTGGTCTAAATCATGGTAAAGCGTGTGTTAATGATTGCATACCATTTTCCACCTTTGCAAGGGAGTAGTGGTATTCAAAGAACATTAAGGTTTGCGCAGCATTTACCTCAATTTGGTTGGCAGCCAATTATACTTACCGCTAACACCAAAGCCTATGAGAATGTCAACAGTGCCCAGTTATCGGAGGTGATCGACCAGGTGTCAGTGTACCGATCATTCGCATTGGATACCGCGAGACATTTATCGATACTTAAACGTTACCCAAGAATATTAGCGGTTCCTGATCGATGGATTACTTGGTGGCTCGGGAGTATCCCTAAAGGGCTGTATTTAATTAGAACATTAAAACCGGATGTGATTTGGTCAACATTTCCTATCGCAACAGCTCATCTTATTGGGTATACATTGAGCCGAATAACTGGTTTGCCCTGGGTGACTGATTTTCGAGATCCAATGGTGCAACCAGATTATCCACCTAATCCTTTAGTCTATCGTTCTTACCAATGGATTGAACAGCAAGCAATACGTTATAGCGCGCATACTATTGTTACAACACCGGGGACAAAAAAGGACTATATACAACGATTTCCAACTATCCCTGAGTCTCGTTTCAGACTAATTGAGAATGGCTATGATGAGCTGAGCTTTTCAGGTGTTTTACCACAACAGCGAGCTCAGCAGGGTAAACAATTGATTTTGATCCATAGTGGAATCATTTATTCCTCTGAACGTGATCCTACAATTTTTTTTGAAGCTCTATCAGATTTACTAAGGGAAAAACGCGTATCCTCTGATAGTTTGAAGATCATACTACGTGCAACCTACAACGATAACTATTTACAGCAACTCATAAAACGCTATGAAATTGAATCAATTGTTTCATTAGCACCACCTATTTCATACAAAGAAGCGATTGCAGAAATGCTATCCGCAGATGGATTACTTATTTTGCAAGCTTCTAATTGCAATAATCAAATACCTGCTAAGCTATACGAATACCTACGCGCACAAAAACCGATTCTGGCACTTACTGATCCCGAAGGCGACACCGCTTTAAAACTAAAGAGTTTAGGTATTAACACAATTGCTAGATTAGACTCAAAACTCGAAATTATTGAAATGTTACAGACGTATCTTGAATCAATTCAAAAAAAATTTACTCAAGATATACCGATTGATCAGCTCTATTTGAACTCAAGAGAAGCCAGGACAGTCGAATTGGTTCATGTCCTGGATGAAGTAGTTAAAAAGTAAAATAGAAAGTTTTTCGAAAAAATGGTGCTTATATGAAAGAGATGTTTTTCTTTTATTTCTTGTTAGTGATTACATCAATACCATCCTTAGCACAAGCTCAGGGGGAAAATCCCGATCATTACTGTGGCATTATTAAAGGGTTTCATCATGGACCGTTTGATTATCTGGAAAGAATTAATCGGAATCATGATTTACACCTTGTTGAAGTTGTGCACTTTACGCGTGATGTAGAAAAATTAACCGCAGACCCCCAATATATTGGATCGAACCTTAACTATACTTTGCAAGCTTGGCCCAACCATCATCGAGCGCTCGCATCTTTGGCAAAATTCGCAATTAGAGAAAAAACTGCAGGTCGACTTCCTGGCATGAAATATCCCGTTGAGTGCTATTTTGATCGAGCTATACGATGGCAAGCAAAAGATAGTTATGTACGATCGATTTATGGTAGTTACTTATCCAAGGTGGGAAGGTCTAGTAATGCGATTGAACAATTAGAAATTGCAGTAAGATTACAATCTGATAACGCAACCGCGCATTATAACCTCGGGCTACTCTATTTTGACAAGAGTAATTACGATAAATCTCGATTTCATGCTGAAAGAGCTTATGAGCTTGATTTCCCTTTGCCTGGTTTGAGAAATAAGCTCATAAGAGCCGGTAAATGGAAGAAGTAAATGGTGCGTGATTCTACGCATGTATGAGAGAAGCTAGAAGAAAGTAATTACGCTTCTTCAGCATCTGGGTTTTCAGTATGATTAGCACAAAAATCCTTTGCGGAGGAAGGGGATTGGAAGCTTTGCTGAATACTGCCAGCAATTTTAGGAGTACTGCAATAGACGTCAGCATTTTGTGCGCGGTGACGGAGTGCATGATCGATCAGTACCAATGCCAACATTGCTTCTACAATCGGTGTTGCACGAATTCCCACGCAAGGGTCATGTCGCCCATGAGTCTCAACAATGACGGGATTACCTTGTTTATCAATCGATTTTCTCCCTAACCGGATACTTGATGTCGGTTTAATTGCAACATTAACTATTATTGGTTGGCCCGTCGAGATTCCTCCTAGAATGCCGCCTGCATTGTTAGTTAGGAAGCCATCCGGTGTCATTTCATCAGAGTGCTCAGTGCCTTTCTGAGTAACACATGCAAATCCAGAACCGATTTCAACGCCTTTAACTGCATTGATACTCATCATCGCATAAGCAATTTCAGCATCCAGTCGATCATAGACAGGCTCACCCCAACCAACTGGAACGCTATCAGCAACAACACTAATCTTGGCGCCAGCTGAATCGCCCGATTTACGCAGGCTATCCATATAATCTTCAAGTTGTGGTACAAAGCTATTGTCTGAAACAAAGAAGGAATTTTGATTGACATCACACCATTGTTTGAAGGGAATGTTAACCGACCCAAGCTGTGACATAAAACCTCGAATCATTGTGCCATAGGTTTTATTCAACCATTTTTTTGCTACCGCACCTGCTGCAACTCTTACTGCAGTTTCGCGAGCGGATGCTCGGCCACCACCCCGATAATCACGAGTACCATATTTCTGCCAATATACATAATCAGCGTGGCCGGGGCGGAAAGTATCGCTTATTTTGCTATAATCCTTACTTCGCTGATCTTCATTTCGAATCAATAAACCGATCGGTGTTCCTGTTGTTTTTCCTTCAAAGACACCAGAGAGTATTTCAACAATATCTGCTTCGCGACGCTGGGTTACATGACGTGAAGTTCCTGGCTTACGTCGATCGAGTTCACATTGAATGTCTGCTTCAGATAACTCAAGCCCCGGTGGGCAACCATCTATTACACAACCGATTGCGGGACCATGTGATTCACCAAACGACGTAACGCAAAATAGTTTTCCTAATGTATTGCCTGACATACCTTTTATTCATGAAATAAGTAAAGTAAGTCTAACATAGCAACCAAATTTCTTCCCTAGCTTTCTAGCTGAGGTTAGAATTGCCTAAAATACTAGAGAAATTAATAACGTAGTAAAGCAGATCGAGGGGGGGGGTAAAAAATGAATATGGTTGAAGTCAAAGCATATCTAGCTGATTTACAAAATAGCATTGTCACAGGCCTAGAAGCAATTGATGGCAAGTCATTTCAACGTGATGGGTGGGATAGGCCTGATGGAGGCGGAGGGCTGAGCTGTGTCATTGAAGAAGGGAATGTATTAGAGAGAGGTGGTGTTAATTTCTCCTATGTTTTTGGTCATGGCTTACCTGCCTCAGCGACGGCAGCGCGACCCGAGTTAGCAGGTCGTTCTTTCGAAGCAGCAGGAGTGTCACTCGTGTTGCACCCGCGTAATCCATACGCTCCTACAGTCCATATGAATGTACGTTTCTTTGAAGCGAAGAAGGAAGGGGCTGATTCTGTTTGGTGGTTTGGTGGAGGAATGGATTTAACGCCTTATTATGGCTTTGAAGAGGATGCGATTCATTTCCATCAAACGTGTAAAACAGCGCTTGATTCCATTGGATCAGACTACTATCCGCGGTTTAAGAAATGGTGTGACGAATATTTTTTTCTCAAACATCGAAAAGAACCGAGAGGGATAGGCGGTGTTTTCTTTGATGATTTTAATCAACCCGATTTTTCAACCTGTTTTAAGTTGACTCAGCGAGTAGGGGATCATTTCTTACCTGCGTATGCTCCAATTCTGGAAAGGCGCTTAAATGTTCCTTATGGTGAACAAGAACGGGATTTTCAAGCTTATCGGCGTGGTCGTTATGTGGAATTCAATTTAGTCTGGGACCGAGGAACTTTATTCGGTTTGCAAACAGGTGGGCGAACTGAGTCTATCCTAATGTCACTTCCTCCGATTGTGAAATGGCGCTATAACTGGGTGCCACAAGCGGGAAGTTCCGAATCGAAGCTTTATACAGATTTCTTGATAGGCAAGAATTGGATCTAATTTGAACTATTGATTAGGTGAAATTACTTTTGGGAGCTCAAGATGAAGAAAGAATTTTTATTAGATCGATTGGGTTGGTTGATTTTTGTTAGCCTATTGTTGCCTATTTCTCATTCAAAGGCTGATGCTGTAACAGATTGGAATCAATGGGCGGGTGATATCGTTGTCGGTGCTGAAATCGGGCCCTTACCAGCTGAACGCGCGTTAGCAATTGTTCAAGCGGCGGTTTATGAGGCGGTTAACGCTATCACGCGCCGTTATTCTGCAAGTGATATTGAGTCAATGCCATCTAAGCCTAACGCATCGATTGAAGCTGCGATTGCAGAAGCCAATCGGGTTACGTTGCTGCAGTTAGTTCCTAGCCAGCAATCTTTAATTGAAAAAACATATCAAACTGCCCTTGCTGTTATCAGTGATGGCACAGCAAAAAAAGCGGGTATCGAATTAGGTACAAAAGTAGCACAAGCGATATTAGCAAAGCGAACCCAAGATGGCGCTGCTGACGAAGAGTCCTATCGACCCTATACCAGTGCAGGTGTTTATATACCTACTGTTATTCCAGAGGCACCGCAGTGGGTAAAACGAACTCCTTGGCTCATGACGAATCCCACACAATTTAGGCCTTTACCTCCAACTGAGTTAGAGAGTGATATCTGGGCTCGAGATTACAACGAAGTAAAAGCGCTCGGCCGCTTTGATAGCCAAGTTAGGACGAGTGAGCAAACAGAGATTGCTCGTTTCTGGGAGGAAGTCATGCCTCCGATTTATCATGGCATCGTACGTTCCGTAGCAACCCAACCTGGGAGAGAAATTACACAAAATGCGCGTTTATTTGCTGCTGTAACTCAGGCTTCCGATGACGGGCTCATTGCTGTTTTTGATGCTAAATATCACTATGGATTTTGGAGGCCGGTAACAGCAATCCGTAACGGCGATATCGATGGGAATGAGGCAACGGAGCGGGATGCTACTTGGCTACCATTTATTAGTACGCCAATGCATCCAGAGTATCCATGTGCGCATTGTATCGTTGCTGCTGCAGTTGGAACCGTATTAGAAGCCGAAATAGGAAATACTCCGTCTCCAATACTGACAACGGTGAGCAAGGCCGCGAATAATGCAACCAGGAGTTGGCGTAATGTGTATGATTTCATGCAGGAGGTGATCAATGCAAGGATTTATGATGGGGTACATTATCGTAATTCCGGGGAAGTGGGTTCAAATATGGGCCGGCAAATCGCTCAGCTTGCAATAAAGAAATATGAATTAGGTGAAAAGTAGGTTTGTATCGTTACTTACAATCAAATTGCTACTATGGTGAATCTTTCTGGAATGCTAACTGGCCAGTTAAGCTGTTGTTTAATGACATTGGCTAAAGCAGCCGCATTACTCGGTTCACCATGGACGATGTAGGTATGGCTGGGCGGTGTTTTAAACGCTTTGAGCCAATTTAGAATTCCAGCTTGATCTGCATGTGCTGAGAGTCCACCAATGGTGTAGATGTCTGATCGAACAACAATTTCTTGACCAAAAATTCGTACGGTTTTGGCGCCATCGATTAACCTTCGCCCTAATGTTCCGGCTGCTTGAAAGCCGGTGATCAGTATTGTGCATTCAGGTCTGGGGAGGTTATATTTAAGATGATATTTGATACGACCTGCATCGCACATACCACTGGCTGAAATGATGATAGCTCCGTGATCAATCGAATTGAGTGCAATGGAGTCTTCAACATTTTCAGTAAAGTTGATTTTTAGTGGATTCCCTTCTTTATTGAACCACTGCAGAGCTTCATGTGCTTCTTTATCAAGTAATTGACTATGTTGAAGTGTGATATTTGTTGCAGCCCTTGCCATTGGCGAATCAACATAGATATCCATTTTTCCTAGCTTATTTTGTCGATGTAAGTCGATGAGTAAGAAAAGTAACTCTTGAGTTCTTCCGACAGAAAAAGCGGGAACAATGATGTTACCACCCTTCCTTGATAAAGTATCATTGATAGCATGGATAAGCTCATCGATAGTATCCGACATAGATCGGTGAAGTCGGTTGCCGTAGGTTGATTCAACGAGTAGAACATCAGTTTGATGAATAAGCGTTGGGTCTCGTACGATCGGGTGTCCTGGTTGCCCGATATCTCCGGAGAAGACTAATTTCTTTTGTCTTGATTGAGCATTTATCCAGACTTCAATAATGGCAGATCCTAAAATGTGACCTGCATCATGAAAGCAACACTGTATTGTTGGATGAGGAGAAACTTGCTCATCATAGGATATGCTGCGCAACTGTTTAAGAAAGCTTTCTGCTTGAGCAACTGTGTATAAAGGGGCATTTTCATATTCAGAAACACGTTGTTTTCTTTGTAGGATTTTATTTTTCCACTCTGCTTCTTTTTCTTGAATATAGGCGCTATCTTTTAGCATAACCTTGAGTAGATCAATCGTGGCTTCAGTTGTATAGACAGGTCCTCTATACCCCCGAGCACTCAGTCGTGGAAGTAATCCAGAATGGTCAATATGAGCGTGGGTGAGCAGAACGAAATCGATGGTTTCAGGATCGAAGCTGAATGCAGACCTGTTTTTAATCTCTGCTTCACTTCCTCCTTGAAACATTCCACAATCAACTAGAAACCGAGTTTCTTCAGTTTCTACAAGATAGCATGAGCCAGTAACTTCGTGAGTGCCGCCTAAGAAAGTAAGTTGTGCCAAAGTATTTCCTATCTTCACTGTGCTATTGCAAATTGATAATTTGAAGAACACTGTTTACCAAATGTTCGATCTCATACTCATTAATAATATAGGGTGGCATAAAGTATACGGTTTTTCCAAGTGGACGAAGGAGTAGCTGTTTCTCGAGTGCTTTCTGGAAAAAATTATTTGAGAATTGGGGATCATCCGTTTCAACTTCAAAAGCCCAGATCATGCCACAATTACGAAAGTTTTTTACGCTAGAGTGAGATTGTAGCGGTAATGCGAGTTGGTTGAGGTAATCAATTTTAGCTTGATTCGCTTCAATTACGTTGTATTGTTCGATTAAGTCAAGTGTGGCAAGGGATGCGCGGCATGCTAAGGCATTCCCAGTATGAGAATGGGAATGGACAAAAGCTTTTGAAACTTCATCTTGATAAAAAGCCTGGTATATCTTATCGGTCGTCATGACGACTGAAAGCGGAAGATAGCCCCCAGTTAACCCTTTTGCTAGACATAATAAATCTGGAACAATTTCAGCATGCTCACACGCAAACATTTTTCCGGTACGACCAAATCCAACCGCAATTTCATCGGCAATTAGATGGACTTGGTACTTATCACAAATGGCTCTAGCACGTTGTAAGTAAATAGGATGATACATACCCATTCCACCAGCGGCTTGCACAATGGGTTCGAGTATAAATGCTGCTGTTTGTGTATGGTGCTTAGAAAGAAAGCTCTCTAATTCAGAAGCCGCTTTTAATGCGAATTCTAGATGTGTTTCATTGTCGCTAATATTTCGCCAATCGGGCGAAGGCATGTATTTGGTACTCCGCAAAAGTGGGGCATAAGTTTGTTTGAAAAATGGAATTTCAGTAACCGATAATGAACCGAGTGTTTCTCCATGATAACCATTTCTCAGGCTGATGAAGTTGATTTTGTCTGTATTTCCATATAGCTGCCAATAATGAAAACTCATTTTAAGCGCAATTTCGGTAGCTGATGAGCCATCACTTGCAAAAAAGCAATGATCTAAGTTTCCTGGTGTAATTTGGGTCAATCTTTCTGCTAACTCAACCGCCGGTTCATGGGTAAAGCCAGCGAACATGACGTGTTCAATTTTATTTAATTGATCAACCAGTGCATCATTAATATAAGGATGGCAGTGTCCAAAAAGATTTACCCACCAAGAACTGATTGCATCCATATAGCGTTTCCCATTCGTATCATAGAGCCAAATACCCTGACCCTTTCCGATAGATACAAGGGGATGAGTCTCATGGTGTTTCATTTGGGTGCACGGATGCCAGATATGCTTAAAACTGCGAATGGATAAATTTTTATCATTCATCGACTTGAAATTCCAGTGAATAGATCATATTATTAGCACTCGTCAGTGTTGAGTGCTAATCGCTTTAATAGTGAATACTGCCACAAAACCAGCATGAGTTTTGTTGAATTGGTTTTTATTTTAAGTATGTTCATGTTTTTTAATCATTATTAGGAGAATCAACTATGAATATTCGCCCCTTACACGATCGTGTTATTGTCAAGCGACTAGAAGAAGAACGCAAGACAGCTTCGGGAATTGTTATTCCAGATTCTGCAACAGAAAAACCAGATCAAGGTGAAATTTTGGCTGTTGGAAAGGGGAAATCTGGGGATGATGGAAAAATTCGCCCCTTGGACGTAAAAGTTGGTGACAAAGTATTGTTTGGGAAATATTCCGGTCAAGCTGTAAAAATCAAAGGTGAAGAATACCTTGTCATGCGTGAAGAAGACATCATGGGCGTTATTGAAGGTTAAGGTATTTAATCCATTTAATTTGAAATTTGATCATGCAACAGTAATTTAGGAGAAAAATTATGGCAGCAAAAGAAGTTAGATTTGGTGATGTGGCACGTCATAATTTGGTACACGGGGTTAATATTCTTGCAGATGCAGTCAAGGTAACCTTGGGTCCAAAAGGCCGTAACGTGGTGTTAGAGCGCTCATATGGCGCGCCGACTATTACGAAAGATGGTGTATCGGTAGCGAAAGAGATTGAGCTTAAAGATAAATTCGAAAACATGGGTGCTCAGATGCTTAAAGAGGTTGCAAGTAAGACCTCTGATGTTGCGGGAGATGGTACCACGACAGCAACGGTATTGGCACAATCGATTGTGAAAGAAGGAATGCGCTATGTTGCGGCCGGTATGAATCCAATGGATTTAAAACGTGGAATCGATAAGGCGGTTATCGCAACTATTGAAGACCTAAAGAAACTTTCTAAACCATGTTCTACCAGTAAAGAAATCGCTCAGGTTGGAAGTATTTCAGCAAATTCAGATGCTGAAATTGGTAAAATCATTGCTGAAGCGATGGAAAAGGTTGGCAAAGAAGGTGTAATTACTGTTGAAGATGGCTCAGGTTTGCAAAATGAGCTTGAGGTTGTAGAGGGCATGCAATTTGATCGGGGCTATCTCTCACCTTATTTCGTCAGTAGTGCTGAAAAGCAAATTGCATTACTAGAAAGTCCCTTTGTATTGCTACATGATAAGAAAATTTCCAATATTCGTGATCTGTTACCCGTTTTAGAGCAAGTTGCTAAAGCTGGCAAACCCTTATTAATTATAGCTGAGGATGTTGATGGAGAAGCACTCGCGACATTAGTGGTTAATAATATTCGCGGCATTCTCAAAACTTGTGCAGTTAAGGCGCCCGGCTTTGGTGATCGTCGTAAAGCGATGTTGGAAGATATTGCAATATTGACAGGCGGAACGGTGGTTGCTGAAGAAGTCGGTTTGTCACTCGAGAAAGTTAAATTGGAAGATTTAGGTCAAGCTAAACGAATCGAGGTTGGAAAAGAAAATACTACTATTATTGATGGTGCCGGTAATGTGAAATCAATCGAAGGACGTGTAACACAAATTCGCACGCAGATTGAAGAAGCGACCAGTGATTACGACAAAGAAAAATTGCAAGAGCGTGTGGCAAAACTTGCTGGTGGCGTTGCATTGATTAAAGTAGGCGCTGCGACAGAAGTAGAAATGAAAGAGAAAAAAGCCCGAGTTGAGGATGCGCTACATGCAACTCGTGCAGCAGTAGAAGAAGGTATTATTCCTGGAGGTGGAGTTGCGCTGATGCGAGCTATTGCTACCGTAAGCAAGCTTAAGGGCGACAATCATGACCAAGATGCTGGAATTAAGATTGTGGAACGGGCACTAGAAGAACCTTTGCGCCAGATTGTTGCTAACTGTGGTGATGAGCCATCGGTGGTTGCAAACAAAGTAAAAGAAGGTAAAGGTAATTTTGGATATAATGCAGCGACGGGCGAATATGGCGATATGGTCTCAATGGGTGTATTAGATCCTACCAAAGTTACGCGTTCAGCGCTTCAAAACGCAGCTTCAGTTGCCGGACTTATTCTAACAACCGATGCGATGGTGGCAGAATTACCAAAAGATGAATCTGCATCACCTGCTGCAGGCATGGGTGGTATGGGTGGTATGGGTGGTATGGATATGTAATACTGTTACTCAGAAAGCGACGAGTAATCGATTCCTAATCGCTACAACAATAAGTCTATTCAAGGCTTGTTGTTGTAGCGATATTTTTTACTGATATATGGAAAACTTTAGCAATTACCAAGCTGATAAAGATTTATTAGCAAATCGAGTTATTTTAGTAACAGGCGCAGGACAAGGAATTGGACGTCAAGCTGCAATTACTTATGCTGCTTGTGGAGCAACAGTCATTCTTCATGGCCGAAAAACCAGGAAGCTTGAAAATGTATATGACGAAATTAGTGAGTTAAAGCGGGAAGAAGCAGTTATTTTTCCCTTTGATTTTGAGAAAGCAACTGAGAATGATTTTTATACAATTGCAGAATCGATTGCGTCACAATTAGGCAGGCTTGATGGAATCTTGCACAATGCAGCTTTTACCTACGGTCCAATACCTTTTGAACATCATACGCTTGAACAATTGCAAACATTAATGCATGTGAATTTGCTTGCTCCAATAACGCTTACAAAAGCATGCTTGCCCCTACTTAAATTGTCTAATGATGCGAGTATAGTTATGACATCTGATGACCATGGCCATGTACCTTCTGCTTATTGGGGTGCATTTGCTATCGCAAAAGCAGGAGTGGAGACTTATGTGAAAATTCAATCTGAAGAGTGGACTTTATTTCCGAATATTCGGATAAATGCACTAATCCCAGGGCCAGTTCATTCTCCTCAGCGTGTTAAAACTCATCCTGGGGAACTAAAAAATAAATTGTTGCAGCCCAGTAGCTTAATGGGGACTTATCTTTATTTAATGGGACCTGAAAGCAAAGGTAGGAGTGGCGAAGTACTATTTTGTCAATCCTAGAGTCCTTTGGCTGCTATCCCAATCATAACAAGGTATAATTCACACTCGAATAGAGTTAATTAGTTGAAAAAGCGAAAGTGGCGGAATTGGTAGACGCACCAGATTTAGGTTCTGGCGCCGTAAGGTGTGGGGGTTCGAGTCCCCCCTTTCGCACCAAACTTGTTTAAAGTTGAATAGTGAGTCTAAAAGACCAATTGTATTATCCAGATGAACAAGTTGCTTGTGCTATAGCGTTATCAGTTACTTAGGAAGAACCGAATGCAATCAAATACAGAAAGCCTAAACTCTCTTGAGCGAAAAATTAGTATTTCTATACCTCAAGCAGATGTTCGCGTTGAAGTTGACAATCGTTTAAAAAAATTATCAGGGAAAGTGAAATTACCAGGTTTTCGCCCCGGCAAGGTACCATTAAAAATGGTAATACAACAATATGGTCTTCAATTGCATCAAGAAGTTTTGGGCGAGCTGGTGCAAAAATATTTTCGTGATTCTGTGCAGAAACAAGACTTGCGAATTGCTGGTTCACCCAATTTCAGTTCTAAATCGCTTGATCAGAATAGCTTAAATTATGAATTTGATGCTGTTTTTGAAGTCTATCCAGAGATAATAATTGGAGATTTTAGTGGACTCAATGTTTCAAGGCCTAGTGTGCAAATAGAGGAAGTTGAAGTTGAAAAAACGTTAGATACATTAAGAAAGCAAAGAGCAAAATTTGAAGTGGTCGATAGGCCTGCCAGGAAGGGCGATCGGGTAAATATTGATTATCATGGTCAGGTTGATGGAAAGGAATTTGAGGGAGGGCAGGCAAAAGGCTTTAACCTCATATTAGGTGACGGTTATGCGTTAAAAGACTTTGAAGATGCTATTATTGATATGAAGAATGGCGAAAATAAAGTGTTTCAAATGACATTTCCTGCTGATTACCATGGTAAAGAAGTTGCAGGTAAATCCGTAACCTTTGATGTTAGACTGAATAAAGTAGAAGAACAATTAATTCCAAGCATTGACACTGATTTTGCTAAATCCCTCGGTATCAGCGATGGGGACATTAGCAAAATGTACGCCGAGGTAAAGGCAAGTATTGAGCGCGAGGTATTGCAAAGAATTCGCTCTAAGCTAAAAGAGCAAGTCATGCAATTTTTACTTGAAAGTATTAATTGTGGGGTACCTCAAGTTTTGGTGAGCCATGAAATTGAGCACTTAATTCAAGAAGCTAATAACAACCTAAAAGCGCGAGGGCTTGCTGATCGAGAAGCTAATTTATCACCTGATTTATTCCGAGAAAGAGCTGAGCGACGTGTTAAGTTAGGTTTGATTTTAGCAAAGCTTATAGAGCAGCAAGGAATAAAAGTTCAATCAGATCAGTTAAGGAAGTATGTGGAGGAATATGCTAAAAGCTATGAAGATCCTGAACAAGTCATTCATTGGTATTATTCATCCCCTGAGCGATTGAAAGATATTGAATCGCTCGTATTAGAAGATAATGTTGTAAGTTGGATATTAGAAAGAGCGCATATTACTGATCAGCAAACAGCATTTGATGATTTGATGGGGTATGCGAAGCAGTAATTTACGGGGAGTAATAATTTGGATATCAATGGATTAGGTTTAATTCCAATGGTCATTGAGACCAGTGGAAGAGGTGAGAGAGCATACGACATCTATTCTAGGTTATTAAAAGAAAGGATAATTTTTCTTGTTGGCCCGGTGACGGAAGTAACAGCCAATTTAGTTGTGGCTCAATTATTATTTTTAGAATCTGAGAATTCTGATAAAGATATTTATTTATATATTAATTCCCCTGGTGGATCTGTTTCTGCTGGCCTTGCAATTTATGACACGATGCAATTCATTAAACCGAATGTGAGTACATTATGTATTGGTCAGGCAGCAAGTATGGGTGCACTATTGTTAACTGCAGGCGAAAAGAGTAAACGGTTTTGTTTGCCAAATTCACGAGTAATGATTCATCAACCGATGGGTGGTTTTCAAGGTCAAGCTTCTGATATCGAGATTCATGCTAAAGAAATCTTATATCTTAAAAGTAAGCTAAATGAGATTATGTCGAAGCATACAGGTCAATCTGTAAAAGTAATTGAGAAAGATACTGATCGAGATAATTTTCTCAGCGCGGATGAAGCCGTAAAATATGGTTTGGTAGATGCTGTATTAACAAGTAGAGTTGTAGGATAGAATGAGGCATTCGGAGTGTTTGGTGCAGCTAGTGATAATATTTGTGTGAAGCATGGGTAGGTAATTTCTTCTGAGGTGACATGATGTCTGAAAAAATGAATAGCGATAAGCTACTATATTGTTCTTTTTGCGGAAAAAGTCAGCACGAAGTAAGGAAGCTAATTGCTGGACCCTCTGTATTTATTTGCGATGAATGTATCGATCTATGTAATGACATTATTCGCGAGGAGATGCAAACAATTGAAACGGCTAAATTTGTTAAATCTAGTTTACCGGTGCCGAGAGAAATTTGTTCGATTCTTGATCAATACGTAATAGGGCAGGAGTCTGCAAAAAAGATTTTATCTGTTGCTGTATACAATCACTATAAACGTTTAAGAACAATATCCAAAACGATAGATGCCGATGATATAGAGCTTGCCAAAAGTAACATATTATTAATTGGACCTACAGGATCAGGTAAAACATTACTCGCGCAGACGCTAGCGCGTTTATTAGATGTACCCTTTATCATTGCCGATGCGACAACGCTTACCGAAGCGGGTTATGTCGGTGAAGACGTAGAAAATATCATCCAAAAATTATTGCAGAAATGTAATTATGATGTAGAAAAAGCGCAGCAGGGCATAATTTATATTGATGAGATTGATAAAATCTCACGTAAATCTGATAATCCATCGATTACGAGAGACGTTTCGGGTGAGGGCGTTCAGCAAGCATTATTGAAATTGATCGAAGGAACAACTGCTTTGGTACCTCCACAAGGTGGACGCAAGCATCCGAATCAAGAATTCATCCAAATTGATACTACAAATATTCTCTTTATCTGTGGTGGTGCATTTGATGGTATAGATAAAATTATTCAGGCTAGATCCGAAAAGGGAGGTATTGGTTTTGGTGCAGAAGTGGTTAGCCGTAAGAACCAGAAGGAAATCAATGAAATTCTAAAATCGATTGAACCTGAAGATTTAATTAAATATGGCTTGATACCAGAGTTTGTCGGACGTCTGCCTGTCGTTGCTACACTCGATGAATTGAACGAAGTCGCATTAATTCAAATATTAACAGAACCTAAGAATGCACTTGTCAAACAGTATTGGAAATTATTCAATATGGAAGGTGGTGTTGAGTTAGAGTTCCGTGACCAAGCACTTAAGGCAATTGCTAAAAAAGCATTATTAAGAAAGACAGGCGCTCGTGGCTTGAGATCCATTCTTGAAGAAACATTGCTTGATATTATGTATGATTTGCCTTCTCTAGAAAATGTACAAAAAGTTGTGATTGATTATGGCTCAGTGAATAGTGATATTAAACCAATATTAATTTATTCAGATCAATCTAAATCCACTAAGAATCCCAAACAAGCGTAGTTAAAAGGCCAGTGATTACTGGCCTTTTAACTAGATTATTAGCTAGTTCCAACTTTCTCTCTAGACCATAGAATTCTTTTTACTAAAGGGATACAGAGTAGTCCCAGCAGAATACCGATAAGTATCATGCCATAAGTTTGCAGATTATCATTCGTAAACTGAGTTATTTGGCGAACCATTTTACTCGATTCTACTTTATCCCCAGATTTTGGTAAGTTTTCAGCTTCGTAAGTATCTGTTAAATTGTAAGGTGTTAAGCCCGGAATACTCGGAATATTAGTTCCGCCTTTGCCTACTACGAGTTGGGCTTTCATCCCTTTTTCCATATGGTGTGAAATGTCACAGTGAACCAGGAAAGTTTCATCCTTTCCAGGTACGATCATGGCTCCTGATACAGTTTTAGGACCTGTGACTTCCAGATGGAACATACCAAGCTTATAGAGATATTTGGGTAGACCATGCATCATGAACTGGTGGCGGATATTATCTTCATTAACAAAATGCCATGTAATCTTAGAACACGGCTTCACATTCCATTGTTGTTGGTCAAAGGCAAATGCTGTACCCGGAAACTTAGCTGAATATTTTCTACCAGCTCGCACAGTGATTTCAACTTCTTCTGAGATACTCTGGCAACTACTCGGCAGTTTATCAAAATTCTGACCCATAATCATGGTACCTTCATGATCCATAATATGATCATGATCCATATGATGATGGTGACTTTCAACGCCATTGGAAGCATGATCGGACGAATGGATGGTGTGTGTACTGTGATCCATAGTATGATCATGCTCGTGACTTATTGCATGATCACTCGAATGCTGATGTTCGTTATGATCAATGTGCTCATGATGAACGTGATTCTGATCAGCCTCTTGTTCATTATGTTGGCCTGTGCTATGGCTACTATGATCGTGCTGCGCATGTTCAGCAGTATTGGGTGTATTTTGTGATTGTGCTACCGCAAAGGTGCTAACAGTAAAAATCCCAGCAATCAATAAAGATAAACTATTCCTATTCATTATTGATTGCCTCCTTTGCTTACTTTCATTCGTGAAATCGTTCCAAATATAACTTGCTTGATAGATTTACGCTTAGAAAAAGTCCAGTATAGTAGGAGTCCAAATAATAAACCGATGATTCCGTAGATCAAAGAAGTTTGAGTCTTATCTTCTAATCCAGACCGTTCTCCAGGGGATCCTAAACTGGACCAGTCATCGAGGTCCTGCCATACAGGCAATCTCCTTTCGTAATATTCCTTGGTAAAATATTTATTTAAATCAATGCCAAAATGGCCAACCTTAGGCATATCGTTTTCGCCTAAATAAGATTTATAGACAATTGAACTCATGCTACCACCTTCAGCCATACCATTGGTCGTAATGCCTTTTTCGCGGTGATCATGAATTAACCAATCACCTTCGCCATAGCTATGCTTACCATCGTTGACTGTCTCCAGCTTTAAATCTAGTCGCTGAGCAGGCGCCATATCAAATACATCGCGCATGATCTGCGCGACCGGATTGTGTTCTACGCCATCATAATGGGTAATCGTTGCATGATGACCATGCGTGTGAATGGCAATTGATTCTCCTCCGCTATTTAAAAGACGAAGTTTGATTTTCTGATCTGGTTCCACCACGATTAACGATTCTCGTAATGTGTAGGGAAAGGAGAGTCCATTCAAAGTATAGTAATCCTCAGTAGAATCAGTAATATCATAGCGCTGATTCATATCACGCGCGATCAATCTGGGGTCGTTGTGCCGCTGAATAATTTGACTCAATTCTTTATCCATCGCGTGATAATGTAAATCGTACTCCTGATCATATTGCTCACGAACTGCTACAGAGGGATGACGGACATGACCAGCGCCAATATTGAGTGTCTGTAACCAGTTATTGGGCCTGTTTTCTTCAATAATAATCATTCCTGCCAAACCCATTGCTAAATGCGTGTGCGTTTGCACATGACAATGATAGAACATTGTTCCCGGCTGACGAGCCTGGAATTGGTAGACACGCCGATCGCCAGGCATCAATTCGATTTCACTCGTTTGCGGTACACCATCTTGTCCTTCGTGTTCGTGATGCGCAAAAGGATGATCAACGCCGTGGAGGTGAATGCTGTGGGGGAAGTAGTGTGTGTTTTCTAAGACGATCTGAACGATATCGCCTACTTCAACCCGAATAACTGGAGAAGGTAACCGTAGCAATGGGTTAGCACGTATGCTTTCAAAATTTTCGGTTGACATGCCACTCATTTTAGGTGAGAAAACCCATGCGCCGGGTTGTATACCGGGTGCGATATCAAAAGTAGGAATGATTCCAGGGAAATCAGGTGATTTACCATTAAGCTCCATGATTTCAAGTCTAATCGTTATCCGATCAGGGTCACCATCGCCATCGATGTCATCGGATTTGATGATAGCATCGGGAGATAAACCTGTTTTCATCAAGGTATCCATAGATATATTATTGGTGCCTTTAACTGCTGCCGCAATCCAGGCAGGATTGTCTGGGCTGCAAACAGGCGAGGCCTCGATCTTGACGCCTTCAATTTCTTGTGCTTCGCGCCATGAAGGTGCAATGACTGGGTCACACATTGGTTCTGAAGTTAACGCTTCCGGGGCCACTTTTACGGTTGCGGGTAATTTTGAAGCGCTGTAAGTAACCGAGCTTAGAATGATGAAAGGAGTTAACAATGCAATAAAAATATAGGTTGGCATATATTACATACTTTAAATTCAATGATTAATTAAATATAACCTTACATTATACAGTAGAACTCTACTGTGGATTTATTGGTTTGAACAACCACTAGTATAGTGCTTCAAGTGAGTTAAATTTAATCAAGAACGCAAACAACTTGTCGTTCAACTGAAATGATTTCTTCAGCTAATAATGCTATGAGTATCAGCAACCCAAAATTTGATTTTGAGGGAATCGAATCTGAAGACAACTTCATACATCCATTTTTACGATAAAGGCAATCGATTGATGTTAGATCTTGACAAGAATCATTTCAGTAAACATTTCCGTACCATTTTAGAAAAAGTGGAGCAGATACCATCCTTTCCTGAATCAGCCCAGTTACTGTTTAATCTTCGACAAAATCCCGATGCCAATATTGATCAACTAAGTGAAATTATCGAAAGTGACCCCGGACTTACAGCGTTTATTTTGAAGTATGCACGCATACCCATTTTTGGATATGGCCATCGAATTCATAGTGTTAATCAGGCCATTAGGCTTGTTTTAGGTTTTAATACTGCCAGTAGTCTTACGATGAGTATTGCATCTTCAAATTGCTTAAGAGTGCAAAAACATGGAGATCTAGGCTACATCAAAATTTGGTTTAAAACATTAGAATGTGCAGCTTTGTGTCGCGAGCTTTCTTTAATGATGCGTGATCGATCACAAATCGATAGCGATCTAGCCCACTTGTGCGGACTATTCCAGAATTTTGGTTATTTGCTATTTGGTCACTTCTTTCCTAAGGAGTATAGCTATTTGAATGATCTCGTTGCACGTTATCCAGAGCAAAGTTTTCGTACGATTCAACTTCAGTTCTTTGGCATCACGCATGACACAATTGGAAAATACTTGATGAATGCTTGGAATTTACCTGAAGAAGTGGTTGCTGCGATTGCTGAACAACATTATCCAGATTACTTAGGGAAACATTCGTCTTATGTGAAATTAATTGCGATTGCAAATCGTTTACTGCAGAGCAATTTACAAAATATTGATGGCTGCCCTTATGTAGAAACTACATCTTTAATTGACAGTTTAGGTATTAACGAGAGTGAAGCCTTAAAGGCCAAAGAAAACATCTTAGGCTGCCAAAATGACTTTATAATTCTAAGTCAGAGTTTAGCAGCCTAACAGTTTTGTTAATTATTTTAATTTAGTTATGAAGTAGATGAGGCTTCTTCCATTTCATCTGCTATAGCTGCTTTCATGCTCAGACGTAGACGTCCTTTATCATCAGCTTCTAACACTTTAACACGTACCGATTGCCCTTCTTTAAGGTGAGCCGCAACATCTTCCACGCGTTCATTTGCGATCTGTGAGATATGCAGTAATCCATCTTTTCCAGGCAAAATACTTACGATTGCACCAAAATCCAGTAGCTTTAAAACAGTTCCTGTATAGATTTTTCCAACTTCGACTTCGGCAGTGATATCTTCAATACGTCTCTTGGCCTGCTCTCCGCCTTCGCTGCTGACGCAAGCAATCATTACCGTACCATCGTCAGCGATATCAATGGTCGTATTGGTTTCTTCTGTTAGTGCGCGGATTACAGCACCACCTTTACCGATCACATCACGAATTTTTTCGGGATTTATTTTAAACTTAATGATCCGAGGGGCATAAGATGAAATCGTTTCTCGGTTTGCAGGTAACGCCTGTTTCATTATGTTGAGAATATGCAAACGACCTTCTTTAGCTTGCAACAAGGCAACCTGCATAATTTCCTTGGTAATGCCTTGAATCTTAATGTCCATTTGGAGTGCAGTGATGCCATTCTCAGTGCCCGCAACTTTAAAATCCATATCACCGAGATGATCCTCATCACCGAGAATATCAGTTAGAACCGCGAAACGGTTCCCTTCTTTGATTAGTCCCATTGCAATACCAGCCACATGCGATTTGAGCGGAACGCCAGCATCCATTAGCGCAAGACAACCACCACATACAGAAGCCATAGAACTGGATCCATTGGATTCGGTTATTTCTGAAACTACACGTAATGAGTAGCCAAATTCCTCAGTTGAAGGGAGTACTGAAACGAGTGCGCGTTTAGCAAGGCGGCCATGGCCAATTTCTCTGCGTTTAGGAGTACCAACTCGACCAATTTCTCCGGTTGCGAAGGGTGGCATATTGTAATGCAGTATAAAACGCTCAGAGTAATCGCCTTGCAATGCATCAATCTTTTGTTCATCCCGAGCCGTTCCTAATGTGGCAACAACTAAAGCTTGTGTTTCACCTCGGGTAAATAAAGCAGATCCATGGGTGCGCGGTAATAAACCATGACGTATGGTAATTGGTCTGACAGTGCGGGTTCCGCGTCCATCAATACGAGGTTCTCCATCTAAAATCTGGTTACGAACAATTTTAGCTTCCAAATCAAAGCCAATTTCATTAACGGTATGTTCGTCAGGACCTTCTTCTGTACCAACACCTAAATCAACATAGATACGCTGCCAGACAGCTTTAATGGCCTCTGTCCTGGCTTGTTTCTGCTTAATTTTAAATGCGTCACGAAGATCAGCTTCAGCTAGCTGCGCAACTTTATCGACTAAAGTCGAATCGCGTTCAACAGGCTGCCACTCCCAAGGGATCACTCCGGCTTCATCAGCAAAATCATTGATTGCGCTGATAACGGTCTGCATTTGCTCGTGGCCATAAACAATAGCACCTAGCATGACATCCTCAGATAATTCTGTTGCTTCTGATTCAACCATTAGTACTGCTTGTTGTGTTCCGGCAACAACTAAGTTTATCTGAGTATTTTTGAGTTCTGTTGTCGTTGGGCTAAGGATGTATTCATTATTGATATAGCCTACACGAGCAGCGCCGATAGGGCCATCAAAGGGGATTCCAGAAATAACTAGTGCTGCAGATGTACCTATCATTGCTGGTATATCTGCGTCAATTTCGACATCTGACGACAATACCAGTGCAAGTATTTGTACTTCATTATAAAATCCAGCAGGAAATAGTGGTCGAATTGGGCGATCAATCAGTCGAGAGGTTAGCGTTTCTTTCTCGGAAGGTTTTCCTTCACGTTTAAAAAAACTACCGGGAATACGACCTGCAGAATAGAATTTTTCTTGATAGTCTACAGTCAATGGGAAAAAATCTTGACCAGGTTTTGCGTTTTTATCACCAACCACGGTTACTAATACAACCGTTTCTCCCATCGTAACGATCACAGCACCATGGGCTTGTCTTGCAATTTCACCGGTCTCCAGCGTGATTTCATGACGACCGTAGGTAAAGCTCTTCTTGGTTAATTTCAATTAACGATCCTTCTATATTTGTATACTTGTTTTTCTTTAATTTTGTAACAAAACAAGAATCTAATGCTCAAAAATCTTACGCTGCCGTAATCATTTCTACTGGTTTTATACTAGTAGTGTAATCTAGTTGCCAGTTACTTTCTGAGATTTAGACGCTCAATAATTTTGAGATAACTTTCACTATTCTTCCTTTTCAGGTAATCCAATAATTTGCGTCGATGGTTGACCATCTTAAGTAATCCACGGCGGGAATGATGATCTTTGACATGAGCTTTAAAGTGACTAATTAAATCATTGATACGCGCTGTTAAAAGTGCGATTTGCACTTCCGGGGAGCCGGTATCACCCTTGATTCTTTGATAGTCACTTATCACCTGGGCTTTTTGCTCTGTTGTGACTGCCATAAAAATATTCTCCAGTTCTTCAGTTAAAAAGTAGCTTATTCAATTACCTATCATATGTAAATGAAGGCGGAATTCTACTCTTTAATCCATATTTTGTCCAAGAAGGGTGAATATCAGCGATGATCGCCAATCTTGGCAAATCCATATCGAAAAAAGCTTTGAGCCCTGGGTTTGCAGCGCTATTGCATTTTGCGAATGATTCTATAAATAAAATAAGCTAAATAAGTCAATTTGTTTGTACAAATAAATTAATTGAAAAATTATACAGTTACGTTTATGGAAATTATTTGAAGGTTACTAACAAAGATCATGGATTTTGATAGTGCTATGCTTTTGCAGAATAAATCAACTGAGGATAATAGAAGTAAATTAGCTTCATTTATCATTTTGTTGGTGATATTTCTCATTACATCCGGTTGTGCGATTCAGCCGAAAGTTGTATCAGAAGCAGAAAACAAGCAAAGGATTGCTCAGGATTTATTGCAGCTAAAGAATGAACACGATCCTATCAAAGGGCCTATTTCTTTGGAAGAGGCAACCGCACGTGCGCTTAAATATAACTTGGAATTACAGGTTGAGTTAACCCAAAAAACGCTCGCTCAGAAGCAACTCAACCTCAGGCACTATGACATGTTGCCTAAATTAGTTGTGGATCTTCATTACGATTCTCGGAGTAATTTCAGTGGCGCGCGAAGTCGTTCGTTACTGACTGGAAGAACAACACTTGAACCATCTACTTCTGCAGATAGAGACATCTTTTCTTCAGCGCTCGGATTAAGTTGGAGCGTTCTTGATTTCGGTGTTTCATATTATCGTGCTCAGCAAGCTGCAGATAACGTATTAATCCAAGAGGAGCAGAAGCGTAGTGCGGTTAATAGAATCGTTCAAGAAGTTCGCTCAGCCTATTGGCGGGCTGTTAGTTACGAACGCTTAGTATCGAGAATGCAACGTTTAAAAGACAAAGTTCGTAAATCAATCGATCAAATTGATCAAATGAAGGAAGGGCGGCTCAGCAATCCTAAAATCAACCTTACTTACAAGCGCGATTTATATGGAATTGAGCGAGAAATCAATTTGCTACAGCGCAATTTATTACTCGCCAAATCTCAATTGGCGGCCCTCATGAATATTAAACCCGGAACTGAGTTTGATTTAGTTATTCCAGAGCGCGGATTGTTCACGAAAGCGGTTAATCTGGAAATAGAAGAAATGGAGCAAATCGCATTAGAAAGTCGCCCGGAATTACGAGAATTATTCTATAAAAAACGCGCAAATGCCAAAGAAGCGCGCGCCGCTATTTTACAAATGCTACCTGGGATAGAACTAGGGGCGCGATACCATTACAGCTCCAACAGTTTCTTGTTTAATGGTGATTGGTTGAGTTTGGGTTCACAACTCTCATGGAATCTAATTAGCCTGATCTCGGCGCCAGCAAGATTGGAGGAATTAAATTCAAAAGAAAAATTATTGGATGTAGAGCGTCTTGCCGCAAGTATGGCGGTGTTGGCACAGGTGCATATTAGCCTCGCGCAATTTGACCATTTTAATGAGGAATATCGAACTGCCTTTAATTATTACCAGACACAGCAGCGCCTCATTGAGCAAACCAGAATTGAAACGAATATGGGCAAGCTAAGTGGGCAAGCACTTGTTAGAGAGGAGCTCAATACCTTATTGGCTGAAGTACGGTGTGACGCTATCTATGCTGAATTAGAAAATGCTTATGCCGGCATTTATGTTTCACTCGGGTTAGATCCTATTCCTGGCGATTTGAATATTAAAGATTTATCTGAGCTAACTTCTGAATTGGCTGAGCATTGGCGTAAACGTTAAAACAGCTGTTTTGATTGGGTGCCCATGTCGTTAATAGATAATCAATCAATTAAAGCTGGATACAACACGTGAAATCAACAGAAAAGAAGCAACCTGCGCATAATCAAGCTAAATCCAATGCTAAATTGGGCATGCTGTGGCAGCTTGAGCCACGTATCATGTTTGACGGGGCGGCGGCTATTACTGTGATTGACACAATCAATCAGGATTCATCATTACTGAATGAATCCGTAGGAATAAAAAGCTTGTTTTTGGATGAGGTTGAATTTTCGAATGATGACTCAAATAGCCAGGATTCCAATAAAAATGAGTTAGAGCAGTGGCTAGCAAATTACCAACTTCCACTTAAAGAAAGAGATGAGATTGTATTCGTTGATACTAGTGTAGAAGGTTATAAAACCATCTTGTCAGGAATTAAACCAGGTATACAGGTCGTATTATTAGATTCAAGTCAAGATGGTGTTGAGCAGATAGCAACCACGTTATCGGATCGCACCGAGATTGACGCCATTCACTTGATCTCGCACGGCGACGCCGGGACGTTGCAGGTCGGTACGGGCACTTTAACGACGGAATCAATGACGGAGCAGTATGCGGACGAACTCGCGACCATCCAGCAGGCGCTCTCGGAACAGGCCGACATCCTCGTCTATGGCTGCGACTTTGCTGAAGGAGATGCGGGACAAGACGCGGTGACTCTGCTGAGCCAATTGACCGGCGCTGATGTCGCGGCCAGTACCGACGCGACCGGCGCGGCGATCCTCGGCGGCGACTGGACCTTAGAAACCCAGACCGGCGCCATTGAAACGCACATTGTCGTGACCGATGCCCTGCAGATGGATTGGGTCGGATTGCTCGACATCTCCACCGGCCTCATCGGCAACTGGACGTTCGACACGAATGCTAATGACAGCAGCGGCAATAACTATAACGGTACGTTGACCAACGGCGCGGCGATTGACACGACCGATGCGACGGACATCGTCGGAGTGGCAAAGCTGTCTTTAGATGGCGTCAATGACTACGTCGATCTCTCCGCCCATAGCGCCAATTTGGCCGGACTCACCCAGGGCACGATTGCCGGTTGGATCAAGACCACGAGCACCTTTGAGACAATCTTCTCGATCTCCGATACAGCCGACACCGGGAGTTCTGCGGCGTTGTTCCTCGGTGCCTCGGGTTACCTCACCTACGAGGTGAGGGAGAACGGGGTCCTGCAGCTGGCAGTGTATCGGAGCAGTGCCACCATTAACGATGGCAATTGGCATCTTGTCGCAGTAACGGTAGGGGCCTCCGGAAACAGTCTGTACGTGGATGGAGTTCTCGCAACAGCGGGTCAACTCACCTACGATGCCGGCAACGCAACGACACAAGGCTTCTTCAGCAGCGTCACGAGTCTCGACTCGATGACCATCGGGGGGACCCAAGGTTCGGGTGGAGGTACGTGGTATACGACCGGACTGATCGACGACGTCCGTGTCTACGACCGAGTGCTGACCGGGGGAGACATCGCACAGCTCTATGCCACGAGCAATGATGCGCCAACCGATATCGCGTTTGATTCTGAATCGACGATAGAACAGATCATCAACACGTATACCACCAGCGATCAGATAGATCCTGCCATCGCCGCATTTGATGATGGTGGTTACGTTGTAGTATGGGTGTCTAATGGTCAGGACGGCAGCGGGTCTGGTATCTACGGCCAACGCTATCATGCGGATGGGACGGCCAATGGCACAGAATTTTTGGTGACTTCTGAAACCGGTGATTCCGAAAACGGCCCTTCAGTCTCCACCTTTGCTGACGGTGGTTTTGTGGTCGCCTGGCAAGATCAGCAAACAGGCGTTTACGCATGGACGGAGGCGAGGGTGTTTAACGCCGACGGCACGGCAGCCACCGCAGAGTTCAAGGTCAGCCCGGGAACCAACGGTAATGCTGAAGGGTATCAGCCATCTGTTCTGGCACTCGACACAAATCGCTTCGTCGTAGTCTGGAACAACGAAACCGGCGGCACCACCTATAACCTCGTTGGTCGCATCTATAACCGAAGCGGTGTCCTGCAGGGTTCGCAATTCACGATCGGCTCGCTCCAATCAGCTACATCGCTCTTCGGGGCGCAATCTGAACTCACCCTGCTCAACGACGGTGGGTTCGCCGCGACGTGGCGCACGTGGTCCACAAATGACGCACACCTGCGAATCATGAATAGTGACGGCAGTGCCCGCTCGGTGGATATCGCCCTGAGCGGCGATCATCGATCCGACGTGACAACTCTACGCAACGGCAATGTGGTGGCGGTGTACGGCGCTGGCACCAACATTCTCGGCCGCATTTATAACGCATCGGGGACACTCATCGCCGGCCCGTTTACCGTCAATACGTCCACCGCCGGCACGCAGCTTGAGCCGACGATTACGCACTCGGACGATGGCTTTGTCGTTGCCTGGCAGTCCGACACCGGCGATGGCAGCAGCACCGGCATCTACGCCCAACGTTTTGATGCGACCGGCAATCGCATCGATGGTGAGACGCTGGTCAACACGACAATCTCTGGAGCACAGACCGTACCTGAACTCATTGAGACACGCTCCGATCAGGTACGCATGGTCTGGCAGAGTGAAAACGTCGATGGGAGCGGCTATGCCGTCGTGTCACGGGTGGTGGCGACGGGCACCGCGTCCGTGGCTGAGTCCGCCGCCAACGGAACCCGGGTTGCCGACGTGCTGGGCGCGTTCGACATAGACAACGGCGACGCAGCGACCTATTCGCTGGTCGACAGCGCTGGCGGGAGATTTGCTGTTAACGCAACCACCGGTGTCATTACGGTGGCCAATAGCTCATTGTTGGATTACGAGACGAACTCGTCGCACCAAATCACTGTGCGGGCGACTGACAGCGGCGGCCTTACACGAGATGAGATACTTACGATATCGGTGACCAACGTCAACGATGCACCGGTGATCACGAGCTTAAGTGGCGATAGCCTGGCCTATAGTGAAGGTGCCGGAGCCGTGGTGATCGAACAGGGCGGCAATGCGCTCGCCGCCGATGTCGATAGCGCCAATCTGGATACGGGCACACTGACCATCTCCATTCCATCCGGTGGGGACAGCGCCGAAGATGTGCTGAGTATACGGAACCAGGGGGCGGGCGCCGGTCAGATCGGCGTGAGCGGATCGAGCGTCACCTACGGTGGCGTGACCATCGGGACCTTCATCGGGGGTAGTAACGGCAGCAACCTCGTGATCACGCTCAATAGCAGTGCCACACCGACGGCAGTCACCGCGCTCGTCAAGAACATCACTTATGAAAATATGGATGCGGCGGCTCCTACAACCGGGGCTCGCACCGTGCGCTATGTGCTGACCGATGGAGACGGCGGCACCAGCGCGAACTACGACGCCGCTGTGACGGTCACCGCCGTCAACGACGCGCCGGTTCTTGTCGATTCAGGTTTGACCTTCACCGTGCTTGAAGATGCCGGTGCGCCGGTTAATGGCACGGCCGTTGGCTCGCCTATTAGTGCCTTCACCGGGAATATCACCGACCCGGACGGCGCCGTTGCGAAAGGGATCGCAATCGTCGGCAGCACGGAAACCAACGGCACGTGGTACTACACAACCGATGCCGGCGCCACCTGGCTTACGGTCGGAGCCGTGAGTAATTCAGCGTCGTTACTGCTTACGGATACGGCCGGCACGCGCCTGTATTTTGCTCCCAACAGTAACTACACCGGGAATGTGTTCCCAGGGCTGATTGTTCGAGCCTGGGATCAATCCAGCGGGGCGGTCGGCACCAAAGTCGACACGTCTGTTCAAGGCGGCAGCACGACGTTCTCTGTGCAGGGCGACACGATCGACCCCACCGTCACTGCCGTGAACGATCCTCCGGTGTTCGGTAATCTCGACGGCACTCCGACGTTCACCGAAGGCGGGGCGGCGGTAGTGCTGGATGCCAATGTCACCTTCACAGACTCAGAGCTCTCCGCCTTGAATGGCGGTTCCGGGGATTACTTTGGGTCCAGCATTCTGTTGGAGCGCAACGGTGGACCGAATGCGAGTGACGTGTTTTCCGCGACCGGCAATCTCAGTCCGTTGATAGAAGGGACGAGTCTGGTGCTCTCGGGCGTGACCATCGGACATGTGACTACCAACAGCGGCGGCACCTTGTTGATCACCTTCGACCACAATGCCACCTCGGCCCGAGTGAACGAAGCCGTGCAAAGTATTGCGTATGCCAACAGCAGCGAGGCGCCATCATCATCGGTGGTGATCAATTGGGTGTCGGGTGATGGCAATGATGGGTCGCAGGGCACTGGGGGAGTGCTCGGCGCCTCCGGCAGCACCACGGTGAGCATCACGGCGGTCAATGACGCGCCGACGGATCTGACACTTTCTGCCAATACGGTCGCCGAGAACGCGGCGAACGGGACGCTGGTGGGCACCATAACCGGAACGGACTCCGATGCCGGCGACACTAAAACCTACAGTTTGATCGATTCAGCGGGGGGGCGGTTTGCGATCAATAGTAGTACGGGCCAGATTACGGTTGCTGATGGCAGCTTGCTGAACTATGAAGCCGCCACGAGCCATAGCGTGGCGGTACGGGTGACCGACAGTGGTGGCCTGACCTATGACGAGATCTTCACTATTAATCTAACGAATGTGAACGAAGTGCCGACCGGGGCTGATGCCACCGTGACGATCAACGAAGACTCGTCACACATCCTTACCACCGCCAACCTCGGGTTCGGTGACGTGGATACGGGAGACAGCCTGAGTGCGGTACGGATCGATACGTTGCCAGGGGCGGGCAGCCTCACTCTGTCTGGGGTGGCCGTGACAGCGGGCCAGGTCATCACCATGGCGGACCTGATGGCCGGGAATGTGGTGTTTACTCCGGCAGCCGATGCGAACGGAGTCGGCTACGCGAGTCTCACTTTCTCCGTACGCGACAGCAGCAATGCCTACGATTCTGCTCCCAACACGCTCACGGTCGACGTTACCGCCGTCAATGATGCGCCGATCCGCACCGCCGGGACAGTCAGCAATTTGACCGTATCAGAAGACGCAGGGCTGACCTCCTTGGGGTTAGGAGGTGTGAGCTACAGCCCGGGTGGCGGAGCCGATGAGAGTGGGCAGGTCTTGACGTACACCGTCACCGCCATCCCGGCGTCCAGCGTCGGCGAGGTCGTTCTGGCAGATGGGACCACGCCGGTGAGCATTGGATCCTATACCTTAGCGGAGATCCAAGCGATGCAATTCAAGCCGGCGGCGAATGCCAGCGGCGTGACGGCATTTCAGTTTAATGTCTATGACTCGGGTGGAGCCGCGAATGGTGGGGCCAATACGATCAGTCAGTTTATCTTAATCACCGTGACTGCCGTCAATGATGCGCCAACCATCACGAACCTGAGCGGGGACAGTCTTGTCTACAGCGAAGGCGCCGGGGCGGTGGTGATCGAGCAGGGGGCCAATGCCTTTGTGGCCGATATCGACTCAACCAACTTCGATACCGGTACACTTACCATCTCCATTCCATCTGGCGGGGACAGCACCGAAGATGTGCTGAGCATCCGGAATCAAGGCACCGGCGTAGGGCAGATTGAGGTGAGTGGCTCGAACATTACCTACGGCGGAACGGTGATCGGCACCTACGCCGGTGGCAGCGGCGGTGGCCCTCTCGTTATCACGTTCAATAGCAATGCCACGCCGGCAGCAGTCACCGCCCTGGCGCAGCACATCACCTATGAGAATACGGACACCGCGGCGCCGACGACTGGAGCACGAACCGTCCGCTATGTACTCACCGACGGCGACGGGGGGGGCAGTGCGAACTACGACACCACCGTGACCGTCAGCGGCGTCAACGATGCGCCGGTGAACACAGTGCCAGGAGCGCAGACCGTGACCGAAGATACTCCTCTGGCCATTCCCGGCATCTCGGTTAGCGATGCGGATGGCAATTTGAGTACGGTGCAACTGAGCGTTGGCCACGGCACACTCATGGTGACTTTAAGTGGCGGTGCGGCCATCAGCAGTGGCGCCAACGGCAGCGGCACCCTTACCATCAGCGGCAACCAAGCGGCCATCAACACCACCTTAGCAAGCCTAGTCTACCAAGGCAACGTTGGCTATGTGGGTGCCGACACGCTGACGGTATTGAGCACCGATAGCCAAGGCGCAAGCGATAGCGACACCGTTAGCATCACGGTAGCAACTGGCAATGTTGCCCCGATCAATAGCGTACCAGGTGCACAAAGCGCTGTAGAAAACACCTCACTGGCGATCAGTAGCATCTCAGTCGCTGATGGCAACGGAAACTTAGCGAGCACCCAACTGAGCGTTGGCCACGGCACACTTACGGTGACTTTAAGTGGCGGTGCGACCATCAGCAGTGGCGCCAACGGCAGCGGCACCCTTACCATCAGCGGCAACCAAGCGGCCATCAACACCACCTTAGCAAGCCTAGTCTACCAAGGCAACGTTGGCTATGTGGGTGCCGACACGCTGAC
>WBZN01000325.1_pt1 | contig 47401 bp, 46 predicted proteins | sample 5204281 | NCBI WGS metagenome assembly WBZN01 (sample SAMN12344347, study PRJNA552823) | activated sludge metagenome | biome: Activated sludge suspended growth; feature: Nitrification reactor; material: Wastewater; isolation source: activated sludge from nitrification reactor of wastewater... | reverse complement strand
CGACGATGTTAGCGATCTTGCAGACGAGATCGTGGCATTCGACTGAGTTCAGCTTGCGGCCAGCAGCGTTCTTGAACAGAGCGATGGAGAACTTGAACAGATCGACGAGGGGCTTCGGGCCGGAGGCACGGCCGCCGAAGGTCTTCAACTTCGCGCCAGCGGGGCGAACCTTGGAGACGTCCCACTGCGGGATCTGGCCAGCGTACAGCAGGCTGATCAGCTCGCGGAAGGCGCTGGCCCAGCCGATCTTACTGTCCTTGACGGTGATCACGGTGGTGGAGGGGTGGAACTGCTCGGCCACTTCGGGCAGATGGTTGATGCTCTGGCGCTCAACACTGAAGCCGACACCGGTGCCACACATCAGCACGTACAGGATTTCGTCGAAGGCGCGGACGTTGTCCACGGCGATGTAGGAGCAGTTGTACCCGGCCATTTCGTCCTTCTCAAGGGCAGGGCCTGCGGTCATGAGGGCGCGCATGGAGGGCATGGCGCGGAGGGACTGGATGGCTGCCTTGATGCGGGCGGCGGGGTACAGGTCGGGGAAGCGGTTGGCGAAGAAGTCCACGTAGCGGTCGACGGTCTCAGGCCACTCTTCACGGCGTTGTTCGGCGTCGAGCCAGCGGGCGTAACGGGATTTGTGGATGAAGGATTGGAGCTGGGTTGGGAGAGAGACGGGCAGGATGGCGTCTGCGGCGATGTTCATGGTGGCAAATCCTTGAAGGCTAAAAAGCCCCTCTGGAGGGGGCTGCGGAACCGATGTTATATCACACGCTGTTTTGCTAGGTCAACAGCTGTGACGGGAAGATTGTCACCAACTTGGGCAGACGTGTCCATGTCGAAAATTTCGTAATGAGGTGGGGTAACTTCTTTTTAGAACCACTTCATGTCTTGAACTCTGCCTTCCTATATTGTTTTCTATCTGAAAAAATGTAAGTTCGTAAGGAATAGGAAAAAATGTAATAGTGATAAGTACTTAGAGCATTTCACTAGGCATCACGATCTCCTTACGCTTACGAACCACCGTGTGTACGCCTTCAAACGCGTCTGTAGCACCGCTCAAGGCTGTGTGACAAATAATCCATATGCACCAACCACTTACCTCTGTTCTGAGGTGATCTTTGCATCCATCTCTACGACGCAACAAAGTTATCCACAGGCCCTGTGGATAAAGTTATCCACAGTTTTTCGTGAGTTATCCACAGGTTATCCACAGTTTTTTGCAGCTCTTCAGTCGGTTTCCTGCACAATCACCCCTCGAACCCCCTTCGAAGTGCATGTCTTCGGCCGTTTTTGTGCGGAATAGTGGGCGTCGGACTCCTATAAAAAGTTATCCACAGGCCGCAAACTGCACTCTTTTGGTGCAAAACCCTCTGTACCGCGTTAGACGTACTTGGCGAACGGAACCGTACGGTCGATCACGTCTTCGAACTCGGTACGGGGGTCCCCGCCGACCCACCTCAGGATCTCAGCGACGTGCTCGAAAGACGGTCCGAGCAGCCCTTCGCCGGGCAACTTACCCTGCCCCACGCCACTGAACAGCTCGGTGCTGAAGTCCCTAATACCCAGCAGCCCGGAGCGGTTTACGGCATGGGACAGGTAGTCGAAGAACCCCCAAGACGTTGGCATGTCGCCGGTGAGCGCAAACTTGGCCATGTCCGCAGCCAGAACGGCCGGCGCAGCCAAGGCGAGAATCAGCCAAGGTTTTGCGTTGCCGTTTTCCAGCTGCTTGTTTGCGCGCTTCAGCACCACGTTGTGCATCGCAAACGTGAACTGTTTCAGGTGGCCGACCAGCAAGAAGCGTGGGTCAGACATCCACACCGGGCGGTTCGCAGCGCTCGGGCGCAGGACAGACTGGTCAACCATCTTGAACATAGCCTGCTGCACCTCGCGCGAGGATACGTCCAGCGAGTGCTTCGCTACCAATTTGCCCTTGCCGTCCGGCACGTACGTCGTACTCATCTTGACGTCACCGGGCGCGATGCCCAGCTCTGCCAGCGCTTCCGCGTTGTCCTTGTTGGCGATGATGTAACGCTCAGCAGCAGCCGTGGCCGTGATGCGCATGGTGTTGTTCCACCCCTGCATGCCGTTGTAGCGGAAGAACTTGCGGTTGATCACTTCCATGCGCTTGCTCATGCGCGTAGTAGACGCCGTCATACCCATGGCTTGGAGCGTGCTGTCCTCACTCACGATCCCTAGGATGTAGGCCAGATCCTCGCCGTCCACCTTATTGCCGTTCTTCGACACGGTGTTCCACAGCCGCTTGATGCCGTTGACGTATGCAGTACCGGCGTCGCGCAGATCCCCGGTGCGGGCAGCCAGAACGATTGGGTCCACCACCTGACTCACGATAGCCAGAGGTAGCAGGATCACGTTCTGAGCCGTCATCATCACGGACATCAGCTCCTTGGTGCTGCTCGACCACTTGCCGGGGTCCAGCGAGCCTTCCATGGCCTGCACGGTGTTGGATATGGCCGTCAGCTCGTCCTTATCGGTGATCCCCGATGCCGCGATCAGGTCCGAGATGACGCGCCCGTCGTTGCCGAACGACCGAGCGTACTCCGCGCGATACACCGCTTGCTGTACGTAGTTGGACATGATGTCCGCGATGTCCTTCTTCTGGAACTTCGCAAACTCGTCGGCGTTACCCGGCTTGATGAAGCCGAACACCCGCTCAGCGGTGTGTACAGCGTACGGGGTGAAGCCCAGAATGGATTGTTCCTGCGGGGTTTGGCGCTCTTCACGCCCGTTGATGAGTTTGTCCGTGACCTTCTCCGCAGCGCCGAGAGAGATGCCGCCCTCAGACACCAGAAGCTGCACGAAGTCAGAGCGGTTGCGGGCAATTGCATCCCCATCCCAACTACGTGCGAAGTAGTTGTTCACGCGACGAATGGGCACCCACTTTTCCTGATTGCGATCGAAGGTCTTAACACCCGCCGCGCTCATGTAGTCATACATCTCGCTATTGAACTCGGCCAGTTTCTTGGCCAGCGGAGATACAGGCTTCATGCTCTGCAGCTGCTCGAGCGCTATGCGGCGCTCCTCAGCGGTGCTACCCGCAAACGCAGCCTCCAGCTTGTTGCTCCAGACACCTTCCTGCTGGAAGCGGTTCTGGATGAAGCCTTGCTTGCCTCCGTCCGTGAAGAACTTGTCGGCCAGAGCGTTCAGACTGTCGTTTTCGAAGCGGCGTAGGCGATCAGGGGCAGCCGACGACATAGCCAGAACGGCCTTGTTGAGCGCTGGGGCCATGCGATCCATCTTTTCCCAGAATGTCGCCCCGTCGCGCTCGGCCTGATCGAACAGAGCCTCGCGCACCGTAGAGACGTTGGAGAAGCCACCGTCGTGGAAGGCATTCAGAATGTCCAACGCACGCTGCTCCTTGGTGACGATGCCAAACATGTCACGCAGGAAGTTCGTGATCGCCCGGAAGATCCCAGTGCTCTTGGGGCCGAGGTCCAGAGCGCCAGCAGCCCAGAACTGGTACGCGTACGCCACCCGCTCCTCAGGGTCGTTGAGTTGCTCCAGCGCGTCCTTGTGCCCCTGCAGGAGGTCCTTCAGCTTGTCCATCACCTCCTTGCTACCCATCACCTCCTTGAGTGTACGGGCCACCGCGCGGGTCGCCTCGTTCTCACCCAGAAACTGGAAGAAGTCGTGCATCGCTTCGTGGCGCGCCGTCCCTATGGGGTCGATAGCGTTGATAGCCACCTCGATAAGACGCTGGCCAGTCCCCCGGTTATACGTGTACTGGCCCGACCCGCCAAGCGCGCTGTAGAGCTTATCCACAGCCACCTTCACGTCCTTGCCGCGAGTCCGGATGACCTCATCGATGACCGCTTGCCGATCAATTTTGCCGGGCCGACCACGCTTGGGCTTCATCGTGGAAGCGCGCTGGGCGTTTTTCTTGGTGCTCTGGCGATTCCCCATACCGCGAACGGTGTGCAGCGCCTCGGTCAGGAGCAGAGAGCGCACGAACCTACGCTCCGCATCCATAAGGGCCGGCTTCACATTCGCGGCTTCCTCGTCACTCAGCTTCATGCGCGCAGCAACGTCGTTGGCTTCCACTTCACCGGCGATCGACTCATACAGCTCATGGGCTTTGGCTTCCACGTCCCCATCCGGACCTACCTCGACGCGCAACTGCTCAAACGCCTGCTCGGCGATGCTCTCGGCGGTAGCCGAATCACCGTTCTTCATCGCCGCGATGTACCCTTCGACGTCGCCGTAGGTAGCAACTACAGCGGTTGCGGCGGTGCCGCCGTTCTCGAACCCTTCGACGTACTGGAACGCGTGTTGCAGCTCGTGGACAATCGTGTCAGCCAATATATCGGCCACGCGGTCCTCGATATCCGGCAGCGGGTATTCTTTTTCCAACTCCTCGAGGACATGCTCCATCTCGAGTTGGATGTCCCCCAATGAAGCCATTTGTTGCTCCGCAAGGCGCCCGGCGACCTCTTTCAGTTTCTTGAGGCCCTCCCCACTTCGAAAAGCGCTGATACGCGCTTCGGTCTCCGCATGCATACGGCTGAGCCCGATGCCCGGACCCATAAAGCCCTGCCCATCGGAGAACGCGCCAATGGACCCCATCATCTCGACCACATCGTCGGCTGGGTCTACGCGGAGGCCCCCCAACGTGTCGAGGTAGTTCTCGAATTGCGGGATGCCCTCGATGAGGTCGCGGATCGTAGTCGCCTCGCGTGAGCCAGCAGCAATGGCTTTTGCCAGAGCACGGACGCGTTGGCGCAGCACAGGCGAACGTACCTCCTTCCGCAACTTGCCGTCTGGACCACGGAACCACCCGAGTTCGCGCCACACAAAATCAGCTGGGACACCGACGCCGAGTAGGTCTGCGGCATCACCCTCACCTTCTGGGTCCGCCTTAGCCCCGATGAATGAGTTCTTCCGCACACGAGTATCGCTGAACTGCCGGGCCGTCCCCGGCTCAGCTTTTGGACGGACAATGCTCTCCAGCTGAGCCTTTTGTGCGTCGGTCGGATCGAGGCCGTCCCACAGGCTCTCCCAGTCGAAGGCGACGCCTTGATCCTGATTGAACATGTCGTTGAGCTTGAAGCGCAGGTCGTTCTGCACGTCGGTGCGCTCCAGCTCGGGGATCTTCTTGAGCTGCTCACGGGCCTTGGCGGCCATCGCGGCGAAGCGCAGCACCTTGGCCGGAGTGTCGAGCCGGTCGTAGTTCTCCTTCACAGCCACGTCGTGCAGGGCAGTGAGTGCGTCGGGACTCAGCGCTTGGCTGTCGTCCACCTTCTTCGCGGTCTCGCGTGACGAGGCAGCGGGGTTCTTCTCGGCCTTATCGCCGGCCCCGGACGATTTCGCACGTTTAAGGTGGGACTCCCACCGCTTTTTGAGCCCCTCGGCGTTCTCAAGCATATCGGCCTTCTTCTTGGCCATGGCCGGCGCACCGACGTTCTTGTATTCTTCGAATGACAAGTCGTCTTTGCTAGCAGCCAGCGCACGGAAGTCCTCAAGGCTTGCGGCTTTGAGCGTCTCTATGCTTTTATCCACTGCGGCGATCTCTTTTTCGATCTCTTCGGCAGACATGCTACGGGCGACAGTCGGCTTAAGCGGCTCTTGCAAGCGCTTCACCACAGTACCCAACGCACTGCCCGTGCCGGTCTTCGGCGCACCGCGAGCACGGGTACCAGACTCGATCTCCGCGCCGGTGTCCTCTTCCACGCGACGTTCACCTTTGGAGGTATCCATCTCGTCGCGCAGGCGAGAGATTCCGCCGGTATCGGCCACGTCCGTGTTGCCGTTGCCACCAACGCCGTCATCCAAGAAGTTCTGCTTTATTTCCAGCACACGCTCGAGCGCGCGCTCATAGAGCAGGCGGCGTTCGCGCATCACCGCGCGTTGCGGCGCCGTGGTGGCAGATTCCACATCCTTCGCAGCTTGGTCGATGCGCGTACGCAGCTGATCCTCGAGGGTGTAGACCGCCTGTTTGCCAAGGTTGCCTTGGCTCAGCGCGGCGCTGTACCCCTTGAACATGCGCTGTAGCTTCACTTTGATTTCAGACAGCGAGCCAGACGCTTTGTTCAGCTCGTGTGCGAGCTGCTCACGCAGGACAGGGTCAATCTTCGGCTCAGCCTCAGTGCCCATTTCGTCCAGTTTCAGGCCCGACAGGCTAGTCTCGAGAGAGGCAATGTCTTCGCGTGCCAGAACAGAAGCCACCGCCTCTTTGAACAAGCGGCGCGCCCGCTCCGTGTCACCTTCCTTATCGCCAGCGGTCTCACCCTTCGACTTATCGCCGGCGGTTTTCCACATCGACTCGGCCGACAACATCAGCTTAGTGCCGTCGGTGCGCTTGAACGTCACGCGGCTGGCACCCTTCTTGAACGAGTACTTGGCCAGATCTTCATCCGTGGCCACGAGGTCGTTCTGGTCTTTGGCCTCAGTGCGCAGCACTTCGTACAGGGACAGCGCCTCCTCGGCACCACCGCGCTCGTACGCAGCCTCCAGCATGGAGCGCTCGCCCATCAAGGGGTTGATCATTGCAGAACGATCTTCCTTCTTGTGCTTTTTGTGCTCAGCGATCAGGCCGTCGACGATCTTAAACAGGCGGCGCACCTCAGCCTCCGGGTCCTTGCCCGTCTCTTTTACGTACTCAGCGTAGCTGTACGGCTGCTGGGTGCTTTCGTCACCCAGAGTGCCGTCGCGACGGGCAGAATCGATGTCCTTCGAGCCCTTGAAGAAAGGGCGCATGGACTTGGCGTCCTTGAAGCGGAACGCAGCCTTGCCTGCGTCGCGCTCGTTGATGGCACCATCCCAGCTGGCCAGCTCCTCGCCATCGATTTCGCCACCCGCGTCACGAACCTCCTCGTTCGGATCGAAGCGCAGGTTAGCCTTGTTCTGCTTGGCGTAGAAGTCCAGCACCGCACGCGCGCTCTCCGGAGAACCGAACGCTTGGGTCAGGCCTTCGATGATCTCATCCCCCCTGCCTGCAGCGTCTTGGAGCGAGAACTCGTCCACGAGCTGAGCCAGATGCTGAAGCATCGGCCCGGTCAACGTTTCCTCGGCCTCGGGGGTCAAGGACTTGTATAGGAACGAGTTCGGCTGCTTGATATCAGTCCGGGCGTTCTGGATCGACTTCACGCGGCCGAGGAAGGAGTCGGCGTCGCGGGGGATGGCGCCATATTCAACCAGCTGAGCCGCCATGGCGTCAGGGTCCTTGAACATGACCATGGCGTTGGCCAGCTTGGTGAGGACCGGCAGATCCTTGGCCGTCAAATCGCCGGTCTTAGCCGCGAAGGCCATGAGCACGTTGGTCACCTGAGAGAGCTGCGCGCGCACAAACGTGCTGGCCTTCGCCTCATCGGTCAGGTTGTCGAAGATCACCTTGTTGAACGCGGCCTGCTCGGCGGGCGAGGCACTCTGCAGGTTCTTTTTGATGATGCGTTCTTGCGCATCTATGGCGGCGTCACCCGCTGCTTTCTTGGCGGTGCTCGCAGCCTTAGCACCTGTAGCGAACGCGCTCTTGCCGAGATCGACCAGATCTTTCGCCGCCTTCATGACCTTCTCCCCGCCGCGCTGTGCGACGAGGGTGCGCGCTACAAACGCTTGGTTGTCGGGGTTGGTGTAGTCACCGCCCATCGCAGCCACACGCTGCTTGACCTGCTCCGGCGTGGCTGGGTCATTCAGCAACTCATCGGCATAGCGCGCGGCGCGCGCGACCTTCTTGGCGTCGTCGCGGGCGATGTTCGCCTCAGTCTCCTCGAACGTAATACCCTTGAGCGCGGGATTGGGTTCACCAGCCAGATCGGCGGCAGCCTCATCTTCGATGTTGCCCCCGAAGACCTTGTTCAGGAAGTCGCCGGGGTTCTCAGCCGTCTTCACAGCTTCGGTCATGCGGCCGACGGTCTCGGAGACGAAGTCCTTGGCCTTGCCGGCCACGTCCTTCGCCTTGCCGCCAGCAGCGGCAATGTCGTCGCCGAAGCGGTCCTGCACCGCCGCGCCAAGGTCTGCCATCTTGCCCAGCACCGTGTCAGCAGGACCGGCGCCGCCGTCACCGCCGCTGCCGTCGTCCGGAGCGGGCGGGAGCGGAGTGCCCGGAGGCGCAGCGTCCATCGGCGGCTCGGCGGCCGGTCCCTGCTCCTGCACGGGAGCAGCCTCGGGGCCAGTGTCGTGACGCCCGAGCACGCCCATGGCGCCGTCGCCAACGAGGCCAGCGATTGCGTTTTCCCGCACGCTACCCCAATCAACCTGACGGTCCGGGAACTCGTTCTGCGCGACCTTCTGACTGATGTAGTCCTGAAGACCTTCAGTACCGCCCCCTGCTACTACGCCGCCAGCCACACGAAGCGCTGTGGGGGCGCGGTTGAGCACGCCGGGCAGGCGACCGCCAGCCCCGAGATACGCAGGCATGATGGCTTCTGGCACCGCTTGGAGCGCAGCGCTGTTGCGCGTGACCCGCAGCTGCTCCGCTGGGGACAGCGTCTTGAGCTGTTCGTCGTTGGCGTAGTTCTCGAGCTCAGCATTCCGGATCGCCGAGAACGAGCCGCCAAAACCGCCGACCGCAGCCCCGGGGAGACCACCGACCAGACCGCCGATAGACGACCCTACGAGGGGCTTCACCATGCTCCCGGCCATGCTGCCCAGCACGTTCTGTACGTAGTCACCGTAATTACCGGTGGTGCGAGCTTCGTCGAACGTCGTAGGACCGACAGCAGGGAGCTCCATGCGGCGAAGCGCGGAATCTCGGTTGTACTCAGCCGCGCGCTGGGCAGCACCGTCTCCACGCAACTGAGTCTCCAAAGCTTCCTGACGGTAGCTGCCAGCTACGTCTGTATTGATAGCTTGTTGGAAGCTTCGAGAAAGTGGCGAAGCAAAAGCGTTATCCCGCAGAGACTGCTCTGCATCGGTGTATGGGTCGATACTCGCTGCTCGGCGCAGAGGTGAAGTGTATGGGTCGGACATGTGATCAGTTCCTCAGAGCAGAGCGGAAACGACGGGCAGCCTCTTCTTCGTCGGGCGTCGGTTTGTTAGTCCTCCGACCCGATACCGTCTGTACAGAGTCGTCAAAGGGGTTAAGGTACGTATCGAAAACCCCGTACGTAGCCGCTTCGCGGATATCCTTGCGCGCTGGCAGCGCAGCACCCGTCTTCGGGTCGCGGGCCAATGGATCCCAACGAGTGAGGTTCTCCACTTCGGGAGTTGCGTACGCACCACCGGCAGCGCCGATCAGGGTACCGAAACGCGCCAGATTTTCTGCGGGGCGGAGCGCCGAAAGTGCCGGACCGACACGAGGGATTTTACCCAGCGCGCTGTCGACGGCTTTGCCCCCGGCCCCATTCCCGAAACGCGTCATACGACCGATAAGCCCTCCGATTGCGGCGTTTTGAGCGGTGGCTCCGGCATCACGACCAAGAACCAGCCCCTCGCTGCGCCCAAGCTGCTGGCGGACGATGTTGGTGTAGAACGCGCGCTTATCTTCCGGCGCGAGCCCCTGAGCAGTGGCGTGTAGCTCAGGGGGGAGTGTAGACAGAAGCTCGCGGTATTGGGATTGTTTGTCCTTATCCCCGGCTGCGAATGTGTCGGCAACGGACTCGAATACCTTCACGTTGTCTTCCATCAACTTCTCGGATCGTGCCCGGGCGTCCTGTAGAGCCTTGAGCTGGGCCGCTTGTGCTTGCGAGCTGATGGTCGCCCGGTTCTGCTCCATGCGCCCCAGCGTGTCGATCATGCTGGTACGGGCGTTGAGCTGGGCGTTGTCGCGCAGAGTGCTGCTCTGCATCGCTGCGTTGCTGCGGCTGGTAATGTTGCGTGCGTCAGCATCCAGTGCACCAGAACGGCTCTGCTCCAGCTCCAACAGACGGCGGGCGAGGTTACCCTGACCCTTGGGGCCGTACATGCCGCTGAGTTGCTTGGCCAGCTTGTCGTAGCGTGCGTTGATCGCGGCGCTGTTGTCCGCAGGGGCGCTGTTGCCGCCAGAGCTACCAGAGCCGCCGGGGGACGAGGGGCCCTTGCCCAAGCCGCGCAGTGCAGAGGTGATGCCCCCGCCCGAGCCACTGCCGTTGTACTCGTTCGACGGAGACGCACCAGCGCCCACGCCGACGAAGTTGTTGATGCGGCCGGGGCGAGACGGGTCGTCCGCCTTGCCGTAGATGTTGCCGTTGCCGCCGTAGGTACCGAGGTTCTGGTACTGGCCAGTGCCGCCGGTGCGCAGGAAGTCGCGAGTGCTGCCAGTCGCGGAATTGACGACAGGGTTGCTGTTCTGCACGTCGAGCGGCACACCCATCTCGGAGAGGCGGCGCGATTGGTACGAGCCCGGCTCCACAGGTAGCGCAGGGCCTTGGTCCGAGCGCAGGGCTGAGGTCGGGGTCACGTGGTGGGCGGGAGCGGGGGCGGGGGCGGCACTACTCGGGGACCCCGCGATCTCCGGGTTGCGGAGGCTCAGATACCCACCGAGCTTATCGGTAATCAACTTGTCGTACGAGCCCGTTAGATCGGGCTTAGAACCGACGAGCCCGGCAGCCCAGTCGGCAGTCTTGGCGATACCGCGACCAGAGTCAGCGATGGCCTCACCAGCACCACCAGACAGGGATGTACCGGCATTGCCGAACTCACCCTTTGCGAGATACCCGAGCGTCCCGCCAGCAGACGTGTCGACGCCACCAGTGTCGGCCTTGTAGTCTCCGAAACCAGCGATCGGTGCTGTTATTGCCGCGCTACCAGCCATGCGGCCAGCAGTACCGGCCACGCCGCCGACGGCGTTCCCTACGTTGTACGCACGACCGGTGGGAGCGGCAGCGGCAGCAGCGGGGGTAGCAACCGAAGCAACAGCAGGCGCAGCGGCTGCTGCCGTAGCAGCTGGCGCGGCGGGGCCACGGAGCGCAGACTGAGGACGAGTAACTTCGTCCACCATACCCATGTTGATGGTGCGAGGGCCAGCAGTTCCGGGCGACATGGCCGACGGACCCACAGCAGTTCCGGGCTGCGGAGGAGGCAGGCGCGGCTGCTGGTAGCCGGGGCCAGCAGCGGCGTCACCGAACGAGTTGGGGCGAACAGTGCCCTTGGAGTCCACGATCCACGGGTTGCCGCCGTCGGCCAGATGGTCGACAGGGACGTCGTCCATACGGCGGCGCAGCGCAGACTCTTTGCGCTCGTCCTTGAAGTCGTGGGTGGCGAGGCGAATGGCGTCCAGATTGTCACGGCCGATGGCATCAGCCGTGTCGCCGGGCAGCACGTACTCCTCGTCGCTCAGCATCACAGGGCCGACCTCGTCGTCCGTGCGGCCGCCGGGGCCTTCCACACGGCCACCATTAGCAAACCCTCGCGCCTGCGCCTCGTCGGCTACCACTCCAGCACCAGTGCTACCCGTAACCTTCGATGCGGTCTTTCCCACATCTGCAGCGACTTGGGGGGCTGTTGGCAGCATCGACTTGGCAGCGGGAACTACTTTCGTTGCCGCGAACATTGGGTACGCCTGAACAGCTGCAATTGCCGCATCGCGTGCGCTCCCATTTCCCGCTGCGTCGTACATGGCACCAACAGCAGAGCCAAGCCCTGTGACGGGGTTCAATGCGCGCCCTATACGGTCGCCGACACCAGGGTTGGTGGCCTCAAACTCCTTATTGGAGTTTGACCAGTACCCACCGACCGATTCTGAGAATGGTCGAACCGCATCCGCCAATCCGCGCACCAGCCCACCATCAGCAAGTCCAAGCTCCTTCTCGCGCCGCTGCGTTGCGCTCATGCCGCTGAGACCACGCGAACCGAAAGGGGCCGAGCCGCCATCAGCCAGCCCAGCCGCGCGCTCGCGCGCGTCAAGAATCGAGCGTGGATTGCGGAGGTAGTCACCACCCGGGCGTTGCACGGCTTCCGGCGCGGGGGCAGGAGCGGGGCTAGGGGCGCGAACAGGGGTGGGCGCGCCGCGTTGCGCAGCGATGGCTGCCATCACAGCCTCCTTGCTCAGGCCGCCGCCCTCGCCACGAGAGCCGCCGTCGGCCAGTGCGCGGAGACGAGACTTCATCTTGAAATCCTTCGTGATTTGGCTGGTCATGATCAGGTTCCTTCGTAGTTGTAGTTCTCATTACGAGTGTTGCTCGTAGAGGACTGAGTGGAGTACGACTCCGTGCCAGTGGCCTGTACCGAACCGCCGCCGGAAAGCGTGGCACCAACGTGGACACCGGCCATGGCACCGGCAGCGAGGGTGGACGAGATGCCGCCAGCCGCCTTCAGGGCGTCGATGATGAGCGCGGCCTTGCGGATCAGCTGCTCCATGTTGCCGAGGTATGCCTGCACCTGCGCTTGGTAGAACGCCACGTTAGTGCGCAGCTCCGCTTCCTTGGCGGTCACCTGCACCTGCGCCTTCGTACCTTCGGCCTGCGCCACAGCTGCGTAGCGCTGGGTGTCGGCGATGTAGGCCTGCGCGCCAGACTGAATCACGGAGAGCTGCGACTGGAGGCGAACCTTCTCAGCTTCCAGCGCAGCTTGATAGCCTTCGATCAGGACGCGGTTCTTCTGGATGGTGACGTCGGCCTTCTTCACGCCGATGTCGGCGATGGACGACTTGCCTTGGATCAGCGCGGCGTAGGCACGGGCCTCGGCGTCGATGATGCCAGCCTTGGCGGCTTCGCCCTTCACCTGAGACTCGTAGGCATCAAACACGACCTTCTGCGCATTGATCTGCTCGGCGTACGCTTGGACCTGAGCCTTGAACACCTCGATCTTGTTGCGGATCACGTTTGACTTGATCTCAGCACCCTGCATCTGGGTGCGGTAGACGTCGGTCTGCGCCTTCAGCGCTTCGATCATGGCCGTGTACGCCTGCACCTTCTGGGTGTTGAGCTGGCCGCGCGCCACCTCGGCTTCGACCTCAGCCTTGAACACCTCGATCTTCGACAACTCTGCTTGGACCAGCGTGTTGAACACCTGCGCGCTGATCTGATACCCATTCATTCGGGCGTTGAACAGCGCCACCTGAGCGTTGTAGATGTTGATCTGCGACTCGATCTGGAAGCGTGCAGCCTCGAACAGCCGTTGTGCTTGGTTCAGGAACAGGTTGACGTAGACGTTTTCGGCTGCAATGGCTTGCGTGCAGGCGAAGCGGATGTTCTCCACTTGCCACTGCGCGATTTGGATGGTCAGCTCACGGTTCAGGCCCAGCTTCTTGACGGCGAGGTCTTGGCGCAGCTGGTCGACGCGCGCAGCCTGCATACCCGGAGGCATGGTGAAGCCGCGCATCGAGAACTCTTCGGACACAGAGTCCAGCTCGCGTTCTGCGGTCAGATCTTCGCGCTCAGCCGCGCGCGCCCACATGGCCTGCTCGACAGCGGCAGGGATGCCGGAACCACCATCCCACAGCTTGCGCAGCTGGACAACCACGTCGTCGATGATCTCTGGGTGGTAGGTCGGCTCCGTCCACTGCAAGATGCCCGGCAGCGCCGTACCGACGAACTCGGGCGCAGTGGCGTTGAACACCGGCAGCGTCAGCCCCATGAAATCCGGCACGGTGATTTCCGCCAGCGTGGGCGGGGCAGGGACGACCAGAGCCGGCATGTCCGGCACCGCCACGTCGTCGATCGTCGGCTCGGTGGGGGCTTGCGGGGTAGCCGTCCACGCCGGTGCGGTCGGAATGTTCAACGAACCGATCGAAGAGACGAAGTCGGGGATCGTCAGGTTGGGGATATCCGGAACCGGGTCGAGAACGGGCGTGCCCGGGACGCTCGACGTGATTTCCCCGAACGACGTGGGGGAGATGTTTGGCAGGTTCAGGTTGACATTGATCGACGGATCAATGTTGGGCACCGCCGGCGGGTTGCCGGCGTTGAAATTCAGGCTAACATTGCCGAGCGCAGAGACGGTCTGCAGAGCCGTGGTTTGCAGCTGGGCGGCAGTCGCGCTCGCTGCTTGGACACGAGTCGCAACCATCTGCTCCACGTTGTCGACCGTGCTGAATGCCTCGGCAAAAGCGTTACTCGCAGCCATGTTCAGATCCTCCGGGTCGACACGGCGATGTCGACAGTCGCATCGTGGACCTCAAAATCGGCGCCGTCCACGTTCGTGATCGTCAGGCGCCAGTACCGACCCCAGAGGCCCTTGCCGGGGGTCACACGGCTGTTGCGTGGGGCATTCGCATCGCGCTCTTCAAGCAGGTAGGTGGATGGGGGAGACCCGGATTCATAGACCTCGGTCTGAACCGCAATCTGGCCATCGCTAGTGTAGCCGAAGTACATGTTATCCAGCCGTTTTGTCTGGGCCACGCCGAAGTCGGTGAAGCCAGATTCCACTAGCGAATCGATCTTCCGGCCGTTGTCGGTGTCGCCAGCCAGTTCGTGGATGCCGTCCGGGCCGACAGCCAGTTCGCGGCCCTTCCAAGACACGATGGACTCGAAGCTGAAGTTGTCGTACCAGCCCATCGCCGTCGTCTCGGTGTTCATGACCCATGCCTTGGACGTCGGGTCCTTGAACCAGACATCGGACAAGCCGTCTGCAGACGACGTGATGGCCAGAGTCGCCGAGGTCTGCAGCAGTACCAGTGAAGTGCCGGTAGCCGTGGAGAGCAGCAGGAACGTTTCAGGCGCAGTGCTCGGTTCTGCGGTCGACGCAGCGTTGGCCGAAGACGTGGCGTCTACATCCACCCGCCGTTGCAGCACCGCAATCATGCCGGTAGCTTCTGCGGACGACGTCACTGCCTCCACAAGCCCCAGTGAGGCAAACGAAGAGGCATCGCCCGTAGAGGCTGCGAACACATCGGCGGCGGTATTGGCCGTGAGCGCCGACATGGCCTGCGCCGACGAGACCAGCAGCTGCGAGGCTTCTGAAGACAGGATTTGGTCCGTGGCGCTGGCCGTCGAGGTGGCCATCTGGTCCAGTGCTTGGACGACAGACGACACCCCGTTCGCGCCGGAGCGCAACAGGTCCGTCACCACCAGTGTGTGGCTCACAGTCGAGCCAGCGCTACCGGAGTTGATCAGCACCGCGTAGGCGTCGATCACGACAGCGCTGGAAGCCTCGGCGGTGCTGGGCACTACTCCCATCGGTTGTGGTGCAGCGACCATGGTGGAGGCGGCGTTGGCCGTTTCTACACGCACCATGATTACGTCCGTAGCGGGGCACGATGACGTGGCCAGCGCTACGCCCTCACAAACTTCGCAGTAGTCGCTCATGGCTGGTTCACTCCAATCAAAGCACACATGTTCTGTGCTGGTACGGGGGTATACCCTTCAACTACAAGCCCGGCGACAAACCCCTTTGTGTACATGAGAGTGTCGCTGCCGATCGCATTCTTCATGGCGAACAGCTGCTGGACAGAGCCAGTATCAGGGTCTGGACTCGGCTGCATGGCGTACTCATGCAAGACTTCGTTCGTCGGCCCTGAGCGCATACCGCCGGAAGAGGCCACGAGATTCCACGTGCCCCGAAAGTCCCGACCATTGTCCCACGACGTGGACCACCCCGGACCGCGAATTCCAGACCCTTTGAACGCGTACGACGGCTGGCATTGCGTCAACCACTGGCCGGAGTCTGCGAACTCACTACATGCATCCTCTTCATATATCGTGCACATGATTCGCGGGTCTTCGTGCTTGCCACCGCAGTTCTTACCGCTGCACCGTTCACCATACGGCGGCCCCCCCGGCAGGCCGCCGGGGCTCTTTGACCACGATATGCCTTGGTTCGGGTCGATGAGGGCTCTGTTGTAGTCTACGGACTCACCGCCTTTGTGGGAATCGAAGTAGTGGCCGTCGAAAAAATAGTAGCCGTCCCGAAGGTAGCCGGGGTTCACGAAGCATGCGGAACGCATCTCCCCGCTCTTGATCTCTGTGACGATGCGAGACTTAAATATGCGAACTCGCCGTATTAGCACATATTGTGGGCGGTCAATGAACTCAGTCCCGAAAGCGCCGCCATAGCCAGACGGCGACACCGTAAGCGTACCTGTCTCCACGAACGACGACAGGACCGCGCGATTGTCGATGTCGTTCGTGTACGGCATTGGCGGCATCGATTGGCTTCCAGACTCGTACGTCCAAGACCACGAGCCGCCGTACAGGCACGACTCGCCATCTCGCTCGTCAACGCGCGAGTTGATAGGCTTGCTGTCGCCAGCACGGAAGTAACGCGCCACTTTCAGCTCGCCATCCACGATGCCGACATACACCGGTGTGTCGCAGTCCTTCTGTAGAGAGCCACCGTACAGTGGTTTCGCGCTGTGGCTGAGCAGACCGGGTGGGTCCATCATTGGCTCGTAGTACTTGACTGGGATGAAGCTCTTCCGGATGGGGGGCGAGTACAGGAACCCCTGTTGCTGCAGACGAAGCTCGGCCGAACCGGTGGCGATTGGGTCACCCGGCTTGCGGTTCTTGTTGATCTTGCCGATCTTGATGTTGATCTGATACCAACACCCGCGCTGGTAACCATCTCCCCCTTCCGGGTAGTAGTAGCCGACGTTGTGCGCTTGGTCGCCCTTGTCAGTAAACGACCAACCGCAAATCGAGCTGAACCCAGACAGACGGCCGTAAAAGTCATGCAGCCCGGAGGCCGGGAGCAGCTGCAGGATCTCGCCGTTCGCCACCTTCTTGTTGAACAGTGCGGTGGTTGTGGGGAACGCCTCGCCGGTCGGCAAGCACCCGAGTTCTTCGAGCGCAGTCACCATGGCTGTATCACCGCGATTCTTAGCACGCTCGCGAAACGCCGGAGTGTCAGACCCCGGGTAGATCGGCAGCGGCATGGCCACTACGCCGCGCCCTGCGCTGATCTCAACAAGCCACAACCGGTTGTCCTCTGCCCGAAAGATGCCGTGCGTCCGCATGAATTTGTAGTCAAAACGGACCTGTACGCCGTACTGATCCACCTCCTTCATGTACGGGGAGGTCGTCGCAGGCTGATTCGGGTCCCGTAGCTTATTCTTGTTGATGCGCCCGAACCCCATGCAGAGCTGCACCACTTTCTTCATGGTGCCAGACCACTGCGACGAACGGGGCACGTGCAGTTGGCTGAATTCGGCAGACGAAGTTTTTGGGGCTCGCCATTCACTCATGGAGTCGTAAGGGGCGACTGCCAGCCGACGTGAGGTCTGCAGACCGGTGCTGATCTTCTGGAGCTTGGCGCAATTCGGTGTGGGCGCCCAGCTGCGAATCACCTTGTACGAGACCTTCGATCCGTCCGGCTTGGTCCCTTCGCGCAGCTCCATGATGCCGTTCTGCACCATCCCTGACAGAAAGTCAGGGGAGAGCGACGGGTCGATGACATCCGGCTCGTGGGCGTGGTCGGGAACGACAACCCCTGCGCTGATCTGGATGATGTTCTGGTCACCCGCCACAAGCACGTAGATGTACTCGTCATCGCTGACGCGACGACTCATCGAGTACGTGGGGATTTCGGCCCGCTTCGTGAACGCCTGTGCTTTGCTGAGCAGTAGCTTGCCCTCGGGGATGAGGGCAAGCGCACGCTTCTTATCACCCTCCAGACGGATCGACGGGGCCCCATCGTAGGAGGCCATCGTCGGATCAGCTCGAAGTCAGCTGCACGCGGTACGCGAGGTTGAACACGTCGGTGTTGTACAGCGTGCGGGCAGCGGCGAACTTGGTGGCCGAGACCAGCTTGCCGGTCACAGCGCCCTTGGCCGACTCGCTCAGCAGCGCAGCACCGTTCACCGTCAGGCTGGAAGCCGTGGCGATGGTGAACGCAGCCTTGTTGGCGAGGTTGTCGATCATGTTGGCCGACGGAGCCGACGGGGTCCAGATCGGGCGGGTCGCCTCGGTGTAGCCCTCGGTGTTCGACGTGATCTCGCTCGCCGTGGCCGGGAACGAAGCAGCCGTCAGGTTGGCCAGCGGGGTGTAGTTCGCGGCGTACAGCGCGAGGTTCCACGTGGGCAACTTGGTACCGTTGTACAGGCCCACGGTGAGCAGGTACATCAGGCCTTCGTCAGGCAGCAGGTTGGGGTCTTGGCGCTCGTCTTGGCCGTTCACGTCGTGGACGTACAGACCAGAGATGAAGGCCTTGGCCTTGGGGAAGTACAGACCGCGCTCGTCGCCGGTGCGTTCGTACTTGTTGGTAGCAAGCGCGGCGGCAAATTCGCCAGCGTGCTTCTGCAGATCACGGTTCATTTGATTTCTCCTTCACGAGATTACAGAGTCGACAGCGGTACCGAAAGCCACCGTAGACGTGGAGTTTACAGGAGTGACAACCTGCTTCATACCCTTCCGGACAAGGAACGTGGTGCGACCCACAAGCCCTGCCGGAACCTTCACACGCTCGGGCTGAAGCTCCACCGTCGCGCCACCATCCATCCCAACCACATAGCCCGAGGTGCTGAGCCACACGGCCACGGGGTTGGGCGATGGAATCTTCTTTTCCGGGAAGTGCCCCGGGCCAACCTTCACGCCGCTGCGGCGCACCGCACGATGTGGGCTGACCAGCTTCATCTCGAACTTCGTCGGGTCGGTGCCAGAGAGGAACCACACGCCGCGCGAGTCGCCGATGTAGAGCCCGTCCGTGACAGCCTCGACGAACGAGATGTAGCCACTGAATTGGATGAAGCCGTGCGCCGGGTTGTTCAAGTGCGGGCGCATGGCCTCGCTGAAGTAGAGCGTGCCCAGCTTGGCCGTGTACAGACGGCCGGCGAGCCACGTGATGAACTCGCCCGGAGGCATCGGGGTCAGGAACTGCGTGTCGCAGTCACCGCCTTGCGCCGTCTGCGTGACCGTGTAGCTGGGGAATACGGCAGGCAGCTCTTCGCTGCGATGGAACTTGGAGCCGTCCGGATCAGTGATGTAGATGCGGAACGCCCAGCCGGGGCGAACAGGCAGGCCGTTCAGCGTGATGCCACCGCCCTGCGGCAGGTCGATGATCTGGACCGGAGTGGCACCGCCCTCTTCACGGCGATCGTCGAGGTAGGTCAGGACCACAGCGTACTTGCCCGGGAGCAGCGCACCGCTGCCAGCGGACAGAGTCGGGACGACTTCCGGCACAGGCACGCCGACGGGGCGCGCGGTGGCCGCATCTGCTGGCAGCCAGCCGATCGTCGTCTTGTTCGTCCAATAGACGTTGCCGTTGTACTCGGTGTAGGAGAGCGGATCTGCTGAGTTCAGAGCGGCGAGGGGCGTGGTGCTGAGGTCGTCGTTCAGGCGCAGCAGCTGGTTGCCCTTGGCCACCAGCATGGTACCGCGCTGCTGGGCACCCCAGATGCTGTGGTAGTCCGAGCCGGACAGACGGAGGGTCTGGCCGGCACGGCGAGAGAAGCGGCCGGCGCGCCCGATGTCCACGTTGACGGCTTCGCGGACCGCCCCCTTCAAGAGGGCGGTCTCGTTGCTCAGGGAGTCGATCCCTGCGGCTGGCAGCGGGTACGGGCGGGTTGCGCTCATCGTTACCTCAAGCAACGACCGGTGAAGGCACGGTCTGGTTGGACAAGATCGGCAGCGGGCTCACCACACGGTTCGTGCAACCGAAGGGGTTCGTTACGCTCGGCCCGTCGAAGGCGATGTTCGGAATCCCCACCGGCGACACGCACGGCGCGATGCGCGGAGCTACCACCACACCACTGTCGAAGCCCAAAGCACGGAGCGGATGGAGCAGGCGGGGGATTCCGATCTCGCTCATGTCGTCGCCATGAGCCTTGATCTTACCGGCCTCCCAGCGATCAATATCGCCGATCAGCAGGCTTTCCCAGCCTTGTGCGCCGATTGTGCTGGACGCCTTGACAGAGTGACTGCCGCTATTGTAGCTGTCGACGCCGCGAGAGTACACCGTCCGAACACTCTGCGAGACCATGCAGGAGCCGAACCCCCAGCTCGTGAACCCGGATGAGTGCACGAGCGGGTTCTTGCGTACCACCTTCATTGGGAACTTATAGTTTTCGAAGTCGAACGTTTCCAGCGAGCAGCTCAAGAACCCTTCAGGAAATACGGGGCGGTTCTTGTACTCAATAACGTTGTTGCCCCAAATAGTCTGCACTCCCATGCCGAGGTAGTACACGCGCGGGAATCCAACAAGCGCATCGCCCCAAGGATCTGGCCCAGAAGACCCGCCTTGGTGGTCGATACCGGTAGGCTCGACCGTGCGGTTCTTCAGATCGATGGAGCTGTCACCCCACAGGGTGAGATCGTTGTCCCAAGTATCGATGTACTGAGTCAGCTCAATGGGCGTTGCTACGTCGGTTGCGCCGAACGCGTTTAGGGGCGGGATGCCGTCGCCCAGCGAGCCCGGCCCGGCGCCGAGATCAACAAACTGCGGCACGCCCCAGAGCGCAGGAAATCCCATGCGCAGCGAACGAATACCGTCCAGAAGCACGTATTGGCGCCGCAAAGTGAAAGTCGCATTGCCGTACTTGGGGTAATAGTCAAATCCGGCGCTATAGGAGTCGTAGGCGTTGCGGTCCGGCACCGGACCAATGCTGCGGTGCTGGTGTGACACGTTCGTCTGGCCAAACCACGGATGCGCGCTATGGTCCCACGACGGCAGGTACCTGTCGATGACATCACCGCTGGGCTGCGGGTGGTACCCCTCAGGAGTCTCGTCCCCGGACGGCGCATAGATGGTGAACGGAGACAAGCGCGCGCCGAAAGGCACCTGCCAGTGGTCGGGCTCGAAGATGTCTGGATAGATGTATTGCGTGAAGATGATCGTAGGGGTGCCGAACTCGAGCGTAGACCCGAAGATCTCGGTTTCGAGAGTCGTAGACCACACGCGCGAGAGGCCGAAGCGCGAATCGAGGAACCCTTCTGGGAAGATCGTGGCCAGATAGACGTCTGGGCGATGGTCGAACCGCTCAGGAGGAATGCCGTCCCCATCCTCAATTTCACCACCAGTGCCAGTACGGCTAAGAATCAGGTACTGCGTCGAAGGCGGGTCGGGCAGGAGATTGCGAACACGGTGCAGCACGCCTTGTTCAGGAACTTGAACCGGCGCTGGGTGTATCGTTTTGGTGCGGTATTCAATCAGCGGATGAGGTACGAGGTCAGGTATCAACCACACCGGATAGATGTATCGGATGAAGTTCTGAATGTCCTGCACGCCGAACGTCGTCTGCTCATAGGCGTATGGGGCCACCGTAATGTTGCGGTTACGAACGGTGGCTTCGCCGATGCGCGGAAACTGCGTGACGTTCATCGGCTTGGGGGAAACCTCCCGCCTGAAGATGCGAGCTTCGTGGCCGCCCACTTGCCCCTGCCAAGGAATACCTGCGGGCGCTATGGGGTACGGGTTGTGACGGACCTCTGGGAACGACGCTGGCACGTCGTAGAACAGCCCTGAGAGAATCGTGCGCACGCGAGGGGCGACAAACGGCACGCCCCAGATAGCGCCTTCCCACCCCGAGTGCTGTTTGACGTCGCGGTTGAGGTTCAGGACGGGGTCGGGCTTACCGAACTCGCTCTGATCACCCAGAGTGGCCGGACCGATGACGTCAGCGCCGAGCCACACCACTGAGTACACAGTGGTGTAGAAGCTGTCCCAGCCATGGGGTGCGACAGCGCGGTGTCGATGCGATATGAATGTCTCAGCACCCCACACCGTAAACTCGTCGCCACCGGCGAAAACCGGAACGGCGTTGTTGTAGATCAGCGTGCTGATGCCGAAGCGCGAAGACTGATGCCCGAAGGTCGCCACGACCCGCCACTGGTTGTCTACGTACGGCGCGTAGTTCGTCCACGTGTCGGGGGGCAGGTTGTCCGCAAACGGCCCGACCGCAATCTCACGGGTCGAGTTGTAGATGATCGGGAACTCGACAAACGTGCTGACCCAACCGAAATTGTGCAAGTCAGCCCGCTGTGTCCAGTTCATGAACGAGGCAGTGCCGTACCCTGCTGGGTCGGCCACCCCCGAGTGGTGGTAGACGCGGCGGGTGTTGATCAACAACTCAGCGTTGTCGCTGAATTCATCAGAGACCCAGCCCGTAGGTTCCACAACCACCTTGCGGTAGATGATGTTAGATCCCCAGCTCGGGCCTACGATCGGGAATGGGTACAGTTCGCGCGTGCCGTAGTCAACGACCGTGTCGCCAACCTGTTCATCGAAATAGCCCAGCCCCGCGATGTCAACACCCTGCACCCAATGGGTGAGCGAGTGATCCTCGCTAATTGGTTCAGGCTCGATGCCACCAACTTCCGTGATGTTGCGGGTACGGAAGTCGACGACAGGGCTTGGTACTTGGCGCTCGGCGGCAGGGCCAGAGTCGGGGGGCGGCGCAATACCGGGTGCATCTACGTAGATGTACCGGTCTTGGATCGTGGCGTCACCCCACTCAGTAGCGTCGAAACCAAACGCCTCGAGGCGACGTTCGCCCTCAGCGATAGCTGGGTCTCCAACCGCGCTGTCGTTCTCCCACCCATCGACTTGAACAAGATAGAACTCGTTGTCGACAGTCGTGTAGTAGCTGACCTCAGACGACTCCCACGCGTACGGCTCTATGACGTACGTGCCTTGTTCCAGTGTCGTTACGCCGAACTCTTCGCTGTCGAAGCCGTAGCCATCCAGATCAATGGTCTCAGTGCCGCCGGTATGCGCTATCTCGGCGTCCTGAGTAAGGTCATCCAGCGTCACCACTCCGGTGAACGTAGTGTTGGCGGATACCGCCCCGAAACCGAGGTTGTACCCCGGCGGCGGACGGTAGCGGAACTGTGAAGCGCCGAAGTTGGCTACCGCCGTGCCTACGTACCCGCCCATGGCGAACCACGAGGTGCCCGTTACAGTGATGACCCCACTGACCGGCACGCCGTCTACGTAGAACTGAACCTCTTTGGTGGCAGTGTTGAGCGCTACACCGATGACGCTCCCAAGCGAAGCGCCGGAGACGCCCGAGACTACCGCGCCATTGTGGTAGATGCTGCCGTCGCCCGCAGAGTAGGCCCACGCACGGCCATCGCCCCCGGGGTAGATGGCGAGGGAGGCGTTGGGCAACGCCAGCCCCACCATCATCTGCCCGCCGCTATCTAGCGTGTACTCCCAGTACCAGTTCCCGGAGTTGGAAGCAACGCTAGTGCCTGATCGACCACTCGCACCGCTATAAACAGTCAGCGTCTGCGGATCAACAAGCGTGACCGAAGAATCCTTATCCGTGGGGCTCCAGATCGACGGTGCGGTGAGCCGCTTACCATATGCGTCATCAAGAGTGTTTGAGGATGATAGGTTTGCTGGCGCACCGACAGTGGGGCCGAAACCAGCCTCGTAACCCGCAGGCACGGCGTATGTGAATGCAGTGGCGCCGAAGTTCGCGGTTACGTCGTCGAACCACCCGCAGATGGCGAAGAACTGAAGCCCAGTAAGGGAGATCGGAGGTCCGATGTTGACGTTGTTGCGTCGAAACTGGACTGTCTTGGCTGTAGCATCCAGCAAGACGCCGACAGTCGTAGCACCGGCCGTGCCAGAGTAGATGACCCCGCCACCAGCGTAGATATTGCCTGAGGCGCGCTCCCACGCCCACGCGCTCGCATCTGCTCCGGGCCAAGTGCTTACGTCGGCGGAAGATGTGGCGACACCAACCATCTGGCCGGTGCCTGCGGGGAATTTGTACTCCCAGTAGTATTTGCCGCTGACAGCGCCGAAAACAGAACGGACGCTGCCGCCAGCGTTGTTAGCGCGGAGATCAGATGCCGACAGCGTCGTACCGGTGGCTTTATCAGCGGAGTTCCACTTTGTTGGAGTGACGGCCATGGGACCCCCGCTAGTTACGCATTACCGTCAATAAGCGTCTTCAGAGTTACGGTAATTGTCTGCCCGGCAGTGATGGCCAAGTTGTCGATGGTCATGGCCCCGCCACCGCCCGTTACCGTGATGTTGCCCTGCTCATGACATACAGTGTTAGCGCTGTTGTAGATGCGATAGTAACCCACCGTGCCTGCGCCGCTCGAGGTACCCGACCACGTGCCAGCCATGGCTTTCTGACCGCCTGACGCTGCAGCCATCCAGTCACTTGGCAACGTCAAGGTGTGGATCAACGTGCCGGTATCCGCTGCAGAACAGTCCGCTGGCATGGTCCCGGTCAGCAGTCGCAACTTGGGCGCAGTCCCGATGGCGGTCTCGACAGCGTTGAGCCGCGCATTGCGCACAGCGGTAGAGAACTGCAGGACAGCCATGTTTACAGCTTGAAGATTTTGTTTGCGCCGTTGTCCCAAGTGACGATGATGTCACCGCCGTTGGGGGTGATGGGCAGGCCTGTGGCAGTGTCGATGAACGCGATCAGCGGACTGGTGGAATCAGTGCCCGTGTCTTTGTAGAGCACGATGGCTTCAATCGACGCCCCAGTCACAGAGGTGAACGTGATGTCGTTCGCGTCGGCTGCGCCGCCAGCCGTGGACTTGCCAGTGAAGGAACCGGACGTAGCGATGCGGGCGCCAGTGCCGATGTCAGACAGAAACTCGTGGGCCGACAGGTTCACGGTGTACGTACCAGTGTCGACGAGGACAGCCTTGATCGTATCCGTGTTCCAGTTGAACTGGCCTTCGAGGAAGCGCTGGCGGGCCTTGTCGAAGAGTGCGTTTGCCATGATCTATCTCCTAGCTATGCGGGCGGTTGTGCCACAGACGTGAGTATAAAGTGCTGAGGCCGTACCGGGGAGCCACCTGTACGCCTCAGCTGCCGGTGTTTTAGTCGGGAAGCGGACCGACATGCGAGCCCACCTCCGGCTGGGGCTGTCGCTCAAGGCGAAGAAGGTTTTGCAACCCCCTCACTTGAGCGTCGCATTGGGCTGCGGCTTGAACAATTCGTCCCGCACTTTCATCTCGGTCTGCGGTTCCTGCATCAGATTCGCTGGTATCGGCGGCAGGGCGGGGCAGACCAGAGCTTGTTTGGCAGGAGGTCCAACGCTCGCGCAGGACGAGGTTGCCAGCGCGCAGATCAGCAACAATACGTTTTGCGTTTGCTTCAGCATCGGCTTTTCCCTTCTCGTATGCGGCTGACACCGCGTTTTGCGCTGTCGCCAGCGCGTCCTTGTAGCGGTTGGCGGTCTCAGTTGCGACGCGTTCAGCCTCGCGGTCTTCGACCAGATGCTCATCCATAGCGAGCTTGGCTACGCGTTCAGCATCGACCTTACCCTTGTGGTACCCAGCAGCGCCAGCGCCACCGAGACCGAGCATTGCGGCGATGATCAGAGCGAGGATCAGACTCAGGTTCACGGCAGCCCCTTAACACATTCTTGGAACTCGGCTTGGCGGCGGTTGGCCAGCCCACGTACGAACTTCATCTCCGGCTTGCCGTTGACGACGCGCCCGGTCTTCACATACGACCATACAGGGTTGCCGCCGTCAGAGTAGGCGAGGCGCCGACAGCCGAGAACCCAGTTACCAGCTTTCCACGCATCCATGGCGAGGCTCCCGCAGGTGGCGAGCCACCCGAAGTTCCACGCATGCGAACTGGCCATGTTGAACACACTCTGTGGGGGCGCGGTGGTGAAGCACGTCTCGAGCTTCAGCTGCATGCTGATCAACGCGCGCTGCTCCTCGACGGCGCACTTCTCTGCGGACCAGACCTCGCCGACGATGATTGGCGTGCTGGTGACGTGGCGCGTCAGGCCGTTGCACACCGTCGGGATGTTGTTGGCCAGCCGGTCTTCGTACACGCGCGAGCTACCGTCACCGCCTTTGCCGCCCTCCCATACCGCGAGGAAGGCGACCAGCGCTGCGGCCCCTAGCGTGAGCTTGGGGCCGAACTTCTTTGACGGTACGGGCTTGGGTTGGTCAGACATCGGTGCTCCGGCGGGCGGCGGTCACGACACCAACCCAGTAGTGCGCTGGCGGCTCGTTCTCTGGGTGGGGGACGATGCGGACGTTGGCGGCGACGAGCGTGCCGTCGGAGCGGCGAATCATCAGCGCGCTCTCGAAGGAGCGGTGTTTGTCCGCAGCGTCGAGGAACCCCTGCACGAACACCGGGTTCTGGTCGGCCGGCAAGAAGCGTTGATAGCCGAAACCCAGCAGTTCGTCGCGGCCGCACCCCACAAGGCGGGCGTAGGCGGTATTCACGTTCAGATAGCGCCCGTCGTTATCGCAGATGAAGCGCGGGGTGGGGTCCAGCTCCATCTCGCCGTGGATCATGGCTGATATGTTGCTCAGCACGCGGTTCTGCTCGTCGAGTGTCTTGGTGTGCGAATCAAGCACGCCCAATGCGCGCTCAGACTGCTTGCTCACGCCGTCGAGCAGCTTGGCAAAATCCGAAACGCGCTCTGGCAGCTCGTTGAACGCAAGGCGGCGAGCCTCACGCGCTTTGCGCCACCCACGGAAGGTAATGTAGCGGCGCTTCATCCACAGAAGGACAGCGCCTGCACCACCAACCGCAGTCAGGAAGATCTGCATGGGGTCCAGCGACTGAATAAACTCACGCCAGCTTGTCATGTCAGTCGCCTCACAGCCCGCCGTAGGCAACGGTGCGGTACTTGTGCTCACGGCGCTCGCGTTCGGCTTTCGCCTGCGCACAATACGCCAGAAATTTGTCGCGAAACTCCATAGAGCGGCCGCGATCGTAGGTCTCCGCGTCTTGCTTCTCGTGCGCCAGATGCTTCATCCAGTTCATCAGGTGCCGATGATGCTGGGCGTCGATTTCGAAGGCGGTTGAGGAAGCAGTGATGTCTTCGAGGGGCATGCGGTAGACGATCGCCCGGAGCGTGTCGTCAGCCACTGCGGGGGCCACCAGACGGAACTTGTTCGCGTCCATTCCCACGACGACGCCAGTGATGGGTGTCGGGTTGGTACTGAACTTCACGCCGCCGGTGCCGAACGACGTGGACTGACCGTAGTCATCCTGCGCCCAGCCGGGGTGGCCAAGGTCCTCGAAGTTGAGAATGTTGACGTTGCGGCCATCAGATGCACGGCGCAAGTCGCGGAGCTTGAGGATGCGGGGGTCGTAGCCGATGTACGTGTCCCCCGCCGTAACCTGCAGGGTGCAGATCGTAGACGTTGAATCGGCGATGCCCCCACCTTCGCGGCAGAACATCTTCTGAGCGTCGTCCATGTAGACGAAGATCTCCGTGTCCGTCCAGAGGGGCGGGGAGGCTTCGTCGCGAACGTCGCTGCGGAAGAGGTCCTTGAGCTGGGTGGGGGTCATCTCAGGCCTCGATTACTCGGCGGCCTTGTCGGCAGCCACTTTGTCGTGGTACTGCTGCCACACGGTGGCGATCTCCTTCGCCTGCACCTTGAAGCCAACGGCTTCGGACACAGCACCCACGGTGGGGCTGCCAGCTGCAGTGAAGTTGTCGCGCGCGTTCTCGGCGACCAGCTTTTCGATGGCGGCGAGGATCAGAGGCGCGCGCTCGGCGGGGTCGCCGGGGGCGTTGTCGGTCTTGACCACGTCTTCGATCTGCGGCTCTTCGCCGTCAGGCGGGATCGCACCGATGGCCAGCGCCTCTTGGTAGATGGCGGGCGGCACGTGGGTGGGCTTGCCCTTCTCGAAGGCCACGGAATGGCCCTTGGTCGTGGTCAGCACGTAGTTGCGGTTCAGGACGAGCAGGGTCTTGCTCTTGGCTTCAGCCATGATGGTTCTCCTTCAGTGGTGGCAATGGAGGAGCGGGGACCGAAGCCCCCGCCTGCCGGACCCAGTTTAGTGGGTCTGCGTTTCGTTCATGCGGTTGCGGATGACGTAGCTCACGCGAACGGTGATCTTGCCAGCCGTAGCATCCGCGACGGTGGGGGCCACAGTCACACGAATCTGCTCGCCGCCGCCAACGAAGCCGGTAGGCACCAGTGCGGTACGACCAGCAGCGACCTTGTCGGTCACGCCGAGGTAGCGCGTGGCACTACCGCTGTCGCCAACCGACACGTTGTAGGCGGTGGAGCCGCTCACAGCCGTTTCGGTCACCACTTCGCCGCCGACGACAGTGGCGTTGTTGGGCAGCAGGATCGTGTCGAACACGTGGGAGCCCACGACCTTGAAGTTGTCGTCCACACCGGACGTGTTCTTCATGGTGTCGTTAGCCACATCGAAGGTGAACTCGGAGGTGATCGGGTACTGACCACCGCGAGTCGCAAGTTTCTGAGCCATGAAAGTTCTCCTTAGAGTTTGCGAGGTTGCGGATGGTCCCGATTACTGGGCGACGTACACCGAGATCACGCCGAAGTCCTGCGTGGTGTTGCCGGCATAGATCGAGTTGAACTTCGGCTTCAGGAAGCCGAGGATCTTGCCCGTCGAGATGCCTTGCTGGTTCTCGTAGTCGAAGCCCTTTTCCACCCACTCGGGGTTGCCGATATCGGCCATCGCCAGCGCTTGAGCGCCGCAGAACAGGATCTGGCAGCCGTCCACGGTGCCGAGGTTACCCCACTTCGAGCCGCTGGCAGCGCCCGAGGTGTTGTACACGTTGCGGTATTCGTGGAACACGATGCCGTCGATCATGACCGCTTCACCGCCGCTGAACAGCGGGTTCTCACCGGAACGCTTCTGTGCGTGGCGCACGTTCAGCATGTAGGTGGGGTCCAGCTTCAGCTTGGCCATCGCCTGCGGGGTCAGGAAGGCGTGGAACACCTCGTCGCCGCCTTCGCCCTTGATGCCGCGCAGGTACTGGTCCTTCGCGTAGGCCTTCAGCTGCACGAACAGCTCCCACATGGGGGTGTCGGCGGCAGCGATCGAGCTGGTCGCGCCGTTGGTTTCCAGCGTCTTGCTGGTGCCGTTCCAGCGCATCTTGCGCAGGTTGGTGGGGGCCGACACGTCAGCAGCGAACTCGAGGAACGGGAAGTCCGAACCCACGCGCGCAGCGCCGTTGTTGCGCATCGCGTAGCTCACGCCCGACAGGGTCAGGAACGCCAGCTGGTCGATACGTTCAGCCAGCCAGTAGGCCAGCACGTCGCGGCTGTTGTTGCGGAACTCGACGACCGACTTCTGGTCGGCCATGCGGCCTTCGTGGCGGTTGGCGTGGCGCAGTTGGTCGATACGGATCACCTGATCGTACGACTTCATCGCCTCTTCGTTGCCTTCCAGCGTACGGTCACCGGCAACGCCGTCGCCTTCGAGGTCGGCCAGCAGCGTGATGACTGCGCGGGCGCCCTTCTCGGACTTCTTCAGCTCGGTGATGTGCTGGATCATGGAGTTCGAGCCATTGCCGAGGAACTTGTTCACGAAGGAATAGTTCCGGGCCATGCGCCACGTGTCCATCGACCAGACGGTCTTCTGCTCGTTGGTGAGCAGTGCGAAATTGGTAAGCATCTTGTGCCTCCTTCAGGCAGGGGATGTGAAAGTCAAACCGTTGATTGCTCTCAGATCACGCTCTGGGCCAGCGCAGGTCGACTTTTAAGGAGGCCGGTCTCCGCAGAGCTGTCGGGTCTGCTGCCGAATGTTGTCGGGAGTATAGACGAAAAAATGGGAGGGCAACAACTGCCCTCCCCCAAAAGGTTGAGCTTCCGTGCCTCAACCGCCTTCAATTGGTGGTAGTTTCCCGGTATTGAGCACCGGGTACGTAGGGCCAGAGCCCGTTGGAGTGCAGTCCTTGCACCCCTTGTCCATCAGCGCCGCGATCTCGGGCGGGATGTTGCCGCCGAAGAAAACATGCGCCTGTTCAGTTGTCGCGGCGAGGATCGTGTGGCGCAAAACCCCCCACTGTTCGCGAGTGGGGGGTTCGTTGGCGGTCTCAGCGAAGCCGCGCAGATAGTAGGCAAGTTGGTCCGGTGTCATGCCGCCCCCTTGATGCGATCGGTCATCGCGCCGAAAAAGGACGTTTTTTCCGGTGGGGCGCTGAGGGACGTCGACGCCGACGCCACACTAGACTTGGCGGCTCCGAGGCTCAGCTTGGCAGCGTGAATGTCGAGGAGTGCAGCCCCAATACCCACCTTCGCGTCGAGGTCCAGCTTGGCAGCGTGAATGTCGACCATGGCCTGATGGCGAGCGATGTCGGCGGTGAACTGCGCGTGCCGGTTCATCTGCTCGATGGCGGCTGCGCGCCTGCGATCAGCCTCGCGGTCGTGCACCACCTGCTCCTCAGCGCGCTCCAACAGCTTCTTGGCTGCAAGGAAGCCGAGGGACTCGCCCAGCTTCTCCTTGATGGCCTCCCACTGCTCGGGAGTTGGTGCGTCGCCCATGACGTCAGCAGCGCCGTTGAGCCAGAGAACGAATTCAGTCGGTGTGGTCATTAGCGTGCTCCCATGCCCTTGTGGGCGTCAAATCCCTGAACCTGTGCGCGTTGTGTCGGGGGTTTGGGGGGCGGGTACTGGCAGACGTTGTTCCCGAACACGATGTACTCGGGGGCATCGACGCCAGAGCCGATCTTGGCCACGATGCGGCCTTCGTTGTTGGTCCACACGGTCACTTCGACGGGCTTCTCAGGGTCGCCACGGAAGTAGGCACGGAGGACCGATTCGAGGTCGATCTCTTGGGTCATGCCAACACCATCCAGTCTGCGCTGAGCGCGTCGGTCTGGCTGGCCAGCCACGGCACGCGGGCGCCGGGGGTGTTTTGGGCATTGTCCGGGTACGACAGGAAGATGTAGGGGAGGGTCATCTTGCTGTGGGCGTCCGGGACCTGCAGCTCCAGCCACAAGCCCTTGCCGTTCCAACCGGCGCGGGCCACGCGCTTGCCGTCCTTCAGGAAGTGGATGGCGTCACCGAACGTCAGGCGCTGCTCGTCGCCCTCGGACACACGGTACGCTTCCTCGAACACGTCCTTTGGGCTCCAGCTGGTATAGCCGTCGGCGTACTTCACAGCGTAGCCGGGCTGGCCGTCCTTCTCCTGCTCCCAAGCGGTGATCTCCTTGGTGCCGATGTAGCGATGCGTCATGAGGTTCTCCAATGAAAAAGGCCCCCGAAGGGGCCTTCGAGGTGGGCGTATCTTATATCAGACGATGTCACCACGCAACTTGGCCTTGGTTTCCTCGTCCAGCTTGGCGAATTTGTCCTGCGACAGGCGCAGAACGTCCACGTCGCCACCCTTGCCGCCACCGGCCTTGTCGGAGTCCAGCCCCACGTTCTTGCCGTCCGGGGGCTGCTTCTTGTTGGCCTCGGCCGCCTTCTTGCGGGCTTCGGCGGCGCGCTGGTCGGCCAGCTCCTTGGACTTGTCGCCGTCGTCGCCGCTCTTGCCGGCAGCGGGCGGGGTGCCCAGCACGTACTTCACGGCCTTGGCCAGCGCGTCGGCGCGCTTCTGGCCCGCCTTCACGAAGGCGCTCAGGAGGGTGGCGACCTCATCGGTCTTGTCCTCGTCGAAGTCCTCGTGCTCAGGGTTCAGCGCGGGGTACTTGGCCTCGTAGCCAGCCAGCTGAGCGTTGTAACTCATCTCGTCGATGGCCGCCTTGCGGGCAGCTTCCGACTTGGTGTTAGTCTGGTACTCGGACAGCTCGTCGCGCAGAGCCTCGACATGGCGACGGACCTTGCGAGCCTCGTCCTTCCTGCCGTCGAGGATCAGGTCCTCGTACTTGTCCTGCATCTTGTCGATCTCGTCGCGCATGTCTCGGACCGCTTTGGCCGTGGCCGAAGCGTGCTGGCCACCCTTGAGCTTCTCGATCTCGTCCAGCAGTGCCTGTTCGCGCTGTTTGGCCTTGCCAAGGGCTTCGTCGAAGCGCGCCTTGGGGATGCGGATGCGCTTCTTCTTTTCCTCCTCGGCTTCGAGACGAAGGCGCTCGGCCTTTTCTTCCTCGGTCTCTTCGCCTTCCTTGTCGGGGTCGGCTTCGCCCCCCTTGTCCTTGGACTTGTCGTCCTCGTCGTCGGGGTCCAGCTTGTCACCGCCCTTGCCGGCGTCGTCCAGAGGTGACTTGAAGTCGTCCCCACGGTCTGCGGCCCCACCACCGCCTGCTGCGGCGCCGTCGTCACCGGCCGGAGCCCAGTAGCCACGAGAAATAAGTTGTCGAATTGCGAAAGGCATAGTCAAGCTCCTTGCTTGGGGGTTTTGGCCGGGGCACCCGGCGCTGGCGAAGTGGGAGACGCCTCTCCCGGGGGTTGTGCGTTGTGTACTGCCGCCACACGAGCGGCTTTGGCCTGCTCCTTGGCGACGGTGGCCTTGATGGCTGCTTCGGCGGTGGCCTGCTCACGCTTGAGGGCCATCTCCATCTGCAGCTGCTCGCGCTTGAGCTCGAACTCGCGGTTCATCTGCTCCTGCTTGAGCTGGAATTCCTGATCGAGCTTCTGCTGCTCCATGGCCATCTCGGCGTCCAGCTTCTGCTGCTCCATGGCCATCTCGTTCTGGCCGCTGTCCTGACCGATGGAGGCGATCTCCTTCTGGGCCTTGGCCTGCTTGAGCTGGGCGTCGGAGCCCTTCTGGGTGGCCTCGGCCTCCTTGGCAGCAACCTCGGCTTCCAGAGCGCGCAGCTGCAGGGCAGCTTGCTGCTGTGCCTCTGGGGTCTGTCCGGCCTGCTCCATCTCCGCGATGATCTGGGACTTCTCCTTGAGGCGGCTGGACTGCAGGATGTACTTGTCGGGGATCTGCACCCCGGCCTCAGTGCGCAGACGCACAGCTTGGTCGAACTGAGTGTCCTCGAACGTGTCGCGCTCGGGCTGGTTCGTCACCACGATGGCGTACTCGCCCAGCGTCAGGTCGTTTGCGATGCGGCCCTCGGGCGTGGGCTGGTTCACCGCCAGCTGCTCGGTCGTGTTCATCAGGCGGTCTGTCGTGATGTACAGCAGGCGCTGCTCGGTGTAGTACTCCTGCACGAGGTCCAGAACGGTGCGTGCGAGGATGAAGTCCGAGCGGTTCATGTTGTCCATGACCTTGGCCAGATTCGCCTGCCCGCTCTGCTTGTTCGTCTGCACGCTCTTGGCCGCCACGTCCTCGCGAGCGAAGCCCTGCATGTAGTCCGACACACCCGAGATCGACTTGATGTGCTCCTCGGCCTTGTAGCTGATGCGGTCCAGACCTGTGGGGGTCTGGTTCGGGTTGATCTTCTCCGCGTTGGCGATCTCGTCCAGCTCCAGCACGAGGCCAGACTGCGCACCGCGCTGCTCCAGCTCGGCGGTGGACATGTTGGCCAGCGCGTTGCGCTTCACCTTCCAGCCGGAGTTGGCCGAGGTGTTCACCACGTGCAGCTCCTGAGAGCTGACCTTGTTCAGCAGCTCCTGTGGACCGAGCAGGTTCTCCACCAGCCCCAGTGTGCGGCCGCGACGGAAGTACGGGAAGTACGGCACCACGGTGAAGTGCTTGTACGGGCTCCAGTCGTCGTGCAGCACCACGTTGTCGGCGATGACCGTCCAACGGATGCGCTGGATCAGCTTCTTCGTGGTGGCCAGCTGGGGGTTGGTCTGCAGGTGCTGGGCGATGCGGTCGTCGTCCCAGTCGGCGGGCACAGCGCGTGTGTCGCCGGTCTCCAGATCGACGAAGTGCAGCACCTTGTCGAGCTTCTTCCACTGGCGCTCGATGACGCGGATGTTGCGGACGTTGTTGTACTCCTGCTGGGTCACCGTGTTGAGCGGCCAGCCGACGGCGCGCGCCGAGCCGAAGCGGTCGCGGTTGATGTCGATGGAGTCGTAGCCGTAGGGGTAGTACGAGTCGGTGCGGGAGCGCAGCAGCTCTGCGTCGGCCTTACCGTACAGCAGCTCGATCTGGTCCGGGCTCATCCACTTCGTGATGATGACGTCGTTCCACTTGTCGGGGTCGTATTCGTCCGCGTCGGCGTCGATCAGCACGTTCTTGGGGTTCAGCTGCTCGATGCGCACCTCGCCGCGCAGCGAGTCGTTGAAGTCCAGCCGTACGTCGAAGAAGCCACGGGACGTCACGATGCCGTCCGTAAACACGTCGGAGCGGGTCCAACCGAGCTGGTTGTTGTCCGCGATCTGCATGAACACCTTGGTCAAGGCGTCTGCGACTTCGGACGTGGCCCCCTCGTTGCGAGGTTTGAAGGCGATGTCCGTGCGGTTGAAGATCTGCTCGCCCATCACGTTGGAGATGGTCGAGATGATCTTGTTGATCGTCAGGGCGGGGCGGCGCTGGGCCTTGAGCAGGGCCAGATCGTTCTGGTCCCACTGCAGGCCGGCGAAGAAGTCCTCGCACTTGGCGGCCTTCTTCACGTAATCGAGGTGGCCGTTGTCGCGGAGCCACGTGTAGCGGTTCCAGACCTGAGTGGCCAGAGCGGTATTGACGGGCATAGGTCAGAACTCCTTAGGGGCGATACCCATTGGGTTGGAGGCGCTCACCAGCTCGCACCGGTGCCGCTTCTCCTTGAAGAATCGCGTTTCGTACCAAAACGACCCGATCTCGGCCGCAGATACAAAAGCTTTTTTGAACGCTTCGGGGGTAACGACCTCCCCGTCGCCCTGCTCGCTGGAGACCTTCTGTCCGACTGTGCAGCCGCAGGGGAGTTTGATTGAAAATTCGAAGTCCATGGTCGTCCTGTGATGTGGTCGTGTGGGGCTAGTCCGCTATGCCGACATGTGGCTACCGCTGTCGGCGAAACTATCAGACAGTTTATCCCGCCAACTCTTGAGCGGCGGGGGTACATACGCTTGCGGTGGCTCTTTACCCATACACAGCTGCACCGCCCAAGCCAGCGCGTCGACAACGTCGTCGTGGACGCCAGCCGGGAAGCGAAGCAGCTCCTGCTCGGCCTGCGCGCGCCATGCGGCTTCTTCGGGGAAGATCACACGGCCCTGCTGCATACGGCCCTGCAACGGACGCGCACGCGCCATTTTATCGGTCATCGGGCGCAGCACCTCGTACGGGATGTACTGACGGCGCTCAACCATGCGTTTTTTGAACAATGGCTCGATGGCGCGCCAGATCTGGCCGTCCTCGGCGCCGATCAGGTAGCCTGTTCCGGGGACGGAGCCCCAGCGCGTGGCCACGTCGAGCATGGACTCGACGATCTGGAAACTGTCGCCCTTCATGCGGTGGATATCCAGAACGTACAGCTGGTCCAGCTCGTCCTGCATGATCGTGGCGCCCACGGTCCAGTCGTTGGCCTGCTTCTCGCCAATGGCGAAGTCCCACGCGGTGTAGATGCGCAGGTTCGTAGGGCTCGGGAGCTGGCGCTGGTAGCGGAAGTACTCCTTCTTGAAGTACATGCCCTCGTCAGGCACCGGGTTCTGCTGGTACAGGGCCGACCAGATGCGGGGCTGTAGGTTGGCACGGATGCGCTTCAGCGCTTCGGTCGGGTACCGGTCCTCGTGGAGGCAAAAATCCTTCGGGCGCAGCAGCGTGAGGTGGGGCTGGTCGTCGATCGGCTCATCGGTCCGGATGATTGGCCCCGGGTTGCTAGGGTCCACGTCGTCACGGTACTCGTACTGCTGGCTGAGGGCCGGGTACTTGATGATCTCGAAGTTGTCGATGCCCTCCGGCGCGCCCTCCTTGCCGATGAGCGCCATCATCTGCTGCAGGCGGCCGGCCAGATCGTCGTCGTTCCACCATGTCTGGATCACCAGAACACCGCCGCCGGGGGCCAGACGGGTGTAGGCGGTGGACTGGTACCAGTCCCACAGCTTCTCGCGCACTAGGGCCGAGTCGGCTTCCTCTTGGTCCTTGATGGGGTCGTCGACGATGAGGATGTGGGCGCCTTTACCGGTAATACCGCCTCCACGGCCAGCCGCCGTAAATCCGCCCCCTTGAGTGGTGTTCCACTTTTCGACGGACTGGGAGTCGGGGTCGAGCTGGGCCCCGGGGAAGATGGCTTGGTATTGCGGGTCACGGAACACCTCCCGAACCTTGCGGCTGAAGCCCATCGGCAAGTCGAGGTTGTACCCCACGTTGATCAGCTCGTGGTGCGGGTACTGGCCAAGGTGCCAAGCGGGGAAACGGATGGATGCCAGCTCCGACTTGCCGTGCCGAGGGGGCATCAGCAGCATGAGACGAGGGCTTTTCCCCTCAGCGACCTCGCGGCTGAAGCGCTCGAGCCGCCTACAGATGTCATCATGCACCCACCCAGCGCTGTAACGCGGGTGCGTGAGCTTTGTGAAGTGCAAAAGGCGGCGACGGGCCAGAATCCGGTCCGCAAGCAGCTTCGCAGCGGCGGGGTTAAGCTTCTGTGGGGCCATCTTCTATCACTTTCACGTCGCCTTCGAGCACAGTTGGGTCGCCCTCGGACAATTTCAGCAATTCCTCATCGCTCAAGCCGTTCAGGCGCTGCAAAAGCACCTGACCTTGCACCGAAACCTCGATTTTGGCCTTCGTTGGCTCGTAGAAACCGCACATCTTACCCACTTCGCGCCACCCGGCGATCATCGTGAGCGGGTCAGCCTTGATTTTGGCCATCTCGATCGACTCCAAGAAGCCGTCGATCACCCGTTTTTTGGTCACACGACTCGCTGCTGCGTACTCAGCACGACGTTCTGCGATGGCGCGCTCGATTTTCGGGTGCTTCATCATCTCCATGGCGGATGTGCCGGGCTGGGCGAAGCCAGCAGCGCGCGCCGCAGCAGTCTGCGTCATCTGATGGTCCACAAGATTGACCACAAATCGCCGCTGCATCTCTGTAAGCGGAGCGTCAGGGTTCAGCACGCCGTTTTTGGCGCTCTCGCGGCGGTTCGGGAGGTTTTCCGGGGCCTGCGAGACGTTGGAGCGAGATTTTTTCACCATTTGATATCAATTGTAAGGCGCCGTGAAAATTTTGCCGCAATTTTTTGGGAACCGGAATGAAATGCGAGGGGGTGGGGTATTTCGGATCGTGTTCGCATTCTGGCGAAAAACGTACACGTTGGGTGCGACGTGTACGTTTTTCGGGGAAATTTAGTCACGACGTGGCTAGGGGACTAGGTTCCACGTGAAACATGGGCTGGCGGCTCATGTCAGCGAGTGACACCCCTCTCCCCCTCGGGGAGAGAAGCCCCCCGACTTCGGATTCGGTTTCCCAGCACCCAAAAAGGAGTCTCTTAGCCCCCGGTACCGAGTACGAAGTTCAAAAATTCCAAATACCACGTGCTTCGCACGTATGCCCGTTGTTTGTGAGCAATCTCGCTCGCAACACATTCAACGGAGTTCAACATGTCCAACAAAGCTTTCGCACTCGCTGCTTTCAACACCGCTGTCGTTGTCACCAACGCAGCCCACGCTACCAAGCGCGGGGTTGTCAAGGCCGCTGAATTCACGACCGAGCACGCTACTGCCGGTGCTACTGCGTCCAAGGAAGCAGGCATTGCGTTCTGGGCTGGTATGAAGTATGCCCACAACTACAACAAGGCCACCGGCTTGGCAGCTGATCGCCTCACACCCGAGGACATCGCCGCTTCGCAACCAAGCACGAAGCCCAACGTCCGCACGGTCCGCAAGACCCGCGCCGCCTAATCCACCGGGAGATCAACATGTCCGTGCTGATTCTCACGCTCTGCGCAATCGTCGGCACGGTGTTGCATCTCCGTGTCGTTCGTCCCATCTTCTTCAACTGATTTAGGAGTTCATCATGATCAAGTCTCTCACCAACGCAGTTCGCAACGCAGTGGCCAAGTACAAGGCACAGCGTGTCAAGGCCGTCATCGCTGAATACGCGAGCTACACACACGTGCACGCAGCGACGGTGATTCCGCTCGCTCTGCACTTCTACGAAGACGCTGCGTCCTTCGTTGTGGATCGCACGTTCGAAGATCCTCAGCCGCTGGTCAATCTGCTGGACGCAGTGCAAGGCGCTGTGGACCACTACGGCCCGGGGCTCAGCGTCATGCTCAAAGGCTTCAGTGCTCGCCTCGAAGAGGAGGGCAACGAAGTGCTGAGTGCGAAGATCGAGCAGCTGCTCTCTTCGGTCGAAGCGATGAAGGAGGACGTCAATGATCATTGAGTCAGGCGTAATCATCTTCTTCGGAATGCTGTTGCTTGGAATTAAGTTGCCAAGACGCGTTTCGTTGAAGTTGCTCGGGCATCCATTGGCCTTGGATCTCGGTGTCTCCGTGCTGGCCTATGCCATGCACTACGGGACGTTCTCCGGGATCATGGCTGCGGCTGTTGCTGGCCTGATGTGCTCAGGCTTCACAAGCTGTGCGCGCTACGCGTTCGGCTACATCAAAGACAAGCGATATCACAAAGGTCGCATCTGGCAACTCAAGTTGTCGGATGACGAATTGCGATAACGTGCTTCGCACGTGAGCCCGATTGGCATGAGCCGATTGGGCTTTTTTCATTTAGGAGTTGATATGTTTGCTGTTGTGTTCACCGATAAAGACGAGCTGCTGGACTTCCTCAACGAGGAGCAAGCGGAGTCGCCGGAAGACTTCCTCTCTCGCATGGAGGACGCCCTCGAGCAGGGTGTGCTCACTGAAGACGAGGTGATTCTGCTGATGAAGGATTTCATCCGCTGCAGCTGATGCCCACTGCAAGCCTCGCGTGTCGGAGCTTGCGGGGTGCATCACCCAACCGTTTGTGTGTCGGCTACACACTGCAACCAACCAACTGGAGTTACTCATGAAAACCATTTTCGACATCGTCAACGACCTCGACAACGCAGCCAAGGTTCCCGCCCTGCGCACGATCGTCCACAGCTCGATGGCTAAGTGCATCGGCGCTATCCGACAGGACATTCGCGAGCGTGCGAACAAGCAACGCGACGAACAACTGGATGAAACCCGCGCCCTACTCGCACTTGATCAGCGCAACGAGGGTGACGAGAACGAACGCAGCGTGGAGGAGATCGCACGCGCAATGGGGTTCGGTGAAACAATGCCCGCCCTACGCCAAGCGAGCATTCTCCACGCTGTGTACGACTGGGCCAATGTCGAGCTCAACACGATCATCACCAGCAAATGGGATGCACCGCTGACGCTCGACGGCATGCTCAAGTTCATGACCGAGAAAGCACAGCCGCTGGATGAGTCGCTGGTCAAGGCTCTGGCTGATGCCGCCAAGACCGACGAGAAAACCATCCGCACACTGCACGAACTGCAAGAGCGGCAAGACCGTGAGAAGCTGATCGAGGCCATGCCCGAGATCAAGTTCACATTCGACGGCTTCGGCGAGAACGGCTACGAAGCCAGCATCGAGCACATGCCGATCGTTGCACAGCATCAGCTCGGTGTGAAACTGATCGACTCGCTCAACAAAGCGAAGGATCAGGTCCTGACGCGTGTGATGCGCTCGCGCCGGATCGCCGATCTGGCCAGCATCCCGCTGATTGAGGACGGCATCAACCAGATGACCGACTGGGTGCGCGAGTTCGAGAACCTGCACAGCACCACGATCGGTGAAGCGATCGAACAAGGCGCCAACATCCGCACACTGGATGACATGCGCGCGTAAACAGCACTGGAAGCAGAACGGCCAGCTGGGGTAATACCCGGCTGGCCGTTTTTCTTTTTCAATGCCGTCACTTCATGGGCCCTGACGCGAACCACGCAGAGCAACGAGCGAAGGGTTCGCCTTCACCAGCTCCGACATGTGATACGTCATGGCGCGACGAGCAAGCTCAGCCACGCTGATGCCCTGCGCCTTCGCCACTGCATGGGCATCGTCCAGCATGGGCTTGGGCAGCGACAGCAGCAAACGAGTCGACGCCTTCGCGGACTCGTACTTCAAGAACCAACCATCACCAGACTGACGAGGCATCACACCCTCCAACTGTTCACTCCAAGGATGATATCACATGCCTCTAACAGCACGTCTTGCACGATCAGAACGCAACCTGCGTTCTTACGATTTCTGCGAACCTACCGACTAACCTCTATAGACCCTGTCTCTATGTACCCTAACTACTAGTTCTATTCATTTCTTTTCTAAAAAGATCGTAATTTCGTAAGAAAAAAGAAAATATATAGAGAAATCAAGTACTTAGAGCATTACACCTTGCATTACGCCTCCAGACGCTCCTGACGAAGCAACCTAGTTCTTGGCACTTGTCAGCCAAGAACTCCGTGTATTATAATAAACACATCCCTTTAATACACGGAGTGTTCAGCTCATGGATCTCGACAAACAGGCCCTCATCGCCAAGTTCAACGCCCTCAGCGTCTCGCCCACAGAGTTCGCTGATGCGCACCAACTCCCTCGCACAGTTGTCCACAAGATGCTCAGCTTGAAGCATCCCAGCAACCCAACGATAAAAACCATCGGTCGCTTCGCTGAAGCTCTCGGTTGTGACCCTTTTGAGCTGCTGCGCAAATGAAAGCACGCGAATTCAAGTTCAACGGCCTGATGGTCAAGATGCTCCGCAAGCAGATGGGCATCGGCTATCGCGAACTGGCCAAGCGCTCAGGACTCACCGAACGACAAATCCTTCTGATTGAGTCCGGCAGAACTCGCGACCCTCGTCTCTCGACCATGTGTGCTCTGTCCCAAGTACTCGGTATCGAGGTCCAGCAACTGATCTTCAAGGTGCCAACCCCATGAGCTTCCCCGTCTATTTCCTGTCCGCTGGAAAACCAATCGTCAAACGCTACGAAGTCGACCCCACCACGGGCGAGATCATCAAGCACCCATACCCCTTCGTTTATGAGGTCACGAGCACAAAGGAACGGTGCACCTCGCTCCTAGACCTCACCAACTTGATCGCGCAGTACGCCGCTCAAGGGGACTGCATGGTCAAGGGCGTGCTTGGCCGCGACCTCGTGTGTGAATCACGCAAAGGCGCGACCAATCCCGAAGAACTGACTGAATGGATCTGTCTCGACCTCGATGGCATCGAAGGCTATCAGTCCGTCGACCACTTCCTCACTGACATCGGCGCAACCGACGTGGACTACGTCTTGCAGTGGTCCAGCTCCATGGGTATCGAGAACAAGGCCGGCTTCCGCTGCCACATCTTCATGCAGCTGGACAAGCCAGCACACCCACAAGTGCTGAAGAACTGGCTCATGGACCTTAACCTGAGCCGCCCGACTCTGGCTGGCCAGCTCCAACTGACCAAGACCGGCAACTCACTGCGCTGGCCGCTGGACATCACCACCTGCCAGAACGACAAGTTGCTGTACATCGCCCCACCCGACCTCGGCAAGGGCATCGTCGACCCATTCGCTAAGCGCTCCAAGCACGCACTATCCGGTACCCCCCGGATTTCGTTCGAACAGCGCAACAAGAAGAAATTCACGCTGCCTACCAACTTGATCCTTCAAGAAGCGCTGCGTGACCGCACGCACGCAAAGGTCGCAGAACTTCGTCTCGCAGCTGGTCTGCCCAAGCCCAAGGCCATCAAGTACAAGTTCGATGGCACCATCGAGTACATGGTGAATCCGGGCCAAGCCACGATCACCGACATGAAGGAAGAGCGTGGGTTCGTCTATTTCAATCTGAATGGCGGTGATTCATGGGCCTACTACCACCCGGTGGAGAGCCCCGAGTTCATCTACAACTTCAAGGGCGAGCCCGCGTACAAGACCTCGGAACTGCTCCCAAGCTACTGGGCCAAGCTGACCCAACAAGCTGCGTCCGGTGCTCCCGACGCCAAGGGCAACATCTACCTCGCCTTCCGCGAGTTCACCTCCGGTGTGTACTGGAACGGTATCTACCAAACGGTCGAAGACCGTTTGGAGCTGTACCCCGCCAAGAGCGAGACACAGCTGCGCCACTTCATGAAGAACAACAAGATGCCTCTTGGTGAGTCCATCCCCGACTGGAAGCGCGTGTTCGAGCCCAACAACCCCAACGTGATTGATCGTCAAGCCCAGACTGTGAACATCTACAACCCGTCCGAGCTGATGAAGGATCTCACCCCTCCGTTCGTGGCCTCACCGCCACCCATCATCAACAAGGTGATTGACCATGTACTCGGTAACGACATGGCCACGCTCGACCATTTTTATAACTGGCTGTCTTGCGTGGTCCAGTTCAAGACGCGCGCTGGCACTGCGTGGGTACTGCAGGGGACACAAGGAACAGGCAAGGGCCTACTCATGCACAATATTCTCACGCCCCTCTTTGGGCATGAGAACGTCGCTGCGAAGCGCATGGAAGAGCTTGAGTCGCAGTTCACCGAATTTATGGAGAACAAGTTCATCGTCTTCATTGACGAGATCGAGGCTGGCAAATCGCTGTACCACACCAAGGTCACGGCGAAGCTGAAGAATCTGATCGTCGAGCCTGTGATCAGCATCCGGAACATGTACCGCCCTGCGTACCTCGCTCCGAACTTCGCTTCGATGATCTTCGCGTCGAACAAACCCAGCTCTGTGGAGGTCGCACCTGATGACCGTCGTTTCAACGTCGGTGTGTATCAGGAAAACAAGATCCAGATCACCGGGCCAGAGATCGACCAGATCGACCACGAGCTTGGTGAGTTCTACGCCTACCTGATGCACTATCCAGCTGACCCTGATCGTGCGCGCACGCCTCTGATCTCTCAGTCGCGTAGCACTCTGATCGACATCAGCCGTACTGCGATCGATACGATCAGTGACGCCTTGCTCAAGGGTGATCTCCAGACTCTCTGGGACCACCTGCCAAGCCAGAAGTCACTGACCCCCGGCAACGCGCTGATCCAGACCAAGGCGCAGGGCTACCGCGACCTGATCGTGGACATGGTCAGCAACATCGGTAACCACGACAAGCTGACACGCGACGAGCTGTACACGATCTTCGAGTACACCGTGGGCAACATGCCGACCAGCCCCAACAAGCTGACCAGCACGTTGAAGCACCACCGTCTGCACCTCAAGCCCGTGTGGAAGTACAACCGCTCGGTGCGTGGCATCGAGGTGAACTGGAAGGTGGACCCCGCATGGCTGGCACAGGCACAACAAGAGATCGCGTCAGGAGCGGTGTGAGCTCAAATAAACGAAAGGCACGCGCGTGGCGAAAAACTCAAAGAACCCAAACCAGAAATTCGACCGTTGGGCTGCCCGGCGCTCCACTGAAGCTCTCGCCACCCTTGTTGCTGAACACGCTGGACGATGTGCTCAAGCACGTCTCTCTGGCCGCCCGTACGGCAGTGGCAGCACCGTCCTTGATCGAAAGATCTCAGCTGCGGCACCGAGGCCGTTGCGCCTCTGAAGCTCTGGCTGAAGCAGCTCGACTTAGAAATCTTGGAGGCCCTGTACAACAAGTCCGTCGCGGCATGCGCCAAGGCAAAACTTCTAGGACAACGCAATGAGACCGCATATCATACTAACCGAATCAGGGAGATTGCCCATCGTGAGCTTGAGTACCGGAGAACGCAATCGACGCATGCACAAAGTACTGCGCTGGGCGCGCAAGCGGACCAACCAAGAACTGAGCGACTACATCGCTCGGTTCCCAAAAGCCGCCGGCAAACTCGCAGCCAACCTGCTGAAAGATGAACATGGCGTCCCACAAACCAACAACCTCAAACTCGACGCCGCCGCCTATATCCTCAAGCGCCGGAACCAAGGTCGAGAAACGTACTCCCCCGCCGGGGAGAACAGCGTCTGATCGCAGCCTTGCATGGGCCACGAAAGACCAAGGCTTGGTCTGTGTTAATATGATGTCAGATAGCCATCTGAAAAATGCTATCGATCACCTTCGCCGCAATATCACAATGGCGAAGCTGCATTACGGCCAGACCAGCCTCAGTCTGCTGTCTCTGCGTTACCTAGAGGATGAAGCGAACGATCGTGGACTCATTCATGAAACCTCAGAACCCTTCTAGCCTACCCAAAGGCCGCAAGCCGCAAGGCTTCAGCAACCCGCAGCTTGTCGCTATGCGTCGGGATTACTTCCGCCGCTTGGCCAAAGCGCGCCTTCTCAACACGCCCGATGCACCAGCCATCGAGGCGTATCTCAAGCGCCTCGACGAAGAGCTGGGTCGTCGCAAGATCACCATCCAAAACCCGGAGCTGAACTGACATGAACACCAACGAACACCCCAAAGCTCGCGAAGCACGCGAAAAAAGTGCTGCCCGCACCTTCGAGAAGGAGAAGATCAAGCGCGCTGTCGCAGCACACGGCGTTCACTTCTTCGCTCTGGGCCGCTACACGTTCTGCTACCGCGTCGACAAGCGCAACGTGCTCGAGATCTCCTCGTCGATCCGTCATCCCGACGACAAGCACGATCCGCATGTCGGCCGCATGCAGGCGCTCGTTCGCTTCGCAGCCAACAACCGCATGCACTTGCGTATGCCCAACGACTTGAAGTCGCCGCGCGACTTCCTCACCACCATGTTCATGTATCTGGAGTAATTCACCATGCCCAACAAGGAACCAATCCCGCAGCGTAAGCTCGGCACTGCCCTACGCAGCTTCTTCGACCACGTGACGAGTCACGACGAGGAAGGCGTCCACGCTGCACTGTGCATGGTCGCCAACGCAGCCTCGACTGAGGCTGACGACGACCCTACAGTAGGCATGCACATCTGCAACTTCGGCGCCGGTAATCCTGACATTCTGGCGCAAATGATGGTCATGGCTATCGACACCATGATCGAGGAAGTCCCCGGCTTTACCGAAGCATGGAGCGACGCCCTCCACGCCAAGCGCCTGCAAACCATGATCAACCAAGTGCTGGACGTGGCAAAGGAGGCCAAGGGCATGGAAGCCGCCAAGCCCACAGCCGATGCGCTTATCAAGAAACTCAAGGGCAATCCCGGCGCTGTGCCGGGGCCGGAGACCAAACAATGACCGACAAAAGACGTACCCCTCAGCAAGATCTGAGCGCTGACCTGAACGACTTCTTCAATCGTGTAGTGGGTCACAACAAGGAAGGCATCCAAGCTGTACTGTGCGTGGTCGTCAGCGCCGATTCGCAGGCTTACAGCTTCGGCGCCGGCAACCCTGACGTGCTGGCGCAGGCCGTGGTCAGGACCGTCGATGCGCTAGCCGAAAAAACCCCTGACTTCAACGAGGCATTGCAAAAAGCCCTCCTCGTCAAGCGCCTGCAAGTCGACGAAGCCAAGGGTATGGAAGATGCCAAGCCCGCAGCCGATGCGCTCATCGAAAAACTCAAGGGCAACCCCGGTGCTATGCCGGGGCCCGACACCAAGCAGTGAGACCAAACAATGACCGAACGCTCTGAAATCCATGCCATCGAGGCCGGCGACGACGCCGCCTTCGTGACACGTGCCAGCCAAGCCCTCAACGAGGTCAAGGCTGTGCTCCCTGAGAACCTGCACTGCCTGCTGCTATGCGCCGTCACCAAGAACAACGAGGTGAAGGTCGGCATCCTCGGCTCGGACATGGACATCGCCAAGATGCTCACGACCGTGACGACTGTGGCACGCAACGGCGTTGTGCAAGCCAACTCTCCTTCCAACCCTACCAACGAGGTACTTCAGTAATGGCCGCCAAACTGCGTCTCTATCAAATCACGGACACCGCCGCCACCGGCAAAGACCGTGTCGTCCCCGGAGCCTACTTCAGCGAAAAAGCTAAGGCGAAAGCCAAACGCCAAGAGCTGAATGGCAATGAAGGCGATGGTCGCAACCTGCGCTACATCGTCAGCCCCGGGCCCGACCACCGCAACTACAAGGCTTAACCATGTGCATTGCCATCGTCGAAGTGCAACGTCAAGGCGTTGCATCGCCTGAGCTGATCACCTTCCCCGATGAGCAGTCTCTGGCTGAACGCCTCGACAAGCTGAAGGAGACCGACAACGTCGTTCGCCTGAAGATCTTCCGTCTCTCGGAAGTCCTGACCAAATCGGTCACTTTTCTCTCAACCACCACCAACGCGTAATACGCACGGAGTTCATGAAATGCGTCCTTCCCAAGTCACCCAAGCCCTCGAATACCTGATCAAGGCCAAACAACCCGTCATGCTGCACGGCTCGCCCGGCGTGGGTAAGTCCCAAGTGGTCAAGCAGGTAGCCGACAAGCTCGGCATCGAGATGATCGACCTGCGCTTGTCCCAGCTCGATCCAGTCGATCTGCGCGGCGTGCCCAGCGTCGACAAAGAAAAGGTTGGCAAGAAGGAAGTCGGCAAGACCAACTGGAACGTCCCTTCGTTCCTGCCCACTGAGGGCGCCGGCATCCTGTTCCTCGACGAGATCAACTCGGCTGCACAGGCCACGCAAGCAGCGGCCTACCAGCTGGTCCTCGACCGCAAGCTGGGCGACTACGAGCTGCCCGACGGATGGGCCATGGTGGCCGCTGGCAACCGCAGCACCGACCGCGCGATCGTCAACGCCATGTCCACGGCGCTGAAGAACCGCTTCACCCACCTGAACTACGAGGTGAACAACGAGGACTGGTGCGAGTGGGCTCTGACCCACAACATCGCGATCGAAGTGCTGGGCTTCATCCGCTTCCGCCCGATGCTGCTGAACGAGTTCGAGCAGCGCAACGAGACCAAGGAAGAAAAGGAACGCGTGCAGCGCCTGAAAGACGCCCAAGCCTTCGCCACGCCGCGCTCGTGGGAGTTCATGTCCAAGGTGGTGCAGCAGCAACCGTCGCCTGACATCGAGTACGAACTGTACTCGGGCATTGTCGGCGAAGGCTGCGCGGCCGAGTTCATGGGCTACCTGAAGTACTACCGCAACCTGCCCAACCTCGATGCGCTGCTGATGGCGCCCGACAAGGCCAAGGTGCCGGAAGAACCCGCTGTGCTGTACGCGCTGTCCACCGGCCTCGCTGCCAAGGCCACGCCCGACAACATGGAACGCGTGGTCAAGTACGCGCTGCGCATGCCGGCCGAGTTCCAAGTCCTGCTGATCAAGGACGCGGTGACCCGCGACAACTCGTTGACGAACACCAAGAGCTTCAATGAGTGGGCTGCGAAAAATTCGAACGTGCTGTTTTGATAGGAAGTATGTTACCATAGAAGCTTCTTTGTAGGAGCTTCTATGCGTAAACACATTGACCTCACAAATCAGCGCTTCGGACAACTTACCGCGCTCAAGTTTCTTGGGCACGGTAAGTGGGAATGTCTCTGCGATTGCGGAACCATCTGCATAGCCCAAGGAGGTGGGCTGCGGTTCGGTAGCCGCAAGAGCTGCGGCTGCATCAACCCACGTACTCCACACCACGGCATGTCACGGACACCTACGCACAACAGCTGGGTTCAGATGCGTCGCCGCTGCTCAGATCCGAACCACCAGAACTACAAGTGGTACGGCGCACGCGGCATCACGTACGACCCACGCTGGGACGACTTCCGTGAGTTCCTGAAGGACATGGGTGAGTGCCCAAGTCCTGAACATCGCATCGATCGCAAAGACCCTGACGGGCACTACACCAAAGACAACTGTCATTGGGCTGTGCTCGAAGGGACCAAGCGGCGAAACACTCCAATCATAAAGAACGGCATGCCCCTTAAAGAGTATGCCGCTTCGATTGGCCTCAAGTACCACACAGCCTACGCACGTTGGCGCGCAGGCACTCTGGAGTAATCCATGGCTAAAAAGCAAGACCTCAGCAAGGTCGAAATCCCCACGGGCCAGTTCAAGCACAGCATGGCTGATCCGCAATTCGGTCGCCTCGTGCCAGCCGACTTCCCTGATGAACGCGACGCCATCCATATCGCTTGTGCGGCGGTTTACGCCACCGAAGACCTGAATCCCGGCGACCATGTGGGCTTCGTCGACAAGCGCCAAGACCACATGGGTCGTAGCGAGCTCGCCCCCGTGGGCGTTGTCGACTGCTTCCTCCCACGCCCGGTCAAGAAGGGCGAGCGCTTCTGGGTGTTCTTGTACCCCGGCACGATCCAATCTCTGCGCCACAGCTGGTCTCACCCGTCGTTCGATATGCGTCAGCAGTTGATTCGTGCGATGGAGGAGACACCGGCCAAGAAGCGCATGAAGGAATTCGCACGCGAGTTGAGCAACACAACAAAC
>WBZN01000324.1_pt1 | contig 47533 bp, 49 predicted proteins | sample 5204281 | NCBI WGS metagenome assembly WBZN01 (sample SAMN12344347, study PRJNA552823) | activated sludge metagenome | biome: Activated sludge suspended growth; feature: Nitrification reactor; material: Wastewater; isolation source: activated sludge from nitrification reactor of wastewater... | reverse complement strand
AGAATACCTCAATGAATTTTGCTATCGCTTTAATCGACGTGAGTGGGAAACAGAACTACCTTCCCGACTTCTCAATGCCTGTTTGAGTCACACCCAGATTAAACTGAAAATAGTTTAGAGGCATATTAAATTTTGTGACTTGTTATCACCTCCATAACCACTGTCACTGCTTATATTCGTTGCCATAGACGTATTCCTCGTTTTAAAAAAATAAAACTAATTTATTTAAGAATTAAAAAGTAAATTCTTAATCTCAAATCCAAACCACAGGAACAGCCTACTTCTATACTAGGTATTTTGTATATTGAGCAAAGTATTAATTTTCTTAATATAAAAACTGAGACAAACGAATACTTTTACTTAGGTAGAATTGAAAATTGGGTAAGAAATATTGGCTTTAGGCCAATATGAATAGGCAACCTGATTACACTTTTACCAAATTGCCTACCTGATCAATTAACTGACTCGCTACAGATAGCCTGATTCTTGACTAATTGGGTGAAACTAAGACGATAAGAAACTAAACTACCCATGAACCATCATGCAAAATAACGCATTCTAAATTGCCTAGTTGAACGTTTAATCGTATTAAACATTTCAGGATAGATTAATGCAACGTAAGTTATTAGTATGATGACGCAATCGACAATGAGCCAATTAAGGCTTAACTCATCAGCTAACACCATCGGTACTGCACTTAACGAAATTAAAAACAAACTCGCCGTCAAACCGACTATTACTTTCTTAGACATAGCTAACCACTCCTTTAATATTTAAGCAATCTAATAAACTTAATTAACCAACGATTTAATTATACATTAATAAGATCAAACAAATCACAAAAAGTTCACAATAGTTTTACATGTAATTTATACAAAATTAACATAAAACTATCATCTCATAAAAACTTAGAATTCAAATAATGATAAAGGCCAGTCCATCTGGCTATTTCAAGAAATAGTAGGGAAGGTAACTTTGATAGTAGTTCCCCGAGCAATTCGGTGACAACTCGGAACAGTGATAGGATTACTAAAACAAAGTATTCATCATAAATTGATTTCGGAATCTGTCGGAGAATAACCCAAATAGCATCCCAATAAATTATTTATTAATCAAATACTTGGAGACATAACTCTAAGAAAAATATAATTTTCCAACACACCTCTAATGCAAATTATTCAGCATTCACTAAAAAAGTAACCATTATTTACAGCCTTTGGACTTTTCACAAACTTTATTAATTTATAACATTTTAATTACATTCCCTTAACGTACTTTGTGCTAACTTCCATGTGGGACATTTTTTTGTTCTTGAGCTTCGTCTACCAATGGTCTAACGGGAAATATCATTTTGAATTGGTTATCTAAACTAAACTCTTAGTCAGCAAACGATATTAGATAGTCAAATGTTAACGAATATTAAAGGTCAGATTATTGGTAAGTGAATCTAATAAATATCTTGAATCTATTTAATATAATTACAAATTGAAATCGGGAGTAATACATGGGACCAACGATACAACCAGTAGTATTGTTTTTTGTCATGGGAGTAGTAGCTGGGGTCATTAAATCCGACCTCAAAATCCCAGAGGCTTTGTATAAAAGTTTAAGTATTTTTCTATTAATCGCGATAGGCCTTAAAGGTGGCGTGTCACTTTCCAAGTATGATATTGTAGAAGTGCTGCCCACATCATTAGCGTTAGTGGTATCAGCGGCGCTAGTTCCTCTCGGGGCTTATCCAATATTAAGATTCCTAGGAAAATTCAATCAGGCCGATTCTGGTGCGATTGCAGCACACTATGGCTCAGTGAGTGCGGTAACCTTTGCGGTGGGTCTTGCCTTCATGGATGGTATCAAGGAATATTATGAAGGCTATATGCCGCTCTTCTTGGCATTACTAGAAGTCCCTGCGCTAGTCACAGGAACAATCTTGGCACTTGCAGGCGCAGGGGGTAAGAAGACTCAATGGGGTAAGTTGATGCACGAAGTATTAACCGGCGCAAGTATTTACTTGCTAATGGGTGCAATCTGTATCGGTTATTACGCAGGAAGCAAAAATATCGCTCCACTCGATAAGCTTTACATGGATCTCTTTATCGGTGCATTATCCTTATTCTTGTTAGAAATGGGTCTACTAGCTGCTGCTCGTATCGGTGACGTTATTAGAAAAGGGCCTTTTATGCTAGCATTTGGGATTCTTTTCCCACTCACAGCAGGCTTACTTGGCGCATTCTTAGGCTGGGCATTTGGCTTGTCTCCTGGCGGTACAATGGTACTCGCAGTATTATATGCGAGTGCATCTTACATTGCGGCACCTGCGGCCATGCGAATCGCCGTGCCTGCAGCAGATCCGGCAATGTCGATTGGACTTTCCCTCGGAGTTACTTTCCCATTTAACATCTTTATCGGTGTACCCATTTATTGGGAAATGGCAAAATTTTTCCATGGCGTATAAAAATTAGCCTGTAACTGCGATTAGATTAGATAATCTTACTCTATATTGCGAAAAGTTAGAATTGTTTAGGAACAAGCAATTAGAGTAAGTTAGAATTAATCGGATTGCTATAAATACATACTTTTGTCAATTTACACTACTCATGGGAGAAAATCATGAATAACACGATAACAATGAAACGTATCGAGATCGTCGTCACAGAAGATGAGCTCGAAAATTTGATAAAACTATTGAACAGCGCGGGTGTCCGTGGTTACTCATATCTCAAAGAGGTTGGAGGGTTGGGATCACGAGGCGTTCGACGCCCTGATGATGTAATCTGGGAAGAAGAAAATGCAATCATAATCTTAGCCTGCAAAGAAGATCAGGCAGAAAAAATTGTAGATATTCTTCGCCCCAAGCTCAAACAATTTGGTGGAATGTGTTTGGTTTCTGATTGCCTGTGGGTTGAAGGGCCAGCTGTTTCTTACTAAGTTTCTCAGTCCATTCATCCTTACTAAAAGTAGGATGAATGGGCATCAATCACCTAGATTGTTAATTTTTCACTACAACATTGTTAATGGTATTGACGACTTAACACGTGAACAGCTTCTACCAGAGCAAGTGCATTCTCAGGAGGGGTAAACTGGGAAATGCCGTGACCTAAGTTAAATATATGACCAGACCCTTTTCCATAACTCGCTAATACTTTCGCAACTTCATTCTTAATAATTTCTGGTGTCGCAAATAAGACGGCTGGGTCAATGTTACCTTGTAGAGCAACTCTGTCTTGCAAACGCTTTCTTGCATCCGCCAACTGAATCGTCCAATCCAAGCCGATCGCATCACATTGACTGTCTACTATTTGTTCTAACCACAACCCTCCTCCTTTGGTAAAGATGATATTTGGTATTCTCACCCCCTCTTTCTCACGTTTCAGCCCAGAGATAATTTGTTTCATATATCGCAAAGAAAATATTTGATAAGCTTCATGCGATAATGCGCCTCCCCATGTATCAAAAATCATAACCGCTTGAGCGCCAGCTTCAATTTGAGCATTCAAATAATCGGTAACGGCTTGTGCATTAATACTCAAAATATGATGGAGTAAATCGGGGCGTTGATACAGCATGGTTTTTATTTGACGAAAATCCGTACTTCCTCCGCCTTCAACCATATAACAAGCAAGCGTAAAGGGGCTACCCGAGAAACCGATAAGGGGCACTTGTCCATTTAATGCTTTACGTATTTGTGAAACAGCATCAATGACATAGCGTAAATGCACTGCAGGATCTGGTACTGCCAGTGCACGAATTTCCCATTCTTCACGCAAAGGTCGTTCAAACCGAGGGCCCTCCCCTTCAGAAAAATAAAGTCCTAACCCCATTGCGTCGGGTATTGTCAAAATATCCGAGAACAAGATTGCTGCATCCAATGGGAATCGGACCAATGGTTGCAAAGTCACTTCCGTTGCAAAATTTGGGTTTTTACACAACGAAAGAAAATTCCCGGCTCGTGCGCGTGTCTGATTATACTCTGGCAAATAGCGTCCAGCCTGACGCATAAGCCAAACAGGTGTATATTCGGTCGATTGGCGAAGTAAGGCGCGTATTAGCGTATCGTTTATAAGTTTTGTCATTGATCAGTCTATCTTTATAAATAAAATCAAAATCATGGCGCGTTAATTTAAATCAATAATACCTTGATTATTTGCATCGGTTTTTCTGTATTGTTTCATGTTAATGTGAACGGGTGCATGCGGGTTATTGAAAACATAAATCCATTAATCGCAAACGACACTATTATCATTAAATCAAAACTATGCGTGCTACTGCGCATATTTTATGCCTTCACGCCCAAGATTTATGAATTATTTTTTGGATATTCTACTAATTTAAAAAAGTTATTTTGATCTTCACTGACTGATTCAGTAAAATAGAGGCCTGCTTTTCTGATTTTAACCCTTGCCTCACCAACGATGAGTTAGATTATTAGCTTGGGAGGTTTTACCCAAAAGGAACTTATGAGACATTATGAAATAGTATTGATTATCCACCCGGATCAAAGTGAGCAAGTGCCCGCAATGATCGAACGTTATAGTAGTATGATCACTTCTAAGAATGGAAAAATCCACCGTGTTGAGGATTGGGGAAGACGCCAATTATGCTACATCATCCAAAAAGTACATAAAGCACACTACGTTTTAATGAACATTGAGTGTGATCAAGAAACACTGAGTGATCTGGAACATACATTTAAATTTAACGATGCTGTGCTACGCCATCTAACGATTCGAATGAAATCAGCGGTTACTACACCTTCTGTAATGATGCATGAAGGTAAGGCTAAATCTACTCTCATTGAAGATGAAGAAGAAACTGTTGCTGAGGAAACCGAAGAAACTAGCGAAGTTAGTGAGCAAAAATCGCCCGATCAAGCCGTGAATCAGGCCTAGTGTAGGCGAACGATTGAGTTGTAATCTGACAACAATTTGTGGAAAACTGATCAAACTGAATCAAATACGTTATACACCAGCTGGTATCGAAGTTATCGAATTTGAAATCAATCATGATTCAACACAGTTTGAAGCAAACATCCACCGGCAGATTACCTGCGTTATCACGGCAATAGCTATGTCACATCTCGCTAAGATAGCATCTAGCTTAACAATTGAGACTTCTGTAAAACTTACTGGATTTCTTGCCAGGAAAAATAAAATGAGCTCACAGCTAGTACTACATGTTAGCCAGATCGATATAATTTAATTATCTATTAAGTACAGGAAAGAAAAAATGGCTCGTTTTTTTAGAAATAAAGATAACAATCTAAAAGCAAAGGAAAAGCTGGCTAATCGCCCTTTATTCAAGCGCAAAAAGTTCTGTCGTTTCACAGCTGAAGGAATTAAGGTAATCGACTATAAAGATATCGATATATTAAAGGATTTTATTAACGAGAACGGTAAAATAATTCCTGCGCGTATTACCGGTACCAAGACCTTTTATCAACGTCAGTTAAATACTGCTATTGAAAGAGCTCGCTTTCTAGCGCTCCTGCCCTATACCGATCAGCATTAAACTCAATAAGGAAAACGATTATGCAGATCATACTGTTAGAAAAAATTGTTAATCTAGGCCAACTCGGTGACATCGTTAATGTAAAAAAAGGATATGCTCGCAATTATTTGATTCCACAAGGAAAAGCAAAATGGGCAACTGAAAGTGCAATTGCAGAATTTAATACTAAGCGGGCAGAACTTGAAAAGAAACAAATCGAAAAATTAGGTTCTGCTCAGGCCCTTGCTGCAAAATTAAATGGCTTACTCCTACAAATCACACAAAAAAGTGGTGTTGATGGAAAATTGTTTGGTTCGGTTACAAGCTCAAATATTCTAGAATCACTTAAAACCCAAGGCTTCTCTGTTGAGAAATCGATGATACGCATGCCGGAAGGACAAATTAAGCAAATTGGCGATTATCCAATCACAATTGCAATCCACCATGATGTGTTAACGCAGATTACAGTGTCGGTTCTAGGCGAAACGACAGCCTAATTAACGTTTATTTCTAAAAGCAGGGCTGATCAGCTAAATCGACCTTGCTTTTTTTATCTATCGCTTCAATGATAGAATACGCCATCCTAGTAATTTCTGAATTTGATGAATGCCTATGGCTCAATCTTCAATCCCTATCAGCATTACGCATAATGAGTTACTAGATATTTATAAAACCCCACCTCACTCAGTTGAGGCTGAGCAATCAGTACTAGGCGGTTTAATGCTTGATAACCAAGCATGGGATAAAATAGCAGATATCATCACACTTACTGATTTCTACCGTCATGATCATCAACTGATTTATCAGCATATTTGTAATCTCATCGAGCAAAGTAAACCCGCTGATGTGATAACTGTAGCTGAATCTTTGGATAATTCAGCTGAATTACAAAATATTGGTGGATTGGCCTATATCGGATCAATTGTACAGAGCACACCGACTGCCGCGAATATTCGCCGCTATGCAGAGATTGTTCGAGAACGCGCAATCATGCGCAAACTTGCTGAAGTTAGCACTCAGATTGCTGAGTCTGCTTATAATCCTACCGGACGTTCTGCTTCCGATTTACTCGATAATGCCGAAAGTAAAATCTTCGAAATCGCTGAAGCTGGCGCTAGGGGAAAGCAAGGTTTTATCGATATTCAACCTTTACTTAAACAGGTTGTCGAGCGGATTGAGCTCTTATATAGCAAAGAAAACCCGAGCGATGTAACCGGGATTGCTTCAGGTTTTCATGACCTAGACCAGAAAACCTCTGGATTCCAGCCAGGTGATTTAATTATTGTTGCGGGCAGGCCTTCTATGGGTAAAACAGCTTTCTCCTTGAATATTGCTGAGCATGTCGCATTAGAACTAAGTAAGCCAGTAGCTATTTTCAGTATGGAAATGGGTGGTGCTCAACTCGCGCTAAGAATGCTTGGCTCAATTGGTCGGCTTGATCAACATAAAGTACGAACTGGCCGGCTTGACGATGATGATTGGCCAAGGTTAACTCATGCTTTGGGTAAACTAAATGATGCTTCGATCTTCATTGATGAGAGTGCCGCATTAAATGCTCTTGAATTAAGAGCGCGTGCACGTAGACTTTATCGACAACACGGGGAACTGGGATTAATTGTAGTAGATTATTTACAATTGATGTCATCACACTCGCAAAATGAAAATCGTGCAACGGAAATTTCTGAAATTTCACGTTCTCTGAAAGGATTAGCTAAAGAGCTTCAGGTTCCTCTGATCGCGCTATCACAGCTAAACCGGGGTTTAGAACAACGACCCAATAAACGCCCCATCATGTCCGACTTAAGAGAATCAGGCGCTATCGAACAAGATGCAGACGTAATTCTTTTTATTTATCGCGATGAAGTATATAACCCTGACACACAAGATAAAGGAACCGCTGAAATTATTATTGGTAAACAACGCAATGGCCCGATTGGAAAGGTCGATCTAACTTTCTTAGGTGAATACACGCGCTTTGAAAATTATGCGAAACCAGATTATTATTAAGGAAGCTCTGATTAAGTCACTTATTTCAGTTTTAGTGACAAAGCTATCGTCAAAGTAGTTAATATTGACATTATTGTACGACTGATAGCTGCAATTTTTAGCAGATTACACACTTTTCTGTTCCCTGATGCTAATTTTCAGGGGTATTGGACGGAATTATCCCGTGGTTGGCTCCACACCTTACGGACATGGTAAAATTAGCCAAGGCAAACAACAAGTAGAGCTGTTGTGCATTCTTGAACAATCCTCGGTAACGGGTTTTGGTATAACCAAATTGTCTTTTGACAATACGAAACGGATGCTCCACCTTTGCGCCGCGGAGTGAAGCCAGCATGCGATTGAGTACGGCATGTTCTGCCGGCAATTCCTCACCGCACTTGCGTTTGAATGGCATACCCCAGACAGGCTCTTTCGGCTGTCGTTGTGCTTCTAGATTGCGATCATTACGAGTATAAGCCCGATCACCCAATACAATCGCCTCCTCGCCATGTACCAGTGCATCAATCATGTTGCCATCGGCCACTTTGGCCGTGGTAATTTCCAGGCTATGCACCAGACCGGAATCGGCATCTACGCCTATGTGTGCTTTTAATCCAAAGTAATAGTTGTTGCCCTTCTTGGTCGAACTCATCTCGCCATCACGTTTGCGTTGCCGGTTCTTGGTCGATGGCGGGGCCGCTATCAGCGTGGCGTCAACTATCGTACCTTGACGCAGCAATAATCCCTGCTGGGCCAACTGAGCAGTTGTTTCTGCAAACAGGCTTTGTGCCAAGTGATGCTTCTCCAGCAGGTGACGAAATTTGAGGATCGTCGTTTCATCAGGCATGGCATCTTCTCCTGCATCCAGGCCTGCAAATTCACGCAGCATCGGCACATCATGTAACGCTTCTTCCATGCCCGGATCTGAATAACCAAACCATTGTTGCATCATATGAATTCGCAGCATCGCTTCCAGCTCAAATGGCTTGCGTCCTAATCCTGCTACCGGATAGTGCGGCGCGATCCGATTTGTCCACTCTGCCCAAGAAATCACTTGCTCCATTTCTTCGAGAAACTTTTGCCGGCGAGTTACTTTGGGTTTCTTGATAAATAATGGAATCGATAAGCCTAATTGTTTCATCAATGCGCCCCCTTGCAATGGTTACAATCTAGCGCGTATTTTACAAGTTTTTGGGACTTATTCAGAGTTTCCTTAATGTAGTCTGATTCTCCAAATTATCACTACAAAACATGTTTCCTTGCAGTTATTTGAATTTCAATTCGCATCCTAGGGTCTGATAGCCCTGCGGAAACCATCATTGCTGCTGGACGAACATTTCCAAGATACTTACGAAAAATAGGCCAGCATTTCTCAAAATCAGAAACCTCCGGCAATACATAAGTTACCCTTACAACATCTTTTAAGCTTGAGTCAGCTTGCTTCAATGCCAATTCAATATTTTTGAAACATTGCTCGACCTGTTCTAGTAAATCTTCTGAAATACTCATAGTTGAATAATCAAAACCTGTTGTTCCTGAAACAAAAATCCAGTCTCCTTCAACAACAGCTCTTGAATACCCAATTTCCTCTTCAAATGTTGAGCCAGAACTAATTAATCGCCTTACCATTAGGTTTACCCCTATTACTTGAATATGAAATTATTTTTTTATCAATTATACAAGTTAGATTTACCTTGATACAGCATCCAGAAAAATTATATTAACTTACGCTTCTTAAGCCTATTGGGAGAGATCTTTGTAACTCAAGCAAATTTCTTATTCAAGGTATTATGAATCCATCACATTGCTGAAGACAGGTTGATAGCAGAGAAAATAACCCCCAAAACTTCTGTTCAGAAATTGGGATAGACTTCTGATATCTATCAATAAGCATGATCTACTTCTAAATTTTTTTGTTGGTAAGCCGTAATACTTTATAAGCTAATCAGTACAAAACGTACTAATTTAGATTCTCTCGTATAAGGAATATACTGATGTCGGCAGACAAAAACTTAAAATTTTTAGTGGTTGATGATTTCTCTACCATGAGACGGATCATACGAAATCTTCTCAGAGAACTCGGTTTTCTTAATGTAGAAGAAGCAGAAGATGGGGCTGCAGCTTTAAGAAAACTTCGCGAAAGCAATTTTGATTTTGTTGTATCTGATTGGAACATGCCTAATATGGACGGACTCACTATGTTACAAAGTGTACGGGCAGACCAAGAACTAAAACAAATTCCAGTTCTAATGGTAACAGCTGAAGCTAAGAAAGAAAACATAATCGCAGCTGCTCAAGCTGGTGCAAATGGATATATTGTTAAACCTTTTACTGCTGCTACTCTAGATGAGAAATTAAATAAAATTCTTCAGAATATTGCTCATAAAGCGACTTCGTGAAAAAAATTTATTTTATCAATTGATTTAACAAAGCAATGAACAATCCTACTAACTCTCAGCTAACTGGAACATCAGTTGATGATAATCAGCTTCTTGAAAGAATAGGAAAAATCACAAGACTATTACATAGCAACATTTGTGAACTTGGGTATGACAAAAATAAAAGATTACAAAAAACTAATGAGCAAATAATGGATATCCATGAAAGATTAAAGTATGTTTTGTCTAAAACACAATCGGCAGCTGAAACAACACTATCGGCCATCGAAAATATTAAACCAATACAATCAAACCTATCTAATAATGCTCTTATCTTGACTCAAGAATGGCAAGAATTAATTGAACTCGAGAATAGCTCTCATTCAAATAAAAACCTAATAAGATTTAGTAATTTATTCAGAAAAACTGTATCTTACTTAGAAGATGTGCCTAAACAAACAGAAGTAACTAATAATTATTTACTCACTGTAATTATGGCTCAAGATTTTCAAGATTTAACCGGGCAAGTAATTAAGAAAATTTTTCATTTATTGCAACTAATTGAAAGTGAATTAATACAGGTATTACTTGACAATTCAGTCTCTGCCAACTCCACAGCAACAAATAACAAGAGTTCTGCAGACAGTTTACTTAACGGACCCACAATCACATCCCCAAAGAATTCTGAAATTCTTTCTAGCCAAGCTGATGTTGATAATTTCTTAGTAAACCTAGGTTATAATAAAGCTCTGTAATCAAGTTAACCTCATTTCAATTTTTTGCAAGGCTAATAAACTCATTATGTAGTTTCTTAACTTGATTTACTAAATAATCAGAATCTCGATCATTAGAAATGATATCGTTAGCAATGGCTAGACGTTCTTTTCTAGAAATTTGTGTTTTAATCACCATTCGAACATCTTGCTGAGAAAGCTTACTCCGTTGGACTGTTCGTAAAATCTGTAATTCTTCCGGACAATCTACAACAAGAACTCGATCTATTAACCCATAGAAGCGACTTGTCGCGAATAACAGCGGGATAACGACAATACCATATACCGACTTAATCGTTGGTATGAGTCGCTCTACATCTCTATAAATAAGTGGATGTAGTATCTCCTCAAGCTTCTTTTTCATTGATAAATCAGTAAATACAAGATCTCTCATTTTTGCTCTATCCAAGTAACCCGTATCAGTAATATATTCCTCCCCAAAGATCTTCTTTATTTGAGGGATTGCTTCACCGTCCTTTTGAGTTAACTCATGTGCAATTTCATCCGTATCGATTATATTAATGCCGAATGCTTGAAAAATCTTAGCAACACTGGTTTTGCCTGAACCAATACCGCCTGTCAGTCCAACGATCAAGAGCGATTCCTTCTAAAACAAGCTAAGATAGGCATGATTAATTTGCTTTCCCCAAAACATTGCGATTAATCCCCCACCCGCAAGATAGGGCCCAAAAGGAATTGCTAATCCACTATGTTGATTACGAAAATAAATTAGGAAAATACCAACTAAACCACCAACAAACGATGAGGATAAAATAACAAGAGGTAGCGTCTGCCACCCAAGCCAAGCGCCAATCGCGGCAAGTAGTTTAAAATCACCATAACCCATTCCTTCTTTACCAGTAGCCAGTTTAAAAAACCAGTAGACTACCCACAGTACCAGATAGCCTGCCACAGCACCAATAACTGCTGATTGCAGATCAACGATTCCATTATTTAGATTAATCAGAAGGCCAATCCACAACAATGGCAATGTAATCGCATCAGGCAAGAGTTGGGTATCAAAATCAATAAAAGTAAGCGCAATCAAAGCCCAAATAAAAATAAGAGCAACGAAACACATAAAACCATAGCCATAATACCAGGCAGCAAAACCACTCATTAAACCTGTTAATAACTCGACAATCGGGTAGCGAATAGAAATACGCTCGTGACATTGAAAACAGCTGCCTTTTAAAAAAAAATAGCTAATAAGCGGAATATTTTCAAGTATTGTGATCTTGTGACCACATTGAGGGCAATTAGATCTTGGTGTAACAAGATTAAATACTGGCAGTAGTTTGGCAGGCTCTCCTTTCAATTCCGCACATTGCTGCCGCCAAGCAAGTTCCATCATTTTAGGTAACCGATAAATGACGACATTTAAGAAACTACCAACCGCAATGCCTATAACTACACAGATTATTGTAAATAACTCCGGAAACGCTTGGAGGGAGTTTATAAATTCCATAATATCAAAAGGTTAACAAAATAAACGGATAAGAAATTTTAACCAACAACTTGACCCATCTTGAAAATAGGTAAATACATCGCCACAACCATTCCTCCAATTAGTGTTCCCAGGACAACCATGATCATCGGTTCCATCAAGCTTGATAAAGCCTCCACCGCATTGTCTACCTCAGCCTCAAAAAAATCAGCGACCTTGGATAACATCGCATCTAAAGAACCTGCTTCTTCTCCGATCGCAACCATTTGTAAGACCATACTCGAGAATACCTGCGTTTCTGTCATAGCAGCAACTAAGCTACTCCCTGTACTCACCTCATTCTGAATACGTTTTGTGGCTTCATAATAGACATAATTCCCGGCCGCTCCCGCTACTGAATCAAGCGCCTCAACCAACGGAACTCCTGCAGCAAACATTGTGGATAACGTTCGTGACCACCGCGCAACGGTTGCTTTTCTAATCACATCTCCAAAAATAGGAAGTTTTAATACTAACTTATCCATAACTCGTTGCATTGCAATGGACCGTTTCCAGGCATAAAAAAAGCCATAAAAACCAGCGCCAATTCCGCCAAAGATAGCCCACCAATAGTCAACAAAAAAATCAGAAATCGCCATAACCATCAATGTAGGTCCGGGCAAGTCTGCTCCGAACCCTTGGAATAATTCTTTGAATGCCGGAATAACAAAAATCATTATTACAGCAGTAATCACGAAAGCAACAACTATGATTGAAATAGGATAAAACAATGCAGATTTAATTTTACCTTTTATAGCTTGAATCTTTTCTTTATACGTAGCCAAACGATCGAGTAAGCTATCCAATATACCAGCAGCTTCACCAGCAGCAACTAAATTACAGAATAAAGAATCGAAATAAAGTGGATATTTTCGGAACGCATTGGCCAAGCTACTTCCCGTTTCAACATCGAGCTTAATATCCATTAATAGCTTACCTACCGCAGGATTGCTATGTCCTTTACCGACAATATCAAAAGCTTGCAGTAGCGGAACTCCTGATTTCATCATAGTAGCTAATTGTCGTGTAAACAGCGTTATATCCTTATCGCCGATTGACCCACTCGATTTTGTTTTTGCAACTTTAGTAGCACGAATACCTTGGCGCCGCAGAGTTGAGTTAACAACCTCAATGCCAGCTGCCCTCATTTCTCCCTTCATTAATTTTCCATTTTTATCTTTTCCTTCCCATGTAAAACTAATTTCTTTAACTTTCTTGTCACTGCCTGCAGCAACAGTAGCCATAATCTCTCCTTATAATACCTAAACGTTACCAATTCACATTAATCTTTTTCTAAAACGTCGCTCTTCTCGATTAAATTTGTATAATCAATAAGATTACGGCAGTTCCCAAGCGTGAGCTTAGATCAAACAAGAAAGGATTAAGGTAGCTTTAATCAAAACAAGAAGAAAACAGTTACGTGCAGTTATAATATTTACAGTTACCTAGTAGCTGCACTATCATTCGTAGTTGTTTTACTGCATGATTCAAACTCATTTATCCAACTATTTATTTCATACATGAATGACCCAACGTTTATACAGATCATTGCGAGTTCCTTATTTGCGCTTGCAGTAATTCACACTTTCTCAACCAAATATTTTGAGCATTTAGCGCATATTCAACCTCGACATGCTGGAATATGGCATTTACTTGGGGAGGTAGAAGTTGTTTTTGGTTTCTGGGCGATGGTTCTGATACTCTTCATGTTCGCGATCGGTGGAAAAACAGAAGCCGTTGGGTACCTCAATTCGCGGGATTTCACCGAACCCATGTTTGTATTTGTGATCATGGTCATCGCTGGCACAAAACCAATACTTGACTTTACAGCAGCGGCCGTGCAGTGGACTGCGCATTTCCTACCGATAAACCGGACTGCAACAATGTATTTCCTAGTGCTAGCTCTTGTCCCATTATTGGGTTCTTTTATTACAGAACCTGCTGCGATGACATTAGCCGCTCTTATGCTTCGCGATTCATTATTTAGTCAAGAAATATCTAACAAGCTCAAATATGCAACAGTTGGAGTATTATTTGTAAATATTTCTATCGGTGGAACATTAACACCTTTTGCTGCCCCTCCTGTATTAATGGTTGCTGGTAAGTGGGACTGGGATTTCTGGTTCATGATCACAAATTTCGGTTGGAAATCAGCGCTTGCTGTAACTATCAATGCTTTAACTGTAACTTTCCTTTTTAGCAAAGAGCTAACTAAAATAAAACAAACCGAGGTAGATACGCCCACCACTAGTATGCCATTTCTCATGATTGCAATTCATATTGCTTTTTTAACCCTCGTTGTACTATTTGCGCATTATCCTGCCGTATTCATGGGGTTATTCCTATTCTTTCTTGGGTTTGCAACTGCCTATCAGCGCTACCAAAACCCACTAATTCTCCGTGAAGCGCTGTTAGTTGCTTTTTTCTTAGGGGGGTTAGTTGTCCTCGGAGGCCAGCAGCAATGGTGGCTACAACCATTATTAATGGGTATGGATGACACTGCAGTATTTTTTGGTGCAACTGTATTAACAGCAATTACAGATAATGCAGCGCTGACGTATTTGGGTTCGCTGGTTGAAGGGTTGAGCGAAGAATTTAAAATTGCTTTAGTTGCAGGCGCAGTCACTGGCGGAGGCTTAACCGTAATTGCTAATGCGCCTAATCCAGCAGGGTTTTCAATCTTAAAAAGTAAATTTGATGAACAAGCAATTCACCCACTTGGCTTATTAATCGCAGCACTACCTCCAACAATCGTTGCAATTATTGCTTTCCGCGTACTCTAAATTTGCAATCAATAGGACTGAACAAAACAAACTCAGCCCCTATTGATTTATATAGAATTAAACTTCCTTAGCTTCAATTGCTGCTAAAGTTGGCGTGATTTCTCCCTCAGAGGAATCAATTGAATCTTTTTTAGGCGGTGTGTCAAACCAGCGGTAAATCATCGGCATCACAATCATGGTCATACAAGTTGCCGTCGTTAATCCAAAAATAACTACAACAGCAAGGGGCTTCTGAATCTCAGAACCCAATCCTGTAGCAACTAAAAAAGGCGCCAATCCTAACACCGTGGTAGCAGCCGTCATCATAACTGGACGGAATCGCTGCGAGCAGGCATTTCTAACTGACTCCGCAACACTCAGTCCTTTTTCTCTAAGCTCTTTCACAAACGAAACGAGTACGACACCATTTAAAATCGAGGTACCCCATACAGCGATAAATCCTACCGATGCTGGTACTGATAAATATTGTCCGAAAACAAATAATCCAATAACGCCACCAACAGAAGCAAAAGGTAAAACGAGATAAATCAAACAAGCAAGCTTAACCGAATTAAACAACATAAATAACATGAAGAAAATAGCAGCCAGTGTAACAGGAACGATTATCGACAACTTTGCCATTGCACGCTCCATATTCTCAAATTGACCACCCCAAGAAAAGTAATACCCAGGAGGTAATTTTATTTCTTTTGCAGCACGTTCTTGCAGCTCTGCTACAAAACCACCTAAATCACGATCATGTACATTCGCACCTATCACCACACGACGCCGTGCAAATTCTCTTGAAATAATCGCTGGGCCATCCTTAACATGAATATCTGCTACGGCACTTAATGGAACCAATCTTCCTCCATTCCCAACCATTGCTCCGCCCTCTCCACCTCCTGCTACAGGATCGCTTGCAGGACGTAACAAAAGCTCTTTGATTGCTTCTACGTCGTGACGAAACCCTTCAGGAAAACGCAATAACAAAGTAAAGCGCCGTTCACCTTCGAAGACTTGTGTAACAACTTTACCCCCGATGGCTGTCGCAATGAGTTCATTCACATCGGAAACATTCAATCCGTGACGAGCAATTGCACGCCGATTAATATCAATGGTTAACTCTTGTTGACCAGATAAACGCTCAATCCGAATATCCCTTGCACCACGTGTCGATTTAACGATACGTGCCATTTGTTCAGAAAGTTTACGAAGTTGTTCGAGGTCGTCTCCAAAGATTTTAATCGCTACTTGAGAACGTACTCCAGTCACCATCTCATCTACACGCTGCGCAATTGGTTGCGAAATAACGATATTCACTCCTGGTAATGTCGCTAAAGCAGTACGAATATCCTCTTCAATCTCAGCTTGAGTTCGGCCTGATCCCTCTAAATCTAAATCAGCAATTGGGTCTGATTCATTCTGCGAGGCAGGATCAGCAGGCGTTTCCCCACGGCCTAATTTCGACACCACAGACTTAACACCTGGAATTGCAGCAATCTTACGCATAGCCTCTGTTTCAATTTCAATTGCCTGTTCTAATGATATTGATGGTGCCCGAATAATGACTGGCGTAACAGCACCTTCTTTCATGATGGGAATAAATGACTTCCCCAATAATGGAAAGATTGCAAATGTCACCATCAAAGAGCTAATTGAAATTATTATGGTCCTTTTCTGGTTACGCATTGCCAAGTCAAAAACACTCAGATACGCCTTTTTCATTAAAGCAATGACTTTAGTATCTTGCTCACTACCTCCCTTGATCAAATAATCACACAACACAGGGGACAATAATAGTGACACCAGCAAAGCAATAAACAACGAAATTGAGATAGTAATTGCCAACGGGCTAAAGGTTTTTCCTTCCATTCCTTCAAGCGTCATCAATGGCAGAAAAACTAACACGGTAACAATGAGTCCAAAAATAACTGGAGTTCCTACTTCAGCGGTTGCATCTACAATTACGTTGAACTTAGATTTCCCAGTATCCTTAGCCTCACCTAAACGTTGATAAATATTTTCAACTACCACCACGGTTGGATCCACCATCATGCCCAGTGCAATTGTTAATCCACCAAGAGACATCAAATTTGCCGGCATACCGTAATGGTTCATCACCATAAAAGTAATTAACGGTGTAATAATCAACGTAAAGCAGACTACAAAACTAGTACGTATGGTCCCCAAAAAAATCGATAATACGACAATGACTAGTATTAGAGATTCTACTAACGTAGTCTGAACTGTTGTTAATGCACCATCAACCAAATCAGTACGGTCATAGAATGGGACTATTTGCAAACCATTTGGTAGCATGCCGCGCTCATTAATCTCTTGCACTTTCTCTTTGATACGACCAACAATTTCCTTAGCATTCCCTCCCCGTAACATCATGACAATACCAGTAACTGATTCGGTATCACCATTTTTAATGCTAGCACCTTGCCGAACTTCGCCACCAAAAACAACTTCGGCCACATCTCTGACATAAACCGGAACACCATTCATTTCCTTAAGCACGATATTCCGAATATCTTCCAATGAAGCAATCAGTCCTACACCTCGAATCAAATACTGCTCATAGCGCAGCGCCAGGATATTACCGCTAGCATTTGCATTATTACTTGCCAGAGCTCGATCCACCTGATTTAAAGTCAAGTCATAGTGTCGCAATTTATTGGGGTCGACATAAACCTGATACTCCTTGACATACCCACCAATTGAATTAATTTCTGCAATCCCTCGAATAGATCGCAGCATGGGTCTTACTACCCAATCTTGAATTGTTCGCCGTTCCATCAATTCTTCAAAGGTCAGCTGTCTTTTTCCATCATTAGGATGTTCGATCGTGTATTGATAAACTTCACCCAAACCTGTTGAAACAGGACCTAATACAGGAGTAATACCTGGTATCAAGCGAGGTGTAACATCAATGATTCGTTCCATGACTAATTGACGTGCAAAAAATACATCGGTTTGATCTGTGAAAACTAGAGTAATCAGGGATAATCCACTTTTATTCATGGAACGCATCTCAACGAGTCCAGGAAGGCCCGTCATAGCAATTTCAACTGGCACCGTTACTAAGCGCTCCATTTCTTCAGGGCTACGGCCAATCGCTACTGTTGCAACTTGCACCTGAATATTGGTAACATCGGGAAATGCATCGACTGTAAGACTTTTTGCTGCAAAACCACCTGCAACACAGAGTATCAAACCAATCACCACTACCAGCAATCGCTGGTTCAGCATTGCACGAACTATTGCACCCATATCGGTTACTCCAATTCAGCAAGCTTACGCTCGCTGTCTAAATGGAAAGATCCTTCCGTTACAATTCGATCATCAGCCGTAACCCCTTCTATCACGGGGCGAAGATTAGAGACTTCGGGACCCAATTTAACCGGAACTCGTTGAAAATTACCGTCACTTAGTACAATAAATATATAATCTTGATCGAGCTCACGAACCACCGCTGATTCTGGAACAACTAGCGTTTTATGTTGAGTATCAGCAATATGCATGTTGGCCAACATATCCGGTTTAAGTTTTCGTTCAGGATTTTCTACGAGAACACGAGTCATAACCGTCCGAGTAAGGCGATTAACTGTATCAGAAACAAAAATAATGACTCCATCAAGAGGAGCACCAGATAACGCAGGGACAATGATTTCCACATGCTGACCTAACCGAACATCACGGACAATTTGCTCAGGAACATCGCCCACAACCCAAACATACGATAAGTCAGCAACCTGAAATAGTAGATCTGCAGGTTGTACTACCTGCCCTACAATTACATTACGCGCAATTATGTATCCTTCACGAGTTGCTTTAATATCAATTGATGATAAAACTTTGGCTCTTTTCCTTAATTCTGTTATATCGCTTTCTTGCATTCCAAATAGTTTTAACTGATCAGTTGCCGCACTTAATTCTGCTTGAGCAATTTCTAATTCAGACTGTCTCCTTTCTACTTCTGCAAGTGGTATTACATCTTCTGCCAGCAAGTGACGAGCACGATCAAAAGATTTCTGCGTTACCACTGTTCGAGATAAAGCACGTAAGTAAGCAAGTTGAGCCTGAGTCAAGTCGGGGCTAGTAATTCGCGCAAGCCGCTGACCCGGCTTTACATAATCTCCCAGAACAACGTACATTTCAATGATACGACCAGTTACATAAGAACCAATTTGGGCAGTTCGTTCTTCATCTACCTGAACACGACTGGGGACCTGTATTCGATCAGCCAAGTCAATTAGGAAAGGCTGCCCTATTTCTAAACGATCCAGTAACTCTGGGCGTGCTTTAATTCTATTAAGATCTCTTTCTTCTGCTGAATCGTGCTGTGATACTTCTTCTTTTTTTGTTTCGTCACCTGAATCACTTTTGCTACAACCAGCTAAAAGTAATGCGAGAAAAATAAAGCTTGAAATAGATAATTTGATACTCATTCTGGAATCAACTCCTTAGGGAAATGGGCACGAAGACGGTCAATCTCAGCAGCAGCAGACTGTAATTCAAAGCGGGCTAACAAAAAATCTCCCTGAAGCCCGCGCAAAATGCGTTGGGCGTCTAAAAATTCGATTAAACCCCGTTCACCAAATCGATAGGCTGCTTGCGCTATCTGCACTGCATTCTCTGCTTCCTTAATCAACCCGCCATCAAACATTTCAACCCGTCTTTGAGCAATTTGTAGTGCTTGCCAAGCAGCCTCAAATAATTGGCTTACTTCATAGCGGCGATAATCGAGGGTCTGGCGGATGCGTGCCGAATCATAGATCGCTGCATCAATCTCACCTCGTCGTTGATAGAAAAGTGGAATCCTCACCTGCAAACCAGCAGTGTTGGACGTGAATTGGCGATCCTGATAGTTAGTGTACAAAACATTCAGTTGAGGCAATATCGTTGCGCGCTCCTGATCAACCCGTAATTGAGTTCGCTCTTGTTCTGCTTGTAAACGCAATATTTCTGGGTTAGTTTCAGGAATTTCTTTTCTCAATTCTTCTAGCGTGGGTAAATCAATAGAATCTTTTAGAGAACCTTTAACTTCGAAATTAATCGGTAATGCCCCTGCTGTAAATTGCAGTAATGCAACCCGCGCCCTTTGTGCAGTCAATTCTGCAGCCTGCTTACGGTTTTCAGCACTTTGTAACTCAGTATCTGCTCGAACTAGCTCAAAACGAGCAGCTTCTCCTCTTTCCACGTTATGCTTGATGCGTCGACGCACGTCTTCGATTAAGTTATAGATACTTTGCTCCAACGCTGCTTGTTCCTGTCGAAGCAATAATTCATAGGTTCTAACTCTAAGTTGCGCTGCTAGATCCGTTCTAGCTTGATCAAAACTGGCACGCCCCGCTTCAACAAAGGCTTCTGCGGCACCAACTCTGGCACTCCGCATGAATGGATTTTCAATTGCCTGATTAACAGTTACTGAGCGCTGCATTGAGAACGGCCCTTCTGTATCTTTTCCTGGATACCTTCCGTGGTCTGGGCCAGCCATGACCGTCACTTCTGGATTGGGATAGGCTCTCGCTGCTATAACACCTGCTTTAGCAATATTAACTTGAGAACGAGCGGCTTGCACCAGCCCATTCGCCTCCAATCCAATCTGCTGAATTTCTAGCACAGTATATTGATTTGCCAAAGTTTGCGCCCAACCGACTGAGCTCGCTAACCCAGACAAACTTATTAAGATAAATAATCTCAGCATGGTAATCTTTAATAATTAATTAAGAATTTGCGTAAAATTCATGGAATTTTACATGAAGTGTTTGTGATCAAGCACCTAAGTTGCGGACTAAATACAAAGTATTTAATAAATCTAGCCAAGGCAGAGTATAAACTGTGATAAATGAATACAAGCTGAACGATTTATTCTAAAGAAGCTACTTCTAAATTGCCTATCTAATCTGTTAGATTAGATCATTCACTCATCATTATTGACTTATAAGCCTTCAATGCATATTCACCTTCTAATTCCTGATTTATTTTGGCCAGATACCAGCCTAAAAGAAACGATTAAAAATTGGTCGCTACCTGCCTTAGAAACGATTTTGACAAAAAGCCAATTAAATCAACAACCGTCAGAAGGAATCGAAGCATGGCTATGCGAAACGTTTGGTGTATCAAAACAGCAAGATTGGCCAATAGCACCCATTACCTTAAGCCTAGATGACCCAGATCACGGCCTAGAATCAAACTCAAAATATTGGCTACGTGCTGACCCCGTCCATCTCAGAGTTGCAAATAATCACCTGCTCCTGGCTGATAGTCAAATTTTCAAAATATCTTTAAAGGAAGCAAATCAAATCACCGATACATTCAATCGATATTTCACTAAAGATGAAGTCTCTTTTGCCGCTTTCTATCCAGATCGTTGGTACATGGGTTTACCCAGAATTCCCAATCTTCAAACAAGACCGCTAAGTCATGTAAGTGGAAAAAATATCAATACTCAGCTTCCGAAGGCAACAGATAAAGGATTGGCGCACAGGATTTTAAATGAAATTCAAATGCTCCTTCACGAGCATCCCATTAATCTAGCAAGAGAAATTCAGGGTGAGTTGATTATCAATAGTGTTTGGTTATGGGGTGGTGGAGTAATGCCTAAACAATTTTGCTGTAACTTTGACCAAATTTGGAGTAACTCTCTTCTAACTCAGGCTCTAGCAAACTTAAGTAAGTCACCGCATCACCAACTCCCTTTGGACACAAACAAATGGTTACAGTCTATTAATAAAGGTAAACATCTAGTAGTAATTGATTTTTTACAGGAGAAAGCGCAATACAAAATCTTTAACGAGTGGCATGACTGTATACATCAATTAGAACAAAAATGGTTCTTTCCCTTATTGATTGCGATAAAAAGAAATCAGATTAAACAACTTACGATTTCTACGTTTAGTCAAGATTTAATAAAACAATTTCAGCTTACCCCTAGGGGTCTTTGGAAATTTTGGTCTTTTAATAAAACTTTTTCGACCTTTCATCAATATAGATCCTAGTTATTAATTTACAAAATACTTATTAAATAACCGATCAATGAACGAACAACTATCTCCAAGAAATAGCCAAATAAAATCCTATACCGTTGCATCTATTGCCATCATTGTTTTAGCAATACTCATTGCATCGAATTTTCTGACTTTGGAAGTTGAACCAGGTCTAATCAATCTGCTATGGGGCGCCCTTGTCATTGTCATGATAACAATGATCATACAAACGTTCAGTACTGAACGAAACTACGCAGTATATTTAAATCAGCTAAATAATAATAAAGAAAGGCTTGCAAATGAGATCAAACATCGCTTATGGGCTGAGAAAACCACTTCTGAAAATAAAAACAGGCTCCAGATTATCGATGAAAACTTTCCAGTCATGCTTGCTTACTTCAACTCTAAACAGCAGTGCTGTTATCACAATAGAGCATACCGATTATGGTTTAGCTTAAAACCTGAGCAAATTGATAATCATTTTCCGCAGCAATTCCTAAGCGCACAGTTTTATCAAGGAATAAAAGATAATATTGATAACCTGCTAAGCGGTGAAATTTTTCTTAGTCAGCGTATACAGAAACTCATCAATGGTTCGACTTGTCTACTCACAGAACAGTTTATCCCCCATTTTGACGCCAAAAGTAAAGTCATTGGCTTTTATACACTGTACACACCTAGAATACTGAAAGAGCATGAGTTAATTACAGAAAACCCTGACAACAATTTAGTTGAAATTAGATCAGAGAAAAGTGGCACTGAGGAAAAATTAAATCAAAATAAAAACTCTCGTCTTTCATCAGGCATGAGTTTTTCCGCCAGAGTACTAAAGGCGATTAATCAAGGAGAATTTCATTTATATTTTCAAAGTATTATTTCTACAACTCACGATTCTAATCAAATTACCTTTTGTGAAATTTTAATTCGCATGGCTGAGGAAGAAACAAATCTAATTCCACCAGGCGCATTCTTACCATTAGTAGAAAAATATGGATTAATGCCGCAACTTGATCGCTGGGTTGTAGATCACATAACACAATGGCTCTCATCGTATCCCGCGAAGACTAATACTATCGTATGCATTAATATAACTAAAGATACCCTTTGCGACCCTCAGTTCATTATCTTTATTAAGAACCAATTAACAACATACGATATTCCTGCAAAAGCATTATGCTTTGAAATCGAAGAAATTGATGCCAAATCAAATCTTTCAGAAGTAACTATCTTTACACAAAATATCCGACAAATCGGTTGCCACGTTTCACTCTGTAGCTTTAGACATGATCGAGCTTCTTTTAACTTACTTAGAAATCTTAAAGTCGATTTCATAAAAATTGATGGAAATCTAATCTGTGATATGATTTACAATGAAGCCGATCAAACTAAAGTTAGCGAGATTAATCGGCTTGCTCACATTATGAAAATCAAAACTATTGCTGAACTTGTAGAATCTCAAGAAATAGCTTATAAGCTCCGCGAAATAGGAGTTGATTTTGTGCAAGGCTTTGGGATTGCACAACCACAACCACTCAATGCACTCAAAGAAACATCGGATTAGTATTTATTATTTGCCTAATTGTGCATTAGCCCATTGTTCTGGTGTAAATGTTTTCATCGATAGCGCATGAATATCATCTTTCATCCGTTCATGTAATGCACGATATACTAATTGATGTTGCTGAATCATGGTTTTACCAACAAATTGCGCGCTAACGATCACGGCATTAAAGTGACGACCATCTTCTCCCTCTACCTGAATCCATTCACAGGGTAGTAATGCTTCAATAGATTCTTTTATTTGATCGGAAGAAATCATAATTACCTCAATAGTATGTAAAATTAACAAAAATGCATAAAAACTTGATCATAGTTATCAGCACAGCATCAGTACCTTACTTTATAACCCGCCCTAAGCATGTTCAGCGTTAGCAATGAAATCGTCAAAAAAAAAGCAATTACAGCAGTTAGACTCAGATGAGGTGGTACATCAGAAATGCCTAGAAATCCGTAACGAAAACCATCAACGATATAAAAAAACGGATTGATATAAGAAAGTTTTTGCCAAACAGGTGAGAGAGAAAAAACCGAATAAAATACCCCAGATAAAAATGTAAAAGGCAAAATAATAAAATTCTGGAAAGCAGCAAGTTGATCAAATTTATCTGAACAAATTCCAGCAATTATCCCCAGAGCTCCCAGCAACATACTTCCCAATAAAACAAATAAAATTATCCAGAATGGAAATTGGGTCGGTACCTCATAAAATTGTGATATCACAATAAACACACCTAGCCCCACTAGCAACCCTCTAGCCACAGAGGCTAATAAATAAGCCCCAAAAAATTCAAAGTAGGATAGCGGCGACAGTAGTACAAAAATGATATTGCCAGAAATTTTTGACTGAATTAGGCTTGATGATGAATTAGCAAAAGCATTTTGCAAAATAGCCATAATTATTAGTCCAGGAATCAAAAACTGAGAATAGGTAATGCCTGGATAAACCTGAACACGCGATTCTAATAGATGCGAAAAAATAAACAAATAAAGTAAAGTTGATACGATAGGCGCCAGAATCGTTTGGAAACTTACTTTCCAGAATCTCAAGAGCTCTTTATGAAATAAAGTAAAGAAACCTGTCATGTTGCACTAAATGATTTATCGCCCATGATTCTTATAAAAACTTCTTCTAAATCCGGTTCCTGAAGCCTCATCTCAAGTACTTCAATTTTTTCTTGCTTCAAGATAGTAAGAATTTCTGAAATTTCTACATAATCTTGAATTTTAAAAATATAGCAATCATTCTGCTTTATCGATGACCACTTAATTAATTCTATTGGTAACACCTCACACGCCAAACAAAGTTGTAAAGAGATATCACGAATTTTATTAATCAAATTACGAATACTATCCAGAACAATAATTTTTCCCTTTTTGAGCATTGCTACGCGTTGGCATAAAGCTTCAGCCTCTTCTAAGTAATGGGTTGTTAGCACAATTGTATGTCCATCTTGATTTAGCTGTCTAATGAAGGCCCATAATGCTTGCCTAAGCTCAACATCTACTCCAGCCGTCGGTTCATCAAGCACGATTACTGGGGGTCTATGAACCAACGCTTGGGCTACCAACACCCTTCGTTTCATGCCTCCAGAAAGCGCTCGCATGTTTGTATCTGCTTTATCAGCAAGATCAAGCCGGTACAATATTTCATCAATCCATGCTTTATTTCTTCTAATGCCGAAATATCCAGATTGAAAAACTAGCGTTTCATGTACGGTAAAAAAAGGATCAAAAACTAACTCTTGAGGAACCACTCCAAGTAAGCTTCTAGCCCTCGAATAACGAGTCACAACATCGTGGCCCATTACTTTAACTTGGCTACCATTATTAGCCAAGACCAATCCTGCTACGATACTAATTAATGTTGTTTTACCCGCACCATTGGGTCCAAGTAACGCAAAAAATTCCCCTTGATTGATCGAAAGTTGAATATCCTCCAACGCGACCAAATTACCAAATGATTTATTCAGTCTCTGAATCTCGATTGCTGGGATCATTTACAAAATAAAAAAGCAAACCTACCTTGGTTAAATCTGCACAAAAAAACTGTATTTGGAAAACGAATTATTGGGTGGGTAAGATTATTCCACTCAAACCATATAATTTGAGTAAACTTCTTAAGTTCTCGGGTAAATGAACAAAATGAAGATCAAGTTTCCGCATTTTCGCTATCCGTAACCATTCTAGTAACATACTTACTGCTGACGAATCTACTTCTGCCACTTCATTCAAATCGATAATTTTATAATGGCTATCGATCAAGCTGATCCCATGCTGAGTTAGTTCAAAGACATTATTAAATGTAATCGAACCCTTAACAGCAATCTTATTTCCATTCAAATAGATTGCCATGATTGAATCAGGTTTATTCGAGTTAATTTGAAGCTCAATTTTTCAATTTATTACTGTCCTTCTAATGATTTATTTTTTTTCGCAAGCGATTCAATTAGGCCGTTGATGCCACCTTTCTTTATCTGACTATTAAAAGTACTGCGATAATTTGTCACAAGACTCACTCCAGCAACTGTTACATCAAAAACCTTCCATCCGTTATCTGTTTTTTCCATACTATAATCAATTGGAACAGGTTCTTTACCATGTCCTTGAGTCACAACTGTTTTAACAGTAGTAGTCTTTGGATCAGATTGCGGCAAAAGTGGATTGACCTCAATTACTTCATCTCGGTAATTCGTTAGCGCGTTGGAATAGGTCCTCACAAGCAAAGTTTGAAATTCATTCACCAGCTCCTTTTGTTGCTGAGGTTCTGCCTTCGACCAGTTCTTCCCCATCGCGAGTTGAGTCATCCTTGTAAAGTTAAAATGCGGTAGTATTTTATTCTCGACCAAATCAAGAATACGATCTCTTTCTCCCTTTTTGATTCCATTATCTTGTTTGATAATAGCAATTACTTCATCAACGGTGTTTTTAACCAGCAGATCAGGCGCAGTATCTTTTGTCCACCCTGACATAGCTACACATAGCAGCATTAAAGAAATCAATGTATTAATCATTTTTTTCATAATTTATCTCAATCCTCATGATTATCATGACAAGTGTATTAATTCTCAGAAGCTTTATCAAACAAAAAACGCCCTATCATCTCTTCTAGCACCATGGCTGAATTCGTTTTCATAATTTTATCACCATGCGCAAGCATTACGGTATCACCGCCCGGTGACAAACCAATATATTGTTCTCCTAGTAACCCAGACGTCAGAATACTAGCAAAAGTATCCTTTGGAAATTGATAAGAACTGTTAATTCCCAATGTAACTACTGCATCATAGGTCTCCAGGCTAAATTGAATATCCAACACGCGTCCCACAACAACACCCGCACTTTTCACGGGTGCTCGAACTTTTAGGCCGCCGATATTTTCAAAATTTCCTGTTAAATTATACACTTCTCCTGTATTGTAACTGGTCAAATTTCCTACCTTTAGCCCTAGAATCAACATCGCCCCAATACCGACCATAACGAACAGTCCAACCCAGAAATCCATTACTGTTCGTGACATCAACTTACTCCTCTAAACATAAATGAAGTTAATACAAAATCTAATCCAAGAATAACCAATGAAGAAGTCACCACAGTCCGAGTTGTCGCACCTGAAACACCTTCAGCAGTAGGCGGTGCATCAAATCCTTCAAAAACAGCAATTGCTGTAACTGCAACGCCGAAGAAACAGCTTTTGATCACTCCATTTACAATATCATAACGAAAATCAACAGCATTCTGCATCTGTGACCAGAATGATCCGTTATCAACTCCAATAAAAACAACAGTAACTAAGTATCCGCCAAATACCCCCATTACTGAGAACATAGCTGCCAATAATGGCATTGATATTACACCAGCCCAGAAACGGGGAGCTACCACCCTTGCAATGGGATCAACCGCCATCATCCCCATCGCGGCCAACTGATCTGTTGCTTTCATTAAACCAATCTCGGCGGTAATAGCTGATCCAGCCCGGCTCGCAAACAATAGTGCTGCCATCACAGGACCGAGTTCCCTAACCAGAGACAGCGCAACCAACGTTCCTACCGCAGACTCTGAGCCATATTTCTGTAGCGTCTCATAACCTTGTAAGCCAAGAACCATTCCAACAAAAAGACCTGATACAAGGATAATAATGAGCGAAAGAACACCTACAAAATAAATTTCTCTGATGACGAGACCAAACCGCAAAAAACTGGTTGTAGATTTGAGTAAAACCCAGGCAAAAAAACGACTTGCAACGCCCAATCGCCAAATATTATCAATCGTTCGGTGCCCTATTGCCTGAATGCTGGCTACAACTCGGTTAAGCAACGGAATTCTCCAACTCCAAGTCCTTCTGATAGGATTGTGCAGAATAATGGAAAGGCACAGGACCGTCCTCTTCACCATGGACAAATTGGTGAACAAAAGGCGCAACCGAGTTTTTTACCTCTTGTGGCGTGCCTTGCGCAGCAATCACACCGTCAGCCAAAAAATAAACGTAATCCACAATTTTCAAAGATACTTGAACATCATGCGTAACCACAATTGATATCATTCCCAGTGCATCAGTTAAGCGCCGGATCAGATTACCAATCACGCTCAATGAAATCGGATCCAAGCCAGTAAATGGTTCATCATACATTATGAACATAGGATCAAGCGCAATTGATCTTGCCAAAGCAACACGACGTGCCATACCTCCAGACAACTCGGCTGGCATCAGATTATACGCACCTCTCAACCCCACAGCTTGCAATTTCATCAATACCAGATCTCGTATCATCGACTCTGGTAAATTAGTATGCTCACGTATCTGGAAAGCCACATTATCAAAGACTGAGATATCCGTGAATAGCGCACCAAACTGAAACAACATGCCCATCTTTCTTCGTAGTTTAAACAAATCACCTCGACTTAGCTGATGAACTATTTGATCGGCAACTTTAACATAGCCAGCCGAGGGTTTAATTTCTCCACCAATCAAGCGTAATAACGTTGTTTTGCCCGAACCACTCCCACCCATCACTGCAATCACTTTCCCCCGCGACATAGCCATGTTAACGTTATTTAAAATTGGCCGTGTGCCATAGGAAAAAGCCAGATTCTTGATCTCGATCAGATTATCTGTCATCAGATTTTCTGTTACTTTGTAACATTACAAAAAAATAAGGTTAAACCTAAAACAGGGTATTCTAATTCAGAACCTGAATCGATGGAGACTTTCTTCCATCAATTAATATTGAAACTAATACTGATCAATCACTAGCAAACAGCAATGCGATTTTATAACCGACTTTTAACCTTTAGTAACTTGATACTTATTGTCTCAACGATTAGCTTTACTTCATTGGGTGTACCGGGCAATACGATTTACAAATCAACTGATGCAGCAGGGCGAATTACTTATTCCGACACACCGACACCTGATGCCAAACCAGTCCACTTACATCCCGTGCCTTCACCCACACTGCACCAGGTCACGACTGTGCTTGATGGTGATACGATCATTCTAAAAGGAAATCAGCATATTCGCTTATTAGGAATCAATACTCCTGAAACTAACACTAGACACCGTGAGGCAGAAGCTGGCGGTATCGTAGCAAAAAAATGGCTACAAGAAAAATTAACTGGAGTAAACGTCTATTTAGAATATGATCAGCAGAAAGCAGATCATTATAATCGGTCACTTGCACATATTCGCACGAAAAATGGCGAGCACATCAATTTAATTTTAGTTGAGAAGGGGTTTGCGTTTGTTAATTTGATACCTCCCAATCTCCGACATGCTGATGCTTTAATTAGCGCTCAAAAAAAAGCAGAAAAAAATAAATTAGGCATTTGGGCCTACCCTGACTATGCGCCTTTTCCGATTACTCAAATTGCAAATAGAAGAACACGTGGTTGGCAGCGTTTTTACGGAAATCCTACTTCAATTAAGCGTAGCAAAAAGTACAGCCGGCTCTTTTTTAGTAACAATATCGATATTCGTTTCGAAAATAAATATCTGACTTTGTTCCCACCATTGGAAACCTACTTAAATAAAACTATCGAAGTCCGCGGGTGGGTATCTCGTCGAAATGATCATTACTCAATATTAATTCAACATCCCAGTGCAATTGTCATTCGCTAGACTCAATTTAACCGTTTCCTTCATTTACATTTTACCTGACAGATTATCCACCCCCCCCAAGAATCTTCTATTGTTAGTCAAATTACTGCCGTTAAGAATTTGGAAAATTAGGTAGTTGATAAAATATATGGCAACAATACAATCCCGAACATTAATTAACTTAGAAGCTCTCTATCTAGAGCATTATTCCAGTAGCAATCCGGAAGAAAATGTTCATGAATGGCTCATTCTAGGCATCACTGCTGATGGCCGAACATTTCGACCGAGTGACTGGGCAGAGCGTCTTTGCGGCGCAATTGCAGAATATAACAATGGCCGACTAATCTACTCAGACCTAGCCTACCCGATTACACGCAATGGACAAATCGGCATCGTGGTTGAAACCTTACTAAGAAGCGAAAATCCCGCTATTTATTCTTTTTTTATGAACTTTGCCCGAGATAATCGATTAAAAATCATCTCCGGTAGAGAAGCTCATCGCTCAACTAATCCCAGCACTGCTCAAATCAAAGCTCCTCTTCGTTTAGTCGTTTAAATTTTGCAAGCTCATCTTTTCAAGCTCAAGCAACTTTAATACGTCTACCTTTACGAATTAATGTGTAATAACTACTTTGGTTCTATCCGGGAAAGATGCTCAGCTACAGATAGCCGTGCGCCTAACCAACCAAGAAACGCCGCAATAACACTTAACAATAAAATCTGATAAAGCGACACCGGAACTAAATGTAAATTTAGCTCATAAAGCTGTGATAATTCAGTCAAATTATCATTGATCATTTGAATCCCAAAAGCAATGATAATCCATGCTATCAAGGCACCCGCCATTCCTTGTAATGCGCCAAAATAAAGAAATGGTCGTCGAATAAAGCGATCTGTAGCGCCGATCAGTTTTGAGACTTCGATCTCATCTTGCTTGGTAAGTATTTGCAGCCGAATTGTGTTAAACATGACAATCACAAGCGCTACGCCAAGCAAAGAAGACAGCATGATGACTGCAATTCTCCCTAATTTAATAAGAGCGTGCATTTTTCTGACCCAATCGGAATCAACCTGGACATATGCCACCTCTGGCCACTGCTGTAAGGTTACTCGACTCTCTTCTAACTTATCAGGTGGCATATGCTGAGTATGCATAATAAAAGCATGGGGCAACGGGTTCTTTTTTAGATGGAGCGCAATATCCCCCACTCCACTTTCGTGTTGCAACTGTGCTAAAGCAATTTCATTGGAAATAAATTGAAAACTCGTAATACCATCAAAAGTTTCTAATCGTGAGTTAATATTTTCTATATCAGTTTCTGTCGCATTAATCTTAAGAAATAAGCTTATCTGAGGTGAGTGTACAAAATAGTCTGAAAAACTTTGTAAATTTTCTAATATAGTGTAAATCCCAAGCGGAAAGCTAAATGCAATACCGATTACCGCGACACTTAAGAAATTTGAAATGGGCTTAAAAAAGAATTGCTTTGCAGTTAACCCTAAAGCTTGCCAATGTTGTGAAATCCATACTCTCATACCACAAGTTTTCCTTGATTGAGTGAAAGTATTCGAGCGGTTGAGTCATTCAAAATTGTTTGATCATGCGTTGCTATTAATATCGTAACTCCAACTTGATGAAATGATTGGAATACCTCCATAATATTTTGAGCATACGCCACATCAAGATTTGCTGTAGGCTCATCGGCAATCAAGATTAAAGGCCGATGGACCACAGCCCGTGCAATGCACAAACGCTGCTTTTCTCCCCCAGATAAAGTGATAGGATACGCTTTCTCTTTATTTAGCAACCCAACTTTATCAAGCGCTGCACGAACTCGCCTTTCCATGACACGCTTCTCGAACCCATGGACTTGAAGCGGAAGCATCACGTTAGCAAATACCGTACGATCATATAAAATCTTTTGATCTTGAAAGATAATCCCTAGGCTGCGCCTTAAAAAAGGAATCATGCTTGTCTTCAACTTATTCACAATCTGATCACTAACGGTAATGCTTCCAGATGTAGGTTTCTCAATTGCCGCAATCAATTTTAGCAACGTACTTTTTCCTGCACCTGAATGACCAGTAATAAATACCATTTCACCCGCATGAATCTTAAAGACGAGATTCGTTAACGCTTCATAGCCATCTGGATAGCGCTTATAAACGTTATCAAAAGTAATCATTGCAACCATCAGCTAATCGAATAAAGCCTCGACAAATTCAGTGGCGTCAAATGGCCTAAGATCATCTAGCGCTTCCCCAATACCAATAAAACGTAATGCTGGCGGATTGTGGGGATATTGGGCAGCAATTGCTGCAATGACGCCTCCCTTTGCTGTTCCGTCGAGCTTTGTTAAAACAAGACCCGTCACATTCAAGGCTTCGTCAAACATTTTCACTTGACTGATGGCATTCTGTCCTGTATTCGCATCCAGTATGAGTAACACTTCATGTGGCGCATCAGGCAATGCCTTAGTGACAACACGCTTTATCTTTTTTATTTCTTCCATCAAATGCGTTTGCGTAGTTAACCTACCGGCTGTATCAGCTAATACGATATCAATATTCCTTGCCTTCGCTGCATTGATAGCATCAAAAATAACAGCTGCGGGATCGCTTTTCCCAGGGGTATCGCTTTCTTGCGCGATCACTGTCACATTATTTCGTTTACCCCATTCGACCAATTGCTCACGTGCAGCGGCACGGAAAGTATCGCCAGCTGCTAGTAGCACTGATTTTCCCTGAGACTGAAAATAATACGCAAGCTTCCCAATCGTTGTCGTCTTACCCACGCCATTTACCCCTGCAATCATGATCACAAAAGGTTGATGAGTTGATACATCAAGTGGTCTAGTTAGCGGTTGTAGTAATTCAATCAGCGTTTCCTGTAAAATGCCCTTTAATTGATGGGTATCACTAAGTTGATCACGCTTAACCTTGCCTCGCAAAGAGTCTAGCAGCTGATTAGTTGCCTGTATACCGACATCAGCTGTCAGTAAAATTGTTTCAAGCTCTTCATAGACGGTCTCATCAATTTTCCTAGCTCCGAATAAGCTTGATAATTGCTTACCTAGATTTTCCCTAGTCCGAGCTAACCCCTGCTTAATCTTGCTAACAAAGCTTACTGACTGCGATTTATCTTCTGGAGGATTTTTCTGGGATTTAAAAAAACTGAACATTCTGATAGGCTTCAACGATTTTAATTATGAGTAAGCGCTAATTCTATGCCTATTCCCTATTTTTGGGTATGTGTAAATAATCTGCATGGTATCCACAATACAATACATAAGAATTCTTGATTCAATAAAGAAAATTTAATAAATAATCTAATCATTGCGGCATCAAACAGCCCTACATTCGAATGTCACGTCCAATCAGCGCTCAAATAAATTTAACTGCATTAAAACATAATCTTTCCATCGTACGCCAATACGCTAAACATTCGCGCATCATGGCTGTTATCAAGGCTAACGCCTATGGCCATGGCTTAATCCGTGTTGCTAAAACGCTTACCAATATCGATGCTTTCGCGCTACTCGAAATAGAAGCAGCGATTCAACTTAGAGAAGTTGGAATTCATCAACCCATTTTGCTACTAGAGGGCTTTTTTTCTGAATCGGACCTTACATCAATTAATCAATATCGATTGGATACCGTCATTCATCATCCTGAACAACTAATGATGTTGGCGAATTATCGAACGGACAAAAAAATAAATCTATTCCTAAAAATCAATACTGGAATGAATCGATTAGGATTAACTCCCAGAGAAGGCGCTAAAGCGATTCATACTTTAAAGAATTTACCTCACGTTGGCGAAATAACTCTAATGACACATTTAGCTTGTGCTGACGACCCCGCTGCTCATCGTGAAATCAACGATCAATTAACTATTTTTTCAGAAGTACCTAGTATTACACACTTACCTTGCTCTCTAGCCAACTCTGCCGCGACTATCCAGTATCCCCAAACCCATCAGCATTGGGTACGTCCTGGTATTATGCTCTATGGCGCATCTCCTTTAATCCATAGAACAGCCACTGAGCTTGATCTAAACCCTGTAATGACCGTTTCAAGCAAAATCATTGCACTGCAACAACTCAATACAAATGATAAAGTTGGATATAGTGGAGCTTTTCAAGCCCAACAACCTATGCAGATTGGAATCGTTGCTGCTGGCTATGCTGATGGCTATCCACGTCATGCTCAAACAGGTACACCTATCATCGTAAATGGTCAGCGCACTCGAATTGTGGGTCGGGTATCAATGGATATGCTTGCAGTTGACTTGACAGGCATCAGAAATGTCACTCTGGGTAGTCCCGTCATATTATGGGGCGACCATTTACCTATCGAAGAAGTAGCCAAAGCAGCTGGCACAATAAGTTATGAACTATTCTGCTCACTCTCTTCCAGGGTAAAAGTAATGACCATTGAATAATTTGAGAAGCCAGCAAGTTCGGCTAACTTACCAGCTTCTTGTGGCTTTTATTCTACTTTTGCACTATTACGCAAGTTTTGAATAGTTGCAGCAAAATTACGTTGTAAAACACGTTGCTGCATGTTCGTTTTAACTTCCTCGAACGGTGGAGCTACAGCAGGACGAACATCCTCCAGCCGAACAACATGCCAGCCAAATGATGTATGCACAGGTTGCTCTGTCGTATTGCCTTTCTTTAAATTTTGAAGTGCATCGGCAAATGGCTTAACATAGGCTCCAGCAGAACTCCACCCTAATTCACCGCCATTACCTTTACTTCCGGTATCAATCGATTTCTCCTTAGCAAGCTTATCAAAGGCCCCTCCTTTCTTAAGGGCAGCAATAATATCTTTCGCCTCTTTTTCAGTTTCTACTAGAATATGTCGCGCTTTATATTCCTTATCTCCCATCTGGGATTTAACATCTTCATACTCGCGGCGCAAAATATCGTCTCCTACAGCATTATTTTTTATATACTCTGCCTGATATGCCCTCACGAGTATCGCTTGCCGAGCAAGTTCGATTTGGGTTATCACATCTGAACTTTTATCCAGACCACTTTTTACCGCTTCTTGCGCAACGATCTCTTCTGCGATGAGATTTTCACGTAGTGAGTTTCTTAACTCAGTGGAATCTTGCTGTCCTTGAGCAATAGCCGCTTTGACCATAAAATCTAGGCGCGCTTGGGGAATTGCAACTCCATTCACTTTTGCCACAGTCTGTGCAAAAAGAGAAGAGGCTATAACTGAGCCAGTGATCATGACAAACATTAACAACAAAAATTTTCTTAGGTACATGCAACTTCCTCTATTTTAGTAATTGAAAACAAATCTCTACTCTCAACCCCATTCACACACTATGGATTTTACATATTATAAGCTGAGCCCAAATAAAATTTTAGTCTTCATAACTCAAACGATTAACTTCTATCGTTTGCTACTATGCTGGCAAAACCTTTTTAAATGGTTTAACACTCACATACTTATATACGCCAGCTGACACATACGGGTCAGCATTGACCCACAACTGAGCAGCTTCCAGTGATTCGAATTCTGCCACAATTAAACTTCCTGAGAAACCAGCTGGTCCTGGATCAACATTATCAATTGCAGGACAAGGCCCCGCCAAGACAAGCCGACCTTCATCCTGCAACACTTGGAGACGTTTCAAATGTTCAGGCCTTGCTGCCAAACGCTTCTCAGAGCTGTTCGGAACATCTTCCCCACTGATAACATATAGCACCGTCAGCCTTCCTTTACTTTATGATAAGTATTTATAATTAAACGTTAGATAAGCGAGCTGTTTTCTTTTTATATCGAATTCTTCTATTATCTTTTGGATCACACTGCAAGGGCCGGTAAATCTCGACACGATCATTGTTTTGCAACACAGCATCTAGTGTAACTAGCTTTCCAAAAATACCAATTCTTTGAGAAGTCCAGTCGATATCAGGAAAGAGTTTACCAAATTCTGACAATGCGATCGCCTGCTCAACTGTAATTCCATTTGGTGCTATTATTCGTTTAAGAAATTGATACTGAGGGAGCGCATAGGCAATCTCGACTCCGATATTATGTTCACCGGGTAACACCATAAATCTTCTCGGCTCGTTTAATAAAAGCATCAACAAAGCTATTTGCTATTCCAAAAAAAACAGGCCCTACCAGTTTTTCAAGTAATCGATTGGAAAACGTATAGTGTAGATTAAATTCAATTTTGCACTCATGCTCTGACAATGAAATAAACCGCCATTCTCCGTCGAGTTCTTCAAAAGGACCGTCCAGTAATCTCATTTTTATCAATTCAGGAACCTGGCGGGTATTCTCAGTAGTAAAACTATGTCTAACAGGACCATAATTGATATTCACCGTAGCATGAACAATGGCATCACTTAACTGTTTAACCGACGTACCATCGCACCAAGGCAAAAATTCCGGATAATTCTCAACGGTATCCACTAATCCAAACATCTGACCCGCTGAATAATCAACATACACAACTTTTTTTATTTCTGCCATACAATTCAATGACCCTCTGTTTTCAACTGAGTTAAGACTGGAAAACTGATAAACTTATCAATTTTAAGCTACTTTCCTTTATTCTTGCCAATCCCCGATGAGTATCGCACAAAATAAAAAAGCTTTTCATGACTATTTTATCGAAGAGAAATATGAAGCAGGTATTGTTCTTGAAGGTTGGGAAGTCAAATCCATACGTGCTGGACGTGTTCAATTAAAGGAAGCCTACATCATTATTCGAAACAATGAATTATATTTGATTGGAAGTCATATTAGCGCTTTACCTACTGCATCTACCCATATCAATCCCGATCCATTACGAACACGCAAATTATTATTACATGAGGAACAAATTAAACGGTTAATTGGAAAAGTCGAGCGCGCCGGCCATACCCTGGTTCCACTTGATATGCATTATAAAGCAGGCAGAATAAAGTTGGAAATTGGTTTAGCCAAAGGAAAAAAACAATACGATAAACGTGAATCAGAGAAACAGAAAGAATGGGAACGTACCAAGCAACGATTGTTACGAGCTCGATAATTATTTGATTGAAAACTCATTAACTTTTAAGGAATTATGCAAAAACCTATCGCCATCTGGCTATTTATCTGTTGTGCCCTTGTCCTTGCAATGGTTGTTGTAGGCGGAGTAACCCGATTAACCGGTTCAGGTTTATCCATTGTGGAATGGCAACCACTAATTGGAGCGATTCCACCACTCAGCGAAGCTGATTGGGAAATTTTGTTAGAGAAATATCGTCAGATACCGCAATATCATGAAGTAAACAAAGGCATGACGCTAGAAGAATTCAAAGGGATTTTCTGGTGGGAATATTTTCATCGCTTGCTAGGACGGGCTATCGGAATCGTATTCTTCATTCCCTTTCTTTATTTTTTAATACGCAAGCAAATCGATCGCCCCCTCGGTTTAAAGCTCTTGGGTATTTTCGTGCTTGGTGGGCTACAAGGCTTGATGGGTTGGTATATGGTCATGAGCGGTCTCGTTAACAATATCTATGTCAGCCAATATCGATTAACAGCACATCTTGGATTAGCGTTTATCATTTATGCGGCAATATTCTGGGTAGCGACAGGTTTGCTATCACCTGCTAAGAAACAACAACAGTCTGAAACAGAAAGCACTTATTCCCACTTACGTCGTTATTCTTTTTATCTGACACTGCTGATTTTTATCATGATTTTATCAGGCGGCTTTGTTGCAGGTATCCACGCTGGAAAGGCCTATAATACTTTCCCTTTAATGGATGGCCATCTTATTCCGCCAGGATTGTTTGTACTAGAGCCCTGGTACCGCAATTTTTTTGAAAACATAACGACCGTTCAATTTGATCATCGGTTGATTGCTTGGCTACTCGCCTTCTTCGTCCCATTTTTCTGGTTGAGATGTATTAAATACTCACTTTCTCCATCCGCAAAAATGGCATGCCATTTGTTGCTACTGGCTTTAATTTTACAGATTAGCTTAGGGGTTGCGACGCTATTATCAGCAGTACCTTTAACGCTTGCTGCCACTCATCAAGCAGGGGCCATGGTGTTATTTACTGCTTCGCTCTGGGTTAATCGTAAATTATCGCCTACATGACTAAGAAGTTGACTGGGAATATAGCTGATAGTGTTCAGGGCAGCAATAGAAATGACTATCAGCTACTATTGCTTCTTTTTTAGGGACATGGATTTCGCAATAGCGACATTGCACCATGTCTTCAATTTGATTGTTCGAATCGTGGTGCACTTTAGCTTTTAATTTCTGGGCACTTCTCAACACCCAGAAAATAAGCCAAATCACAATAAGTAGTACTAGCCATTTACCCATTTACATTTACTGAAGCTTTCCTGAGCGCATCAATCTTGTAGTAACGAAAATCAATAAATACTTACTTTAATCGAATCGATTACCATTTCAAGCGAGATATTACCGAGTGATGGGCTTATATCTTATTCGTTTAGGTTTAGCACCTTCTCCACCCAACCGCTGACGTTTATCTGATTCATATTCTTGGTAATTTCCTGCAAAAAAGGTTACTTGCGAGTTTCCTTCGAATGCTAGGATATGCGTTGCAATTCGATCAAGGAACCACCGATCATGGGAAATAACCAACACACATCCCGCAAATTCCAGCAATGCATTCTCAAGCGCACGGAGTGTTTCCACATCCAGGTCATTTGAAGGTTCATCCAGTAATAAAACATTCCCCCCCGATATCAGCGTTTTAGCCAAATGTAACCGACCTCTTTCTCCACCTGATAGTTGACCTACGATTTTTTGCTGATCTGGTCCTTTAAAATTGAATCGACCAATATAAGCTCTTGATGGCGTTTCATATTTACCAACCACTAAAATATCATTACCCCCCGATATCGCTTCAAAAACCGTTTTATCATTTTCTAAAACATCGCGTGATTGATCGACATAGGCAACCTTTACCGTTTCTCCAATTTTGATCTCCCCTAAATCAGGCCGCTCTTTATCTATGATCATGCGAAACAGGGTTGATTTTCCCGCACCATTGGGGCCGATAATACCAACAATTGCACCCGGTGGAATCTTGAAACTGAGATTATCAATCAGCAATCGATCTCCAAAGGCTTTAGAAACATTGATCAATTCGATCACCTCGTTCCCAAGTCTGTCGGCAACTGGAATAAAAATTTCCTGAGTTTCATTACGCTTCTGATATTCCAAAGAATTTAGTTCTTCAAAGCGTGCGATCCTAGCTTTCGATTTAGCTTGTCGCCCCTTGGGATTTTGTCTAATCCATTCCAGTTCTTTCTGCAAGGCCTTCTGCCGAGCTGATTCTGAAGCTTCTTCTTGTTTAAGGCGAGCTTCCTTTTGCTCTAGCCAGCTTGAATAATTGCCTTTCCAAGGAATCCCATGGCCACGATCAAGTTCCAATATCCATTCTGCTGCATTATCAAGAAAGTAACGATCATGGGTTACCGCAACCACTGTCCCAGGAAAGCGGACCAAAAACTGCTCTAACCACTCAACTGACTCAGCATCCAAGTGATTCGTAGGCTCATCGAGCAACAGCATATCTGGCTTTGAGAGTAATAGCCGGCACAATGCAACTCGTCGCTTCTCTCCACCGGATAAGTTGCGAATGATTGCATCCCATTCGGGAAGCCGTAATGCATCCGCAGCAACTTCCATCTGTTGCACCATATCACCGCCACTCGATGCAATGATTGCTTCAAGTCGTGTTTGTTCAGCCGCTAGTGCATCAAAATCCGCATCAGGATCGGCATAAGCCGCATAGATTTCATCTAATTTCTGTTGCGCACTAGCAATATCACCTAATCCCTCTTGTACGGCCTCTCTAACTGTTTGATCTAGATTAAGCTGAGGTTCTTGAGGTAAGTAGCCGATTTTTAGATTAGGCATCGGTGTCACTTCACCTTCAATGTCTTTATCGACACCTGCCATAATTTTTAACAAAGTTGATTTACCTGATCCATTTAAGCCAAGCAGGCCAATTTTCGCGCCAGGAAAGAAACTAAGAGAAATATCTTTAAGAATCGTGCGCTTAGGTGGAACAATTTTGCCAACACGATTCATCGTTAAAACATATTGAGCCATAAATATGGGTAAAAGTGTGAGTTATTAAAAGTTTAAATTTAGGAAATTTATCTAAAATTCAGTTATCTATTAATCGATAAGTAATGAGATGCCGAAATATAACCATACATTTATACGTTGCACCTATCCAAAATTGTTTTAGAACAACTGACTGCTAAACATTTTTTCGAAGAAGCGCTAATTAGGAGAAAATTATGAAGGTAATGGTAATTTATAAAACGGGCGCCAGTCAGGTATTTATCGTTCCTCACGATATTTTAGCAGTTGAGTTCAGACGATTGGCAGAATCAGTCGGTGGTGAAATCCAACGTATCGAATTTATGCAAAAGAATAAATTTACTGCTCCTAAATACGCATTAATTAAAGATATTTAAGATTTATAATGATTCAAAAACACCTGCAGCTCCCATTCCGCTCCCGATACACATCGTAACCATTCCATATTTTTGTTTATGGCGACGCAACCCATGTAATAACGTCGCAACTCGTATCGCTCCAGTTGCGCCAAGCGGATGACCGAGTGCAATTGCTCCTCCTAATGGATTGACTTTATTACGATCCAACCCCAAATCGTGAATCACCGCCAGACTCTGTGCAGCAAACGCTTCATTTAATTCAATCCAATCGAGTTGCTCTTGCTGTAATCCTACTTGTTTCAATACTTTTGGAATAGCCTTAATAGGCCCTATTCCCATGATTTCAGGTGGCACACCAGTAACAGCATATCCAATGAAACGCCCGATAGGTTCAAGGTTAAATCGTTTCAAGGCAGCAGAGCTCATGACAACTACTGCACCCGCACCGTCCGACATTTGAGAACTATTACCCGCGGTAACAGTTCCATTTGCTGCAAATACTGATTTCAGTTTTGCCAAAGCATCTAAGCTGGTATCAGCACGCGGTCCTTCATCTCTATCTCTCATCGTTTCTACTGTAAGCACTTCATGTGAGGAAAGATTAGGTCTTTTTTCCTCGATGGGGTAAGGTGCGATTTCATCATCGAATTCCCCCATATCGATTGCATTTATAGCACGCGTATGACTTGTCAGCGCAAATTCATCTTGCTGATCACGCCTGATTTTCCATTGTTGTGCTACTTTCTCAGCAGTCATGCCCATTCCATAGGCGATTGCGACATGCTCATTATGCGTGAACATTGCGGGATTCATTGCAACTTTATTCCCCATCATGGGAATCATACTCATACTTTCTGTTCCTGCTGCGATGATCACATCTGCTTCTCCGAGACGAACACGGTCTGCTGCAATCGCAACTGCCTGGAGTCCTGAAGCACAAAAGCGATTAACCGTCATTCCCGAGACACTGTTCGGTAATCCAGCGAGTAATAAGGCTACACGCGCCACATTGATACCTTGCTCCGCTTCAGGCATTGCACAACCAGCGATTACATCATCAATTGCGGCAGGATCAAGTCCAGGGCATTGTTTTATGACTGCTTGCAATACATGAACGAGCATATCATCAGGCCGCACATTCTTAAACATGCCACGGGGCGCTTTACCAACAGGCGTTCGAGCTGCGGCAACAATGTAGGCATCCTGAGTTTGTTTAATCATTGCTTTCCTCCATTAAACCAATAATCGCTTCACTATTCTATCGCTAATTGCGAAGTGGCTTGCCTGTTTTCAACGTATGCGTAATCCGAGCTTGAGTTTTTTCAGTTGCTAGAAGTTCAATAAATGCCGTCCGCTCCAATCGCAAAAACCACTCTTCATCCACTAGACTCCCTGGAGTTAAATCACCGCCACACATCACATGAGCAATTTTGCTTCCAATTAAATAGTCATGTTCAGAGATAAAATGCCCCTCCAACATATTCACAAGCATCCCTTTGATCGTCGCAATTCCCGTAGATCCTGCCACTGGAATATCACGAAATTCGAGTGGTGGACGATAACCTGCTTCGGCCATCGCATTCGCTTGCATTTTTGCAACATGCAGCAACTCAAAACGATTCATGATGATTGTGTCAGCCTGACGCAAATAACCCAATTCTCTGGCCTGTTCTGCAGATTTTCCAAGTTGAGCCATCGCTACCGTTTGAAAATAATGTTTTAATTTCGGAAAAGGATCACCATCAATCGCCTCTTTGGCAGCTCTTAACGCTAATTCTTTGCACCCCCCTCCTGCGGGTAACAATCCGACACCCGCTTCCACCAAACCAATATAGCTTTCCAATGTAGCAACGGCTCGATCACAATGCATTACGAACTCACAACCGCCACCAAGTGCAAGCCCATCAACTGCTGCAACAGTTGGAATCATAGAATAGCGTAAATGCTGCGATAGCTGCTGGAAGCGTGTAATGAGGGTTTCCACTTCGGCAAGTTTACTGACCATAAGCACGTCTGCCAGATCTAAGCTACGCGCGGCCTGTAAAATCGTTGACTGTGCAGTCCTTTTGACTTTCTTTACAAATTGATCAAACGGCGAGGGAGGCTCATCATTTCTTGGTTTCTCAGTTGCTTTTTGTAGATTAGCTCCTGCTGAAAAAGGCGGCTCCGTTTGCCAAATAACTAGGGCACTCCAATGACGCTCTGCTTCTTCAATCGCTTGTTGCAAGCCATCCAAAACTTCAATATCAATGGTATGCATTTTGCTCTTAAAGCTAACAATGGCAATATCATCTCCTGTATGCCACAACCTGACTGCGTTATTTTCAAAAATTGTTTGTCCATAGCGATGTTCTTCGCCAATCAACCGATCAGGAAAAAGCTGCCTTTGATATACGGATAAGGTTGATCGAGGTTGATATCTCTTCGTCGCAGGAGCAAAAGAACCGGCTGCACTATGAACGCCTGGTGTTGCAGTTTTTTCTAAATCTTTTACCCAATTAGGCAGAGGAGTCTGACTCATGGCTTTACCAGCCGCAATATCTTCATTAATCCATTGCGCGATTGGTATCCAACCCGCTGCTTGCCAAATTTCAAAAGGACCCAATGTCCAACCAAACCCCCAACGCACAGCGAGATCGAGATCACGTGCATTATCGGCAATCTCAGAAAGATAAACAGCACAGTAGTGAAATAAATCGCGATGAATCGCCCACAGAAATTGAGCCTGTGGATGAGTGCTTTCTCTTAATTCAAAAAATTTTCTAGCCGGATCTTTTAGTTTGAGTAATTGCTGAATATCATCATCAATCGTAGCAATTGAATTTTCATAGTCATTTTTCGCGGGATTAAACACCAGAATATCTTTATTTTTTTTCTGGTACACTCCACGACCCGATTTCTGGCCAAGCGCACCTTGTGCAATTAACTGCTGCAACCACCCTGGAAGAACATAATAGCCATGCCAAGGATCTTCTGGTAGCGAATTACGCATGGTCTCTACCACATGAGATAAAACGTCTAATCCAACAACATCGGCTGTTCGGAATGTAGCACTTTTGGGGCGGCCAATGAGTGTTCCCGTCAATTGATCTACCAAATCAAAGCTCAAACCCATTGTATTTGCATGATGTATCGTTGCTAACATCGAAAATACACCAACTCGATTCGCAATAAAATTGGGTGTGTCTTTGGCTCGTATCACCCCTTTGCCAAGATAAGTGGTCAAAAAAGACTCTAGATTATCAAGTGTCGTTTGATCGCTATGTGTACAGGGAATCAATTCGATCAGATGCATGTAGCGGGGTGGGTTAAAAAAATGAATCCCACAAAACCGATGCTGCAATTCTTCGGGTAGTGCCGCTGCAAGCTGATTAATAGAAAGTCCAGAAGTGTTACTCGCTAATAAGGTATGCGGTGCAAGATAAGGAACAATCTTTGCATATAATTCAGTTTTCCAATCTACGCGTTCAGCAATAGCTTCAATTACTAGATCACAATCGGTCAACGAACCAAGATGCTGATCGTAATTTGCTGAATGGATACAAGCGCTTTTAGAAATCACGGATAAAGGTGATGGCTCTAGTTTTTTTAACCGCTCAATCGCTCTGGTTACATTTGCATTGGGATTTTCTGCATCAGCAGGCAATTCAAACAATAAGGTCTCGACATTCGCATTCACAAGATGTGCTGCAATCTGAGCGCCCATAACGCCAGCGCCAAGAACTGCTGCCTTGCGTATCATAAAACGGTGATCACTCAATTTTCTTCCTCCATGTGTTATGCCTTGCCAAAGTAAGCGGCCCGAATCTATACCTTCAGGTACTAAACCTCACTTGCAATTACTTTCACGGTTCACTATTAATGAATAGATTGCATCTTAACCGGAATTAGAAGCGTAGAGCAACGCCAAATCAAATTATATTGCTTAATCGAGGCTCAACAAGCAAACCACATTTACCAAACGAATCCAACGACTTTGATGAATTTTTCTGAGTGCAATGATATGATGCAACTTCTTTATTACTCTCTAACACTAAATTTCTAGGTCAATTGAAATTTGACGCCGTTAGTTTGAGAGGGTATATTACCAGCCTTCTCGGGGTGTAGCGTAGTCTGGTAGCGCGCCTGGTTTGGGACCAGGATGTCGGGAGTTCAAATCTCTCCACCCCGACCAATTATTTTTATAATGCCCGTTTTGAGATTCGTGCCCGTAGCTCAATCGGATAGAGCACCAGCCTTCTAAGCTGGGGGTTACAGGTTCGATTCCTGTCGGGCACGCCAGAAAGTGTGTTACTTAAAAAAACTAATTATAGTTAGCTCTCTATCGATTTAGGATGGTGGCTGTAGCTCAGTGGTAGAGTCCCGGATTGTGATTCCGGTTGTCGTGGGTTCGACCCCCATCAGCCACCCCACTTATTCCTAACTGATCAACCGAAATACAATACTGATTAGAAATCCTATCGAGTGTCGTCCGCCGTGTACTTTATCGCCTTTTTCTAATCAGTTCCCTTTGCAAATCAACTGCTTTTGCAAAAGGAAACAATAAAACAAATAAATTATAACTTTTCTGCATGTTTGCTGAGATAGTCGGCCACACCTTCTGGGCTCGCTTTCATGCCTGGCTCTCCATTCTTCCAACCAGCCGGACACAATTCTCCATGTTCTTCAAAGAAACGAAGCGCATCTACCATACGCAGCATTTCATCCACATCACGTCCCAGTGGTAGATCATTTACTACTTCGTGACGCACAACACCTTTTCGATCGATCAAGAAAGATCCCCTCAATGCGATATGATTTGGAAGATCGACACCATATGCAGTCATGATTTCACCTCCCAAGTCCGCAACCAAGGTTAGATCGATAGGACCGATTCCTCCTTGAGTAATCGGAGTATTACGCCACGCATAATGCGTGAATTGCGAATCCACCGATATCCCAATTACTTCAACATTGCGTTGCTTAAATTCCTTGGCACGATGTGAATGTGCAATAATTTCTGATGGGCAAACAAAGGTGAAATCCAAAGGATAGAAAAAAAGAACCGCGTATTTATCACGAATATGTGAATAAAGATTGTAATTATCTTCAAAACTTCCATTCGGTAAAATAGCTGGTTTCGTAAAATCCGGTGCAGGGCGTGTAACAAGTGACATGTGTAATTTTCCTTTCTGTATTATTAAAAAACTAAAGTGACGAACAGTGATTACCTATTTTTATTATAGTTAGGCTAAGTGGATATTTTAAGATTAATCCTGCCATGCAACAAACTTTATTATTGTAGAAGAACGCAAAAAATCGTTAGCGCATCAATCAATGTCACTGCGCTGCAAATGGGTCAATCGACGATCTAACCATTGCTCAATTTTTTCAAGAATTTCGTTACGCAATGGTTGCGCAGAAAAAAGGTGCTCGTGATGATTCAGATCGGAATACGCTAAGATTTGATTATCCGGATGGTTATGCAACGTTGCTTGAGCAAAATCATGATTACCCCAACTTGCCGTTATCGGGTCATGTTCCGAATAAATCAAATAATAAGGCCACTCAAATTTAGACATCTGATGGCGGAAAGCTACAATTTCAGCTTCGATCCCTTTCACATAGCGCAGTAAAGTTTGCCGAATAAGCCAACCATCTACACGAATCTGCACTCTTTCCTGCTCATCGTTGGTAAGATAATCAACAACCCAATCAGGAGTTGTTGGGGTAAAGAGTGATCGCAAACCGGGCCAAGACAATACCTCAAAGATTCCATCTAATACTGGCGCAATCATTAATGAAACAGCTTGATTCGCGATCATTAAAGGAAATGGCTCATTATGTGGTTTGAGAAAATGTTCTTCCACATGAAACGAAAGCTTGATAAATGGATTCGCGAACCACCCACGCCATCCAGGCACTTCTGTAACTGCAAAAGCCGGTCCCAGAAAAACGATACCTGCGATGCGTTGCGCATAAGCGAGGTTCCGTTGATTCTGCAGCAAGTAAGAAGCCGCAACTAATGATCCTAGGCTATGCGACACGATAAAAATAGGCTTTCCATCTCGACCGTATTCATCACATAGTGCAATCAATTGCTGAAGCGCCATGTCTAAGCTCTCTCTCAATCGATCCAGGTTATTTAATGGGATTTGCGCCAAATAAATATCTTCAATCTCCCGATTCTCTGCGCCACCAATCAGTGCCAGATCTGCTCGGAATAGCTCTGGGTGTGAAAGACCATGCGCATACAGATCAAAACCGGCAACCAGAAAGTTTTTAGCAAAAAAATGTGCAGCTGCAGCATAACGACCGATGTATTCATTCATACCGTGTACTAACAATACACACGCTTTAGCTTGTTGCAGCTCAGCAGGATGAACCATACGCACGATTAGTTGATCACGATTATCATGCGAACGAATTTCAATTTCTTTTCCCCAGCGAGGATAAGGTTCCGTCACTGATTGTCGATGAACACAGCCAGCACAGACACTGACCAGCATTAAGCTAAGAAAAATAGAACGTAAATAGCGCAAGAACCTGCAATCCCAATAAAATAACGTGAATAGCACGTCACTTCCGGGTTATTGTTTGTGATGGATAATACTCACACTCATACTACCGGCTGTCGCAGCTAATTGTGTAGTAATAGCAGAAGACAACGAGAGCAAATTACCCTGACCAAATCGTATAGTCGCTTCCGAAACAGGCTCACAAGCACGTAATAATTTATTCTCATCGGATACTTGTGAACATACCAGCGCGTATAGTCTGTTCGCCCATCCTGCTTCCTGTTCAGGGATTAGCTGCAATTGAGTAACTGGGCTTTTATTTCTCCCTCCGCTTTCTGAGCGAAAATAACCTAATTTATCAGCACTAGGCGTATACTCAATTTCAATGCGATAAATCGATTGCCGTCCTCCTCCAAGTGAAACTTCTTTAATAAAAGTCGTATGACTCACTTGAGCATAACCGACTGCTTGCAACTTTGTTTGAATTTCAGCCAATGGCATGCTGAGAGAAACGCCTTCAACTTCTAGCTTAAGCAAGCTGGCAAGTAAATCTTGATCTGTACCCGACTGATTTTTTGAAGCGAAGAGACAAGATGAGTGTGTCAACAGAATTACAATCAAGAATAAGATCCTAGCAGTAGTCGGATAAAGAAAACCATAAAACTTCATGAAACTTACCTCCTGATTACTAATAAATTAGTGATTTGATTGCTATATCAGTTCCATCAAACTCATCATGCTCAAACTCTAAAACAACAAGCAGAAAATGACTTTACTCCATTAAGCGTGTAGATATTGTCGGTAATAATTTGGAAATTAGCCGGGTTAATTTTAGCATCTTGCACAGAGAGCATATCTGCTGCTAATAATTCTCCGGCAATATCCATTGGTTTCAATTCACATCGAGCACCTCGTATTAATCCAACTAGTTTTAAGGAAGCTCTGATTAAGTCACTTATTTCAGTTTTAGTGACAAAGCTATCGTCAAAGTAGTTAATATTGACATTATTGTACGACTGATAGCTGCAATTTTTAGCAGATTACACACTTTTCTGTC
>WBZN01000323.1_pt1 | contig 47894 bp, 48 predicted proteins | sample 5204281 | NCBI WGS metagenome assembly WBZN01 (sample SAMN12344347, study PRJNA552823) | activated sludge metagenome | biome: Activated sludge suspended growth; feature: Nitrification reactor; material: Wastewater; isolation source: activated sludge from nitrification reactor of wastewater... | reverse complement strand
GGGCGGTGGGGCGAGTATCCCCGATCATGTCGGCGTCAGAACAGGGCAGCGCTGCTCCGCTGCGATTGAAGCGATGGGCATAGCTTAAACTCGGATGAAATCTGTCTTGACAGAGGGGTCCACTTTAAGGCTCACGCCACGGCATGTCGTGCCTTACGTGCTATCAGCATGGTCGCGTAGGATGCACTGTGCTATAAGTGCCGGCACGAGAGGCGAAGTGGAGACTGTATCCAGTTTGTCGAGCGACTGTATCGGATCATATACAGAACCCCTGGCGCAGAATGATGATGGTTGCGGCTGGGTCGCACCTTTGATGGGTGCAATCGCCGGCCTGGATCTGCATCCGGTCGGCTTGTACGACATGGAGACAACCATCACGCTGTGGAGAACATTGGGTGGTATGAATGGTGCAGCTTTGACAGGACATTGATGGGATCCTGCCGCGCGTTCATCGGCTGATCAGACGAAGCACTTCATTCTAGCAACGAGGTGAGTCGACATGAAGGACGTCATCCGAATCGTCTTTCTATCCCAGGAGGAAGACGGCCGGTCCTGCTGTGATCACGCCCGCATCGGAGCATACGTAGAACGTGCCTTGAACGATGAACGGGTCGCCTTCGACTCTGTGTCCGACCCGTCTCTCACGACCCATCAGCCCCACCTGGTACTGTTCCATCTGAACCTTCCCGATCAATCAGACGAAGAACGCCTCGCGGCGGTGATCCGCCGTTGGCCGGATGTGCCTGTGGTCGGAGTCATCGGGCAGCAACGAGGTGGTGCACCGATGCTTCCGCCAGACCTCCCGGCGGGCCTTCGTGACTTTCTCCTCTGTCCGCTGGATGGACGGGAGTTGGCGCTACGGGTGCGCCGCGTGCTGACGCAGGAGCTTCCTCACGTTTGCCGCAGCGTCGGTAGGACGCGCTCGGCGCGCGTGCATTCGTTGGTCGGGGAAAGCGCGATCTTTCATGCACAGGTGGAAAAAATTCCTCTCTTCGCCGAAGTGGATGCTCCCGTGTTGCTGCAGGGAGAAACGGGCACGGGCAAGGAGGTGTTTGCCCGTGCCATCCATTATTCGAGTGCACGAAGGGACCATGCATTCATCCCGATCAATTGTGCCGCCTTGCCTGACCAGTTGTTTGAGAATGAGTTGTTCGGGCATGCCAGAGGGGCCTATACCAGCGCGGCGCAGGAGCAGGCGGGATTGGTCCTTGAAGCCGAGGGCGGGACGCTGTTTCTCGATGAGGTTGATGCGCTGAATCCGTATGCGCAGGCGAAGTTGCTCCGGTTCGTCCAGTATCGGGAGTATCGACCCTTGGGCTGTTCGCGCACGAAGTTGGCGAACGTACGGATCATTGCCGCATCCAACGCGGATCTGCGGCAGGCCGTGGCCAACCGGCAATTCCGGGACGATTTGTTTCACCGTTTGAACGTATTGTCGTTGGTTGTGCCGCCGTTACGTGATCGAGCCGAAGACATTCCCTTGTTGGCCAAGCGGTTCCTGCAACGTTTTCGCCGTGCCGATGGTCAAGGACCACGCCTGCTCTCAGACGAGGCCATCCAGAAACTGCTCGCGCATGTCTGGCCGGGAAATGTCCGGGAGCTGGAAAGCACCCTGCAGCGCGCCGTGGTGATGTGCGCGTCCACCACCATCCACGCGCAGGACATTGAGTGTGCCGGAGAAACATCGAAGGCCAGCCAACTGACTGGCTCCCTCCGTGCTGTGAAGAATTCTGTCACGATGGATGCCGAAAAGGCCTATCTGGTCAAGACCCTGGTGACCTTCCGGGGGAACGTGACACACGCCGCAAAAGCGGCAGGAAAGGAGCGCCGCAGTTTTCAGCGGCTGCTTCGCAAATACGGGATTGACCGCCAGTCGTTCCAGCAGGCTGAGGCAGGGCCGATTGGCACCTATCCGCCGCCGCTCCATCGGCCGGTCGATGGCCACGCCTAAGCTCCCCAGCACTGCGGCAATTCTGCCGCATCATCCATCGCACTGAGTTTCAAGGCGCTTTCAAAGTTCTCCTTGCAACTCTGCTGCGGCAGGATTGCCGCACCGTTGCTGGTCCGTTGCCGGAAACACCCCATAACAAGCACCCAAATGGAATTTCCCTAATGGCATTGCTTTTGCTCGCTCCGTTTATCGGTCCATGGCGCACCGCCTCTGCAGGGACAGATCCGGATGGAATCACAGGATGCAGTGATCAGGTACAGCATTCTCGACTATCTGGTTCGTCATCCCGGAGCAAAGGACACCAGGGAAGGGGTGATCAACTGGTGGATCGCCAAGCCCTGTCCCGATGAGCGTGTCGCGATTGACGCGTTGGAAACACTCGTGGCACGCGGATGGATTCTGAAGCGGGCGACGTCGAGCCGGCCGATCTATAGCTTGAACCAGGCGCACCTGAACGAGATCCGTGAATTTGTGAGCCAGAATAAACCGGCGAAGTGAATGTGTTTAGACGAGGAGGAAGCGTATGCCAGTGCAACCAACTTATCCGGGTGTGTACATCGAAGAATTACCGAGCGGCGTGCGCACCATTACCGGCGTGGCGACATCGATTACCGGATTGATCGGCAAGGCCTTACGCGGCCCGACGGATCAGCCTGTCACGATCACGAGTTTCGCGGATTTCGAACGAATCTTCGGCGGCCTCCATCGAGACATGATGATGAGTTATGCCGTGCGCGATTTTTTTCTCAACGGCGGCGGGCAGGCCGTGATCGTACGTCTGTACAAAGCCACGGGCGGCAGTGCCAGCAAGGCGACCTATGAAGTGCCGAGCCTGACCTTGCAGGCCGCATCGGAAGGGGCCTGGGGGATGCAGGCGAGGGTTCGAGTGGACAAGAAGGCGATCAGTGATCCGAATCTGATTGCCGTCGCGACGCGGCTGGGCGTGCAGCCGGCCGATCTGTTCGATCTGACCATCCGCGATGCCGGCACCGGCGTCACGGAAACCTTCTTGAATCTCACCACCAAAGAAAGCGCGCGTCGAGCGGACCGGGTGCTGTTGGCTGAGTCGAACCTCGTGCGCGTGACGGCCGCGTTGCCCGCGAATACGTCTCCCTCGGCTCACGCCGGGGCGTTGACGGATGCCGACGTCTGGACCAGCGCCACCAAGTCCACGGCGGCAAAAAATGCGGCGCCCGCGGATGTAGCCGTCGATAGTGCTGCGCTGGACGGGGCGGCCTATAAGGGAAGTCAATCGTCCAAAACCGGTCTGTACCAGTTGGAGAAGGTCGACCTCTTCAATCTCCTCTGCATCCTGCCGGATGCACGCGGCGGCGATGTGCCCGACGACGTGTATCAGGAAGCGTTGAGCTATTGCGTCAAACGGCGCGCGATGTTGATTGTCGATCCGAAAGCCGGATGGACGACGGTGAGCGGCGCTCAGACCGGAACGGCAGGGATGGGACTGACCGGCGACATGGCACGCAATGCCGCGATCTACGTTCCTCGCATCAAGCAGGCGGATTCCCAACTCGGCGGCCAGATCGACACCTTCGTGCCCTGTGGCGTGATTGCCGGCGTGATGGCGCGGACAGATAGCCAGCGCGGAGTCTGGAAGGCGCCGGCCGGACTCGACGCTTCATTGAGCGGTGTGGCTGGACTCCAACTCGACATGACCGATGCGGAAAACGGGTTGCTGAATCCCCTGGGCATCAATTGCCTGCGTACGTTTCCGGTGCATGGCCGGGTGGTCTGGGGTTCGCGGACCATGCGCGGGGCGGATGCGGCCGCCGACGAATACAAATACGTGCCCGTCCGCCGGCTGGCCCTGTTTCTCGAAGAAAGTCTCTATCGCGGCACGCAGTGGGTGGTATTCGAGCCGAACGATGAGCCTCTGTGGACCCAGATCCGGCTGAACCTGGGTGCCTTCATGCACAACCTCTTTCGACAGGGGGCCTTTCAAGGCACCGCGCCGCGTGATGCCTACTTCGTCAAGTGCGACAAGGAGACGACCACTCAGAACGACATCAACCTCGGCATCGTCAACATCGTCGTCGGGTTTGCACCGCTCAAGCCCGCCGAGTTTGTTGTCATCAAGTTGCAGCAGATGGCCGGCCAGATTGCGACCTAATAGGAGGAACCTATGGCTCAGTTCACGGTCAACACGACTCGATTCGATCCGTACAAGAATTTTAAGTTTCGCGTCAAATGGGATGGACGGTATGTGGCCGGCGTCAGCAAAGTCGGCTCCCTCAAGCGGTCCACCGAGGTGGTGGAACATCGCGAAGGCGGCGATCCCAGCAGCAGCCGCAAATCGCCCGGACGCACGAAGTTCGAGGCCATCACCCTCGAACGGGGGGTCACGCATGACCAGGCCTTCGAGCAATGGGCGAACAAGGTATGGAATTTCGGGTCCGGCTTGGGCGCGGAAGTCTCGCTGAAGGATTTCCGAAAGGACATCATCATCGAGCTGTACAACGAGGCCGGCCAATTGGCGATCGCCTACAAAGTCTTCCGGTGCTGGGTGTCGGAATATCAGGCCCAACCGGATTTGGATGCCAATGCCAATGCCGTGGCGATTCAGACCCTCAAGCTCGAAAACGAAGGCTGGGAACGCGACTACGAAGTCGTCGAACCGTCTGAGCCCACCTTTACGGAACCGTGAGCATGATGCCGCAAATCGTCCAGGGGCTATCCGCTGCCGCCGTGCTGGAAGTCTGGGAACAGGGAGCCAATCGGCATCCCCTCGACCAGGCGCTGCTGTTGTTACGGTACGCCTGTCCCGAGGAACCATTCGAGGCGATGTGCGAATGGAGCATCGGGCAGCGCGATGCACATCTCTTGGCATTGCGACGGCAGACCATCGGGGATCGCATTGAGGCCTATGCCGAATGTCCTGCCTGCCGCAACGGGCTTGAATTCGAATTGTCTTGCAGCGCGCTCTTGGCATCGGCGCCCACCTCGGAGTCGACCTGGACGACGGTGCAGCAAGGCAGCCGTATCTGGGAGGTCCGTCGCCCCACCAGCCGGGATCTGGTCGAGGCGATCAGTGCGGCTGATCCAGCGCAGGCGCGGCGGACTCTTCTATCTCGATGTGTTCGTGGAGCGTCTGGTGATGTTGAGGCGGTGGCCTGGACTGAGGCGAACGAGGCCGGCTTGGCTGCACGATTGGGAGAATTGGATCCCCTGGCCGAGGTACTCCTCGATCTGCGATGCGAACAGTGCGGAGAGCAGTGGCAGGCTGTGTTCGATATCGTGACGTTCTTCTGGAATGAACTCCAGGCGCGGAGCCGTCGGCTCTTGCAGGAAGTCGATCTCCTGGCCCGCACCTATGGCTGGACGGAAAGAGAGATTCTTCGACTGGGCGAGCAGCGCCGGGGATTGTATGTGGAGATGGCCCTGTCATGAGCGACTTTGTGACGAGATTGGTGGAACGACAGGCCGGGACGGCGGCGGTGGTCCAGCCGCGCACCCCTTCCATGTTTGCTCCGCCGATGAGCCGGTCAGGGCGGGCCGATGTCTCCATGATCGATCCGTTGGCGCCAATTGAACAGGCACGTCAGACTCCTGCTGATTCTCTCCGCTCACGTGATGACGGGAACCAGGCGCCGACTCACTCTGATCAGTCGGAGGCGCAGCGGCCGAGTCCTCGGTCCCGGTCAGCCTCGCGGGCTGCGGAGGAACTTCATCGAGCCGTGGCGGCCCCCGCCCCGGTGGTTCGGAAGGCCTCGGTAATCGTGAAGGAGTCTGCCCATCCCATGCCGGCTGCGTCGAGCGTCGATTCGTTGGCGACTCCTGAGCAGAAGCTGCGCGAGCAGAGAGGGGTGAACCGGCAGCACATTGAAGATCCTGCCGATCCTCCGGCGAGCCATTCTCCCGCAGGCATGGCGCCGCTACCATTGGTCAAATCACGTCCTGATACCGGTCCTTCATCCGCCGCGGCACCACCTTCGTTGGTATCGGGCATGAACATCGGTCGGAGGACGGAACCGAACCAGGCGGCTGCGACCGAACCTCCGGTGGAAGTCACGATCGGACGTATTGAGGTGACAGCCGTTACCGCGGCGTCCGACCAGAAGCGGAAACCGGGCGCTCGCCGTCCGGCCATGTCATTGGAAGAATATTTGGCTCGTCGTCAGGGGGGACGACCGTGAGCAGCGCTTTGGCCATTGCCGGTGTGACGGCTGTGTTGCGGGATCTACTCAACGACGGGTTAATCAATCACAACGTCAGCGGGCTGCTCGGCAGCACCGTGACCGTGAGTGCATTGCCTCCGGATCGCGTGGTGCCGGCCAACGGTACCGAAAGCACTCAGCTGAATCTTTTTCTTCATCAAGTGACGTTCAACACCGGCTGGCGCAATCATGCGCTGCCCTCTCGCGATGGATCGGGCACGCAGCGTCTCAGCAATCCGCCGTTGGCGCTGGACCTTCATTACTTGCTGAGCGCGTACAGCGCGGAGGAATTAGGCAGTGAAATTCTTCTCGGGTATGCCATGCAGTTGTTGCACGAGGTGCCAGTGCTGGATCGCAAAGCCATTACGACCGCGCTGACACCGTCTCCGGCGGTCGATACCACCTTGCCTCCGGCGCTTCGAGCCTTGGCCGACTGCGGACTGGCCGATCAAGTAGAACAGATCAAATTAGTGCCGGATCCGCTCAGCAGCGAGGAAATGTCGAAACTCTGGACGGCAGTGCAGTCTCACTACCGGCCTTCTGCGGCCTATGTCGCAACCGTCGTGCTGATCGAATCCACCAAACCGATCAGGCCGACGCTACCCGTCTTGACTCGCGGGCCGGTTGATCCGGTGACCCATGTGGAGCGAGGTGTCGTGGTGCAGGCAGATCTGCTCCCGCCCTTTCCCACGATTCAGACCGTCGCGGCGACCAACGGGCAACCGGCTGCGACGGTCGGCACGACCGTGGAGATTACGGGGCATCACCTCGATGGCACCAATCCATCGGTTTCGCTCTCGAACAGTCGTTTTGAGATCAATCAGGTGGTTCCGGTCACGGGAGGAAGCAGTACCAAGACTTCGTTCACAGTACCGTCCGTATCGGCCGGGTTGTATCAGCTGGCGATGCAGGTCACTCCGCCTGGCGAGTCCACTCCACGCACCAGCAATACCTTGGCACTGGTGATCGGGCCGGAGATCACGACGGCGCTGCCAATCATGGTCGCGCGAGATGGGAGCGGCGTCGCCACCATCGTGCTTTCTGTGCAGCCTCAGATTCATCCGGGACAATCCGTCTCGCTACTGTTGGGAACGCAGGACGTTCCGCACGGAGCGATCACTGTGGCAACAGGAACGCTCACCTTTGTCCTCGCCGCTGCGCCGACGGGAGAGTTTCTCCTCCGTCTGCGAGTGGATGGTATCGATAGTCCGATCATCGACCGCACGGCCCTTCCGCCGGCCTTTTACAATTATCGGGTGACGATCACATGACGACTGCTACGACCTCCGCCGCATGGTGCGATGCGAATCAAGCCTATCTGGTGGCCGAGTTTTCCCGTCTGAAACTGAGGCTGGGCGCCGAGCATGATGAACGGATGGTCGCGAGTCGGTTGGAGGCGGCCCGAGCGGCGCTTCCTGCCCAGGCCGCCATCGATACCCTGTCAGAGCTGTTCGGTTTGAGCGCCTTCGAGCGGGATCTCCTGCTCCTGGTCGCCGGGGTGGAAATGGATGCCGAGCTCGGGCGCGTGTGCGCGGCAGCCTTGGGACAATCGCCAGCGCCGCGGCCGCAGGCCACATTCGGCCTGGCCTTGGCCGCGTTGGGCCAGTCGCACTGGAGTGCGCTGGCGGCGATGGCGCCGTTGCGTCGCTGGCGCTTGCTGGAAGTCGACGACAGTGCCGGGCTGGTCAATGGGAGGCTGCGCATCGACGAACGGGTGTTGCATTACCTGGCCGGCGTCAATTATCTCGATCCGCGCTTGCAGCCGTTGCTCAGCCCGGTGTCGGCTCCGGAGGTCATGGCCGACAAACACCGGCAGATTTGCCAGTCGGTGCTGGAGCGGTTGCGGGAGCCGTCGTCGTCCTATCCCGTTGTGCTGCTGTTGGGCGACGATGTCGATGGACAGGCGGATGTCGCGGCGGCGGTGGCCGCTCAGCTCCAGGTGCAATTGCACGCGGTGCAGGCCGACGATTTGCCGGGTCATTCCGCGGAGGCCGAGGCCTTCGCTGTCTTATGGCAACGGGAGGCGGCCTTACTCGGCGCCATGCTGCTGATTCATTGCCATGACGGCGCGCCTTCGAAAGCGGTCGCACATCTGGCCGAACGCGGCAGCAACCCCTTGTTTATCGCCGGTCGCGATGTCCCCCCGTGCAAACGCGCGACCATCCGCTTTGCGGTGAACAAGCCGGACGGCGCCGAGCAAAAGCAATTGTGGCAACAGGTGCTGGGTCCGGCCACGGCGTGCATGAACGGGACGCTCGACGGCGTGGCCTCTCAGTTTTCCTTAAGCGCCAGAGCGATCGTGACGGCTGGCGCCGGGCTGCGCGACGTGGCGGAAACGGGCAATCAGGCGGACAGCGCGTTGTGGTATGCATGTCGCAGTGTGAGCCGGTCCCGCCTGGACGATTTGGCCCAACGCTTAGCCTCGGTCGCCGCATGGAATGATCTGGTGTTGCCGGAGGCGCAGCAGCGGACCCTGCGGCAGATCGCGGCGCATGCGAAGCATCGGCTGATGGTCTATCAACAGTGGGGCTTTGCCGGGAAGGGGATGCGTGGACTTGGAATCAGCGCCCTGTTCGCAGGCGAGAGCGGCACGGGGAAAACCATGGCGGCGGAAGTGCTCGCGAAAGAACTGCATCTCGATCTGTATCGCATCGATCTCTCCGGCGTCGTGAGCAAATACATCGGCGAGACGGAGCGCAACCTGCGACGCGTGTTCGATGCAGCCGAGACCAGTGGAGCGATGTTGTTGTTCGATGAGGCCGATGCCCTGTTCGGGAAACGCAGTGAGGTGCGTGACAGCCATGATCGATACGCGAATATCGAGGTGAGTTATCTGTTGCAACGGATGGAGGCCTATCGCGGGCTGGCGATTCTGACGACCAACATGAAAGCGGCGCTGGATGTCGCGTTTTCCCGCCGCCTCAGTTTTGTGGTGCAGTTTCCCTTTCCCGACCAGCCACAGCGGGAAGTGATCTGGCGTCGCATCTTTCCCGACGCCACGCCGGTGGAAGAGCTTGACTACGCCAAACTCGCCAGGCTCAGCATGTCCGGGGGAAATATTCGCAGCATCGCCCTCAATGCCGCATTCCTGGCGGCGGATGAAGGGGTGGCGGTGGGTATGCGGCATCTCCTGCAGGCCGCGCACACTGAAGCAGCGAAACGTGAACGCCCCTTGTCCGACGCCGAAACCAGGGGATGGGTATGAAGCGCGTCATCGTCAACATCGACCGTCTCGTGCTCAAAGGCTTCCGTTTCGAGGACCGGCACGCCATCGCGCAGGGTTTGCAGGACCAACTCATACGATTGCTGTCTGAACCGGGAATGGCCGAGCGCATCGGCACGATCGGGAATCTGTCGCGTCTTCGTGTGGCGCCGATGCACTTCTCCCCAGAGACGAAGCCGCACGATGTCGGTTCCGCTGCGGCCAATGGCATCGGGCAAGGATTGAGTCAATGAGTAGAGTAGAAGCCCCCGCCCCGACGACCGTCGAGTCGAGCAGTACGAGCCCTCGGGTCGTGTTACAGCGACGATTGACTCGACCCGTCGCTCAGCGGCGAGCAGACGGAGCGGCTGCTCCTACACGGGATGCTCACTCGATCGTTCACGAGGTCGTGAGCTCCGAGGGGCTGCCGCTCGAGAGTGAGCCGCGCCGCTTCTTCGAGTCTCGGTTCGGTCATGATTTTGCTCAAGTGCGCATTCATACTGCCCCCTCAGCAGCAGCATCGGCCCGCGCCCTCAATGCGCTGGCCTATACGGTTGGTCGAGATATTGTCTTTGCGCCGGGTCGTTATGCTCCACAGACCGCTGCAGGCCAACACCTCCTGGCCCATGAGTTCGCGCACGTCGTACAGCAGAACCACTCCCACTCCGCATCCCTCGTGCAACGGAGCAGCATCGATCGACCGGCGCAGACAGATGCCAATAGTCAGGCGGCTCTTACAGGCGAGGCCGCCGCGACCCACCAGATCATGATCAGCGGAGAAACCTTCAATCTGACCGTCGTGGATCAGTCGCTGACCTCCGTGTCTCCAGCCTGGCGATATCGCGGTGACGTGACGGACTACTTGAGTGCCTACCCCAATCTGGGAAACGGGTGGTGGGCATTGATCGTCAGACCGGGAGACGGAGCTCCGTGCAACATCGGCGGGAACTGCCTGGGGTGGACTCTGGGGTCGTACGCAACTCCAGACCCGCCACAGGAGGTCTGGGACCTGACGAGATCGTATCTCGACTCCATCAATCGTCCGGCTCATGGGCATAAGTCGCCGCTGGAAACCTATCTGAGCCAGCTCGAGAGGGGTAAGCTCCCCGCAGCAGCGATGTGGGACTACTTCATGGCTGAACGATTTCTGGCCATTCCGGCAGAAAGCGAACGCGATGCCAATCTGGCCCTCTACGGTAGAGGCTTCGGTGGCCCGATGGATGGTCCCTCGCACATCGCCTTCCGCACCAGCGGTGGCGAGCGATGGGTGTCGAAACCGAGCGCAAACAAACCTCCCATCGTGCATGGGGCTGCCGCGCAAATGACCGGAGGCGAAACGGGTGACGTCTTGCGACTCTACGTATGCCCTTCTGGCCCGCCGAACCAGGTCCTCCTGTTACAGGGACAGCGCCAAGGGAGTTCATCACCATGAGAAGTCCAGCAGCTTCTATCGGCCGCTCCATACAGAACGTCAGCAACTACGCTTCGTCGAATGCCGGGCCTGCCTTCCTTCAACGCCAATGTGCCTGCGGCGGGACGAGCAACCTCGGCGGGAGCTGTTCGGAATGCGAGAAAAAGAAAATGCTCGGACACCCGGTGCAAACCAAGTTGCAGATCGACGAACCGGGCGACGAATACGAGCGTGAGGCGGATCGAGTGGCGGAGCAGGTGATGCGAATGCCGGGAAGCGCAGGGGTGACGCCCTCGCGACAGACGGCGCCGCTGGTTCAACGGTTTGTCACAGACAGTGGCGGTTACGAAGGTGCAGAAGCCTCGCTGCAACGGGCAGAAGATTCGGGCGCAACATCGACACCGGTCGGTGAACAACCGGCCTCCGACGGGACGGCGCCGAAAGACGGCTCTACCGATGGCGGCGGCAGCCGTTGCCCGAGTTGGCGAAATGATCCGGAAAGCATCAGTAAACGGGCTGCCGAAAATTACGTGCAGCACGACATCACGCCGCCGTCCCAGGCGAGGGTAGAAAAAATCAACTGCGAACCGCCGGTCTCGAACGGCAACTACGGCTGTTTCGTCCATTTCAGTGATGGGTTGGTGGTGCGAGTCATCGTGCGCGCGACCGATATCGTCGTCGGCATGGGGCCGGGACAAATCGCCACGGAAACGCCGCCTCCGGCGACACCCTTGTGTTTTTACGATTACCACTGTCCGGACGGATTCTTGGTACTGACCAAGCGCGAGTGTAAGAGTGCCAAGGCCGCAGCGCCGGGAGGATCGGCGTCCCCGCCGGCAGTCGCGCAGCGTAAGGTCGCTCCCGAGTCCCCGCAATCGACCGGCTCGCTGTCGTCGGTCCAGCATGTTCTGGCCTCGCCGGGCCGTCCGTTGGATGCCTCGACGCGTGAATTCTTTGCGGCTCGCTTCGGTCATGATTTTAGCAATGTACGGGTGCACGACGATGCGGCAGCGGCGGCTTCTGCGCGCGGAGTGCAAGCCCTGGCCTACACGGTCGGCCACGACGTGGTGTTCGGTGCAGGGCAATATTCCCCGGGAACCAGCGGAGGACGGCATCTGCTCGCGCACGAGCTCACGCATGTAATCCAGCAGCGTGGGCGATCTGCGGCAACAATCCAACGACACAAGGATGATCTGGTCGGCTACACGGGTGGGCAAAGCGGCCGGGTCATTGTGCTCAGTGCCGGCACGCCAACCTATGTCGCTCCCGCCGTATCGGGTCATCCGGGGCACGGGGAAAATGAACCCAGTGTCGGGCCCATTCCCACAGGCAGTTACGCCATGCAACCGGGGGTGACGCGCGCGACGGTGGCCTCGATTCAGTCGGGAGTCTGTGGAGCGAATGGGATCGCGAGCGGGTATCAGGAAATTACCAGCAGCGACCCGAGTCCCTGTGAGGGCGCTCACTATTGCAATGTGTCGTGCCCGACCGCCGACAAACCCGCGCAGATGTGCTACACGCCGCGCGATTGCTGGGGGCCGAAGCGAATCAAAATTCAAGGGTCGAAGACCGTGACGACCCCTGAAGGAAAGCGTAAAACGCGTGACGGGTTTTATCTGCATGGAGGCAATCCGCGCGATGCCGTCAGCAGCGGATGCGTGAAGACGCTCGACAACGGGGTGTTTGTCGAGATTCGCAAACTCACCGGTGTGAAGGGGACGGTGCCTTTTTGTGTGGGGACGGCCTGTCCCAAAGATCTGGATACGAAAGGCACGCTCTTGCAAGCCACACAAGCCGTGATTCGTGCCGTGGCGATGGGCAGCGGGATGATTCTGCCCTGAGCGGCTGGCACAAGAAGGAGAGCGATAGCAGTATTCTCCTGGAACGATGAGCAGAGAGGCGCATTGACCATGACATCATTTACCGGGTCTCCCAAACTCCTCAAGGGCGGCATCGTCTTGATCGATCCGGCCACGGCGCAGGTGCAACGGATCATTGCGCTGCAATACAACCCGGAGTCACTCAGTCGCACGTTGCAAGTACAGGGTGCCAGCGAGGGGGGAGATCGGTCGGAGGCGCTCCGATTGAAGGGACCAGCGGTAGAGACCATCAAGTTGGATGCAGAGATCGACGCAACCGACGACATGGAAGCCGGCGATCGCACGGTCGGGGAAGCCGGGATATCTCCACAACTCGCGGCGCTGGAGACGCTGCTGTATCCCAGCACGGGACAACTGACCACCAACCATACGTTGTCCAGTCTGGGGACGCTCGAAATTCTTCCGATGGAGACGGCATTGCCGTTGTTTGTGTTCGGCCAACATCGTGTCATCCCGGTGCGGCTGACCGATTTCAGCGTGACCGAGGAGGCGTTCGATCCGAACCTCAATCCCATCCGTGCGAAGATCAGCCTGGGCATGCGGGTGCTGTCCATCGACGATGTGGGGTTTACGCACAAGGCGGGCAGTTTGTTTATGAGTTATCTGCAGCAGAAGGAAGGGCTGCGTGCGAAGGCACAAAGCGGCACCTTGGGCGCGCTCGGGCTGACAGGGATTCCATAACAGTCTCAGTCGAGCGGAGGAGACACCACACATGGCCGATCCATTACAGGCGTTGTTGGATAGTGCACTCAAGCCGAATCCGTTTCCCCCGACGAGCCGGTATTACGGGGTGAAGACCACGTCGGTCGTCGGGAGTGATGGGACGATGGTGGTGCATTTGCGGCGGCGATTCGTGCCGGCGAGCGATCGGTTTACCGTTGTGCAGGAACATCGGGTCACGGCGGGCGAGCGCGTCGATCATCTCGCCGGTACGTATCTCGGCGATCCGGAGCAATATTGGCGCTTGTGTGACGCCAACGATACGGTGCGGCCGGACGCGCTCGTTGAACGTTTGGACGCGGTCGTGCATATCGCGTTGCCGGAAGGTGTGACGGGGGGCCCCGGTGCTTAAAGGTGTTCACCTGACATTACTGGCGGGCCCGGTGGTCCCGTTTCCCGTCCCTCAGCCGGTGCTGGATGCGCTGACCGAGGTGCAGGTGACCAGCGCGACCGGCATGGCCGGTGGTTTCCAGCTGCAGTTTACGATTCAGAACAAGTCCCCGCTGCAGCAGGCATTCCTGGTTGCGGCGACGCGGACGCCGTTGATGCGCGTGATTCTGGTGGCGACCATCAACCTAATCCCCCAGGTGTTGATGGACGGAGTGATCACCAACCAGGAAATTACCTCCGGTGACAAGCCGGGCGAGTCGAGGCTGACCATCACTGGCGAGGATCTCACCAAGGTCATGGATTTGCAGGCGTTCGACGGCTTGCCGTTTCCCGCCATGCCGGCCAATCTCCGCGTCACGGCCATTCTGGCAAAGTATGCCGTCTTCGGCGTCATCCCGTTGGCCGTCCCGCCGATCGGCTTTGATGTGCCGATTCCCACGATGCGGATTCCCTCCCAACAGGGAACCGATCTCAATTACATCCTTCAGTTGGCTGAGGCCGCCGGGTATGTGTTCTATATCGATCCAGGATCGGTTCCCGGCACGAACACGGCCTATTGGGGGCCGCAACTCAAGGTGGGCATTCCACAACCGGCGCTCAATGTCGATATGGATGCCGATCGTAATGTGGAGTCGCTGAGTTTCCAGTTCAATTCGACGAAGAAGGACTTGCCCATCGTGATGATTCATAACGCCTTGACGAAGATTCCTATTCCCATTCCGATTCCCGACATCAATCCCTTGCAGCCGCCGTTGGGGTTGGTGGGGCCGCCGGTCACGAAGCTCTCGATGTTGAAGGCGACCGGGAAACTCTCGGCACCGGAGGCGCTCAATGAAGGCCTGAAGGCGTCGAGCGAATCGATGGATGCGGTGACGGGGAGCGGGTCGCTCGATGTGGGGCGGTATGGGCGGCTTCTGACGGCGCGCGGGTTGGTCGGCGTGCGTGGTGCGGGATTGGCCTTTGACGGCCTGTATTACGTGGAGAGTGTGACGACAACGATCAAGCGCGGCACCTGCAAGCAAAGTTTCCGTCTCACGCGAAACGGATTGGTCTCCATCACCCCGCTGGTGCCGGTATGAGCGACGCGCAGAAATATTACGGCAAATATCGCGGCACGGTGTTGAACAATATCGATCCCATGCAGATGGGGCGGCTACAAGTTCAAGTGCCGGATGTCGCCGGCTTGATTCCGACCTCTTGGGCCATGCCCTGTTTTCCGGCCAGCGGGAAACAAATGGGCGCTTATATGCTCCCACAAATCGGGGCAGGGGTGTGGGTGGAGTTCGAGCAGGGGAATATGGATTATCCGATTTGGAGTGGTTGTTGGTACGGGAGCGTGGCCGAAGTCCCGGTACTGGCGCTCGCCGGGATTCCTGCTAGCCCCAACATTGTGCTCCAGACGGGGGCGCAAAACGCGATCGTGATCAGTGACGTGCCCGGTCCGACGGGCGGGATCATGCTGAAGAGCGCCACGGGGGCGACACTCATTGTGAACGATACGGGAATCTACATTCAAAACGGGAAGGGCGCGATGGTGACGCTCGTGGGACCGGCAGTGACGATCAACAATGGCGCTCTCACGATCGTTTAGCATGACGCTGAAAACACCCGCCAGCGGCGTTCTCGTTGCGTGCAAGCCTTCAACGTACCGCAAGGGTACGCCTCGGCCTTCACTGACTGCGGCTTTGCTGGACGGCCGTTTTGAGCAACCTTCCAAAGTCTGTAGGGAGGATAAGCTGATGCCAGGATTTTTGCTTCATCTCGGTGCAACGGTCATGTGTGCTCATGCGGGGCAGGCGACGCCGGTTGCGCCGAATCCGCGCGTGCTCGTCAGCGGGCAACCGACTGTGCCGATGAACAGCGTCTATCTCGTGGCCGGTTGCACGCTGCCGCCGCCGACCGCCGCGAATGGACCTTGCGTCACCGCACAATACATTACGGCGGCGACCAGAGTGACGAGCAACGGTCTGCCGCTGTTGTTGATCGATAGTCAGGCGATCTGCGCGCTGTCCGGCACGCCCCTGATCGCCTCGATCACCCAAACCAGGGTCACGGGAGTCTAACGATGCCGCAGGTGGATTTTCCCTATCGGTTCGATGCGCGCGGCCGAACGGCCGACACAGATGACGCTGACCACATTCGCGACCTGATTGAGCAGGTCCTGTTCACCCATCCCGGTGAACGGGTCATGCGGCCGGATTTTGGCAGCGGCCTCCTGCAGTTGGTCTTCTCGCCTAACAGTGTGGTGTTAGCGGCCACGACGCAGGTGCTGGTGCAGAGCTCGCTGCAGCGCTGGCTTGGCGAATGGATCGTGGTGGAGTCGGTGCAGGTGGAGGCCCTGGATTCCACGCTACGGGTCACGGTGCAGTATGTGATCAGGCGGACGGGTACTCGCACGGTCGGCACCTTCGTGCAAGGAGGCGGAGCGTGAAATATTCCTGTTGCGACGAGCTACGTCGTCAGGTGGTCCGGAATCATCCGACCTTGAACGGGATCGATTTTCTTGAAGTCATCGATCACACCGCGCCGACCGAGGCCGAACGGCAACGGAAACTCGAGCTCCATTTTGTGAAGCCGTTGGGCGCGTTGACGCTGGCGCCGGCCAACATCAGGATCGAAGGCGGTGAGCGCATCACGACGTTCCATGTGCTGTCAGTGATCGTCGGTAGCGGGGCCTCGGCCAACATCGTGACCGTGGAAGTGGACCAGCCCGGCGACTTCTCGACGTATACCCTGCGTCTGGTGAGCGGTGCCTTGAACGATGCGGTGCCGGATGGAATCGACCCGCAACTGGCCGCCATCGAATTTTCCTTCAAAGTCGAATGCCCGAGCCCCTTCGATTGTGCCCCGCAGCATCTCTGTCCGGACGTGCCGGAACCGGCCCCGGTGATCGATTATCTCGCCAAGGACTATGCCAGCTTCCGCCGCGTCATGCTCGATCGGATGTCAGCGTTGATGCCGGAATGGAAGGAACGCAGTCCTGCCGATCTCGGTGTCATGTTGGTCGAGGCGTTGGCCTACACGGCCGATCAATTGAGCTATCAGCAGGATGCGGTTGCGACTGAGGCCTATCTGGACACGGCGCGACGCCGGGTGTCCGTCCGCCGCCACGCGCGGCTGATGGATTACTGCATGAGCGAGGGGTGCAACGCGAGAACCTGGGTGCAGATTCAGGTCTCCGCCGACGTGGTGCGCGTTGATCCGAGCAATCCGGCCATTCCCATGAGCACGAAGTTGGCGACGCGTATCCCGGGGCAGCCCACGAGCATTGCCGACGATCCGCGTATCTATGAGCAGGCCGACCTGCTGTTTGAAACAATGGAGTCTGTCCAGTCGCTCTATGCCGATCATAACGAGCTGCGGTTCTACAGTTGGAGCGACGAACGCTGTTGTCTTCCCAAAGGCGCGATCTCGGCCACCCTGGCCGGGCATCATCCGGCGCTCACCCCGGGGATGATCCTGCTGTTCGAAGAAGTCATCGGGCCGCAAACCGGATCACCGTCGGATGCCGATCCCGCCAGACGCCATGTCGTGCGGCTGGATCGAGTCGTGGTGACAGCGACGGGGGGTGGGCTGCTCACCGATCCGGTGACGAACCAGCTGATTACTGACATCACGTGGCATCCAGAAGATGCCCTTTCGTTTCCGTTCTGCCTCTCTTCTGAGACGACAGCCGGCTATCGTGATGCCATCACTGTGGCGCGCGGGAATCTCGTTCTGGCCGATCACGGCGTCACTCTGGCGGATGAATCGCTGGGGTCCGTGCCGGAGCCGTTTCTCTTCATGCCCCGGTCGAAGGAGGCGGATCGATGCGCCCTGTCTACGCGTGAACCGGTTCCACCGCGCTTTCGGCCGAGTCTTTCCAAGGGGCCGCTCACCCATGCCGGACCTGCCTACGACCATGAGAACTCGGCGCGGGCGGCATTGCAATGGGACCTCAGGGAGGTACAGCCGTCCATCAGCCTCACGGGAATCAATGGCACGGAGACGACGATCTGGACGGCGCGGCGAGACCTCCTGAACAGCGGTGCGGAGGCAGATGAGTATGTCGTGGAAGTCGACAATGACGGCAGCGGCGCGATCCGTTTTGGGGACGACGTCCATGGTCGCCGGCCCGAATCCGGAACCGCGTTTACGGCTCAGTATCGTGTAGGAAACGGCCGCGAGGGAAACATCGGAGCTGATTCGCTGGTTCACATTGCGCGTGCCATACCCGAAATCACCCTGGTGCGCAATCCCCTGCCGGCAGTCGGCGGGCAGGATCCCGAATCGTTGCAGGACGTGCGTCAACGCGCGCCGGTAGCCTATCGCGTGCAGGAGCGCGCCGTGACGGAGGCCGATTATGCGGAGGTCACCGAACGTCGTGCCGACGTGCAGCGGGCGGCCGCCACGTTCCGCTGGACGGGGAGCTGGCACACGGTGTTCGTGACGGTCGATCGGGAGGCTGGCGCGGGCCTGTCAGATGAATTTGAGACAGACATCCGCACGCATGTCGAACGGTATCGCATGGCCGGTCATGATCTCGAGGTGGATGGCCCGCAGTTCGTGTCCCTGGAGATTGATCTACACGTCTGTGTGCGAGGCGATCATTTCCGGAGTGACGTCGAACGGGAACTCCTCGACGTGCTGAGCAATCGAGATCTGCCGGATGGACGTCGTGGACTCTTTCACCCGGACCTCTGGACCTTCGGGCAGCCGGTGTACCTGAGTGGGATTTACGGGGCCGCACATCAAGTCACCGGGGTCGAGTCAGTCGAGGTGCGCACATTTCAACGCCAGGGAGTGCCGGAGAGTACCGCGTTGGACAGCGGGCGACTGGACATGGCCGCACTGGAGATTCCCCGCTTGGACAACGACCGCAATTTTCCAGAGCATGGCCGGTTGACCATCACGTTGGGAGGCGGGAAATGAGTCAGGACGCTCGGAACGAATGCGGCTGTTGCGCCGGGATCGACGCCGCGACTCCCGGCCTGCTCTTCAACCGTCCGGGCCTTTCCGCTATCGCGTACCGTGTCGGGACCTACCAGACGTTTCGACAGAGCCTCCATGCACGTCTGTCTGACAGTCGCTGGCCGGTCTTACGCGGGCTGAGGACGCGGGACGATGATGATTTCACCATCGCGTTGCTGGACGCCTGGGCCGTGACCGGTGACATCCTGACCTTTTACCAGGAGCGCATCGCTAACGAATCCTATTTGCGAACGGCCACGGAACGCTTGTCGATTCTGGAGCAGTCGCGCCTGCTCGGATATCAGCTCGGTCCCGGTCTTGCTGCCGCCACGCACCTGGCCTTCACGCTCGAAGAAAGTCCCGGCTTGCCGCAACAAACGGCTCAGCCGATGATGTTGGCAGTCGGCACAAAAGTTCAGAGTATTCCCGGGCCTGATGAACAACCGCAGACCTTCGAGACGGTCGAAGCCATTGAAGCGAGACCGGCATGGAACGCGCTGTTGGCTCAACAGACTCAATCGCAATCGCTCAGCTGGAACATGACGGAATTGTGGCTGGACGGCACCAATGTGAGTCTGATGGTCGGGGAGGTGGTGCTGATTGTGACGGAGAGCGGCAGCGGGTTTGACGCGTCGATCCGTCGCGTGACCGCCGTGGTTTCTCATCCCGATCGACTGAGCACCCAGGTGCGGCTCGCGACCATCTCAACCAGCGCGAAGCCCATTGCGGCTTCCAAGCCGAGCGTCTACGTCTTGCGTAGCCAAGCCTCGCCATTTGGGCACAATGCGCCGTTGCAGCCACAATACAGCGGCGGTGTATTTTCAGGCACCTTCAGCGAGTGGCCGCTTGACGCCAATGAGATCGTGACGCGCATCACTCTCAGCAGTCGCAATGACAAGATCCTGAAGGACAGTTTCGCCGTCGTGGAGCAGGACGATCCCGGGACTGGCTCGCGTATCTGGACCTTTGCTCTGGTGTCCGATGTGGTCCATCGCTCGGTGGCCCGGTACGGTATCGCCGGTAACGGAACCCAACTGACCCTGAGCGCCGGTTGGACGAAAGGGGTGGATTCGAAGTTGGATCTGCTGCGCACGATGACGATCGCGGCTCAGAGCGAAGAACTGACGCCGGCAGCCTTGCCGCTGCTGTACCCGGTCTATGGTGAGACGTTGGCATTCGATCAACTGGTGGACGGCCTCGTGCCGGGACGCCCGCTAGCAGTGACGGGTTTTCGACAAGCCGTTCGTCTGAAACACCCGGCTCCCGCTCCATTCAAAGGACACAAGGTCCCGTTAGGCGGGCCGCAACCTCCGCGAGCCTTGATCTTGGACGACGGAACCTCGGTGTCGCTGGCGCCCGGCGACCAGCTTCATATGACTGCCAGTCCGGCAACCGTGGTTGGTACGTCGCTGGTCCCACTCACACCGGAGGAGTTCGGCGCGGCGCTGGTGCAAGATCCTCTACCGTTGCTGCGGTTGCCGTTGATGGATCGCGATGGCCGTACGGGGTTCTTGGATATCAGCGCAGGAGACATCGAGTTGGTCGCGTCGGATTCCGCGAGTGAGATGGTCTCGGAGATCGTGTTCATCGACGAAGCGATCGGGACCAGCATTACTCATGATCGCGATCGCTCGACCGTCCAACTCTCGACGGCGCTGGCCAACGTATACGAACGTGCCACCGTTCGGATCAATGCCAACGTCGCCGCCGCCACCCACGGGGAGAGCGTGAAGGAACCAGTGGGCAGTGGCGACGCGGCCATCGTCTATCAGCAGTTTACCTTGAAACAACCTCCGGTGACCTATGTTGGTGCCGACACGCCGGATGGTTCGGCTTCGACGCTGAAGGTCTACGTCAACGAAGTCTTGTGGGAGGAAGTTCCCTTCTTCTACGGCCATGGCCCCACCGAGCGGATCTACATCACTAGGCGTGACGACGAGGGCCGTACCACGATTCGGTTCGGTGATGGGATCACGGGAGCACGGTTGCCGACCGGTCAAAACAACGTACGCGCCGAGTACCGAAAGGGAACCGGCCTCGGTGGACTGGTGCGAGCCGGGCAATTGAGTCTGTTGATGAGCCGGCCGCTCGGGTTAAAGAGCGTGGTGAATCCGGAAGCCGCGCAGGGGGCTGAAGATCCGGAGTCGAGGGATGAAGCCCGCACGAACGCCCCGCTGGCCGTGTTGACGCTGGAACGTGCCGTGTCGCTGCAGGATTACGAAGACTTCGCCAGAACCTTTTCCGGTATCGCCAAAGCCCAAGCGGTGTGGGTGTGGGATGGCCGAAAGCGGAGCATCTTCCTCACGGTGGCCGGTCCGGCTGGAGAAGCGTTGGCGGAGGACGGCTCCGTCATCACGAAGTTAAAGGAATCCCTGCGCACGTATGGTGACCCCTTCGTCGCGTTCACGGTGAAACCCTATCGGCAGGCCTGGTTCGAGGTCGAGGGCACGGTCACGATCGCTCCGGATCATGTGAGCGATGTCGTGACGGACGCAATTTCCGCTGACCTCGAGTCCCGTTATGCCTTCGAGGCTAGAGCATTCGGGCAACCGGTCGCGTTGAGCGAGGTGATCGCCGCGATCCAGACCGTTCCTGGTGTGGTGGCGGTGGATCTGGACCGGTTCTCGCGCACAGACCAATCGCTGCCGGCGATTCAACCTCGTCTGATCGCCGATCGTCCGGCCATGGGCGCGGATGGGGTCGTGCCTGCTGCGGAACTCCTGTTACTTGATCCCGCCTCATTGACTCAACTGAAGGCGATCCAATGAATCCAGAAGCAGACAAGCTGTATCAGCTTCTTCCCGCGATCTATCGTATTCGCGACGCGGAACAGGGGAATGCGCTCCGTGCCTTGTGCGAGGTCTTGGCCGAAGACATCGCGGTGCTCAGGGAAAATCTCGATCAACTCTACGACGACCAGTTCATTGAAACTTGCGCCGACTGGGTGGCACCCTACATCGGCGACGTGATTGGCTACAGGACGTTGCACGCGGTCACCGAACGGACGCGTAGTGCCAGGGCGGAGGTGGCCAACACCATTGCCTACCGTCGACGGAAAGGAACGGCGACCGTTCTCGAACAGTTGGCAAGGGATGTGACAGGATGGAACGCGCGCGTGGTGGAGTTCTTTCAGTCACTCGAAACCAGTCAGTACATGAACCATGTCCGTCCCACCAATCTCACCACGGTCGATCTGCGGAATTGGGAAGCGCTGGAGCGGCGTGACACGGCCTTCAATCAGATCGCGCATTCCGTGGATATGCGGCGTATTGAGACCCAGCAGGGGCAGTACAACCTTCCCAACATCGGCCTGTTCCTCTGGCGGTTGGATGCCTATGCCGTCCGCCGCTCTCCTGCCTTTCGCGTCGATGATGAACGGTTTTTGTTCAGCCCATTGGGGAACAACCAGCAGCTCTTCACCCGACCTCAATCGGAGGCGGATATCACCCACCTGGCCCAACCGTTAAATGTGCCGGAGCCGATCAGCCGTCGCGTGTTAGATACGTATCTCGCGCAATACTACGGCCAGCAGTTGAGCCTGTTTCTGGAGGCGGACAACCTGGATACGAGCCTCGGGAAGGTGCAGGTCTGCAATCTTTCGGATGATGGGGTGACCTGGGCGCACCTGCCGGTGAGCAAAATCTCCATTGATCCGGTGTTGGGACGGATCACTGTGCCACCGGGCACGCCGCCGGTGAATCTGCGGGTGACGTATCACTATGGGTTCAGTATGCCGACCGGTGGCGGGTCGTACGAACGTGGAAAGACCTTTGCGCTCGGTGGCGGGTTTGCCTCCGTGACGCAGGGACAAAGTCTGCAAGCGGAGCTGACCGCGTCTCAGGCCGGTGGCATTGTGCAGATCGACGACAGCGGGCGGTATGCGGAAGCCTTGAGCCTGAGCATTCCTGCGGCCGCGAAGGTGGAGGTGCGGGCCGCCAACGAACATTGCCCGACGCTGGTGCTTAACGGAGACTGGACGATCACCCTGGCGCCGGGCTCGGAACTGACCTTACATGGACTCCTCATCACCGGGGGAAGACTTCGTGTCGTGGCAGCGGGTGCCGTCGGAACCCGTATCCTGCGACTCCGCCATTGCACGCTGGTGCCGGGGTTGAGCCTGACCAGAGAGGGCGAGCCGGTGTCGTCTTCCGCTCCCTCGCTCGTGATCGAGCGGGAGGGCACAACGGTCGAGATCGATCACTGCCTGCTGGGTGGTCTCCAAGCCGTGGACAATTCCGAGGTGTCGATCACCAATTCGCTGGTCGATGCGACGTCCCCGACCGGAGTGGCGTATGCGGCCCTTGATGGTTTGGGGGCAGGGGGTGTCTTGAGCATCGTGAATTGCACGGTGATAGGCAAAGTGCACACGAAGCGACTGGACCTCGCCTCGAATACAATCTTCGCGGCCGCCCTCACCAACGGCGACAGCTGGAGTCACCCGGTCTGGTCCGAGCAAAACCAGCAAGGCTGTTGCCGGTTTTCCTTTGTGCCACTGAATTCGATTGTGCCGCGCCGCTACCGTTGCCAACCGGATCTGGCTGTAGAGGCGGCGTTGTTGGAGGCCGACCAACCGAAAGGCAGTTTGACCGATCCGGAAACGCAGGCCATCACGCTGGCGACACAGGCGCGTGTCAGACCGGCCTTCACCGCTCGTCGGTATGGGCAGGCGGCCTATGGTCAACTGGCGGGATCTTGTCCGGACGAAATCAGGCGCGGGGCGGACGATGAATCAGAAATGGGCGTCTTCCATGAGGTGTTCGCGCCGCAGAGAGAAGACAATCTCACGATCCGCTTGCAGGAGTATCTCCGGTTTGGACTCGAGGCGGGAATATTTCACGCCTCCTAGGACACGAGACCGGCCGGGCCATGGAATTAAATTGGTGTAAATCACTGGGAGAGCGCACATGAGTGGCGATTACAGCCGGAAACGATTCAACCCTGAGAAGCATTACCAGGGCGTGCTGCGGCAACAGGGACGGGTGGACCTGGATGCCGACTGGAACGAGTATGTGGATCTCCAGGATCGCCGTTGGCGTGCGGAGACCATCGATGTGGTGGGCCGCTGCGGCGTGCCGGCCGAGACACCGGATGGATTCAAAATCGACGTCAACGGCGGGGAGCTGACCGTTGGTCAGGGCCGGATGTACGTCGATGGGTATGTCGCCGAGAACCACGGGACGGCGCCGGCGCTCGATGCGACGATCGAGGAGCCCTACGGCACGGCGCGCCTACCGGTGAAAAATCAGCCCTTCGGCGGCCCGGTGACGGTGCCGCCTCAGGTACGGTCGCTGGTCTACCTCGATGTGTGGCGTCGGGAAGTCACTTACCTGCAGGCGCCGGATCTCATCGAGCCAGCCGTCAACGTGGACACCACCACCAGGAACCAAACGGCTTGGCAGGTCAGGATTCTGAGCGGTATCCCGGCGGATGTGAATTGTGAGACGCGCTTGGAGGACATTCCCGGGTGGCCAGCGGGGAACCGTCTGTCATCCGCGCGGCTGACCACCACGACGGTGGCGGTGACCACGGAGCCTGATCCCTGTCTCGTCCCGCCGACCGGTGGTTATCGCGGTTTGGAGAATCATCTCTACCGTATTGAGGTGCACAGCGCGACGAACACCACCGCCAAAGTGAAGTGGTCACGCGAGAATGCGCATGTCTCGACAGCCATCGTAGAAGTCATGGCCGGCCGGACGACGGTGCGTGTGGAGAGCCTGGGGCGCGATAACGTGCTCCGCTTCAAGACCGGAGACTGGGTGGAGTTCACGAGTGATACACGCGAGTTCGCCGGTCTGCCAGGGGACATGCGCAAGGTAACGGTGGATGACACCAACAAGACGTTGACGTTCAGCCCGGCGTTGCCGGTCGGCGATTTTCCGCAAGGCGTGGCTGACGCCACCAAACATCTGCGCGTGATCCGGTGGGATCAGACCGGGATCGTACGCAAGCCGGATGGCTCGCAACTCGTCAACCTGGACCTGACGACCGACGGGTTGATCGAACTGTCGGCGGCAAATCCCAGCTTCGTGTTAGAGCATGGGGTGCAAGCCACCTTGACTGTCCAGGCAGGAGGAACGCCTCATAGCGGAGACTACTGGTGTTTTGCGGCCAGGACCGCGGATGCCGACATCGAACGGCTCAATGTGGCGCCCCCGCTCGGTCTGTACCACCACTATTGTCATCTCGCGATCATCGAGGCCGATGGAGAAATTCACGACTGCCGAACCGTGTTTCCTCCGCTCACGGAGTTGACGCCGGGCTGTTGCACCGTGGTGGTGCGTCCCGGCGAGGATATTCAAGCCGCGATCGATTCCCTGCCGGAAGCGGGCGGATGCGTCTGCCTCAAGGTCGGCGAGCACGAGATTGAGGCGCCGATCCGCATCGAACAATCCAACGTGTCATTGCATGGGGAAACCGTGGCCGCGCGCGTCGTACGGAAAAACGGCACGGAGCTTCTTCACATTGGACACCCCGACGGGTTGCTGTTGGAGCATGTGACGGTCACTGGATTGTCGTTTCAGCTCGAAACCAAAGCTCAGCAGGGACAGGGCCTGCAGGCCATGATCGCCATTGATCGTTGCCGCGACGCTAAGATCGAGCAGTGCCTCCTGCATGCACAGGTATCCAATCAGGTTGCGGGGATTCTCGTCAGCCGCAGCACCGACGTGCGGGTGATGAACTGTGTCGTCGAGAATGTGCAATATGGACTCTGGACGCTGGCCGACAGCATGGGTCTCGTCATTGTCGGCAACAGTTTCGATGCGGCGAACAAGCGGCAAAGCGATGGAGGGTTGGTCGGTCTGCTTCTCCAGGACCTGTCGCTCCCGGCGCGCATCGAAGACAATCGCATCGTTGGCTTTGTCTTTGGCATCGTGCTGAACAACGGTCTTCTGACGGGAGTGCCGTTTTCGCTGGCTGCCGGTTCTACCATATCCGGGAACTATATCGTGCGGCTTGGGGCAGAGGTGGAGGCGGGAACGTTGAAGGCGTTCGGCATCGATTGCGCCGCCGATGGATGTGTCATCAGCGATAATATTCTTCTCTACAATTCTCCCGAGTATGGGGGCATCTCGGTGAGCGGCCGGAACGCCGTCGTGGAACGCAATCAGCTCCGCTCCATGCTGAAGGAAGCGGGATCGGTTCGTCCGATTGCGTTGCTCTTGGCCAAACTCGGTGCCAACGGAAGTCTTGGGTCCGTTGGTGGCAGGCTGTCGGGAAACCTGGTGCTTGGTGTGCAGGAAGGAATTGTGGTGTTCGGCAATGAGGGCGCCGAGGTGCTTGATAATCGGGTGGAGAGTGAAGGCCAGGAGGTCGGGTTCGGCATCCTCCTGGGAGCGTCCAGCCGCGTGCGTGTACAAGGCAACCGGCTGACCAACACCGCCTGGCCAATCGCGACCAGCGGCGGGACGGCGAACGTCCTGGCCGACAATAGCCTGGTGCGGGGTGGCGGCGGAATCACCGCGGTCTTTCATACCTCGCTTACCTGCAGCCAGAATCGCGTCGAAGACATGCGGAACTGGGGCATTCTCAGCCTGGTGGGATTTGCGAAGTGTGCCCTCACCGAAAACCGGGTGTTGAATTGCGGGTACCAGCAAGCCCCGTCGATCGGTATCGGCGCCTCCGTCCAGCTCGGGGAATTATGCGTGGAGTCCTGTGAAGTGATGAATACCGGGGTTTCTCCGGATAATTCGACCATTAGCGCGCTGTCGTGGGGCATCATTGCCGATCTGATACTCGAAGCGAGAGTACAGAGCAATCTGATCACGTACGCCAACGCTGCGTTACTGGATGCGAATCAGGAACACCGCGCCCTCTGGATGCGCGGTTGGTTGGAGCAGGTGATTAATTTCGGTGCAGGCCAGGTCGTGTTTGGATTCAGCGCACAGATTCTCGACAACAAATTCCTCGGGCCTGGCCGGACGGCATTGGTGGAAGTTGCCCAGCAAAATGTGAGCGACAATCTGTTCCGCCGCTTCGAGCGCCTCTTCTTCAGCAACAATTTCTGTTGGCATGCCAGTGTGGCTGCCCAAGGCACCGCCACCGTGTCGCTCTCGGCCAGAAGCGCAATCGTGATGGGCAACCACATCAAGACGAATGTCCCGATCCCCTCCGTGGATTTCCACGGCATGAAAGATGCGGTGTACATGGGCAATCTGGCTCAGGCGAATCCGGTGAACTTCGGCGGGATTCCGTCCCCGGTTTCCGGCTTCAATCGACCATAGGGATGGCAGGATGCGGAAAAAGATCGCCAGCGGCGTTCTCGTTGCGTTTAGACTCTCAACGTGCCGCAAGGGTACGCCTCGGGTCTTCACTGACTGCGGCCTTGCTGGACGACCATTTTGCGCATCCTGCGGGGCCTGTTAACCTGAGACGACATGCCCTGCTCAGTGCAAGCTTTTGATGTGACAAACGAGGTTTTCCGCAATCTACGACGTGTGTAAAGGAGAGCAGCGATGGCGACCTTAAATCAGATGGTGGCAGAACAGGCGAAACTGATTGGCGAGGCGAGAGCCTCTCTGGAGGCGGCGTTCAAGAAGCCGCCGACCCAGGCCGCGACGATAACCGCCCGGGAGGCGACCGTGGCGGAATTGAAGACGAGAGCGGCCAATCTCGCAGAGGCCAAAGCGTCGTTCACTCGCCAGATCGACCAACAGCTTGCCGGGTATCAGGCGGAAATTGTGGCCTTGGAAAAACTCATCGAAGAAGATAAAAAGCGCTTCGGCGATCAACCAACCCCGACGCCTCCGCGTCCGATTCGAGGGAAGGGGCGGAGTAAATAGTCTCTGTCAGTGCCTTGATAAGGATTAGGTCGAGCGCCAACCCTGCCGCACGACACGAGACGGAATACGGCACCATGCGAAGGACGGATCGTTCCAGCGTACATCGTTCGTTTCCGCCGGCCCGTGCAGTCACGACAGGATCAGTCCGACCCTCAAGTGCAGGTGCCAACAGCATGGACGGCGTGAGATTGTCGCATGGCCCAAGTCTTCAGGCCGGGTATGATTTCGGACGCATCCCGATTTTTTCGATGGGCCAGGAGAGCCGTCGATCAATGCCAGTTGTCACCACGCCGACGGACCGCGTTGAACGGGACGCAGAACGAATGGCAAGGGATGTCTTGCATCGGCCAACGGGGGTATCCCCGCAGCGCGAGGGGCAAGGTAGAGGAGAGATGGCGACCACATCTGACCTCTTGATGCCCATGACAAGCGGACAGCCGCTGCCCCCTCCACGCGCATGTTTTTTGAACCACGTTTCGGTGTCGATCTCAGTCGCGTGCGCATTTTTTCCGACACCCGCTCGGCGCGCCAGGCGGCATCCATCAACGCGCAGGCCTTCACGACCGGTGATCGAATCGTCTTTGATCACGGATCCTATGCTCCGGAGACCGCAACGGGACGGGCTCTGTTGGCCCATGAGTTAGCGCACGTTGTCCAACAACGCACGTCTCAGGCGCCCTCCAACCGCATCGATCGAAGTCCGCAGGAGACTCCTGAGGTGTCGCAAGCCGAGGTGCAACGGCTGGCGGAGGAAATGAATCATCTTGCCAAGAAGAATGCCTGGACCGGTGTCGATCGGACCTATCGGCAGCTCGAAACACTGGGTGACGGTGTGTTTGCTTTGGCGAGGGATCCAGCTGTACTGCATTTTTTAGGCGCGCAGGCAGCTCGCAACCTGGGCGACATCCGCCGCTACAAATCTCTCGTGCAGCGGGCGAAGACGGCGTTGCTGGCCACGGGCCGGCCGGCCGATGATGCGCAACTCCAAACGTTGGAAGCTGAACTGACAGCGATAGACCAAGCCTATGGCGCAGTATCGATTGCTCCACGATCCAAACGATCAGCCAATGCCAAGAAGGGGGAGACGGTTGGACCGGAGTTGGTGCCGGCCGTCATGCCGTTTGCCGGAGATCAGCGGGAGAGTATTGAACGTGCGCGAACGCAGATCCTCGAGACCGGTTCCTTTTCCGGCCTGCTGCCGGCCGGAGCCTATACGCTCGGAGCGGAGTCGTTTACAGTGATCGCAGGTACCAACGTTCCCGAGGTGCTCTGGGGGTCATGAGCTACCCTTGTGTTCTCAGCCTGTTTTCACGAGGCTGCGATCAGGAGGCGACTCGTGCGAAGTCGATGAACCCCCGTTCGACATTCGTGCTCACCAGTTCCACGGTCAGTCTGTCGCCGACATCGAGTCCGGTCACACTTCCGGAAAGTTTTCCCTCGACCGGCGGGTCAAGCAGCCGCACCCAGGTTCGCTTATCGGAGAGGCCGGTGACGATGGCCTCGAATCGTTCTCCGATACGCGGTTGCAGTAGCAAGGCAGCCGCGGACTTTCTCATTTGCCGTTCCACTCGTTCCGCATCATCTTCCTTCTCGGTGCAGTAGTCCGCGAGATATTTTAATTCATCAGGTCGGTACGGCAGCGGCGTGCCCGCCAACGCCGCTTTCAGCAAGCGTTGCGTCACGAGATCGGGATACCGACGGTTGGGGGCCGTGGAATGCGTATACCCTTTCACGGCCAATCCGAAATGTTCCGGCGCGCCGCCTGCTCCCTCGTCGAGCACATATTCGCCTCGACCGATGAGTTTGACGACAGCCAGTGAGAGATCGGGAAACCGGAGCGGGTTGGCCGTACGTCGTTTGACGAGAAACGCATCCAGCGCCTGCGCATCGGGCTGCGGAGGGAGAGGCTCCCCGCAACTCGCGGCCAGATCGACGATTCGCTGCCAGCGCTCCGGGGAGCGGAGGATTCGCCGGAACGAGGGGATGCCTTTGCGCTTGAGATAGGCGGCGGTCGCCTGGTTGGCGGCGATCATGCAATCCTCGATCAACTCCTTTGCACGATTTTTCTGTTCAACGGTGATACCGGTCAGGGTATTTCCGTCAAACACGGCGCGCGGCTCGATGGTTTCGAGACTCAAGGCACCCTGCTGATGACGTCGCGCTTTGAGCTGTTGTGCGACGCGATCCTGCAGGCGCAGTTGGGCCTCGAGGCCCGGCACGTCGCTGACGCCATCGGGCGCTGGCCCTGTTCCCGCCAGCCACGCGGCGACACTGTTGTAGGCGAGCTTGGCGTGATTGCGAACCAGCGCCCGATAATGCGACGCCCCGCTCACTTTTCCATTTGCGGCGGCGACGAGTTCCACCACGACCGCCACCCGATCCTGATGTTCGCGGAGTGATGTCAGGTCGTGGGAAAGCGGTTCAGGTAGCATGGGGAAAATATCCCCCGAGGTATAGACGGATGTGGTGTTGTGGCGCGCGTGGGTGTCCAATGCGGAGTCTTTGGGCACGAGCGCGTCGACGTCGGCAATCGCCACCAGCAGGGTGACCGAGTGATCCGGATGTTCGGTCGCTACGGTGAGTTGGTCCAGGTCGAGCGAGTCATCATTGTCGATGGAAATCCACAGCAGGTCGCGGAGGTCTTGCACGTCCGGTCCGTGGTCGACCGCCGCCGTGTGGATCTGGGCCAACTCGGCCATGGCTTTGGCAGAGAAGTCCGGCCACAATCCACGATCGATCATGGCGTGCCGGGCAAGACGTTTGAGGTCGATGCGATGATTGGGCATGAGGTCCTCGCATGGATCTGTCCATCCGACGATGGACGTGAATGGCTACCGTATGAATAGCTATAACACGAATCGGGTAGAGGGTGGGGGAGGAGCCCACGAGACGCGACAGTGAGCGCGCCGAGAAACGAGACGTGTTCAGACGGGAGAGCCTAGGCCCGGTGTGTTATCCCATCGCGGCCCAGATTTTCTGGGCGTTCTCGCCGGTAAAGGTCATGTCATCCTGCGCCGAGGAACTGCGCTCGAAGTACAGATGCAGCAAGCCGCCGCCAAAATGCGCTTCCCGCACCAGGTCAAGATTAATGGCCACTTCACCGGGCCGTTCCTCGTCTTTTACTTTTACGAATCGCATGATGGCCCCTCTTCTGGTTTACGGCGAGCGCGGTAGGTGCCCGGCGTCTGAAGGGCCAGGATACCCCAGGGCCGTCGAAAGTGTGAGCAAAGGTTGAAAACGCGTGTGGGGGGGGCAGCACCTCACCGTGCTGGTCATGTCCGTCACAACCGGCCCTGCTCAATCTCTTGCAGATAGTGGAATGCCGGCGTATTGACTCCCGCTTTGCGTCTGATCTCGATCAGCTCCGGCGACTCAAAAAAGTTGCGCGCGTTGTCGAGCGACGTCCATTCTGAGAAGTGCACGAGCCGGTTAGCGTCGGTCTCATGTCGCAAGAGCTGGTATCTGATTTCACCGGCCTGTTTTCTGATCGGTGCCGCCTGATCGAAAATCTTCTTCCATGCCGGGTAGGCGTCCACTTCATGAATGATCAACACGTAGGGCATACGTCTCCTCGGTTGTGACAGTCATTGCATCGAAGTTCTCTTGCGGCGAGTCTATCTCAGCGGTGGCTCCGGATGCATCAGTGACCTGGTCGCGCGGCAAATGCGATAGAAGTTTGTGCTGGAGGGGTCCCTTGATACAGTGACGTGAGAGGCCGCTGGTTCACGATTTGCCCGTTACACAGTAAGGAGTTCATATGGCAGACCTATTTGCAAGACACCCACAGACCGTCAAAGACGTGATTGTGACAGAGACAATCTGCCCATTGCACAAAGAGCCGGTGAAGGTGCAGTTTGAGATGAATGGCGTGCAGGGCAGGGCTACGGTCCGCGAGCAATGTTCCATTTTACATGTGGGAGAAACGTGCAGTGAAGCCTGCCGCAGCAATCCTGAAATTCATGAGGCCGTTCACAAGAAGATGCAGGAGTTTAAGGAAGAGTCAGCGCGGGAGATTCCGATTATTTCCACGCCCTAGCGGTGCGCCGGCGCCTATCTCTAGCCGCCTTCTCGGCTTGTACGCCTAGATCGCTCCCAGCCGCCGTCGCCTGTGATGCGAGGGCGGCAGTTTCATCCTACCCAGGCCGTCACGTTCTTCTACGGCTGATCCCGTTATCGCCCCATCCACGCCGGTCGCACGGCTTTTCTCGATACTCATTGGGTCATTTGAATCCCGCTCGTGGCTCTGACCATGCACGATTTAGTGTATCGGTGCGGAAGAAAGGAGATCCTTCCTCCCGGCCTGGTTGCCTGCCCGCCGGATCCAGTTTGACTGGCAGGGTGCCTCCTTCAAGCTCCCCTACAACAAGCAGCCTGTCTTGTGTCACCAGCAAGACGGGCGTAGACTTTCAAGAGAGCCCGGTTAGTCACCGCGAGCGTGTCGGTTTCCATCAAAAGGACAGAACTATGAACGGACGAATTCTTGTTTCCTTGCTCGTCGTCTCCGGATGGGCGCTCACACCGTTACCACTTCTGTCGGCGCACACGTTTCCCCCGGTTGTGACCCAGAAAATCCAAGCGGCCCCAAAGCAGGTGAAGACGATCGCCATGGAGGACTATCGAGCCGTGGGCGACCATCCTGGCGACGCGCTGATCATCGACGTACGTGAACTACAGGAATATGCCGCGGGTCACGTGCCTGGCGCCGTGAATATTCCCCGTGGAGTCCTTGAATTTCAGATTTGGAAACATGTCGGATCCCCTGCCGGGCCGCAGATGGCCACACCCCTCTACCTGCAGTGCCAAAGCGGAAACCGTGCGTCTCTCGCGGCGCAATCCCTCGCGGAATTAGGACTCACGCACACGACCGCCGTGGTCATGAGCCTGAAGGAATGGCAAAAATCCGGACAGCCATTCGTGAAGTAAGAGAGTGGAGTTTCTGGCAAGAGGCTCATGTGTGGCCGGGCCGATCATGCTCGAGAATCGAGCATTTTCGCTCACTCCGCTCCGTGCGGAATCGAGACTCAGCCCGGCCAGATCCCCCACCTCATGCATGGTCGTCGCTCGCACAGCGAGATAGGCCACGTTTCCAATAGACCACGTTCGACCTCGCCATGAATTTCAGAAGGACATCATCGTCATCTTTCCGGCTGAACAACCGGCACGGGATGTGCTGCTTCCCGACCCTGATGATGACGTGCCAGCTACCTGATTCTTGAAATGGAACGCCTGTCAGGGCTCCTGATGGGAAACGAGGGAGGTGATCGCCGATGAAAGTTGTTTCGATGGTGGTATGCCTGATGATGTTGATGCCTGCCTTGACTGAAGCCCGTTGCCGGACAATCGGCGAGAGCGCGAGTCTCGGAAGTGAGTACGGCACCTTTCCATTGTATCCAGCCGAACAGGTCGTCGAGGCGGGGCAGAAGCGGGAGAGCATGGCGATGCAATGGCTCGGGTATGGTATCGGGGTGCCGCTCTTTGTCGTGGCCATGCCGTTCGCCATGGTGGGCGCGGTTGCCGGCGCGGCTGCGCACCCGTGGACGAAGTGCAAAGCCATGGACGGTCGATTCGAAGGGCCGGAGGTGCACCTGGCCGGGGCTGATCGCTGAACCGGTTGCGACGTGGCCGTTCGATGATCCTCCGTTGCGGTTGACGGACGAGAATTATCCTCCGCTGCTGCGCGTTCCCTTGCTCGAAGTCTCTCCGCGTGCCGCCGTATCGCGGTCGGCTTTCGATCGGCTGCGGAATCTGGCGGGAGGCAGGTCGAACTCTCGTTTGAAGGCGCGGTTGAACGCCGGTTCCGACTCATAGCCGACTTCAGCGGCGATCTCTGCGACACTGCGGTTGGTGGATGCGAGCAGTTGCGCGCCGAGTTGAAGACGCCAGCGGGTGAGGTAAGCGATGGGCGTTTCAGACAGATAACGCCGGAAGCGTTCGGCCAGCACGGATCGTGACAGGCCCACTTCGGCGGCGAGGGACGCGATGGTCCATGGCTCGGCGGGGGCGCGATGAAGCGCAGCGAGGGCCGTTCCAATGTCGGGGTCGCGCACTCCGGCGAGCCATCCGGTTTGTTCCGGAGGGAGCCGCGCGATATACCGCCGCAGCGTTTCGACAAACAACACTTCTGATAATTTGGCGATGACCGTTGCCCCGCCGGGACGAGACGCATTGGCCTGGTCGACCGAATAGCGAAACGTATCCTCCAACCATTTTCCCGATGCATCCTCTCGTATGTTGAGCTTGATCATCGAAGGCAAGCCGGCGAGAAAGATGCGGCTTAAATGCGGATCGCAGGTCAAATACCCGCAGACCAGTTTGGTCAGTTCTCCTCCTCCGCCCGTTTGCGACAGCATCCTCCCTTCAGCGATCACCTCCTGTAATTGAATTCTGCTGTCGACCGGCGTGACGGGAGGGCCATTCCCCATCAAGTGCGAGTCGCCTTGTGGAAACATGACGATGTCACCCGCGACCAGCGGGACACGACGATGGTCTTGTCCGATGCAGGCGTGGCCACGGCCTTCGAGGATCAAATGGAAAATAATCACATGGACGGATCGAGGAGACAGGTAGTCGGCCATGGTGCAGGAGTCCGGTTCACGCATGCACCAGGGGGCGGAGAATTCTCCATTGAAAAACACCGCGCCGTCGAGTTTGACGGTCTTCAGTACCTCGGAGAGGACATCCATTGTGGTTCCACCAATCAGGCAACGCGCATCGGCTAAACCGGCCGGACGCTCGGCAAGATGAACCGCGAGCTTAGCATGCTCCTGCTAAGAGAACCAGACGCCCTGATAAGACTCGAACCAGCCTCTGTCCTATAGTGCGACCAGACGGGACGCAGCAGCGAAACGGCGACAGCCAACATACACAGGGAGGAGGAGGCCATGACGACGAACACGGTGATACCGGAGATCGATAGCTTGAAAACCCGTCTCCAGACCATTTGGACAGCGGGGGAGTACGATCGATTCTCACGATATATGGAAGGCGGTGCCAGGGATTTCTATGAACGTCTCCAGGTCGCGCCGGGATGCCGGTTGCTGGACGTGGGATGCGGATCGGGCCAACTCGCGTTGATTGCGGCAAAGGACGGGCTGGAGGTGACGGGTGTGGACATCGCTGCCAATTGGGTGGCGCGCGCACAAGCCAGAGCCCGTGCGGAAGGGGTGAGGGCTCGATTCGAAGTGGCCGATGCGGAAGCACTTCCCTATGAAGCGGCCAGTTTCGACGTGGTCACGAGTCTGATCGGGGCGATGTTTGCGCCGCGGCCTGAGCTGGTAGCGCAGGAGCTGTTGCGGGTGTGCACACCCGGAGGAACGCTGGCCATGGCGAACTGGACGGCGGAAGGGTTCGTGGGACAGATGTTCAAGAATGTGGCGAAATTCATCGGACCGTCCGGGATGCCGTCGCCCGTGCTGTGGGGCAACGAAGCCACGGTTCAAGAACGCCTTGGTCACGGATTGTCCACCCTGAGCCTGACCAGACGGCAGTATCTCTTCAGCTATCCATTTCCTCCTTCCGAGGTCGTGGAATTCTTCCGTCTCTACTATGGACCGACCAACCGGGCATTTGCGTCTCTCGACAACGAAGGGCAGGCGCACTTACGGCGGGATTTGGACACGCTGTGGACGGCGCACAATCAGGCAGGACCGGACTGCACGACGGTCTACGGCGAATATCTGGAAGTCATCGGCATTCGAGCGTAATCACCTCTTATCTCATACAAGGGAGACCCATCATGACGAACGCAACCACCACCGGCATGGAACAGGCGACGAGCCTGTACGACATCACGAATTTGGAGAAGATGAAGACGTTGGCGACACATGCTTCGGAAGGGATGAAAGCCTTCGTGGCCTTCGACAAGGCAGCACTGGCGCCCGGCGCAATTCCCGTCAAATACAAGGAACTGATGGCCATGGCCGTGGCGTTCACGACGCAGTGTCCCTACTGCATCGAACTGCACACCAACAAGGCCAGAGACCTGGGCGCATCGGACTCGGAGATCGCTGAATCGGTGCTCGTGGCGGCTGCCTTGCGAGCGGGCGCAGCCATCACGCATGGCACCCACGCAATGAAGTAACTGGGAAGGAACCGGTGGGCCGATCTGATCGGCCCACTGTACAACAGGCATGATCCATTGCGAAGCAGCACTGCCGCAGTCTGGCTGGCGAAGACAGCGGCAGGCGTCTGTCGTCTTGGAGGAGGAGATAATCATGAAACGATACCGATCATTCATATTGGCCCTGGGAGTGTTCCTTGCGTGCAATGGGGTGGCATCGGCGGAAATCCTGGCTTTGCTCAACTATGAGAGCAAGCCGGATCAACCGGTCAGACGAGAAGGCATTGCCATCATGGACATCGATCCAGAATCTCGAAATTTCGGAAAGATTCTGATGGAGATTCCCCTGCCGTCTGATCTCGTGGCGCATCATATTTTCTTCAATCGCGATCGAAGTAAAGCCTATGTCACGGCATTGGGAAAAAGCCTTTTGCATGTGGTGAATCTCAGAGAGTTTCCCTATCGATTGCGGGCGATCGATGTGCCGGATTGTCAGATGGGGGAAGATCTGGCCGTGTCAGAGGATAACCGCACTTGGTACCTCACCTGCATGGGCTCGAACAACGTCATCATGGGAGACGCGCTGCTCGATCGGCCGATGAGGGCGGTCAGCGCGGCGGGGCCGTCGGCGGCCACGATTCAGTATCCGCATGGGATTGCCATTCACAACGGCATTGACCGCGTGCTCGTGACCAGCACCGTCAAGCCGGACATGTCCGATGCGGGAGAATCCATCACGGTCATGGAAGCCGCTAGCGGCAAGGTGCTTTCAACCCACAAGGTGTCATCACAACCCTCTCCGGCAAAGTCTGCTCCCGTTGAAGTGATGTTCAGTCCGAATTCGAATCCTCCCGCTGTGCATATCACCAACATGCTCGAAGGGACGTTGTGGGCCGGTCAGTGGAACCCGTCTGATAAGACGTTTTCGTTCCATCAGGTGGATGACTTTGGCCCTCGGCAGCAGGGCATGCCGCTCGAAATGCTGTACAACGCCAAAGGGGACCGGTTGTTCGTCACCACCGCCAAGCCGGGGTTCGTCAACCTCTACGACAACAGCGACCCCGGGCACCCGAAGTTTCTCAAGACAATCGCCGCGGCCGCCGGCGCGCATCACAGCGTGCTGTCGCCGGACGAGCGATATCTGTTTGTTCAGAACAGCTTTCTCAATCTGGACGGGATGAGCGATGGGTCCATCACGGTGATTGACCTGAAGGCGGATAAAATTCTGGGGAGCATCGACACCCTGAAGTCGCAGGGATTGAACCCGAACTGTATCATGCTGTTACCGACTCAGCCGGGCGACTTGCGGGCTGGACTCAGCGAGTGAGCGACTGGGACGAGTTGATAAGTTCTTCCAGACGATGAAATGAAGACGAATCGCGGAGGTTCCGGGAGAGGAGGGAGCATCGGGCCGGTCAGCGGCCACGGGCTCTCTCCATCGGGCCGCTGAGCGTTATTCACGATGACCATGAGAAATCTACGGTCTGAGCCCGTCCCCTACATCACCGCGGACAAGCCCGATTCGCAGTGTGGCGAATTCAGGCCGTCGGCGTTTCATCGACGAGTGACTGGCTGCCGAACAGCAGGACAAATTCAGAGCCGTCGCCGTCCCGCGGTTGCACCCACACGCGGCCACCGTGCCGCTGCGCGATTTGCTGGACGATGGCCAGGCCCGCGCCGGTGCCGCTCACCTCACGTCCGACAGTCCGATAAAACAGTTGGAAGATCCGCTGCGCCTGATCCGGCTCCACGCCAATCCCACGGCCTCGCACCATCAGACCCACGAAGGGGTTCGTCTCCTCCATGACCCTGTAGGGGGCAATGTCGATGTGGGGGACTTCTCCCGGCCGGTGAAACTTCAGCGCGTTGGCAATCAGGTTGTAGAGCGCCTGCGGGATCCACGTTTTGTTGACTCGAAACGAGGGAAAATGGGGAGCCACGTAGACATGCGCCCCCGTGCGCCGGATCGTCTCATCCAGTTGAGCCAAGGCTGCTTTGACCAGGTCCCTGCCGCGGACCTCTTCATAGGGCATCGCCAATCGTTGCGCCCTTGACAGCGTCAGGAGCTCCTCCATGAGCTGGTCCATGTGCTGCGCGGCACGCATGACACGATCGATGTAATCGAGACCCTTGGCGTCCAGGCGGTCTGCGTAGCGCTCGCGGACCAATTGCGAGAAGTTTGAAATCGATCGCAATGGCTCGCGCAGATCGTGCGAGCTGACGTACAGCAGCGTTTCCAAATCTCGGTTGCGTTGCTGGAGTTCGGCGGTGCGTTCCTGCACGCGACGCTCCAATTCCTCATGGGAACGACGTAACGCCTGTGCCGTCTGCTCGCGCTCCGTGACGTCGCGCGCGATCGCGTACAGACTTCCGTCCGGATGCGCGGTGGATTTCCACGACAACAAGCGCCAGGAGCCGTCCTGGTGCCGATAGCGGTTCTGAAATTCCAGGACCGGTTCACCCCTGCCGATCTGGCGTTCGACTTCGAGCAGCGTGCTCGCCCGATCATCCGGATGCACGAAGTCGAGGAAGGGGCGACTCATGAGTTCATCGAGGCTCCAGCCTAACGTACGGGTGAACGCCGGATTCAGCCGGATGAAATAGCCCTCCGCGTTGGCGATGCAGAGCATGTCCAGCGAAAGGTCGAAGAAGCGGTCGATGTCGGTTTCCGCCTGCCGGCGCGCAATCGATTCGGTATTCAACTCGCGGCGGAGCGACTGCACTTGAGGATTGTCCTGCGGACAAGGGGAGGAGGGGTGCCCCATGGGGGGATCTTAGTCAAACCGCTACGATCGTTCAAGACGTCTGTGCTCACTGCAAGTCCGTACCCGCCTTGACTTCTCAGGAGCATCCCATAATACTCCGGTCGCCGGGACCGCACAGGCCGGTGAGAGTCGTTGGCACCCACAGGGGAGGACTGCGATGCGTAAGACAAGGTTTGGTTTGGGTGGTGCGTTGATGCTCGCGATGGTCATGTGTGGCATGCCGGATGTGGCGCGCGCGGATTGCGTGGATGGTGTGCGGAACGCCACGTCAGAGGAATTGGTCTTCGCGGCTCGAGCAGAGGCAGCTTTGGCAGCTGCGTTGCCCGCCCCCATTGCCAACAGCGAACGGCGTGGCGGACCGTTTGATTTTTCCCGTCCGCCGCGACTCTCGTTTTGTAAGGCCGACCCAATAGGGGCGTTCGCAGTGAGTGTGGGCGGAGGGTATCTGTACAAGTTCCCCAAAGCGGAGGCCGACCGTCTGTATGCTGAACGCAAAGGCCTCGAGAAGCAGATCGAGGATCTGGAGAAATTGCCGGCGGACAAAGATGCAGAGTATAAGCAGGTGCTTGCCCAGATGAAGGCCGCCTACGACGCGGCGCCCCGCCGCAGCCGGAAAGATCCTCCCTTTACACCTGAGCAGCAGGAGCAAGTGAATCGCGCGATGTCGGAGGGAAAAAAGCTCGAAGATGCGGCGAAAAAAGTCGTGACGGACCATGTGGCCAGCGTGAAATCGCGCACCGACGTGCTGCGCGCGCAGGCCAAGCGATTGGAATCCTACCCGCAGGAACTTGCCGTGCGTCTGGCGATGAACCTGGAGCGATTTCCGGAATCCGCTCCCACAGTCGCGACATTCGGTACGCCGAGTGCCGGCCGGAGTATCGGCCTCGCGGCGCACAATGTGGTGATGGCCGTCGAGGGGCCGGAAGGGGCTGCACGGCAAGCCCTGTTCGAGGCGGTAGATCAGGCCTATCTGCAGGGCCTCATCGGACAACCACTGCCGGAGGTGGAGGCATCCAAGGCGCGTACCGAACGCACCGCTCACGCTCCGGCCGCGACGAAATAGTCGCCGAATAGAAAACTCCTTGGTGCGCTCGTCGTCCCGGGCTACACTCTGGTCATGCAGACGACACGCCAAACAGGCGGCCGGACAGGATTCGGTATCTTCGTCGGGTTTCTGGCGGGGCTGCTGTGGTTTTTTCTATGCTTTGCGGCGCTGTTCAACGGGGTCTTTTTCCTGCTCCTGCTATTTCTTCCCGCCTATGCCCTCTCGGGAGCACTCCTCGTGTGGCTCTTCAGGCTTCCCCCTGTTCATGCGGCCTTCTCCCTTGTGGGATCGGCGCTCCCCTGGGCGGCCTGGTTGTGGCCGGCGACGATTTCGAGTTCCGGGTGGCTGAAGTCCTTGGTGTGGCCTGCCCTGATTGGTGCGGCATTTGGAATGAGCCTGCTTGGGGCGCGGATTGCCGCATCCAGGCGTCGTCGCAAGCCGACTCAACCAGACCCGGCTCTTGTCTAGCTGTTCGTCGAGCGTCCAGCCCTCTCAGGTCTGATCGGCGGTTGCGCAGTGATGAACATCCGCAGACGGGGATAGCGGGCGATCACGCGTTGTCTTTGTCCATGGAGGCGATGAAGGTATCCGCTTCGTGGATGGACGCGTTGAGGTCCTTGATCAGCACGTCGATGTTGCCTTCCACCGTGGTCAATTCACTCTTCAGCGACGCAATGGCCTGCGCATTCAGGTTGTGTTTTAAAACCAAGACATGATCCTTGAGTTCGGCCAACACGGGATCCATCTTGGCTTCCGCGCGTTTCATGGCCTTGATCAATTGCCCGTACTGAGTTCGCGTTTGCCTGAGCTGCTGCTGGCTTTTCTGACGTAGCGACGCGTTCGCATACTGCTTCAATTCCCCCTCCCATTCCGTGAAGAGGGCATCCGACACGTCTTCCACTGAGGCGATGCGGCTGCGGACGGCTTGCGCGCGTTTGTCGCTCTGCTGGTATTCGTCGTTCAACACCTCGTACTTATCCTGCAGCTCGCCGCCCTGGATGTTCAACGTTTTGGTGAAGCGATCGAGCGCCGACTTAAATTGTTCCTTCGCGTCCTGCTGGGCGTCACGAGCCTTTTTGACGTCGCTGACCATCAGGTCGCGTTTGTGATACCCGAGTTTTTCCATCGTTTCATAATAGGCGGTCTGACAGCCGGAGGCGGTGAGGCTCGCGAGAACGAGGCCACAGGTGAAGGCGACAGACGCGAAGGTCTGAGCGGTGACGCGATGCCGAAAGTTCATAATGTCATCCTTATCCAATGTACGCGGACTTTGTTATGGCTGGCCCAGCCGACTGGGAGTGTCATCAGGTGGTTGTCATGTCACCGATGCGTATGGGCTAGGCTGATGCCTAGTTCCGTTACTCTAACAGACCGCTTCTCCTTCTTCCATGCGTGGCCGTGCCGACCTGTTGTCTGGACAGGAATACGTGAATCCTGGCATCCTGCGTTGAGCGATTGCTGAGCACGCTTCTCGCTGACCGGGAGCGTGGTTGTTGGAAAGGAGTCTCGCCCATGCCGACTAATACCGTTCGCCTTCACCGCGTCCTTCGCTCGACGCCAGAACGAATTTACCGCGCCTTCCTTGATGCGGACGCAATGGCGAAATGGCTGCCGCCGAACGGATTCACCGGAAAAGTCCATCACATGGCCCCCAAGGTGGGCGGCACCTTCAAGATGTCATTCACGAATTTCACCACTGGAAAAAGCCACTCCTTCGGCGGCAAATATCTTGAACTCTCGCCCTATGAGCGGATCCGCTATACGGACACGTTCGACGACCCGAATCTGCCGGGGGAGATGCACGTGACCATTACGTTGAAACAGGTGTCGTGCGGTACGGAGATGACCGCCGTTCAGGAAGGGATTCCGGAGGTGATTCCTGCCGAAGCCTGCTATCTCGGTTGGCAGGAATCGCTGATCTTGCTCGCGAAACTGGTCGAGGTGGAGATTCTCGACTAGACGGTCACGCGTCAACCGGCAGCTCATCCGATGGCACGTCGCGAATCTGAATCGAGTCGACCCGTTGCTGCGCCAGGACATCTGAGATGATCACCACCTTGTCTCCGGCCTGGAACTGTTCGCGATCCCTCAGGATGCGGAATGCCGTTTGGAGTGTCTTTTCAGGCTCTGAACTGAAGTCGATTTTGAAGGGAAAGACGCCGCGATTCAGCAACATCGTCCGCCGGGGCTGGCTCATGTTTGTGAACGCATAGATATTCGTGGCAAACGGCCGACAATTAGCGACGAGATCAGCCATGATCCCGCGTCGGGTGATCACGACGATGCCTTTAGCCTTGACTCCCTCTGCCAGCTGCACCGCCGCTGCCGCCAGCTGCTGTTTATTCCCGACATCGCGCAATCGTTTGGCAAATTGTAATCCCGGGATCGTTTCAGACTTGAGCGCAATCCTGCGGAGGTATTCGACACACTTCACGGGGTATTTTCCCACGGTCGTTTCGCCGGAGAGCATCACGGCATCGGCCTCTTCGTAGATCGCATTGGCCACATCGGTGACCTCGGCGCGGGTGGGATGCGGGTGGTGAATCATGGATTCGAGGAGATGCGTGGCCACGATGACGCGTTTGCCGTACTCGGCGCAGAGTCGCACGATCGTGCGTTGCACATTGGGCAAATCTTCCAGATTGATCTCCACGCCGAGATCGCCGCGCGCAACCATGATGCCGTCCGACTCTTTGATGATCGACTCGAGGTTTTTGACACCTTCCTGATCCTCGATCTTGGCGATGATTTTCACCCGCCCGACCTTGTCGCCCATGAGCGCTTTCAGTTGCTGGATGTCTCCGGCCTCGCGCACGAATGACAGCGCGATGAAATCGACGTCTCGTTCCAGGCCGAACAGAATATCCTTTGTGTCTTTTGGCGTGATCGCCGGAAGGTTGACTCGCACCCCAGGGAGATTCACGTGGCGCTTGCTTTTCAAAAGCCCGCCATCCAAGACGCGGCAGCGCATGTGGCGTTCATGCTTCTCCAGCACCTCGAAATTGATCAAGCCATTGTCGACGGTGATCCGGTCGCCGACGTTGACCGCTTCAAGCAAGTCGGCATAGTTGATGTGGATGGAGCTTTCCTCGACGTTCAACGGCCCGCGCGTGGTGACGGAGACGATGTCGCCTTGCCGCAAGTCCAATTCGTTCGACAGATCTCCGGTGCGGATCTCCGGGCCTTGCGTATCCAGAAGAATGGGGATGGGGAACTTTACTTTCCGGTTCAGGGTCTTGATGTGCTGGATGACCTTGGCGTGAGACTCGTGGTCTCCATGGGACATGTTCAGCCGGGCGATACTCATCCCGGCGTCATAGAGCTTCTGCAGCATTTCGTAGGAATCTGTCGCCGGACCGATGGTGCAGATGATGCGGGTCTTTTGCATGGCGCTCTCCACGGGAGGTAAACACATTCACCCGACGTCGCCGGTGCGTGAGCGATGAACCAGGCGGCTCCGGCTTGATACGAAGGGAAGGAGTTCGACGGAGTTATTCTACGTGTTCTCGAGGCACTCGTCCATGTGTACCGGCGTGTTGTTGTCACACGACACAGGTGCACACCGGGCGAAACGCTTCGACCTCTGCGCTACGACGCGATTTGGGAGATGGCGCCACTGTGGTGACCCACGAGATGGGAGAGCCACATCATTCCCGCGACGGCGATGCTCGTGGATCGAATCCGCCTTTTTCATGTTTCTGGTTCACGAGCACGAAGCAACAGTGTGCTTGATCCACGTCAGACTCTGGTATATGCTTCGAGACGTGAACGCTGTTTGAATTCGTAACGGATCGAACGTGACTCTGAACCGGCAGGGCATCGGTATTAGCATGGCGGCGGCGATGATGATCGCCGGCCACGCCTGAGCCTGCCTGCTACCCCACGTCGTACTGACTGAGCAGAGGCCCCTGGCGGATTCAAACCCGTCAGGGGTTTTTTGTTGGCGAAATCCGGTCGAGGCAGTGAAAGGAGAGCAGGGCCATGGTGACAGTGGACTCAATAGCAGCCGCCGCGACGCGTATTGCGTCGTCGATCTATGAATCCCCCCTGGTGCATTCCAGGACGTTGTCGCAGGTCACCGGCAATACGATTTTTCTCAAGCTCGAAAATCTGCAGATGACCGGATCGTTCAAAGAGCGTGGCGCCCTCAATCGAATTCTCACCATGACCGACGATGAACGGCGCCGCGGCGTGATTGCGGCCTCGGCCGGAAACCATGCGCAGGGGGTGGCCTATCATGCGACGCAACAAAACATTCCGGTTCAGATTTGGATGCCTCGATCGACGTCCCTCGTGAAGCTCTCGGCGACGCGTAAGCATGGCGCGGATGTCGTGCTGCACGGAGAGAATTACGACGAGGCGTGCCGGGCGGCGATTGAGCGAAGTGAGGAGCGGCACGCCACCTTCATTCATCCTTTCGATGATGAGGAGGTGATCGCAGGGCAGGGGACGCTCGGCTTGGAACTGTTACGACAGAATCCGACCTTGGACGTAATCGTTGTTCCGGTAGGAGGCGGAGGGCTGATCGGTGGCGTCGGCTGTGCCGTGAAGGAACGGGCGAGCAATGTGGAAGTCGTGGGTGTGCAAACGACCCGCCTCCCATCGATGACCGCTGCGCTCCGGAGCAGCCTTCCGGTGGAACTACCGGCCAGCCCGACTTTGGCGGACGGGATTGCGGTGAGAACAGCCGGCTCCCGGACCCTGCCGTTAGTGCAACGCTACGTCGACGAGATGGTCACCGTCGATGAAGACGAAATCGCCGCCGCGATCCTGACGCTACTTGAAGGAGAAAAGACCGTCGCGGAGGGAGCAGGGGCGGTGGCGTTGGCGGCCTTGTTACAGGACAAGACGGGGCATCGCGGAAAAAACATCGCCGTGCTCGTGTCCGGAGGAAATCTTGATGTGAATCTGCTGGCCCGCATCATCGAACGGGGGATGGTCAGGGATGGAAGACGGCTGCGGCTGCGTGTGCTGCTGCCGGACTATCCCGGCTCGCTTGAAGGACTCACTTCGGTGATCGCCAAGGCTAGTGCCAATATTGTGGAGACCTCTTACAACCGTGCCCACTATGGCGTTGGACTGAACGAAGCGGCGTTGGACGTCACCATGGAAACCCGCGGGCGGGACCATGCATCGGAGTTACTGGCGGCGCTGACCGGCTCCCGTTACGAATTCAGTGTGATCGAATAGTAAACGTGATGAGTATGAATGAATCTCTTGCTGAGATTCCCGCACAATACCGGCCGAGTCCCGTCCTAGCGAGCGATCACTTGGGGTTGCAGGGCTTCAGCCAATTGGACGTTGACGCGGACTACGCCGTCATTCAGGTTGCGATAGGGATAACGATCCGTGATCAGCGGCAGGGTATCAGCGACATCCTGGGTCGTCACCACCGAGAGTGCCGGCACGTATCGTCCTGAAGGCACCTTGACTCCGATGATTTTGGCGCCCGGTTCAACCACGACACGATTGCCCAACTCCGCGCGAAACACCAGCGCCTGCATCCCGACAAAGGTGTCGTTGCCGACTTTGGCCGGTCCGTGGACCTGCGATTGGTGGGCCAGCGACACGCGATCTCCGATGTACACAGAGTAGGGCTTGCCATCCACCTCGACTTCGTTCTCAGGAAGTTCGTGGTCGCCCTCGAAGGTCTCGAGGCCATGAACCACGACTCCGTCCTGCACATTGCTATCGTTACCGATATGGATGTGCCGCCCTTCATCACCCCGGACTGACGCGGCAGGCGCGACAAACACGCGATCGCCGAGGGTGACCGATCCGATGACAATGCCGAGGGGATGAATCCTGGTGTGGTTGCCGATCACCGGCGCTTCGACATCGGGCATGAACGTCGTCTTCACGCTGGGACCGACATAGCCGGTGAGAAAGAAACCGAGCAGGATGAGGTTCAGGCAGACGGACAATTTCAGGAATTGCGACATAGCTCCAACTTTCTTTCGGGTGAAAGCCTGGTCATGCGGTGGTCTGTCGGAATATGCAGGTGCTCCATGGGGGAGAGTGTAGGCGTTGGGCTCTGAATTCACAAGGAAATGAAGGTCACCCGGAAGAGGGGAATCCTTCGGAAGGTGCCGACCGGCCTCCTGGATGCTGCGGTCGGCTCTGATCTGTCAGCGGCTGTCGTCCGAGCGAATCTGCATGGGGATCGTAATGGCCTGTTGCGCCAGATCGCGATGTTGGGGAGCCAGTTGCGAGAAGGTGGTTTCATGGGCGTCCTGCACGGAAAAGCGATAGTCCTCCCCGCGGGTCAGGTGCGGTGGTACCTCGACAAGCAATTGTCCTATATAGACCACCCGCCCCGATTGGCTTTCGAAGACGAGATTGAGGTCGCCTCCCGTGCCGGACATGCCCGTTCGGTAAAAGTTTTTGAAGAGATACCGCCCGGGGCGTAGCCGGGACAGGAACGGCCGTTCCTGTCCGACCGTGGCGTCCACCTGGTATCGGGCTGCATGGGGACTTTCGCCCTTGGGATCGCCCGGCTGAATCTGCACCACATCAAACTCAAACATCATGGACGGATCGCTTGCGGCTGGTCTCGCGCCTGAACTTGTCCGGTCCTGTCGCACCAGCACTGACCCGATGACGATTCCCCATTCAGGACCAGGTGCCGCGATCCGTTCGTGTGACATGTCTAGTGATGAGGCGCAGGAGGTGAGGCTCCAGACGATGGACGCAAGCAAGATAGAAAGAACAGGTTTCCGGGCAGTTGTGCGGTCAGGGCGCATGCACCCCCACTATCTTCGGTTGGGCCCTCTCAGTCAAGAGACGGCTCCCGGTGCATCATCTGCATCTCTGAGTATGCCGGCGGCCACATTGCTCATGCTTATCGCTCGAGGCGACCGGCCCGCAGATTCGCAGGAACGGCGATATCGATCTTGGCAGGCCTTGGTTGCTTCCGCCTGTTCATCACCTCGATAAAGGTGTCTTTGTCGATCGAAAGATTGAGCCGCTCGTTGAAGCGCTTTTCTTCGCCGATAGTAGAGGAGACCCGGCCTTGATAGTCGTGCCCGGGATACACGATGGTCTCGTCAGGCAGTGCAAAGAGCTTGTGACGCACCGAGTCGAAGAGCGTGGCCGCTGATCCGCCTTGGAGATCCGTTCGGCCATTCCCTCGAATGAACAGCGCATCGCCTGTAAAAACCGCAGTCGGCAACACATAACTTGTGCAACCGTCCGTGTGACCGGGCGTCGCCAGCGCCGTCAGCGAACTGTGGCCGAACTTGAGTTCATGCCCGTCAGACAGAAAGACATCGGCGCCCGTGACGGCACCAGCTGCGCCACCCCCATAGACAATCTGCGCGCCCGTGCGGTCCTTGAGGAGCGACGCGGCAGTGATGTGGTCGGCATGCACATGGGTTTCGACCGCAAACAGCAGGGTCAGGCCTAGTTCCTTCAGAATCCGGACATCGCGTTCGATGTTCTCGAGGACGGCATCGATGATCACGGCCTGGCTCGATGCGCGATCCGCTACGATGTAACTGCGACTTTCCGCCCGATCGTCAACGTCTTGCGTCTCGTTCACGTCCAGGAGAACGGTCACGGTATAGGTTTGGCTGGCTGCCATGGATGTTCTCCGATGTGAAAGGACAAGTGACGAGAAGAAACCGGCGCATTGTAGACCGCTTGCCGCATCGCGGTCTATGAGAATGCAATCAGAGCGAGGGAGGAGCGGGAGACGGTTGTCACGCGGGCTACCGACCGACTCGGTTCAGTCGCGCGCGCGCTCCGGCTTAAAAACGGGCCGTCCCTGCTGTAACAGAAACCAGCCGTAGAGCAGCAACAGGACCGTGAAGTTCGGGATGAGAATGGTGGATTGGTTCCATTGCCACCCATCGAATTTCCAGTCCGAGAGCGGCCAGAGAAAGGGGGTCGGAAAAAACGCAAACGAATGGGTCGGGATGTCGACCAAGACATGTAAACCCCAGGCGCCGAGCTCCCACACCGGTCGTTTCATGACAAGCCACAAGATGGCAAACATGGCGAGGGAGACGACGAAGCTATGTGTGACATCGTACAGATGATGCACGTAGGGTGGAATGGTGGACGCCGGCGGCGTGCCATGGCTGAAATCAGGTTTCGGCGAGAGGCCGAGAGTAGCGGCTATCCACAAGATGCCGAACGAAAACAAGTCCGGAGCGAGGCCTATCCCGAATGCCAGCCAAAAACTCGTGCGGCCTTTACGCCCGAAGACCAACGCCCCCCCACAAACCGTGGGATACGATATCCATGCCGAGACCCCTCCTGGGTTCATAACGACTGGCTCATTATACCGGGCTTGCTGATGGGAAGCGTACCTGGGCACCATCTCAGTATGGGAGTGAGCGAGGTGGGGGCATAATGCTCACTCACGTTGCTCGGAGGGATTGCCATGGATCTGAATTAAAGTGGGTGATCATGTGAGCTGGAACTCGGAAGCCAGGCATATAAAGTGGACCCCTCTGTCAAGACAGATTTCATCCGAGTTTAAGCTATGCCCATCGCTTCAATCGCAGCGGAGCAGCGCTGCCCTGTTCTGACGCCGACATGATCGGGGATACTCGCCCCACCGCCC
>WBZN01000149.1_pt2 | contig 47986 bp, 37 predicted proteins | sample 5204281 | NCBI WGS metagenome assembly WBZN01 (sample SAMN12344347, study PRJNA552823) | activated sludge metagenome | biome: Activated sludge suspended growth; feature: Nitrification reactor; material: Wastewater; isolation source: activated sludge from nitrification reactor of wastewater... | reverse complement strand
GGTCAGCGGAATCCATCAGGGCCCGCAGGCTTCGGTCTGCAAAAACAGGCCGGATATAAACCTGCAGCCTAACCTGTCGCTCATCACACGCAAAAAGCCCTTGCCCATCGGGAGGCGTCCATATAAAGGTCATGGCTGGCACCATGGCTTTGAGGTGCGGCGGGCTCTCCACTGCAGCCAGCCATTGCACTGCGCCGGGGTAGGACAGTCCGAAGGTGCCCACGGCACCGTCCGACCACGGCTGCCTGGCTGCCCATTCGATGGTGTCGTAGCCATCACGCCCTTCGTTCTCGTAGGCGCGGAACTCGCCCTCGGAGGCGTACCGTCCCCGCACGTCCTGCACCACCACCGCATAGCCGCGCGCCACGGCCTTCTGGAAGATGCCGTAGTCGGCCAGCGCCGCATCCTTGCCATAGGGCGTGCGGTACACGAGCACGGGCACGCGCGCGCCTGTGCCGGGCCGCAGGATGTGCGCGCTCAGGAAGCGGCCATCGCGCATCGGCACGGCGACATTGGACTCGCGCAGGCTGGCGGCCTGCCAGGCGCGGACTTCCGTGCCCGGCAGCAGGCCGGCGACGAGCAGGAGCGAGGCAAGGAGCGAGGGAAGGCGGGAGGCGAGGCGGCAGTGCATCGCCGCAGGCTATCATGGCCTTGCTGCTGCGAGATGTCGCGAAGGCGGCGCCGGTGGGATTCGACTGCCCCGAGCGCGTATCATCCCGTGCATGAACAAATTGCTGTTGGTCGATTTCGAGAACGTTCCCAAGGTTGATCTCGGCTCGCTGCCGCCGGATGTCACCGTTCCCTTCTTCTTCGGCGCCTCGCAGCGCACGGTGCCCACCGTGTTCCTCAAGGAAGCGTTGAAGCTGGGCCAGCGCTTCGTGCCCATCGACATCGAGGGTCAGGGCAAGAACGCACTGGATTTCCACATCGCCTTCTACCTGGGGGAGTACCTGCAGGCTGCACCGGCCGCCGAGTGCGTGATCCTCTCCCGCGACAAGGGCTTCGATCCCCTCGTGCGGCATCTGGTCGGCCGTGGCTTCAAGGTGCGGCGCGTGGGTGCGATCACCGATGCCTTCGTTTCTCCCGTGCCAGTGGCGGCCTCGACGCGGGCCAGGTCCGCTCGCAGCGCGCCGGCAGCCGCCCGCCCGCGTGGCCGCCGCAAGTCGGGGCCGGATGCGGCCAAGGCGGGACCGGATGTGGCGACGGAGCCCGCGACCAGCGGTGAAGCGGCGAATGATCTCGATCGTGCCAGGGCGCAGCTTCGCCGCATGCCCTCGCGCAACCTGCCGCGCCGCCGGCCCCGGCTCGCGGCGATGCTCAGTTCGTACTTCGCGCAGAAGCTCGATGCCACCGCGATCCACCGGCTGATCGATGCGCTCATCGCCGATGGCTCGGTGCACGAGTCGAACGGCGCATTGAGCTATCCCAAGGTGTGAATCCTCCCGGAGTGACCATGAGCCTTTCGTACCGGATGTCCTGCGCCCTGATCGTGTCCCTTCTGACCCTGCTGCCCAGCTTCGGCGCAAGGGCAGGCGGACGTGCCTTCGAGCCCGAGGATTTCTACCGCATCGTCGAGGTCAGCGATGCGCAGCTCTCGCCCGACGGCCAGTGGGTGGCTTACATCGCCTCATCCAACGATCGTGCCAGCGATGAGCCGCGCAGCGACCTCTGGCTGGTGAGCTGGGACGGTCGCCAGCACGTGCAGGTGACACGCAACATCAAGGACATCAACACGCCGAGATTCTCACCCGATGGCCTGACCATCGCCGGCATCGGCACCCCCGCCGGTGCGGACAAGCCGCAGATCCTGCTGTTCGATCGCCGTGGCGGCGAGCCACGGGTGCTGACTCAGACCGGCGGCGAGGTCGGCGGCCTCGCGTGGTCGCCCGATGGAACGCGGCTCTTGTGGGTGGAACTCGCCGGGCCGGCGGCGCAGCCCGCGGGTGAGAAGGCTCCGCACCCCATCGTCATCGACGCGACGCACTTCAAGCAGGACGTCTCGGGCTACGTGCAGGCAGGATCCAGTCAGCACCTGCAGCTCACGGACGTGGCCTCAGGCCGCACGCAGCGCCTGACCAACGACGCAAATAACTGGGAGGACCACCCCGCATGGTCGCCCGATGGCCGGCACATCGCCTATGTTCGCACCGACGCGCCGGACCGGAGCGATGATGGCAGTTCGGACATCCTGCTGGCCGACGCGAGCGCCGGCGCCACGCCCCGGCTGCTCGCGCACGTGTATCCGCCGAACACGCAGCGGCTGGCCTTCAGTCCGGACGGCCGCCAGCTTGCCTACCTCCAGGGCCTGGAACCGCGGCTGTATGCCTACATCGCCGACGAACTCTTCGTGCTGCCCGTGTCGGGTGGCGCTCCCCGGTCGGTGACCTCGGCGCTCGACCGAGCCTTGCTCAACTACACCTGGCAGGTGGATGGCCGCGGCTTCATCGCGGTGGTCGAGGACGATCAGTCCAGCTACCCGGCGCTCATCGAGGCATCCTCCGGAAAGGTGCAGCGGCTGGTGTCGACGCCGATGACCACCCTGGCGCTGTCGCGTGCCGGCGGACGCGTCGCGCTGGTGGCCTCCACCGATCACCAGCCCGGCGAGGTGATGGCGCTCGAGGGACACTCCTTGCGCAAGCTTTCCGGCCACAACGATGCGCTGCTGTCCGAGCTTGCGCTGGCGCCCGTGGAAGACCTGTCATTCAACTCGGCGGATGGCACCGAGGTGCATGGCATGATGATCAAGCCGGCGAACTTCGACGCGGGCCGCCGGTACCCGACCATCGCCTGGATCCATGGTGGGCCGAATGGCCACGATGAGCACTCGCTGCTGTTCGACGGCTATCCGCTGCAGCTCGAGCGGCAGTTCCTCGCCGCCCAGGGCTACGTGGTGCTCGCCATCAACTATCGCGGCGGCAGCGGCCGCGGCGCGAAATTCCAGCGCGCCATTGCCGGCGACTGGTGCCACCTGGAGGTGGAGGACCTGCGCGCGGGCCTCGAGCACGTCATCTCGCGTGGCATTGCGGACCCTGCGCGCCTGGGCGTTGGGGGCTGGAGCTATGGCGGCATCCTCACCGACTGCATGATCGCCGCCGAGCCGCGGCTGAAGGCCGCGGTCAGCGGGGCGGGCAGCGCGAACTCGCTGTCGCTGTTCGGATCCGACGAGTACGTGTGGCAGTACATGGCTGAACTTGGCGCACCCTGGAAGAACACCGACCTGTGGATCAAGGTGAGCGCACCGTTCTTTCATGCCGACCGCATTCGCACGCCCACGCTGTTCATGGGCGGGGAGAAGGATTTCAACGTACCCATCGCCGGCGGTGAGCAGATGTACCAAGCCTTGCGCGTGCAGGGCATTCCCGCGCAGCTCGTCATCTACCCCGAGCAGTTCCACATCTTCACCCGCCCAAGCTTCATCGTCGATCGCGCCCGGCGCGTGCGTGACTGGTATGCGCGCTACCTGAAGTGACTCGCCAGGGCCCGCCGCGCACGCGGCCCTTGCGCGCGCGCGGCGGCACGCTGGTGTTGCTGAACAAGCCGCACGGCGTGCTCAGCCAGTTCACTCAGCGCGACGGACACCTTGGCCTCGCCTCGGTGCTGAGCCTGCCCGGGTGCCGACCCATCGGCCGGCTCGACCATGACAGCGAAGGCCTGCTGCTGCTCAGCGACGAGCCCGAGCTGCTGCATCGCGTGGCCTCGCCCGCGACGCATCTTCCCAAGACCTATCTCGCCCAGGTGGAGGGCGAGGCGGCGGCTGCGGCGCTTGCGGCATTGCGCGCGGGTGTGCGCCTGCCGGATGGTCCAACCCGCCCCGCGCAGGTGCGCGCGGTGCCGGAGCCCGCGTGGCTGTGGCCACGCGATCCACCCATCCGCCAGCGCCGGCACATTCCCACGAGTTGGCTCGAGATCATCATCACCGAGGGCCGCAATCGGCAGGTGCGCCGCATGACGGCCGCGGTGGGTCTGCCCACGCTGCGGCTGATCCGGGTGGACGTGGCAGGGCTGCAACTGGGCGAGCTGCGTCCTGGCGAATGGCGGGTCGCGACGCCGGGCGAGCGCGCCGCGCTGGCCCGCCGTGCCGGCGGTGCAGGAGCTGCAGCCGGCACAGCGGGGAAGTCCCGGCGCTGAGGGTCATCAGTTGGGCTTCCTGATCTTCGCCAGCGCGCGGAACAGCTCGCCGTTGTCGCCGAAGGGAATCATGCTGCCCGCCGTGCCCAGCACCTGCACCACGCGGTGCAGGTGCTCGCGCCAGCGAGGGCTGGCGCCGTGCAGGTTGGCGTCGGGTGGCGTGGCCACCGGAACGGGATGTCGGGTGTGGTTCTGCATGGTCATCTCCTGTGGGTCCAGTCAGAAATATCCGTACTCGAAGACCGATCCGATCAGCGTCACGATGGTGATGGCGACCAGCGCGGCGGTGGCGGATAGCGCGATGCGGTCGATGCACATGGGGTTCTCCTGTTGCAGTGGTGATGAATCCAGTGCACACAGGATGCGGAGCGGACGAGCAAGGATCGAATGCAAGAGGTGAACCGCAATTAAGCGGAACTGAAGCGAGGGGCAGACAGGCCGCCGGCCGTGCGAAATCAGCCGTTGCGCATGAGCTTAGAACGCAACGGCATCAGGTTCTGCGCGAAGACTTCCGCCCGTCAGGGCTTGAGCTGCGCGCGGATCTCGCCGCCCGGGTGCGCCTCGCTGTGCACGTTGACGTACAGTTCGCCCGCCTTGAACTTGCGGTACTGCTCGTCGGTGAGCTTCGACCCCTCCGGAATCGCCCAGGTATCATCGCCGCTCTTCGACAGCGTGATGATCGGCGGCCCGTTCTTGCCGGCCGGCGCCACGTGAACGTGGGCCATGGTGCCCGACATGCCTTGCGTGGTGACCGAACCCTTGATGCTGTGGTCTTCGCCGACGCTCAACGTGCCGGTGCCGGTGGCGGCGCTCTGGGTGGCGGGGACCTCGCTCGCGCCGGTGAGCTTCACCGGGACATCCTTGGCAAGGCAGGCGTAGGCGAGGAAAGTCAGGGTCATCAGGCCGATGCTGCCGGCCTTGCTCATGGCGGACATGGGAAGTTCCCCCGGGGCGACTTGAGTTAGGTGAAGTGACGCTACTGCGTCGCGCGGCGGACTGTCAACGCGCTGCGCCGCCGTCGGCTGTAGGTGTTCGTCCCAGGCGTATAGTTCCGGCCCATCTGGTTTCGTCGATGAGCCGATCTTGCGCAGCACAACATCCGATCCAGGCGCGGCGCTCAGTGCTCGGCGCAAAGCTGCGCATCATCGACGGCGATGCCCGCGGGGCAGGCGAGGTCGCGATGCAGCTGCTCGATGAGCTTCGTGTTGGTGCGCAGCGCCGTCTCGAGGATCAGCGCCTGCTTGCCTGCGAGCGCCGTGTCGCCGCCCTCGATGGCCTCGGTCAGGCCCGGCAGTTCCAGGTGTGCGTAGGTCTGCCGGCAGGCGTAGAGCACGTGCTTGTACCAGGGCCGTCCCGGGATGCCATCCGGATCCAGCCAGTTGCGCTCCAGGCTCATCAGGCCGCGGTTCACCTGGTCGGTGAGCACCGGGTCCAGCCTTCCCGCCGCGAGCACACGCTGCACCGAGGTGCCGAGCTGCCGGCCGCCGCGCTCGAAGCCATCGATCGCCGCCCGCAGCGGCGCGAGATCGAGCTTGCCGGCCGCGCCCGTCGCCGCGAGGCTGTCCAGGTAGGAGCGGATGTGCGCGCCGTAGCTGCCGAAGTCGTACGGCAGCACATCGGCATTGGCCAGCCGCAAGGCCAGCACGCCGAGGATTCGCGCCATGGATTCATGATGGCGGAAGCCCGGGTCGCCGATGTGTTCCATCCAGTAGAAGTCATCGTAGGCCGAGTGGTAGACGCCGTAGGGACCCGAGTAGGAAACGTCGATCACGGGTACGCCGGCATGATCGAGCAGTGCGGCGTAGTCAGATCCACTGCCGATGCGCGTGTCGACGAGGTTGAAGTCGGTGATCGCGCCGCCCGACTTCACGATCTCCGCATCCTTCGCACGCGCCGCGCGCCAGGCATCGTAGAGGCTCGAGCCCGACGGGTCGGACAGCGAGCGGCTCGCCTCCACCACCAGTGGCGCCAGTGATCCGACGCTGCTGGCCTCGAAATCGGGGCCGTTCACGCCGATGTCCACGTTGAGATAAGCCACCGCCTTCTGCGCGAGTTCGTGCGCGAACTGCTCGGCCCACTCCGCTGAACCAGCGAAGCTGGTCTCCTCGCCATCCCAGCTGATGAAGCGCAGCGTGCGCTTCGGATGCACACCCTGTTTCGCGAGCGCACCCAGGGCTCGCGTGGTCTCCATCATGGCGGCCGTGCCACTCGAAGGATCGGCCGCGCCGAACACCCAGGCATCGCGGTGATTGCCCACCAGCACCCACTCGTCCGGATGCTCGCTGCCGCGCAGGGTGCCCTCGACGACGTAGTTGGGCTTGAGCGATTCCTCCATGCGGATCTTCAGGTGGATGCGCACCCGATCACCGCCGAGGTGATAGCGGATCGGCAGCGCGCCCTGCCAGTCGGCGGGCGCCTCGGGCCCGTCGAGCTGCTCGAGCAGCGGTTTCGCATCGGCCCAGGAGAGCGGCAGGGCCATGATCCTGGGCACCGCCGAGGACTGCGATGCCGGCATGTGATGCGCGCCGGGCAGCGAGGGCCACCCCGGCGTGGTCGGATCGCCAGCCTGCTGGAAGTCGTACTCGATGGCGCCGCGCTGGAAATGCGTCTCCGGTCCCCACGGCCCGCGCGGGAAGACCTTGCCCTGCGCGTATCCATCCTCGGCGGGGTCGCTGTAGATGAGGATGGCCGCGGCGCCCGCCTTCTGTGCGGTGAGCGCCTTGAACCCCCGGTAGCTGTAGGGATTGGAGTAGCGCACGATCACGATCTTGCCCTTCACGTCGATGCCCTGCTGGCGCAGCAGCTCGAAGTCGGACGGGTTGCCGCTGTGCGCGTACACCAGCGGCGCCGTGATGTCGCCCGAGGTCGACATGCCCATCCACGCCTGACTGATCGCGGGATTTTCCGTGTCCGGGTCCTCGGGGTACGCCGCTTCGCGCAGCTTCGCCCGGAAGTGCACCGGCGCCACCATCTCCAGCAACGTTTCCTTCGGCTCGGAGCTGTAGACATCGTAGCGGCGCATCACGATGTCGGTGAGCCCCTGCTTCTTCCACTCGGCGGCGATGTAGCGCGCCAGCCAGTTGTTGCGTTCCGATCCCGCCAAGTGCGGTTCGGCGGTGAAGATGCGCAGTTGCCGGCGTGCCTCGGCAGCTTTGGGGATGGCCTTGAAGCGCGTCTCGACCTGCGCCTCGCGCGCCGCGGAGGCGGCCGTGAACCCCAGCATGCCCTCGGCGCGGGCGAGGCCGGAGCAGGTCAGGACCAGGATGAGCGAAGCAGCCAGCGAGGGTGGGAATGGACGCATGCGTGAACGAGCCTCGCCTGTTGCATGGAATTCCGGGCGGGGCTCACTATACTCCAGCCACATGCGCGAGCTTCGATGGACGACATGAACGCAGACGATGCCGGTTGGGAATTGCCCTCACCCTTCCTGTGGACGCTGGTGGTGTCCGCAGCGGACATCGATGCCTACGACCATGTCAACAATGCGGTGTACGTGACCTGGTTCGACCGCGCCGCGTGGGAACACTCCGCGGCCCTCGGCCTGCCGATCGAGGCCTGTCTCGAGCTCGATCGCGGCATGGCGGTGCTGCGCAGCCTCATCAGTTACGTGAAGCCCGCGCTGCTCGGTGATGCAGTGAGCGTGGCCACATGGCTCCTGCCGGGCGATGGCCGATTGCGCGTCGCCCGGCGTTTCCAGGTGCGCCGTGCATCGGATGGCGCGACGCTGGCGCGCGCGCAGATCGACTACGTGTGCATCGAGCTCTCCAGCGGACGGCCGTCGCGCTGGCCCGCCATCTTCAAGGAGCGGTACGCGCCACTGGCCGCTGTCGTCGAGCGCCTGCCGTCGGTTGCGCCGGTGTGAGCCGTTTACACTATCATGCCGCCATCGCGATCCGCTGGATCCTCGCATCGCCCACAGGAGTGTCCGTGATTCTTTCCATCCGTTTCCTCCTGGCCGCAGCGCTCCTGCCGGCGGCACTGGCGCAGTCGGCAACGCCCGCCTTCACGACGCTCCTGCCGCGCGAGGTGAATCCGCTGCACTACGATATCGAGATCTCGCCGGATCCCAAGGGCTTGACCTTCGAGGCCCGCGCGCTCATCGACATCCAGGTGGCAAGGCCCGTCCGCCGCATCACGCTGAATGCGGCCGAGCTCGAGATCCACGCGGCGCGCGTGGATGACCAACTGGCTCGGACCGAGATGGGGGAGCAATCACAGACCGCCACCTTCGTCCTGTCGCGGCCGCTCACGGCCGGCCGGCATCGCCTGTCGATCGACTACGCCGGGCGCATCAGCACGCAGCCCTCGGGCCTGTTCGCACTGGACTACACCCTGGAGGGCGCACCCAGACGCGCCTTGTTCACCCAGTTCGAGCCGGCGGATGCGCGGCGCGTCTTCCCGGGCTGGGACGAGCCCGCGCGCAAGGCCAGCTTCACCCTGCACCTCGTGACGCGCGATGCGCACCAGCAGGCCATCGCCAACATGCCGGAATCGGGGCGGGAGTCACTGGGCGATGGGCGCGAGCGCATCAACTTCGCGCCCAGTCCGCGCATGTCGAGCTACCTGCTGTTCTTCGCGCTCGGGGAGTTCGACCGCAAGGCGAGCAGGGCGGCAGGCACCGAGGTCGCCGTGGTCACCAAGCGGGGTGACCCCGACAAGGCGGACTTCGCGCTGTCGGCAGGACAGCAGGTCACGGCGTGGTTCAACGACTACTTCGCGATGCCCTACCCCCTGCCCAAGCTGGACCTCGTGGCGGCGCCGGGGTCGAGCCAGTTCTTCGGCGCGATGGAGAACTGGGGCGCCATCTTCTACTTCGAGAAGTACCTGCTGCTCGACCCGCGCATCTCGAGCGTCGATGACCGGCGCGACGTGTTCGAGGTCGTGGCGCACGAGGTTGCGCACCAGTGGTTCGGCGACCTCGTCACCATGGGCTGGTGGGATGATCTGTGGCTGAACGAGGGCTTCGCGAGCTGGATGGGCGATCGTGCCACGCGGCACTTTCATCCCGAATGGAACCTCGACCTGGCGGCGGTCGAGGCCCGCGAAGCGGCGATCCATCTCGACGCGCTCGCCAGCACGCATGCCATCGTGCAGCACATCGAGAGTCCCGAAGCGCTCAACCAGGCATTCGATTCGATCACCTATGCGAAGGGGTCCTCGATCCTGCGCATGCTCGAGCAGTACGTCTCCCCCGACGCCTGGAGACGGGGCGTTCAGGCCTACGTGCGAGCCCACGCCTACGGCAGTACGCGCAGTGATGACCTGTGGTCGGCGGTGGGCGCCGCGGCGAACAAGCCCGTCACCGCCATCGCGCGCCAGTTCACGCTGCAGCCCGGCGTGCCCCTGATCCACCTCACTCAGGCGTCCTGCCGGCAGGGCCGCACGGTGATCGAGCTGAAGCAGGGCGAGTTCCAGATGGACCGCGTGGTCGGCAAGCCCAGGCACTGGGCCGTGCCGGTCACGGTGGGCGCGGGATCCCACTCGACCACCACGCTGGTCGATGCGGGCAGCGCACGCCTGTCCCTGGAGGGTTGCGGTCCGGTGGTGGTGAATCGCGGCCAGGCCGGCTATTTCCGCACGCTGTACGAACCGGCAGCGTTCGAAAAGCTGCGGCGGGACTACGCAGCGCTGGCCTCGGTGGACCAACTAGGCATCCTCTCGGATGCCTGGGCATTCGGCATGACGGGGCAGCAGCCCACCGCGGATGCGCTGGGACTGGTGCAGTCACTGCCGCTCGAGGCTGCGCCCGAGGTGTGGCGGACGGCTGCCCGCATCATCGAGACGGTGGGTGATTACGACCGCGAGGATCCGGGTGCGCGCGCAGCGCTGCTGCGCTTCGCCTCGGCGCGCCTGGGCGCGAAGCTCGAGGCGCTGGGCTGGGAATCGCGCGAGGGTGAGCCCGACAATCTCGCCTCGCTCCGCGACACGCTCATCGCCGTCCTCGGTGGTCTCGGGGATCCGCGGGTGGTGTCGGAGGCGCGACGGCGCTTCGATGCCGACGCCACGCAACCGATTCCCGGCGGGCAGCGCCAGATCATCCTTCGCGTGGTCGCCGCCAACGCGGATGCAGCGACCTGGGAGCGGCTGCATGCGATGGCGAAGTCGGAAAGCACGCCGCTGATCCGCTCGCAGTTCTATTCGTTGCTGGGCGCCGCGCACGATGCCACGCTCGCGCAGCGTGCGCTGGATCTGGCATTGAGCGGCGAGCCTCCCGAGACCGATGCGGCGCGGATCATCAACGCCGTGTCGGGATATCACCCGGCGCTGGCCTTCGACTTCGCCGTGGCGCATGCCTCCCAGGTGGCGGCGAAGATCGACTCCGGCGCACGCGACCGCTTCATCGTGGGCCTCGCCAGCGAGTCCCACGATCAGGGCCTCCTGCCGCGGCTCAGGCGCTGGGCGGATGCCAATGTGCCCCGCGCCGGTTACCGTGCGGTCGACACCGTCGTGTCCGAGATCCGCTACCGGCATGGCGTGCACTCGCTGCGGATCCCTGCGATCAACGAGTGGCTCGGCCGGAGCGCGGCGGCGGCGGGTGCCGGAGGATGAGCGCCATGTCGATGGGAATCAGGATCGTCGAGCCGGCGCAGAGCGCCTATGCCTACCCGCTGCTGATCAAGCAACTCCTGCACACGCCGCTTGCCGCGACGCCGGACCAGCGGATCTTCTACAAGGACAGCCACAGCTACACCTATCGCGACCTGCGTGAGCGCATCGGGCAGTTGGCGAGCATGCTGCGCGACCAGGGCGTCGAAGCCGGCATGACCGTTGCGGTGCTGGACTGGGACTCCCACCGCTACCTCGAATGCTTCTTCGCGATCCCGATGATGGGCGCCGTGCTGCAGACGGTGAACATCCGGCTGGCCCCGGAACAGATGCTGTACACCCTGCGGCACGCGCGCGCGCAGGTGGTGCTCACGCACCGGGATTTCCTGCCCGTGGTCGAGCATCTGCGAGCCCAGCTGCCGGACGTGCAGCGCTGGATCGCCATCGACGATGGCGCGCGGCAGGACTGGCCCTCATGGTTCACCGGCGAGTACGAGGCGCTGGTGGCCGCCGCTTCGCCGGGGTTCGCGTTCGAGGATTTCGACGAGAACGCCATGGCCACCACGTTCTATACGACGGGCACCACGGGGGAGCCCAAGGCGGTGTTCGCGACCCATCGGCAGCACGTGCTGCACACGCTCGCACTCGGCAGCAACAACAATGCCGCCGGTGCCGGCCAGTGCTTCCGTGGGACCGATGTCTACATGCCGATGACGCCGATGTTCCACGTGCACGCCTGGGGCAATCCGTACCTTGCGACCCTGATGGGCGTGAAGCAGGTCTATCCCGGGCGCTACGTGCCCGAGGAATTGCTGGCGTTGCGTGAGAGGCATCAGGTGACCTACTCGCATTGCGTGCCCGCCATCCTGCAGATGCTTCTGAAGGCGGCGGCGGCGACGAATGCGGACCTGCGCGGCTGGAAGATCGTCATCGGCGGCTCGGCGCTGCCCGAGGGGCTCGCGCGCGAGGCGATGTCGCGAGGCGTGGACGTGTGGGCGGGATATGGCATGTCGGAGACCGGCCCCGTGCTCACGAAATCCCGGCTGCGAACGGCCGGCAGCGCCGATGAGGACCTGCGGCGCCGCTGCCGCGCCGGACTGCCGATCCCGCTCGTCGACCTGCGCATCGTGGACCCGGAGATGCGCGATGTGCCGCGCGACGGCAGGACCAGCGGCGAGATCGTGGTGCGGGCGCCCTGGACCACTTCGTGCTATGTGGGCAATCCGGCGGCGTCGACCGAGCTCTGGCGTGGCGGGTACCTGCATACGCAGGACGTCGGGCTGATCGACGGCGAGGGCTTCCTGCAGATCACCGATCGGACCAAGGACGTGATCAAGACGGGCGGGGAGTGGATCTCCTCGCTGGATCTCGAAAGCATCATCTCGCGCCATCCGGCCGTGGCGGACGTCGCCGTGATCGGCGTGAAGGATGCGCGCTGGGGCGAGCGCCCCATGGCACTGGTGGTGCCGCGCGCGAACCTGCGCGAGCCGCCGACCGTGCAGGTCATCCAGAAGGAGGTCGAGGCCGTGGTGGATGCGGGCATCCTGCCGCGCTATGCCATCCCCGAACGCGTGCTGTTCATCGAGGCCATCGATCGGACCAGCGTCGGCAAGATCGACAAGAAGCTGCTGCGGCAGAAGTACGCCGGCTGAACGCCGGCGCCCTCGAGTCGATGCCCACGCTTAAGGTCGGGCGAACTCCTCGCCGATCCAGCGGGTGAATGCCTCCATGTTCTGCGGCCGGCCCAGAAATTCCTTCACCAGGTCATCCGCCGGCTTCGCGCCACCCGGTTCGAGCACGGCGCGCCGGTAGCGCTGCGGCTCGGCGCCCGCGAGCGGGTCGCGAGGGTCGAAACGCGAGAAGAAATCCAGTGCGATGACCTTGTCCCACATGTAGGTGTAGTAGGCCGAGGAATACCCGGCGAGGTGACCGAAGCTGGCCCATTCGTGCGTGCCGGGAAGCGGCTGGTACAGCGAGTGCTGCTGCTTCGCGGCCTGTTCCACCGCATCGGGGTCGATGCCGGCGGGATCCTGGCGATACAGCTCGTAGGAGAGCGCGGTGTAGACATTCTGCCGGGCGATGAAGGAGGCGCGCCCGAAGGTCGCTGCGCGGTTCATCCGCTCCACCAGTTCCGCCGGGATCGGTGCCTGGGTCTGGTGGTGGCGCGCGAAGCGCGCCAGCACCGCCGGGCTTCTCAGCAGTTCCTCCAGCATTTGCGAGGGCGCCTCGACGAAATCGCTCTCCATGGTGATGCCGCTGATGCCGGCCCAGGCCTGCCTGCCGGCCAGCAGTCCGTGCATGAGGTGGCCGAATTCATGGAAGAAGGACTCGACGTCGCTGTAGACCATGAGCCCGGGGTCGGTGGCGGTGGGAGGAGGGAAGTTGCAGATGAGGGCGGCCTCGGGGAGCTGCCGGCCGAGCACGCCGTCGCGCAGTTGCATCATCTCGGCATGGCTGAACTTGCCGGGGCGGGGATACATGTCGAGGTAGATGCGTCCCAGGGGCTTGCCGTGGTCGTATACGTTCCAGACTTCCACGGACGGGTCCCAGGCCGGCGCGCTGGCATCGCGCCGGAACTGCACGCCGAACAGGGCGGCGGCGACATCGAGGATGCCCTGCTTCACCTGCGTGTAAGGAAAATAGGGTCGCACCGACTGCGAGTCGAAATCGTAGCGGGCACGGCGCACGAGTTCGCGCAGGTACGCGGCTTCGTGCTCGCCGATCTCCCGCGCGCCCGGGTCCTGGCGCTGCTTCTGTTCGAGCAGCATCTCGAATTCGCGGCGAGCGCCCGCCGCGGAGGCCGTGTCCAGTTCGCCGATGAAGCGTGCGATGCGCGCACCGCTGTGGACCATGCTGTCGGCCGCGTTGTAGTCGGCCCAGGAAGGGTAGCCCAGGAGCGTGGCGATCTCATGCCGGGTCTTCATCATTCCGCGCATCACGGGACCGTTCTCGGGATACGCGCGCAGGTCGAAGGCCGTCATCAGCCTGCGACGCAGCGGTTCGCTGCTGGCGAACTGCATCACCGGGTAGTAGTCCGGGTAATCGGTGCTGATGCGCACCAGACCGTCATCGCCGGCCTTGTGGCGGCTGATGAAGTCGGGTGGCAGGCCATCGAGTTCCTGCAGATCCTTGATGATGACGGTCTTGGTCCCGTCGTTGATGTTGCGCTCGAATTTCGACTGCAACTCGGTGAGCTGGTCCTGGAGTTCCTTCAGGCGGGTTCGCGTTCTCTCATCCTTGTCGACGCCGGCGAGGCGGAACTGCAGGAGCTGGCGTTGCACGTAATGGCGCGTCGCCGCATCGGCGCCTTTCAGGTCGAGCGAGGCCAGCGCCTGGTAGAGGTCGTGGTCCAGGCTGATCGCCGTGCGCGCGGCGCTGACCTTGCGGGTCATCGCCGTGGCGTGGTCGCGGAAGCCGGCATCGGGATGCACTGCTTCCATCAGCGCGGCGAAATACGTGGCGGAGTTGAGCTCGAGGATGGCGGCATCGAACGGGGCCAGCGTGTTGGCCAGTGTGCGGGCGCCCCGGGCGGCCTTCAGCCTTGCGATGGCGCGCTGCGCGGCCTGCAGGTGTTCCTCCTCCAGCTTGTCGAAGGCCGCCGGATCGGGCCTGGCGGACCAGAGCGAGGCCTGGCGACTCAACTCGTCCTGCGCCCGGCCGTCCTGCACCTGGCCGGCCGGGACGGTCGCTGCGAATGCCGTTGGCGCGAGGGCGGCCACCATCGAGGCGCGAAGCAGCCAATGCAGGCAGGCGGGCATGGGGAACTCCTGATGTGAATCGAAGGTGGGGTGCGGAGGCATGCAACAGCCCAGCACCGGCGTTGTGCGGGATTATGCGGCAGCACCTCTCCGCGGACAAAGGCGGAGTGAGTCGACGAGGCGGTGGTGGTGGACGATAATCTCATCACCAGCCGCAAGCCCGACGAAATCCCCGCCTTCAATCGTGAGACCCTCAAGGCCTTCACCCGGTGCCGCGCCCGCCTCGACCAGGCGCGTGACCAGTCGCGCGCGGGAGTCCCGGGACGCACCGGCATTCGCGAGGCCCCTGCGGGCGGCCTCGGCCTTTGCGGCCTTCGCTGCCACGTGCTCAGGCGTCTTCACGCCGTTCATGGGTCGAGCGTCCACGCCGCAGGTGGTGGATGCGCCCGAGGCGCGCATCGAGGCGTTGCTCTCGCGCATGACCCTCGAGGAGAAGATCGGACAACTCACGCTGTACGGTGACGCCATCCGAATGGGTGCGGACAAGGCGAATCCCGCGCGGCACGCGCTGGAAGTGCAAGCCCTGCGCGAGGAAATCCGGGCGGGCCGCGTCGGCGCGCTGTTCCAGGGAACCGGCGCGCGTTCGGGACGGGAGGTGCAGCGCCTGGCCGTCGAGGACTCCCGTCTGCACATTCCCTTGCTGTTCGGCGCTGATGTCATCCATGGCATGCGCACGGTATTTCCGATCCCGCTGGGCGAGGCTGCGAGTTTCGACCCGGAGCTTGCGCGGCGCACGGCCCGCGCGGCGGCCCGGGAGGCCACGGCGCTGGGCATCAAGTGGACGTTTGCGCCGATGGTGGACATCGCGCGCGATCAGCGCTGGGGCCGCGTGTCGGAGGGTGCAGGCGAGGACGTGTATCTCGGCTCGCTGCTGGCAGCGGCACGCGTGCGCGGCTTCCAGGGCAGCAGCGTCGCGGCGCCCGACGCCCTGTTGGCCTGCCCCAAGCACTTCGCCGCCTACGGGGCGGTATCCGCAGGCATGGACTACAACACGGTGGATCTGTCGCTCGTGACGCTCTGGCAGACATACTTGCCACCCTTCAAGGCGGCGTTCGATGCCGGTGCTTTGACGACCATGAGCGCCTTCAACGAGATCAACGGCGTGCCGGCGACGGCCAATCCCTGGCTGCTCGGAACGGTGCTGCATGAACGCTGGGGCTTCAAGGGGTTCGTGGTCTCGGATTACACGGCGGACGAGGAGTTGGTGAAGCATGGCTTCGCCGCCGATGCGCGCGATGCCGCGAGGCTTGCCTTCAATGCCGGCGTCGACATGAGCATGCAGAGCGGCCTGTACCAGAAGTACCTGCCAGGGCTCGTGAGGAGCGGGGCCGTCACGATGGCGCGCATCGACGAAGCGGTGCGCCGTGTGCTCACCGTCAAGCAGGCGCTGGGCCTGTTCGATGCGCCCTACGCCAGCCTCGATCCCGATGCCGAGCAGCGGATCGGCGATGAGCAAACGACGCGGCTGGCGCGCGAGGCCGCGCAGCGGGCGGTGGTGCTGCTCAGGAACGATCATGGCCTGCTGCCGCTGCGCCGTGCGGGCCAGCGCATCGCGCTGATCGGGCCCTTCGCAAGCGGCCGCGACGAGCTGTTCGGTCCCTGGACGCTGTACGGCGATGAATCGCGCGCCGTCGATCTCGCCACGGGCCTGCGCGCGGCCCTGGCGGATCCTGCCAGCCTGATCGTCGTGCACGGTAGCAGGGTGGAATCACCGCTTCCGGGTGGCATCGCCGCCGCCGTGGCCGCGGCGCGCCAGTCGGATGTCGTGCTGCTGGCGGTGGGCGAGTCCACGGGGATGTCGGGTGAAGCGCAGTCGCGCACGGAGATCACCATCCCCGCGCCTCAACTGGCCCTTGCGCAGGCGGTGGCACGCACGGGCAAGCCGCTGGTGGTGCTGCTGCGCAATGGCCGCGCGCTGGCATTGAACGGCGCGGTGCGCGATGCACCGGCCATCCTGGTCACGTGGTTCCTCGGTTCGCAGGCAGGGAATGCGATCGCGGACATCCTGTTCGGAAAGGTCGCGCCCAGCGGCCATCTGCCGGTGAGCTTCCCGGTGGAGTCCGGCCAGGAACCCTTCTACTACGATCACAAGAGCACCGGGCGTCCATCACCGGAGCGAGGCGATGTCGCCTTCACGGCGCGTTACCGGACCACGGGCAACCTCGCCCTGTATCCCTTCGGCCATGGGCTCACCTACAGTCCACTGCGCATCGACTCGCTGCGACTGGATTCGGCGCAGCTGCCCTGGGATGGACGGCTCGTCGTGCACGCGCGGGTGGTGAACGCCGGCCAGCGCGATGCGGTGGCGCTGCCACAGCTCTACATCCACGACCGGGTGGCGAGCCTCACGCGACCGGTACGTGAACTGAAGGGCTTCCGGCAGGTGAAGGTGGCCGCCGGCGCATCCTCCGATGTCGAGTTCGAGCTGACCCGGGCTGACCTGGCCTTCGTGGGCGCGGACCTCGAGCGGCGCGCGGAGCCCGGCTGGTTCGATGTGTGGGTGGGACTCTCCTCGACGCAGGGTCCGGGATCTGCGTTCGAACTGCTCGCGCCCGGTGCCGTTGTGCCTCCCGCGGCGGCGGCTCATAATTGAACGAAATTGAACGAAGCCTGCGCCCACTGCGCGAAGCAGTGCCGGAGCGCGGCCGCCTGATTTCCCGCGACGCTGCCGTGCGCGGCGTGAGGTTCGAACGATGTGAGGTGGGCAGAGCCATGACCATCAGCCGACGTACCCTGTTGTCCGCCTCAGCCCTGGTGCTTGCACGGCCATCCCTCGCCGCCACCGAACCCGCCGTCAGTGCCGAGATCCACCCGGCCACCGACGCGCGGCCGGAGCCGATCATCCTGTGCTGGAACGAAAATCCCTATGGCCCCTCGCCGGCGGCGCGCGCGGTGCTGCAGGCAACCGTGCCCATCGCCTGCCGCTATCCCTGGGAGGAGATCGACGAGCTGGTGGCCGCGATCGCGAAGAAGGAAGGCACGAGCGCCGCGCACATTGCGCTGGGCACGGGGTCGGCGGAGATCCTCTGCGCCCTGGGCGCCCTGATCGCCCGCAAGGGCGGGGAACTCGTCGCGCCGGAACCCACCTTCCTGGAACTGCCGGACTACCTCACCCGCGCCGGCGGCAAGGTGCGTTTCGTGCCGCTGGATGCGACCAAGCATCACGACCTGGCGGCGATGCGCGCCGCGGTGGGCGCGGAAACGCGCGCGGTGTACATCTGCAACCCGAACAACCCGACGGCGGTGGCCGAGCCGCGCGCGGCCCTGCGGGAGTTCATCGTCTCGCTGCCGCCCGAGGTCACCTGCATCGTCGATGAGGCCTACATGGACTTCGTCGATGATCCGGCGGTGGGCAGCGTCGCCGATCTGGTCGGCAGCAACCGCCGACTGGTGGTGCTGCGAACGTTCTCGAAGATCCACGGCATGGCGGGCGTGCGCTGCGGCTATGGCATCGCGCGCCCGGACATCATCGCCGACATCGTCGCGGTGCGCATGGGGACGCCGAGCATCTTCGCGATGCGCGCGGCCAGGGCGAGCCTGGCCGATACGGCCTTCATCACCGATACCCGCCGGCGCATCATCGCCAGCCGGCAGCGCATCTGCCGCGAACTGGACGCGCTGCGCCTCGAGTATGCGACGTCGCAGGGCAATTTCGTGTTCTTCGACACCGGCATGCCCATCGCCGATTTCCAGTCGAAGATGCTGGCGCGGAACATCCGCGTGGGGCGGCGCTTCGCGCCGTTCGACAGTTGGTGCCGGATCACCATCGGCCGCGAGCCCGAGGTCGATGCCTTCATCACCGCCCTGCGCGCCGTGCATGCGCAGGCTTCGGGGTGAGCGCGCCGGACGGCGCCGCGAATCCACCGTCCTCCCCAGTGGTTGCGGCGGTCATGCACCGGGCGCCGCCGGCGCTGCCCTGGCGTGTCTCGCTGCCCTTGCTGAGCACCGCCTTCATCATGTTCGGGGCGGGCATCCTCGGCTCGCTCCTGCCGCTGCGTTTCTCCGCCAAGGGCATGAGCGATGGCATGATCGGCCTGATCGCCACCGCCGAGGCACTGGGTTTCCTCACCGCCTGCCTGTACGCGCACAAGCTGATCGCGCCGGTGGGGCTGGAACGCGCCTACGCGAGTTTCGCCGGCGTGAAGGCGGTGGCCATCCTGGGCCTGCATTTCGCCGACAGCGTGGCCGCGCTGGTGCTGCTGCGCTTCCTCATCGGCATGAACGCCGCGGGGCTCGCCATCGTGGTGGAGAGCTGGCTGAATGCGCTCGCGCCGAACGAACAGCGCGGCCGGGTGCTCACCATCTATGTGCTCACCTATGCCGTGTTCTTCGGCGCCGGCCAGCTCTTCGGGCACAATCTCGACGTGCGCGGCCCGGAGATGCTGATCCTCGCCGGTATCTTCACCACGCTTGCGCTGGTGCCGATGGTCGCCATCGACGTGCTTGCTCCGACGCTGCCGCATCGTGTCGACCTGCAGATCGGCAAGGCGTTCCGGACCTCGCCGACGAGCGTGCTGGCCTGTCTGATGAACGGACTGGTGCTCACTGCCTTCACCACGGTGGGGCCGCTGTTCGGCGCGCGCATCGGGCTCGACCAGGGACGCATCGTGCTGCTGATGGCCTGCGTTTCGCTCGGAGGCATCGCCCTGCAGTGGCCCATCGGCTACGTCTCCGACAAGAGCGATCGGCTGTATTCGCTGATCGGCCTGGGCAGCGGCATCGCGATCGTCGCCTTCGGCCTCGCCAGCGCAAGTGCCGCCATGCCCTTCGTGCTGATGGCGATCCTGTTCGCCGTCTTCGGCGGGCTCGCGGAAAGCCTGTACGCGGTGGGCGTCGCGCATGCGAACGATCGCGCCGATTCCAACGATTTCGTGGCGCTGTCCTCCACGCTCCTGTTCGTCTGGGCGGCCGGCGCGGCCATCGGACCCACCGCCGGCACCTACGTCATCCAGCTCCTCAGGCCCGGCGCCTTCTTCGTCTATGTCATGTGCCTGACGGTGCCCTTCACCCTGTTCGGGTTGTGGCGGCTGGTGCGACGGCCGAAGGATCCCATCGTGCCCACGCCGGAGGAATTCCGGGCCTATCCGCATTCCTCGCCCGAGATCTACGGCTGGGCGCCCCACCAGAAGGACATGCCCGGGGACACCGCGGGGGCTGTGGGGTTAGCATCGCAGGCACCGTGCGAACCTGAGCGAACGCGGGAACCGGAGGGTGGCGTTTGATGCGGCAACACGCGAATGATCAGTCGGCCTTCATCGTGCAGGAGCAGGAGGTGGCCGTGGAACGCGGCGAGGCCGAAGAGGATCCCGGCGTGACCTGGCGGACCTTGCTCAGCGCGGATCGTACGCCCACCGCCGAGGTCACGGCCGGCACCTGCGAGATAGCGCCGGGCGGAGAGCTCGGGTTCCATCATCACCCCGTGCTCGAGGTGTATTACTTCCTGGAAGGAGAGGGCGTCGTCCGGCTGGGTGAGAGGACCGTGCCGGTGAGCGCAGGTGCCACGCTGTCGATTCCGGCAAACCTGCCGCATGGCATCCGCAACACCGGAAGCGTGCGCCTGAAGCTGTTCTACGTGTTCCCGACGGACTCTTTCAGCGATGTGGAATACACGTCGATGACACGCTGAATGACCGGCGCCCGGCCCGTGCAGGAACTGCCCGGGCCGGGCCGACGGCGCTGCAGGTCGAGGGGGAGTTCGACCCGCAGGCTTACCAGCGATATCCGACGCCGATGCCGAACAGCACCGGATCGACCTTCACCTTGGCGAGCTTGGTTCCATTGAGCTTCACATCGGTGCGCAGCATCGCCCACTTGATGTCGGCGTTGACGAACCAGTGATCGGCCACCTTCACATCGAACCCGGCCTGCACCGCGGGACCGATGCTGACCTTCTTGAGGTCGAGCACCAGCGGCGGGTTGGTCGGCACGGCAAGGTCGATCTTCGACAGCAGCGTGATGTTCACGCCGAGACCCACGTAGGGTCGGAACTGCCCGTCCGGAAGGAAGTTGTACTTCACGGTGAGCGTGGGCGGCAGGTGCTTGAACGTGCCGATGTCGGTCGGACCGCCGAGCGCGCTCTGACGCACGGTGACGGTCTGGGACTGCGGATAGGTCAGGACGAGTTCGCTGGACCAGTTCGGCGTGAAGAAGTATTCGAAGTCGACCTCGGGAATCGTCTTCGAATTGATGTGGATGGCATCCTTCGGCACCTGCAGGGCGCCGATCGGGTCGGACTTGTTCGCCGGGCTCAGGTACACGGCGCGCACGCGCGCTTCCCACTGGCCCTCATCGGCATGGGCGAGCGTGGCGGAGAAGGCTGCGGCGGTCGCGGCCACGGTGGTGAGGATCTTGGTCTTGGTGTTCATGATGGACCTTCACTGAGGTTGCTCTACTCACTCACATATTAGTATTCGCGTTTTCGTGCCGGTATCCGTACAGGGCGCAGCGTGCTGCGGAATTCACTTGGACAATCTCACGCACTCGATAATCGGTCTCATCGTGAGCCATGCCGTCGCGATCTGCTCGAGCGCCGAGCACCGGGCTGTCCAGGCAGCGGTGGCATCGCACCGGTGATGTCGCCGATGAGCCGGCGCAGCAGCCCGTAGCGCTGCGAGCGGGAGAAGCGTCGGGGTTCGAGCGTCATGGTCAGCCACAGGCCATCGACCGCCGCCACCAGCAGGTCGGTCGCCTGGGCGAGATCCAGCTTCCGGGGCAACTGCCCGCATATCCTGGCATCCTCGAGACAGTGCCGCACATAGGCACGCCAGCGCCGATAGTAGTAGCGGTGCTCGCGCGCGAAGGCCGTGTGGCGCACCGCCTTGCCCCACAGGCTCATCCACAACGCGAGCGCCGCGGGCTCGCTGGCCTGCGGCAGGTGTGCATCCATCGCCGCCTGCAGCCGGGCGAGGCCCGGTGAATAGGACTCGCGCAGCGCGGCGAGCTGCGCGAAGGTGTGTTCCGCCAGCCAGCGGAAGGTGAACACCACCAGCTCATCCTTCGTCCTGAAGTAATGCGTCAGCACGCCCATCGACAGGCCGCCCCGCTGCGCGATGCCGCGGATGGACGCGTTCTCGAGTCCTTCGCGGCGCATCACTTCGAGGGTGAGCCTGGCGATCTCCTGGCGGCGGCGGTCGTGGTCGACGATCTTCGGCATGTCACCGGTCCTTGCCGGATTTTACATGCCCGGGCGCACCGGGCGGCGTTGGATTCGGGCAACAGGTCCAACGGGTGGCCGGTTATCGAACACCTGTTCCAAATCAGAGGGGTGTCGGATATGCTCGGCCCAACGGAGGTATGCCATGTCCCACCAGCGCAATCCCGTTGTGCCATCGCCACTGGCGGTGGCCATCGCCGCGGTCCTCTACGGCGGCGTTGCGCTCGTGCCTCCTGTCGTCCGGGCCGAGGACCTCAACGTCCTGCAGGAGGTGGTGGTCACCGCCCGAAAGCGTGCCGAGACCCTGCAGGAAATCCCCGCCAGCATCGACGTGTTCTCGAAGGACGCCCTGGAGAAGCTGGCCATCACGCAGTTCGAGGACTACGCGTTCCGCACGCCGTCCATTTCCTTCGTCAGCGCGGGCCCCGGCTCGCAGTACTTCTTCATGCGCGGCGCCTCCGACGGCAGCAACCCGGAAGTCACGGCCAACTCCATCGCCGGATTCTTCCTGAACGACGTCTCGCTCGGCTACTACGGTGGCATTCCCGACCTGCACCAGTACGACCTGGAACGCATCGAGATCCTCAACGGCCCGCAGGGCACGCTGTACGGCGCGGGGTCGATGTCGGGCGCCGTCAAGCTCATTCCCGCGCCGCCGGATCCGAAAGGGTTCAGCGCCGGCGTCGATGTCGATGGCTCGCGCTTCAACGGCAGTCGCGGCACCAGCCACTCGGAAGAGGGTTTCCTCAATCTGCCGCTGTTCAACGGCAACACCGCCGTGCGCCTCTCCGCCTTCAACGTGAAGCAGGCGGGCTTCATCGACAACCTGCTGCAGACCCGCCATTGGGTGAATGGCGTGGTCTCGACCAATGCCGAGTGGGCCGGCCGGGACTACAACACCCAGACCTTCAAGGGCGGGCGGCTCGGGCTGCTGCAGAAGCTCTCCGACGACTGGAACCTGACGGTGACCGTGGATCGCCAGGTGCAGAAGCACAACGGCGCCTGGGACCATGATCCTTCGCGGTACGGTGAGCTCAGGGTGGCGCGATTCGGGCCCGAATGGGGCGACAACTACAACACCATCGGCGAGGCGAAGATCGAGGGCGACGTGGGCATCGGGACCTTGACCTACATCGCGGGTTACTACAAGTCCAAGTACGAAAGCGTCGGCGAGTACTCGGAGTACGTGCAGTACGTGAACACGGGTGGCACGACCGCCGACTACGTGCAGGGCTACGCCTGCGAACAGGGGTTCGGTGTCTTCGTCAACTGCAACAACCCGTACCAGTTCACCACCTACCGCAGCGACGTGCGCCGCAATACCCATGAGCTGCGCCTGCAGTCCAAGGAGGGACGCACCCACTGGATCCTCGGTGCCTATGCGGAACGCACGAAGAACACCTGGTCGGATTTCTGGCACATGCCCGGCATCAACTTCAATGGCGACCAGGCGGCCAGCTACATCGACTACTACGGTGGGTTCGACGTCGTCCAGCCCTTTCCCGAGGAGTGGTATGCCGAGGACGCGCGCTACGATGAACACCAGAACGCGCTGTTCGGCGAGATCAACTTCGCCGTCAACGACCGTATCCGGGTGACCGGCGGTGTGCGCTGGTTCGAGGCGCGCTCGACGGGCAATGGCTATGGCTCGTATTTCTACCAGCCGCGGGTGGATCAGCCCTATTCCGGCAAGTGGAGCAAGACCACGTTCCGCGGCGGCATCGAGTACAAGCCGCGCGACCAGTGGCTCTACTATCTCAACTTCGCGCAGGGCTTTCGCGAGGGCGTCATCAACGTCGGCACCGGCACCACGCCCGGCATCCAGGCCCTGACCGATCCCGATACACTGAACACCTGGGAACTCGGCTGGAAGACCGAGTTCGCGCACGGCCGCCTGCGCTGGAATGGCGCGGCCTACTACACCAAGTGGAAGGACTTCCAGACCGCGGTGTTTGACCTCGCCATTGCGCCCGTGACCTTCTACGCCAACATCGGCGATGCCCGCATCTATGGCCTGGAATCGAGCATCGAGGTGCGGCCCACCGAGCGGCTGACGTTCAACCTCTCGGCCAGCTACAACGACTCGCGCATCCAGACCAACCGCTTCCAGAACCCGGAATTCCCGGTGGTCGCGGGCGAGCGGCTCCCCTCCATCCCTTATCTCAAGGCCAGCGCCTCCATCCGCTACGAGTGGCCGCTGCTCGAACGCCAGAGGGCATTCATCCAGTTCGATGAGACCCACACCGGGAGCATGTGGAGCAACCTGAGCGTGGATGTGCGCGCCATGCAGCCGGCGTACAATCTCGGGACCCTGCGCCTGGGCGTGGACTCCACCGATGGTCGCTGGGCCCTGGAAGGCTACGTCAGCAACATCACCAACAAGCATGCGGTCATCTTCATCAACCCATACCTGTACGACACGCGTGAGACCACCAACGCACCACGCTCGTTCGGGCTGCACCTGAAGTATCGAACGGGTGGGAAAGGCGACTGAGCAGGAGAGCAAGACGGCTGCCGGCGTCCGGGACCTGGCGCTTTCCTATCTCGGGCAGGGCAGGACCGACACGGCCGAGAAGCTGCTGCGGGAATTGCTGGCGCTGCATCCCGACGACGTGCAGGGCTTGCGGCTCCTCGCGCTGATCCTGCAGTCGCAGCAGCGCTCCGACGAAGCCATCGCCGCGCTCCTGAAGGCGAGTTCCCTCGCGCCCGACGCCGCGCACGTGCACGCGGACCTCGCGGCGCTGTATCGCTCGCTGTCGCGCCCGGCGGAGGCGGAAGTCGCGATGCGCGCGGCGCTGCGCATCGAGCCTTCCATGAGCGCCGGCTGGCGTCTGCTCGCCGATGTGCTGGTCGATCTCGATCGCCTGCCCGAGGCGGGGCAAGCCTACGAGCGCGCGAAACAGTGCGATCCCTTCAGGCCAGAGCTCGCCCGGGCCGGCGAGCACCTGGCGCGCCAGGAGCCGCAGCAGGCGGAGCAGGTGTTCCGCGAGATCCTGCGCCGCGAGGGCAAGCATCCGGGCGCGCTGTGCGGACTGGCGGCCGTGGCCTTGCTGACGAAGCAGCCCGCGCAGGCCGAGCGGTTGCTGAAGGTCGCGTTGCGGCAATCGCCGCATTCGCCGCTCATCTGGCGCAGCATGGCGCAGGCATCGATGGAGAGCGGCCGGCTGCAGGAGGCCGAGGATGCGATCCGTCGCGCCCTGCGCGTCGAACCCGGCAGCGCACAACACTGGGTGATGCTGGGCACGATCCTTGCGCGCCGGCTTCGACAGGAGCAGGCGCTGGCCGCCTACGAGGAGGCGCTTGAGCGAGAGCCGCGCCAGCGGGTCCGGGTGCTGATGTCGATGGGACACCTGTACAAGACGCTGGGCCGACGCGGCGAGTGTGAGGCCACCTACCGTGCCGCACTGGACCTCGAGCCCGGCAATGGCGAGCTGTGGTGGTCACTCGCGGATCTCAAGAATTACCGGTTCTGCGATGCCGAGGTCGGCCGCATGGAAGCGGCGCTGGCAGTAGCGGGTGCTGATCCGGCCAACGCGGCTCTGCTGAATTTCGCGCTCGGCCGCGCACGCGAGCAGCGGGCCGCCTACGCGGATGCCTTCGGGCATTATGCGCGCGCCAATGCATTGCGCCGGCGCAGCGTGCAGTTCGACGCGGCGGCGTTCGAGAGCAAGAGCCGTCGCATCATCGATTTCTTCAGCGCGGCAGTGCTCGCCTCGTGCGAGGTCCGTGCTCCTGCATCCCCCGCATCGACGGTGCCGCTGTTCATCGTCGGGCTGCCGCGTTCGGGCTCCACGCTGGTGGAGCAGATCCTCGCCAGCCACCCGCAGGTGGAAGGGACGATGGAGCTGCACACGCTCATCGATATCGTGGAGGGCATCGACCATGGCGGCGGGCGGCGCGACGCCTATCCTGAGGCGCTCGCGCAGCTCGATGCGGGACAGCTCGCGGCGATGGGGGAGCGTTACCTGCGCGACACCGCGCAGTTCCGCACCGGCAAGCCATGCTTCATCGACAAGATGCCGAACAACTTCCGTCACATCGGGCTGGCCCGCATGATCCTGCCGCAGGCGCGCTTCATCGACGTGCGCCGCCATCCGATGGATGCCTGCTTCAGCACCTTCAAGCAATATTTCGCCGCCGGGCAGTCCTTCAGCTATGACCTCGAGGACCTGGGACGCTACTACCGCGTGTATCTCGCGATGATGCGTCACTGGCATCGGGTGCTGCCGGGACAGGTGCTCACGCTGCACTATGAGCGTCTGGTGCGCGACACGGAAGGCGAGGTCCGGCGAGCGCTGGAGTTCTGCGGCCTGGAATTCGATCCTGCCTGCCTGCGCTTCCACGAGAACCGCAGGGCGGTGCGCACCGCCAGCGCCGAGCAGGTCCGGCAGCCCATCTTCGACAGCGGCGTCGATCACTGGAAGCATTTCGAGCTGCAGCTCGAGCCCTTGCGCCGCGCGCTCGGTGATGCCTTCAGTACGTACGAAGCGTGATATTCCTACGATAGTACGGTGCACCGGGCTCCCGCGGCTGCTGCCTTCGGGAACCACTTCGCAGATCCGCACGTTTGTCCTTCTCCCGTCTTGAATTCAGGGCGCGCAGCCCTATTCAAAGGTCACGGGCGGGGAGGACCGCCCACCTGATTCGACGATCTGGAAACGCATTCTGGAGGTATTTCGCAATGAGCAACGTGATGAGAACAGATCCCTGGAGTCTCGTGCCGCGCCTGCAGGACGAGATCAACAGGCTCTTCGGCAACGTCACCGAGAACGACAGCAGCGGCGCAACGGCCGCCTGGATTCCGGCCGTGGACATCCACGAGTACACGGACCGGTTCGAGATGTATGTGGATCTGCCGGGCGTGGATCCTTCGAAGGTGGAACTGACGCTGGAAGATGGCGTGCTGACGCTGTCGGGTCAGCGTGGCGAGTCGGGTTCGGAGAAGAGCCGGAGCGAGCCGCAGGTACGGCGCACCGAGCGGCGCCAGGGCAGCTTCCATCGGCGCTTCGTGCTGCCGGATACGGTGGATGGCAACAACGTGAATGCGACCGGCAAGAACGGCGTGCTCGCGGTGACCATACCCAAGCAGGCCAAGGCGCAGCCGCGGCGCATCCAGATCGCGGCCTGAGGTGCGATCGTTGCGGGGCATTCATGTCCCGCAACGATTCGTCGGCCGGTCAGCGGTCAGGCGCCGGCAATGCCAGCGCGACGTGCAGGGCGTCGTTCAGTTCCTTCAACTTTTCCTGACCCAGGTTCCCGACGAAATCGGTGAGGCGCGACTTCTCCAGGCTCATCAAGCCATCGCAATGAATGGCGCTCTCGTGCTTCAGACCCTCGCCTGGCCCGACCATGACTTGCGTCGGCAGGCCGAGGAAGCGGGTGAAGACCGGCGCGCAGACCACCGTTGAGTAGGTCGAGTCGATCAGAGCCTGGCGACTGACGACTGCGAACACCCGCGCCGGCCTGGGATCTCCCGGTGGTCGGCGCACGCGATACAGGGAGCCCCGTCTCATGGCTCGTCCACGGGGTCCTGCAAGGACAGCGAGTCGGACATCTCCGCATTGAGTTCATCGGCAACGCGATTGATCTGCACGATCTCCCGCGTCAGGCGCTGGGCCTGCTCTCGTCGCGTGACGAATTCCCTCAGTATCTCCTCGATGAACGCAGATCGGGATCGGCTCGCGCCTGCGAGCCGGTCCAGGGCCTTGAGGAGATCCTCCGACAGTGTGAGCGATGTCTTCGCCTTCATCCTACCATTATCCTACCAAGGTAGGATTGGATCAACCGGCCGGCACCTTCGCCACCAACGCGGTTGCCGCATCGATCAGCGCTTTCTGGTGCGGCTGCAACGGCTGACCGCCCATGCCGCCGAAGATGGCGAGGTACGGATCCTCGATGCCGCTGCGTTCCCCCAGCATCTCCTCGAACACGGCCAAGCCGCAGAACGGCACGTAGGCCGTCGAGTAGCCTCCTTCGTGCACGGCGATGAGGCGGCCGCCACAGACCTCGCGGGCGAGATCCAGGGTCTGGCGCGCCAGGGCGCGGAAAGTCTCGCTGTGGGCCAGCATGCGCCCGAGCGGATCCATGGCGCTGCCATCGAAACCCGAGGAGACGATGATGAGGTCAGGCTTGAAGCGCCGCACCGCCGGCACCACCACGCGTGACCACGCATCGAGGTACGCGCCATGTCCGGAGCCGGGCGGCAGCGGAATGTTGATATTGGTGCCCGCGCCCTTGCCGCGTCCGTTCTCCTCGAGCTGGCCGGAGTTCGGCGGATAGTAGTTGTCCTGGTGCACCGACACGGTGAGCACGGAGGGGTCGTCGAGGAAGGCGTGTTCCTGGCTGTTGCCGTGATGCACGTCCCAGTCGACGATGGCGATGCGCTTCAGGCCATGTACGCGCTGTGCGCGCTGCACGGTGAGCACGTTGTTGGCGAATACGCAGAAGCCCCGCGCCAGGTCCTTCTCTGCGTGGTGTCCCGGCGGCCGCACCAGGCAGTAGACATTGTCCACCTGCCCGGCCACGAGGGCATCCAGCCCCGCGAGACAGCCGCCGGCGGAAAGTTGTGCGATCTCGAAACTCCCGGTGCCGATGGGCGTGAGCTCACCGGCATCGCCACCCACTCCGGCGCTCAGCGTGCGGACCTTCTCGATGTAGTCGCGGCTGTGGTAGGCGGCGATCTCCTCCACCGTGGCGTGCCGGGGCTTGATGCGCACGAGCTTGTCGAGCACGCCTGAGACCTCCAGCAGCCCCAGCAGCCGGCGCTTGGTCTGGGGACTTTCCGGGTGCCCGTCGGGCTGGATGATGAGGCCGTAGGGCAGGGGGCCGGCGCTGGCGCCGGTGTGATGCCAAAAGTAGTGTTCGTGGCAGACGAAACCTGTACGATTCATGGGCTTACGGTCCTCGGGTGGCGGAAAACAACGACGTGCAGGGAGATCGAAGCAAGTCTTCGGCGGGTGTCGATGCCCAGGTGCTGGGAGACCTGTTGCTCGACCTGTATCGCTTTGCCCGCGAGCTGCCGTTGGCCGAGTTCCAGCAGCGGGTGCTGGAACGGCTGGCCCTGGCGCTTCCCTTCGATTCGGCGTGGTGGGGCATGGCGGCGCTGGATCGCGACCTGCACAGCTCCTTCCCGTTCCGGCTGCCGCCAGGCTTCGTCGACTACTGGGAGAGCATCCGCGGACAGGACCTCATGGCCGATGCGGTGATGCGCGAGCCTTCCGTCACGCAATCCTTCGACCATGCGCGGCTGCATTCCACGCCCGTGTTCGCGGCGTTCGCCGATCAGCACGGCATCCGCGAGGCGCTGTGCACCTTGCTGATGAATCCCACGCTGAACCTCACCACCTTCCTCAGCCTGTACCGCCGCGGCCCTGGGGCGCGGCCCTTCAGCGAGGCGGAGCGGCAGTTGAAGCAGCTCGTGGTGCCGCACTTGTGGGCGGCCTGGGCCTCCAACTGGATCTCGCAGCTCGCGGCGGCGCATGAGCACAGCCTCTCCACGCGCGTGACCCTCGCCGTGGTCGATCAGAAGGGTGTGCTGCACGCGGCGGAAGCCCGGTTCTCCGAGCTCATGCGCCTGGAATGGCCGGACTGGACGGGACCGGAGCTGCCGCCGGCGTTGCGCGCGCCGCTCCCGGTGGAGGGCGTGATCGAGCTCGAGGTGCTGCACGCGCGGCTGGTCCGCGCCAGCGGCCTGCACCTGGTGGAATTGCGGCGCCGATCGCCCCTCGACCGGCTCACCGCCCGGGAGCTGCTCATCGCCGAGCGCTTCGGGAGCGGTGAGTCCTACAAGGAAATCGCGGCGGCGCTGCCGGTGGCGCCGGCTACCGTCCGGGCGCATCTGCGAACCATTTATTCAAAGCTGGATATCTCCGACAAGACCGAACTGACCGCCCTGTTGAGCTCGCATTCTGGCGCCCGCAGGCCCTTCTCTTACAACTAGTACAAATGATCTATGGGTCGCGGCCGAAGGCTGGCCTAAGCTCTGGGGGTCCTGAATGCATCAAAAATGGGGATGAGCATGAGCATCAGAAAGACTTCCACGATCGTGGCGCTGGGCGCCTGCACACTGGCGGCGGGCATCCAGCCGGCACTGGCCGCGAATGAGACCGTGATCGAGGAGATCGTGGTCACGGCGCAGAAGCGCGTCGAGAGTGCGCAGGACATCGGCATCAGCATCAGCGCCTTCAGCGGCCAGCAGCTCGCCGACAGGGGCGTGGCCAGCGCCGAGGACGTCGCGCTGTACACACCGGGCCTGACGGTGAACGAGACCGCCGCCACCGGCGTGCCCAACTACACCATCCGCGGCGTAGGCTTCCAGGACTACTCGACGGCCGCCTCTTCCACGGTGGGCCTGTACTTCGATGAAGTCGCCATGCCCTACACGGTGATGAGCCGCGGCGCCATCTTCGATGTGGAGCGCGTCGAGGTGCTCAAGGGACCGCAGGGCGATTTGTACGGTCGCAACACCACGGCCGGCCAGATCAACTACATCAGCAAGCTCCCCACCAAGGAGTTCCAGGCCGGCGTGAAGCTGGGCTACAGCAGCTTCCAGACCGTGGATGCGGACGGCTATGTCAGCGGCCCGTTCTCGGACAACCTGCGGGGGCGCCTGGCCTTCACCACCACGCAATCCAGCGAAGGCTGGCAGCGGAGCCTGACGCGCGATGACAAGCTCGGCAAGAAGAACGTCACCGCGGTGCGCGGCCTGCTCGATGGTGACTTCGGCCCGGTGAATGCGTTGCTGCGTGTGCAGTACATCAAGGACAAGTCCGACAACCGCGCCAACACGGCCTATGACGGACGCATCATCGGCTTGAACGAATTCGCGCTGCCCTACAATGGCCTGCTGCCCTACATCATCGCCGGCACCAACCCGCCCTGGTACAAGACCGGCGACAACCGCGCCGCCGACTGGACCAACAGCTATACCGATCCCAACGGCCACACCTACAACCTGCGCCCCAAGCGTGACAACGACCTCACCAGCGTGTCGTTGAAGCTGAGCTGGACGCTGTCCGACAGCGTGACGCTCACCTCGGTCACGGGCTACGACAAGTTCAAGCGCAGCGAGACCAACGACTGGGACGGCATGCCGATCAACGACTCCAGCAACATCAACACCTCGGATATCAAGGTATTTTCGCAGGAACTGCGCGCCAACGGCCAGGGCGACCGTCTCAACTGGGTGGGTGGTGTCTACTACTCCGACGACAAGGTGGACGAGTTCTACAACTACTTCATGTCGGATTCGCTGTTCGGCCTGGGGAGTGTCGAGTTCGGCGTTGCGCCGTTCCAGTTCTCTCCCATTTTCCAGCTCCACACCAAGTACAACCAGAAGACCACCTCGGCGGCGGCCTTCGGCCATGTGGAATACAAGTTCACGGATGCTTTCCGCGTGACCGCCGGCCTGCGGTATACGGATGAAAAGCGGCGCTGGCGCGGCTGTACCTACGATGCGGGCGATGCTCCGAACGGGGCGCCGGGGACCCTCGCCAGCTTCACGAACCTGCTGTTCGGCACCACGCTGGGCGCCGGGGCCTGCGGCACCATCGACGATGATCCGAATTCGCCGACCTCGATCTTCGTCACGGCAAACCCGAACGATGCATTCCACGTGTATGAGGAAACCATCCGCGCCAAGAAGTGGATGTACAAGCTGGGCTTCGACTACAAGTTCTCGCCGGATGTGATGGCCTACCTCACCTACGGCCGCGGCTTCAAGTCCGGCGGTTTCAACGGCGCCAACTCCAACACCACGCAGCAGCTCAAGGGTTACAAGCCAGAGCAGCTCGATTCGATCGAGCTGGGCTTGAAGTCGAACCTGTTCGATCACCGCCTGCAGATGAACCTCGCTGCCTTCAACTACGACTACAAGAACAAGCAGGAGCAGGACCTGGCCGTCACCTTCGTCGGCAACATCAGCGGCCTGACCAACGTGCCGAAGTCGCGCATCTACGGCGCGGAGGCCGACATCCAGTGGCTGCCCGTGAAGGGCCTGCTGTTCGACTTCGGCGCGGCCTGGCTGCATACCCGCGTCAGCGAGTGGATGGCGGTGTCCAACTCGAGCGTGTGGCCGAACGTGATCCACTTCGATGCTTCGGGCACGGAGCTGGCGCAGTCGCCGCACTGGCAGTTGAACGGCGGCGCCGATTACTCGCACGCCATGGGCGCCAATCTCAAATTCCACGCCGGCCTCGATGCCAACTACAAGGGCAGCACCGTCGGCGGCGCCGGCCGCGTCGAGAATTCCACCGACTCCTACACGGTGTTCAATGCTCGGCTCGGCGTCAGCAATGCCAACGACACCTGGAGCGTGATGCTCTGGAGCCGCAACCTGTTCGACCGCTACTACTTCCCGGCGGCCTACCAGGGCGGCAACGGTCCGTGGGCGCGCAGCGCCGGCATGCCGCGCACCGTCGGCATCACGGGCGAATACCGCTTCTAGTGCGCGCCGCGCTCGCAGCGGTGTTGTTCGCCGCTGCGCTGCGCGCGGGCACATCATCGCGGTGGGAAGCGATGCCGAAGTGCATCGCTACGTCGGGCCCCAGGCTCAACGCCGGTCTGCGTTTCGGGACGCCAGGATCTTCCACGCGGGAGCCTCCAGACGATCCCGAGTCAGCGCGCGTCCCGGACCACCACTCCGCCCTTCATCACGAAGGCCACCTGCGCCAGCCGTGAGACATCGGCGAGCGGGTCGCCCGCCACCGCGATCACATCGCCATAGCGTCCGACCTCGATCGCGCCCACGTCCGACGCACGGCCCAGCGCCTGCGCCGCGTTCACGGTCGCCGCCTGGATGGCCTCGATGGGCGTCATGCCCCACTTCACCATGACCGCGAACTGTCGCCCGTTGTCGCCGTTCGGGTAGACCCCGCCATCGCTCCCGAACACCATCTTCACGCCCGCCTTGTGCGCGGTCTGGAAGGTCTGGCGCTGTTTCAAGGTGATCTGCCGGTCCTTCTCCAGGGACTCCGCGAACACGCCATTCTTCGCGCCTTCCGCGGCGGTGTAGTCGCCGTTGTAGATATCCATGGAGAACCAGGTGCCGTGCTGCTTCGCGAGCTTGAAGCTTTCGGCATCGGCGAGGCTGGCGTGTTCGATGGTATCGACGCCGGCGCGGATCGCATCGTTGATGCCGGCGGCGCCGTGCGCATGCACCGCCACCTTCATGTCCAGCATGTGCGCGGCATCGACCAGCGCCTTCATCTCCGCAAGGTCGAACTGCTGTCCGCCGACGCTGTCGGTCTTGGAGAACACGCCGCCCGTGCCGCAGAACTTGATCACCTCGGCGCCGTACTTGCGCAGGGTGCGCACCTGGGCGCGGATGGCTTCGGGTCCGTTGACCACGGCGGGCGTCTTCTCGGTGATCGAGGGCGGGAACTCGGTGGAGTCGCAGTGTCCGCCGGTGGCGCCGATGGCGTAGGTCGCCGGCACGATGCGCGGCCCGGTGACGTAGCCGGCCTCGATGCCCTGCTTGAGCGCCACGTCATCGAAGCGGGAGGATCCGACATTGCGCACCGTGGTGAAGCCGGCCTCGAGGGTCTTCTTCGCATTCGCCACGCCCACCACGGTCCAGAAGTTGTCGGTGAACTCGAGGCGCTTGTAGCCCGAATAACGCGGATCCGAGGTCAGGTGGACGTGCATGTCGATGAGGCCCGGCAGCAGCGTCATTCCTGGCAGCTCGACGTGGCGAGCGCCCGCTGGCGCTGCGTCCCCGACATGCCCGACCGCCGTGATGCGGCCATCGGTGATGATGACCTGCGGCTTGTCGACGCTGTGGCCGGAGATCACATCGACCATGCGGTCCGCGCTGACCACGACGGTGTCGGCGTGCACGATGTTCGCGGCAACCAGGCTTGAAAGCAAAATGCATGCGAATCGATTCATGAGTCGCGCCCTCTTGTCGATGGAATCCGAATCCGTTACCAGCGCATTTCCTGAATGCGATGGTATTGCATATTCGGAAGGTCTGCTCACCGCGTCGAAACGGGTGCGCGAACCTGTGTGGTCCGCTGGCGCTGCCGCATGCGTGCATGAAGCCTCTCCGCCCGCTCCAGGGCGTCGTGGCCATACATGGTATCAGCGGGCCACTTCCGTAGTTCCACTGGCAACGCGCCGCTCATGAGGGCGTCCGCCTCCGCGTATCGCTGCAATCGGGTCAGGCAATCTGCCTGGATCACCCTCAGGTGCGCCATCCTCCAGGCATCGTCGGCATACTGCGCAGCCGTGATCCCTGCGGCTTCATCCAGCCGCCGCAGACCCTGATCGAACTCCCCGTCGCGGCATTCGAGATCGGCAAGGTCGGCCAGGATGGGGCCGTGCAGGCGGTGATGGTTGAGGATTGCGGCGGACAGGCCGCGCTGGAACAAACCGCGAGCCTCGGTCCGCCTGTCCTGGTTCATGCGCACGAGCGCGAGGTTGCTGAAGGTGAACGCCATGGCCTCGTCGGTGTCCAGCACCTTTCCCTTGCGAATGTCGATCGACTCCTCCAGCAGCCTTCCTGCTTCGTCGAATTGCCGCGTCTCGAGCAGCATCCGGGCGAGATTGTTGATGGCCGGACCGGTGCCGGGATGGCGCGGCCCGAGGATGCGCCGTTCGATCTCGAGGCAGCGTCGGTAGTACCGTATCGCCTCGTCGCGCTGTCCGCGGAAGTAGGCCGTGCTTCCCAAGTCACTGATGATGTCGGAGACGCGCGGATGCAACTCCCCGGTCGATGCCAGTTGCTCGGCGAGGGCCTGCTTCAGAGTGCGTTCGGCGCTCTCGAAGCGACGGTCTGCCATGTCGGCCTGTGCAAGCCCCTGCAGCAGCCGGGAGCGTTGCGACACAGCGTCTTTCGAGGCTGCCGACAGCGCGAGCGCCTGTTCGAAGTAAGGCCTTGCCCGAGCGGAGTCGTCCTGGGAATTGTACAGCTCGCCGTACGCGCCGAGCAGGCGTACCTGGAGGTTGTGAGCGGACGGATCGAGCGTCCGCATGATCGCGGTTGCGCCTTCCAGCTCGCGCCGTGCAGCAGGGTAGTCGGCACGAGCCGTCTGCAGTTCGCCCGCCGCGATCAGTGTCTCTGCCTGCTGATCGGGGGGCCGAAGCCTGACGCGCGAGGCGCCCTGCAGCAACCCCAGGCCTTCTTCGTACAGGCCGAGATTGGCGTAGACCTCGCCCAGGGTCGTGCTGAGCTGCGCACGAATCAGCGGCGCATCGCGAAGCTGTGCATCGATCTGACGGGCGCCGCTGTCCAATACCTCGCGTGCGGTGACGCTGTTGCCGCGCGCCTCGCCAGGGTCGGAGACCTCGAACAGGGATTTCATGAAGTCTGCGGTGCGTTGCGCCGTGAGTGATTGTTGCTCGGCCCGCGTCCGTTGATGTTCCGCCTCGTCGCGTGCATGCAGCGCGACCAACGCCAGCGCAGCGAATGCCACGCAACCCAACGCTGATGCCGATGCGATGAGGGCGAGCTGCCGGTGTCGTCGGACCACGTCACGTTGACGGAGCCTGTCGTACGGCACCTCCAACATCCCGGCGATGATCTTCAGGGCCGCCGACGATGGATCGTCCATCCCCGGGCGGATGTCGGCTGCGAGCGGTTCGCCAGCACGTTGCGTCGTGAGTTGTCCGTCCTCGACCTGGAAGAGCAGTGCGGGCGGAAAACAGTCCCCGGCGGCGGGATCGCCTGAAACCACGAGGCAGAGGATGCGGTGGCCACGTCCCAGGATCTTGAACCGCCGGACTTCTTCGTTGACCCACCGGGAGGCTGCGGCGTCAGGCGAACAGATGACGATCAGCGTCCGGGAGTCCGCCAGTGCAGTCTGGACCGCAGCGGCCAGATCTGCGGAGCTGGGCAGTTCGGCCCGATCGAGGAACACCGGCCGCAATTTCGTGCCTGCTTCATCGGCGGAGTCGAGGCCGATGTCACCTGGCAACCGGTAACGCTCGATGCGGCGATGCAGCCAGAGCGCGTGGCGCCGATCGCGGTGGCTATAGCTGATGAATGCCGCGTAACGCATTGAACCTCCTGGTCCAGGATTCGTTCAGCGCCGGGGAGGCCAAGTGAAGTGCGCCGCCGGGTCTGATGCAACATATCTCCGCGTATCAGCCGGGAAGATATTCACCCGGCCGCGTGGCGGCGGTGAAATGTGCATGCAATACGAGCAAAGGTATAGTATCGGCATTCGGTTGAATGGATTCAAATTCCAAGAAGAAGGGGGATCCTTCCATGAAACTTCTCTCGAACCTCGGCCGGGTCGCTGTTCGCTCCTTGTCCATCGCTGCGCTGATGGTCGCGTTCGTTGCGCCGTCCGAAGCAAGAAAGGTATCGGTGGACTTCAACGCCAGCAATGACCCTCCCACAAACAATTCCGGTGGAGAGTCCTGGTCTGCGTCGACCGCCGATTGCTCGAGCCAATCGACCGCAGCTGCCTCCTGCGTGCTGGACCTGACTTCAAATACGGACAGCGCGGCGGTGGATCTCGGCTTCCCGGTGATCATCGGCAACAACCCCGCCTCTTCCAAGGTGTTCATCAACCGTAACGGCGTGCTCGCGTTCGGCGGGCCCGTCGGTACGTTCAAAGGCGCAACGGACTTCGCGACGCTCACTGGCGAGATAAATGAGCCGTTCATCGCGGCCTTCTATCCGAACAACGAACTTTCGATCATAGCGGCAGCATTTCCCTCCGACGTCGGCCTCTTCACCGGTGGTGGCATGGATTATGGCCGGGGGACCGCCAACCCGTCGGGCACCGCCGGCAGTGATGCGGCGGATCTCAGCGGCAACGTGCCCGCATTCAAGGCGACCTGGGTCGAACACGGATTCGATGCCGGAACGCAGATCCTCGATAATCCGGTGGTCACCCGCATAGTCCTGTACGACACGTCGAAAACCGGTGCGATCGGGGATTTCGACATCCGCATCGAATATGGCGCGGAGGATAATTCCTTCTACAACGCCGGGTCGGGAAAGAACGGCATGGCCGGGGTGTCACTCTCTGCCACCGATCAGTCGGTGATCTCGGCGTCCACCGGCACGCCTTCGGCCATATCGAGCGAAACCGACTATTACTATCACGTCTGCAGCGGCAAGATTTCCCCGACCGCATGCACGTCTTCCCAACCTGATTCCGACCACGATGGTGTGCCGGATTCGCGCGACAATTGCCCGAACGTGTCCAATGCGGACCAGAAGGACACCGATGGCGATGGTATCGGTGATGCCTGTGACAACTGTCCGAGGGTCGCGAACCCCAATCAAGAGGATTCGGACGGGGACGGCGTGGGGGATGCTTGCGACAATTGCCGAGCCAAGGCCAACCCTGACCAGAAGGACAGTGATGGAGACGGCGTCGGCGATGTATGCGACAACTGCGTGAACACGCCGAATCCTTCCCAGGCCGATTCCAATCACAATGGCGTCGGCGATGCCTGCGAAGCGCCACCGGTGAAGCGTTGCGACGCGAATCGTGACAGGAGCATCGACCGGAGGGATCTGGACATCATCCTGAGGGCGATTCCATCTCGAGCGACCCTGCCGTTTGATCCGCGCGATGGTGATGGCAATGGCAAGATCGGCCTGCACGACCTGGTGGTTTGCGCCGCCAGGTGTACACATCGTTTCTGTACCGTGAAATGATGTGAGCCAGGCGAGGGGGCCGGCGGCGGGAGCCGAGGGCAGCCGCGCTGTCGGCGAGGACATCAGGGGTTGTGCATGTACCTGAGGTGGAAGCAGGTAGCGGTCCCGCTCGCCGTCTGCCTGTTGGCGACAGCCGCTCGATGGCCAGAAGCCACTGCCTCGGACAAGTTGCGCGCGCGCAGCGTCCAGTCGCTCATGCTCACGCAAATCGGCCCGGCGGCCGATGCGCTGCAGGCCGCGGTGAGCACCATTTCCCGTGCGGGCGTGAAGCAGGAAAGCCCTGCGAGAAGCGAAGCGGCGTGGGTAACCGCGAAGCGAAGCGCCATGATGCTGATCGAGGGTGCGGAGGCGCTCGGGACGCCGGGCTTGCCGGTCATCGCGCAGGAGGACGAGGACATGGCGGAACGAGGGCGTGTCAATGCGCAGGGTGATGCCTCGTCCGACCTGGCACTGTCGCAGGAAATCCAGAAGGAGATCGACCGACGGCCTGCATCCTTCGCCCGACTTGCGCTGCGACTGAAGCAGACTTCTCAGGCAGCGCTGGCCGCCAGCCAGCGGCACGATGTGGAAGGGTTGGTCGCGGTGGGCGAGGCCATCAACCATGCCTGCGAGCAGTGCCACCGCAAGTATTGGTATCCTTGAGGCGCCATGAACCGACGCATCATCCTCGCGCAGCGGCCCCAGGGGGAACCCACGGCCGACTGCTTCCGGCTGGAATCCGCACCCATGCCCGCGCCCCGATCGGGCGAGGTGCTGCTCCGCACCCGCTTCCTCTCGCTCGATCCCTACATGCGGGGCCGCATGAGTGAAGGGCCCTCGTATGCCGAGCCGGTCGAGGTCGGACAGGTGATGTGTGGTGGCACGGTGTGTCAGGTCGAGCAGTCGCTCGCGCCGAACATCAAGGCCGGGGATGTGGTGCTCGCGTATACCGGCTGGCAGGAATTCGCCGCCGTGCCGGCTGCCGGGGTGCGCAAGCTCGATGCAGCGCTCGCGCCGCTGTCATGGCACCTGGGTGTGCTGGGCATGCCGGGGATGACCGCCTATGTGGGGCTGCTCGACATAGGCCGCCCGGCATCCGGTGAGACCGTCGTCGTTGCCGCGGCCACGGGTCCCGTGGGTTCGGCGGTGGGGCAGATCGCGCGTCTCAAGGGCTGCCGCGTCGTGGGCATCGCCGGTGGACGCGACAAGTGCGAGTTCGGGGTGAAGGAGCTGGGCTTCGACGCTTGCCTCGATCATCGTGAAACGGACCTCGCGCGGCGGCTCGCGCAGTCCTGCCCGAAGGGCATCGATGTCTACTTCGAGAACGTGGGGGGCGAGGTCCTGCGTGCGGTATTCCCGTTGTTGAACCAGGGCGCACGCGTACCCGTCTGCGGCCTGATCGCCTGGTACAACCTCGCGGAACTGCCGCAGGGCCGGGATTTCTCGCCGGTGCTCATGCGCACCATCCTCACCAAACGCCTGAAGGTGCAGGGCTTCATCGTCTCGGACCACATGGACCGCGCGGCCGACTTCGGCCGCGACATGGGCGCGTGGGTGAAGGCAGGCCAGGTGAAATATCGCGAAGATATCGTCGAGGGCCTGGAGAATGCGCCGCAGGCTTTCATCGGCCTGCTGCATGGGAAGAACTTCGGCAAGCTCGTGGTGCGCGTGTCCTGATCGGCGCTCAGGGCGCCAGCAGCCTTGCGCTGGCTTGCTCCGCGCTCACCCCGTCGAGTTCGACGACTTTGCGCCGGCTACTGGCGCCTGCCACGATGCGCACCGCCCGCCGTGGCAGGTCGAGCGCCTTGGCGAGGAAGTCGACCAGCGCTTCGTTCGCGGCATTGTCCACCGGTGGAGCGGCCAGCCGGATTTTGATACCGTCGCCGTGCCTTCCGGCGACTTGCGTGCGCGAGGCGCGGGGTTGTACGTATACATCGAGCCGGGAACGAAGCGCGTTCGTCACTGAGGCGGCACCGCCGACCCTTTGATCTGTTCGGCCGTGGGCACGGGCTGCAGGCGCTCGAGCTCGTCCTTTTCGTAGGCGCCGACGGCCTCGACCTCCGGCATGAGCACGCCGCTTCGCTGCGTGATGCGGGCCCAGGCGATCTCCGCGTTCACGAGGCAGGACCATCGCGTCATGCCATCCGAGGCCCGGGTCCGGTCGGTGAAGTTGCGCATACGCACGCGCTCCCAGTCGCCCCAGTCCCGGCCGTTGGGGCGCACGCGGACGCTCTCGGCGTGCAGGTACACCATCGCCTGCCATTCGACGCCCCTGGCGCGTTCATCGTCCTCGACCTTGAGGGGATGGACGTAGTAGTAGAACGGGCCCCGGTACTGCCTCAGTCCGCTGTTCGCATCGGTGGCTTCGTGACTCGCGGCATACAGGCCGTCCTTGGTGCGCGCGAAGTAGCCCTCGGTGACCTTGTCCTTGAACTTGTCGACGGCAGCGAGCTGCGTGACGTCGGTGGTCGGGTCGGCGTTGCAGGCGCTCACTTCGAAGGAACGCACGGTGCGGATCTGGTCGGGCTTCGCGCCACAACCGGCCAGCAACAGCGTGCAGGCGATCAGGGCGGCTGCCAGCGGGAAACGTGGGGAGAGATGTTTCATGCGCGATGCGCGGCCGATCGCCTTCACAGGCGCCGGTCGCGCTCCTTGTGGGTGAGGAAACTCTTGCTGGTGGAGCGGGTGGATCTGAACAGCGGGTCGCCGTCGGGGCCGATCACCACCACGGACTCGTCATCCGATTCGGTCTGGCGCGTGGCCAACTGGTGCTCGACGGAATCCCGGTCGTGCAGCACGCTGTCGCCGCGCTCGATCTCGGGCTCCTTGACGATGTAGTGTGCACGTACCGTCGCGCTGCGGCCATCGGGCGCCAGCTCGATGTGCAGCTCGCCGCGCTCGAGGCTGGCGCGCCGGAAAAACTCGCGGTTCGCGATGCTCATGAGGCAGAACTGCTGCAGGTTCAGCACGTCGGTGGTGCCCTTGAGTCGATCGCCCGTGGCGGGCCGCTCGGCATCATGGCTTTCCGCATCGGCGAGTGAATCCATGACCTGTCCCTTGGCCAGCTCGAAGCTGGTGGCCTCGAGCCTGAAATCCTCGGTGCGCATGGCGCAGATGTGCGTGGAATTTCCCTTGAGGAACGCCTCGTCCGCGGCATCCACGAAGGCGCGCACACGGGACTCGTCCAGCTTGTGCGAACAGCCGGCGAGCAGCGCGCCGGTCGCGAACAGGCTCAGTGATAGTCGGTGAGGAAGGCGAACCATCGGCTCACTCCTGTGGCGAAGACCGTTCCGAGCGTGCTCACCGCGACGACCCAGGCGCAGGTCAGCGGCACGGCCGCGAATTGCTTCTGGCGGGATTCCTGCGCATTGATCCACAGCCGCCGCGCACTGACGAAGGCGGCGATCGCAAGCACCACCGCTGCGGCGACTTTCCAGCCGCTGTTGGTGAATCCGACGAGCCCGATCCAGGCCGGCAGGGCGACGCCGGCGATGATGAAGTCGGTGCGCCGGCCGGGCGTCCGGCCGTCGTCGTCCGTCACGTAGGTCTCCCATCGCTCGGCGTAGCGTGTCAGCGGCCACAGCACGGCAAAGGCTGCCAGCAGCTTGAGGAACCAGAAGGCGGGCAGGGCCTGGAGCTGCGCACGCCATTCGGAGAGCCAGCGCTGCGGGAACGCGGCGGGTCGGTACGACTCGATGCCCGCCTTGGCATGGGTTGCCTTGGGCGGTGGAGGCGCAGTCGCCGTGGGGAGGTGGAAATCACGCGCGGGATCCAGGGGCTGCATCGAATCGCACGTCGCCTTGATCCGCTGCACGCCACCACCGGCGGCTCCCGGCAGGCGCGTGTTGCCGGCGATGAGCAGCGTGCCATCGGGCAGCGCGGTGGCACTTGCGTTCAGTGGTGACAGGTTGAGGTCGGCATTGCCGTTCCATGAGTTGTTCACCGGGTCGCCGGCCCAGATGCCGGGCATGGTCGCGCGCACGCCATAGGGCAGGCTCTGCTGCCGGCCATTGTTCCAGGCGGCGATGCAGCCGGGCACGGTTTCGGTGAGTGCGGTCAGTGCGCGATCCTCGGGCGGGTTCTCCAGTGCCAGCGTGAACAGCCGCATTTGTGCCGGATCCCAGCGGTACAGGGCGCCGGCATTGGCGATCGCCATGACGCTACCATCGCGCAGGCGCACCGTCGCCAGGCGCAGGCCATTGGCCAGCAGCGCATCCGTGGCGTCGATCCAGGCATTGGCCTGTGGATCCCAGGCGCTGCCCAGCGGCGCGCGATACGGCGTGCCGGCCGCCGTCGAGGGTGGCAGGGTCAGCTCCTGCGGAAACTGCAACCGGGTGGCGGCCCAGCCATCGGGCGGCGTCCAGAACAGGGCGTGCTGCCGGCCATACACCAAGAGGGCCCGTGAGTGATCCAGTGGGCGCAGCCAGACCGGCGCGTAGCTCTCCTCGCGGTCCAGCACGAAACGGCCACACTCGCTCCACCGGCCGCCCGCGGGATTCCAAAGCTCGCAATACAGCGCGTGGTCGTTGCCGTCACGCTCGATGCCGGCCAGCATCACGCGGCCATCGGTGAGGCGCGCGGCGACTGCGTTCAGCAGCGGCCGCGGCAGGAATCCGGTGTAGCGCCACTCGTTGCGGCGCGCATCCCAGAGTTGCGTGATCGACGAGCCGCCCGCCGTCACCATCACCGTGCGCTCATCCAGCGTGAGCAGGGTGGGGCGATCGCGCGGCAGGTATTCACCGCTGTCGGGCTGCCAGCGCCCTTCGGCGAGGTTCAGGCGCGAGACGGTCAGACGCGAATCGCCCGCTGATTCCGGACGCATGCCATGCACGGCGAGGACTTCGCCATCGGCCGTCGCGCTGACCAGCATCGCCGGGTCCCAGGCATGCTCGTGCGCGATGTGCTGCCAGCGTTGCGCGACCCTCGACCACACCCAGGATTCCCTCCCGGCCAGCTCGAGCAGTACATCGCCGCGGGGCAGGGCGTGGGCCGTGACCGGCGCGAGCCTGCCGGGCGGCGCTGGCAGTCGTTCCCAGCCGCTGTCCTCCTGCCAGAGCAGGTAATCCGATGGCGGTGCCGCGGGCTCGCGCTCGATCTTCCAGGCGATGACGCGGCCATCCTCCAGCGCGCGCAGCGTGTGGCCCTCGAGGGATTCCGGGGCCATCGGCTGAGGCCGCCAGCCGCCGTCCAGCGGATCCCAGCGGTCGGTGCGCCGAGCATTCTCCGCCGTTCCACCAGCGTAAAGGATGCTGCCATCGGGCAGCAACGCGCCATGTCCGCCCAGCCACGGACGCGTGAGTGTGGTCAACTCGCTCAAGGAATCCTGCGCCGGGTCCCAGTAGCGCAGGTAGGCATACTTCGTGGCGTACTCGTTGCTCTCATCGAGCGCCGCGAGCAGCACGCGTCCATCGCGCAGCCGCGCCGGCACGCTCCAGCTTCCCGATGCGTAGGCCAGCGAGCGCGAGAACGTCCATCGATCCGTTGCCGGGTCCCAGATCTCGGCGGGAAACTGCGGCGCACTCTCCTCACTACCGGCGCTCTTCTGTCCGCCGATGCGGCCGCCGAGCACGAGCAGGCGGCCATCGATGAGCGCAAGCGCTTGATGGCGGGCGCGCGACTGGTGCAAGGGTGCCACCGACGCCCAGGCCCGCGTGACCGGGTCATAGAGTTCGGCCACGGCGGAATCCACCTGTCTGCGCGTGCCACCGGCCAGCAGGAGGCGTCCGTCGCGCAGACGCGTCAGTGTGCCATCCATCGGTGTGTCCAGCGTCGGCGTGGCGACGCCCGGCGCAGCAACGCCCGGTGTGGCGACGCCTGGTGTGTCTGGCAACCAGGCCAGCACGCTGGGTCCGGCGTACGGATCGCGTCCGAAGATCAACACCTGGCCGCCGGGGGCGAGCACGCTGGTCGACTCCTGCAACTCGATCGGCAGGTATCCGGCGTGCCGCCAGCCGCCGTCGTGCCACAGTTCCAGGACGGGTGCGATGTGCTGCGGCCGCAGGGTGCCTCCGCTCAGCAGCACATCACCCGAGGGCAGGAGCGTGGCCGAGTGCATCGCCCGCGCCTGGGCAAGATCGGGCGCACGCTGCCAGCGGTCCGTGCCCGGTGTCCAGGTTTCCGTCACGCCGAGCACCTGGCCGTGATCATCGAGGCCGCCGGTGACCAGCACCCGCCCGTCGGGCAGCAGGGTCGCGCAATGGGAGGACCGTGCCACGAGCAGGTCGGGGCCTGCGATCCAGGCATCACTCGACGGATCGTAGATCTCGGTGGAACTCAGCGGTGCGGCATCGCTTCCCACGCCGCCGGTGACCAGCACCCTGCCATCCGCCAGCAGCAGCGCCGCGTGCAGCGCGCGCGCCACCGCCATCGGCTTCATCGTGACCGTGGTCTTCTCGCCGAGCTTCTCGGCACCGGCGAGCATGGGGGCGAGGGGGCGTCCATGGTCGGCGGCCGAGGAGCCGCCGGTGACCAGGATCTCATGCGTGCGCAAGGTCACCGCGGCATGTCCGACGCGCGCGAGGATCAGTCCCGGACCTGAGTCCCAGGTATTGAGCTTCAGGTTCCAGATCGTGCTGGAGTTGAGCGCGGCCTGCCGGCCTGCGTAGTCGGCGATGTCCACGCCGCCGATGAACACCACGCGCCCGGCGCCATCGCTGCTGGCACTGTGCCAGGAGCGGCGCGGCATGCGATCGGCACGCACGTCGAATTCCCAGTGACGGCCGACGGGGTTCCAGAGGCTGGTATTGCCGCCGCCATGGATCACGATGCGGCCATCGGCGAGTGCGGTGACCGTGGCGCCGGCCTCGGCGCCGGGAGAGGGACCGGCGATGCGCAGGTCGGCAGCGGCGGCGCATCCGACCCAGAGGGCGCTGACCGCCGCCGCGTTCAGCATCAGTCGCCTCATCATGCGCAGGGGTTGCAGCTTGGGCGGTGATCCGTTCGTGGGCACATCGAGGTCTTGTTCTGGGTTGACCGCGACATCCTGCCGTATTGTGTCAAATGCCCGCCGTGACGCCGGTCTCCATCGACTGTGGTACCGAGGCCGCCGCCGGGGCAGGCGATGCAGAAACGAGAGCCGCGTCAAGCATTGCGGCCTGTCGGGATGTGCGTGCAGACTCCGCGGATGCGGGCCTTGCTCATTGCACTCTCACTCGCCCTGCCGGCGGCCGCCCAGGTGACCCCGGTGCCCGCACCGGCACCGCCCGCCGGTCCCGTGGTTCTGCTCACCTCCGCAGCGCTCGATGGACGCGGCGGCACATTGAAGGATGCGCGCATCGGCGTGTCGGCCGGCCGCATCACCTCGCTCCAGGCGCCCGCCGGCGGCGCGGTCATCGACCTGCGCGGTTACACCGTGCTGCCTGGCTGGATCGACACGCACGTGCACCTGGACTCGCACTTCGACCGCAAGGGCCGCATCGCCACCGGGACCGAGCCGCCGATGGAAGCGGCGATGGGCATCGCGCAGGCAGCCTGGGACACGCTCATGGGCGGCTTCACCACGGTGCAGACCGTGGGTGATCCCACCGAGAAGCCCTTGCGCGACATGATCCGCGACCATGGTTTCCCCGGTCCGCGAGTGTTCACCTCGCTCGCCTGGATCGAAGGAACGGACAAGACCTCTACGCAGGAACTCATCGCGGCCGTGCACGCGCGCCAGGAGCAGGGCGCCGACCTCATCAAGATCTTCGCCTCCTCCAGCCAGCGCGTCGGCGCGACGCCCACCTTCACGCAAGGCCAGATCAAGATCCTGTGCGACGAGGCGAAGCGCCTGGGCCTGCGCACCATGGTGCACGCCTACCGCTCCCAGGTGTCGGCCGCCGCGCGCGCCGGCTGCCGCGAGATCGAGCACATGACCTATGCCACGCAGGCGGATCTCGACACCGCCGTGGCCGCCGGCGCCTATCTCAGTCCGCAGGTGGGACTGGTGGTGCAGAACTACCTGGCCAACAAGGCACGCTATCTTGGCGTCGGCAATTACACCGAGCAGGGCATGGCGACCATGGACAAGGACCTGCACCTGGACTTCGAGGTGTGCCGGATGGCCGTGAAGACGCCGGGTGCGAAGGTGGTGTTTTCCACCGATGCCACCGCCGGTGCGCACGGCCACAACGCCGAGGAATTCCTGGGTCGAGTCGAACGTTGTGGCCAGACGCCGATGCAGGCGCTGGTCTCGGCCAACTCGCTCGCCGCCGAGGCGATGGGCATGGCGGATCGCCTCGGTTCGCTCGCGCCTGGGTATGAAGCGGACATCATCGCGCTCGATGGGGATCCCTTGAAGGATCTCACCGCCGTGCGACGCGTGGTGTTCGTGATGCGCGGCGGCGTGATCTACAAGTGGGCGGGAGCGAGCAGCGAGCCGTCCCGGTAGATCCGCACGCCCAGGGCGCGAGGTACGCCCAGGGCGCGAGGTACGCTCAGGGCGCGAGCAGCCGCTTGATCTTCGCCGACGACAAAAGGCCGCGCAGACGCTGTTCGCCCTGCGGGTTGCGCTCCAGCACCGGGACGTGCGTGAGGCCCGTGGCATCGAACAGCCGGTCCACCGCGCCGACGTTGACCTTCTCGAGATCCTCGATCATGAGCACGCGCCAGTCACGGATGGGCAGCATGAGATCGCGCACCAGCAACTGGCCGCGCTTCACCGCCAGCGACTGCATGAGCCGCAGCGGCTTCTCCCCGCCGATGTCGTAGGCCGTGATCATGCCGGCGACGACGCGACGCTCGGCATCCAGCGCGAAGGCGCAGCGCACGCCGGTATGCTTCATGTGGTCGAGCGCGGCATCGATGGGCTCGTAGTCAGGGACGGTGATCGAATGCCGTTCACGGAAATCAGTCATCACGGTGAGCGCGGGATCGGTAGGTTTCGCGTGCCAGGGATCCTCGCCGGGAACGGGGAAGACGGTGGCCGAGACGGGTTTCAGGTGCAGCATGGACGAGTCCTTGGGTCTTGCGATGGGGAGGACGCCGGTCGCGCATGGCCGCCGGTGGCACAAAACGTGCTGCGCGTCCTGCGATTTCTGCCTTCGCTGTGCCTATCATCGCGCCGGGAACCGGACATGTCGAGTTGGCGGATGAGGCAACTTTTACCTGCATTGTGGATCACCCTGGCGCAGATGCTGACGCCAGCCTTGCTGCCGGCCGCGCCGGCGATGCAGCCACCCGCACCGCCAGTTCCTGCCGGCATCGACAAGGACTGGGAAAGCATCGACTCGCAGCTTGCCGCGCATCCCGGACAGACCGGCATCTACGTCCTCGAGCGCGGCGAGGAAGCCTTGCTGGCGCGAGCCTGGTTCGGCGATCACGCGCGGCGATCCATCGACATCCAGTACTTCATCTGGAGCGCCGACAACGTGGGCGAGCTGGCGAGCGCCGCGTTGCTCGCGGCGGCCGACCGCGGGGTGAAGGTGCGCGTGCTGGTGGATGACCTCTTGATCGATGCGCCCGACGAGGCGTTGCTCGCACTCACCCGGCACCCGAACATCGACATCCGCATCTACAACCCGCGACACCGGACCGGCGTGCGCACAGTGAAGCGTCTGGCCAACATTGCTACCGACTTCCGTGGCGTCAACCAGCGCATGCACGACAAGACCTTCACGGTGGATGGACGCATCGCCATCACCGGCGGCCGCAACATGGCCGATGAATACTACGATTTCGATCATGCCTACAACTTCCGCGATCGCGATGCCCTGCTGGTGGGCGCGGCGGTGGGGCAGGTGCACGAGAGCTTCGAACGGTTCTGGTGGAGCCCACTGGCCGTGCCGGTGGAGGAGCTGTTCGATGGCCTCGGGTTCTTCCAGAAGAACGTCTCGGTGGATTCGGCCGGGGTGCAGGCGGTGTACACCGAGCTGCGCCGCTACGCGGCGGACCCGTCGAATTTCTCTCCGGCCGTGCGCGCCACCATCGAGTCCATGCCGCAGACCTTTCCGGCACTGACCGGCGGCCTGCGCTGGACGCGGGCGCGATTCCTGTCCGACATTCCCGGCAAGAACCAGTCGCGCTTTGCCCTCGACGGCGGCGGGCGTACGACCGCGGACCTCGCGCGGCTGCTGGACTCGGCGAGGACGGAGGTGCTGATCGAATCACCGTACCTGGTGCTGTCGGATCCCGCGCTCGAGGCCTTCAGCCGGCTGCGCGCGCGTGGCGTGCGCGTGCGCATCTGCACCAACTCGCTGGCCTCCACCGACAACCTGCAGGCCTTCAGCGGTTATCGCAAGCAGCGAGCGCGGCTGCTGCGGCTGGGCCTCGAGATCCACGAATACCGTCCCGATCCCGAGGTGCGCCGCCAGGTGATGCAGCGTTTCCGCGACCTCGAGCGCGAGGCGCCGGTGTTCGCGCTGCACGCCAAGACCCTGGTGGTGGACGAGCGCGCCGTGTTCATCGGCACCTACAACCTCGACCCGCGCTCGGAAAACCTCAACACCGAGGCCGGGGTGGTGATCGAGGATGCCGGCATCGCGACGCAAGTGGCCGAGGCGATCCGCGTGGACCTCGAGCGGCGGAACAGCTGGGATGCGGCGCGCGATGATCCGGATGCCAAGGCCACCGGCGGCAAGCGCATGCACGTGCGGCTGTGGCAGATTCTGCCGTTGAAGCCGATTCTCTAGATTGCGCTTCCTGTTGGTACTCTGGAGAGACATCACTATTATATAAAAGTTATTAAATTAGCATTTAACGCGCTGCATGTGCTATGAATGCTATTTAAATGGCGTTTATAATCGAATCTCCACGAGGATACTGCCAGCAACTGGCGGCCCGCTCCAGGGCACGACGCCTGGCCTTGAATCTCGGGCAGCGGGAACTCGC
>WBZN01000322.1_pt1 | contig 48101 bp, 51 predicted proteins | sample 5204281 | NCBI WGS metagenome assembly WBZN01 (sample SAMN12344347, study PRJNA552823) | activated sludge metagenome | biome: Activated sludge suspended growth; feature: Nitrification reactor; material: Wastewater; isolation source: activated sludge from nitrification reactor of wastewater... | reverse complement strand
GAATACCTCAATGAATTTTGCTATCGCTTTAATCGACGTGAGTGGGAAACAGAACTACCTTCCCGACTTCTCAATGCCTGTTTGAGTCACACCCAGATTAAACTGAAAATAGTTTAGAGGCATATTTCGTAATGACTGTAGTAAAAAGCAGCGCATAACCTACCCCTCCAATCAGATTTCCTACTAAAACCCAGAACCAATTACGAAACAAGCGCTCTATTCGAGTTTGACCATCTTTTACCGCAATGGGAATCACTGCAAAATTTCCTGTCGCCAGCTCAAGTCCCAATAGCACGATCATTACCAACCCTACGGGAAATACTATTGCTCCCCCCAAATTCCCAAACCAGTTTGCACAGTAACTAATACCGCAAGGCTTGTTGCATAGCCTAGAAACGCGCCAGCGAGCGCTCCTCGAATCAGCATATCTTTGATAGAGAGATTTGCTTTTTTAGCGCCTGCATCCAACATACACTCAGCAACTTCATCTAATCTTATATAAGCCACTGACTTTCCCCAACTTTCCCAACAAGTAACTCAGATAAACTATTTATTGGGTAAGAAAATCTGCAATAGATCATTTAAAAATTTTCTGCCAACATCAGTCGGCACGATACGCTGGTAATCCCAGTGAATCAGCCCTATCTGTTCGGCAACTCTAAGTTGCTGTTGCGCAACAATAATAGGCAAGCCCGTCCGTGAACAAAAATCTTCCGAGTGAAATCCTTCGATAAGGCGTAACGCATTCATCATGAATTCGAAGATACGATCCTCCACTTTGAGCTCCTGTTCTATTTGAATAGGATCAGAATGACTCAGCACTACCTCAAGATACTTCTTCGGATGTTTATAACGCACTTGACGAACGATCTTGTTCCGGAAACTAATCTTACTGTGCGCACCCGCTCCTATCCCCAGATAATCGCCAAACTGCCAATAGTTCAAGTTATGATGAGACCGATGTCCAGAATGTGCAAAGGCCGATATTTCGTACTGGGCAAACCCGGAATTCTTCAAGTGTTGCTCGATCAATGCTTGCATATCGGCAGATAACTCATCATCTGGCAGTTGTGGTGGGCATTGATAAAACAATGTATTCGGTTCTAAAGTTAAATGATAAGCCGAAATATGTGACACGCCGGTAGCGCAGGCAGTTTCGATATCTACTTGTGCTTGCTCAATCGTTTGATTAGGCAACGCATACATTAAATCCAAATTGATATTATCAAAGTACCTTTGGGAAGTCTCTATTGCATGGCGGGCTTCAATGTCATCATGAATTCTACCTAGCCTTAATAACTGCTCTGCGTTAAAGCTTTGAACACCGATTGAAAGACGATTTACGCCAGCCTCACGAAACGCTTCAAATTTTTTTGATTCAAATGTTCCTGGATTGGCTTCTAAGGTAATTTCAACGGAAGGTTCCAATAGCAATAACATCCTGACCCGAGACAATAATTGCTCAAGTCCTGATGCGCTCAATAAGCTGGGCGTACCTCCTCCAATAAAAATACTACTAACAGTCCGCCCCCAAATTTGAGGTAATGCGGCTTCTAAATCACGCATCAATGCAGATAAATATTCTTTTTCGGGCAAATCATTCGCCTCGTTCCCAATTTCATGTGAATTAAAATCACAATAAGGGCATTTCTTGATACACCAGGGAAAATGAATGTACAGGCTCAGTGGGGGGAGTTCAAGTAGCTGAGGCGATTGAAAATTTAAAACGGGTGAAATTGTTATCGGTTCAACCATGAAAATCAGAAACGATAATCCACGAGCATTTCAGTCAGTTTGACAAGTGCCTTTGACCGATGACTATATTGATTCTTTTGCTCTGATGAAAGCTCTGCCGCAGTTTTTCCTAATTCTGGCACAAAAAAATACGGATCATAGCCGAATCCACCTTCTCCCCTTGAGGTTAGGATTATTTCACCATACCAATACCCGTCAGCTATGATTGGTTGTGGATCGTCAGCACTGCGGGCTAACACCATAATGCAGTAGTAATAAGCTGTTCGATTCGCATTGAATTTGAGCGTTTCAATGAGCTTTTGATTATTTCGCTGGTCAGATTTGGGTTCACCCGCATAACGTGCAGAAAAAATACCGGGCGCCCCTCCTAGTGAATGAACACAAATCCCTGAATCATCAGCAAGCGCTGGCAATCCTGTACATTTACTGGCGTGACGTGCTTTTGCCAGTGCATTTTCAACAAATGTTTGATAAGGCTCCTCGATTTCTGTTACACCCAAACTTTTCTGTGGCAGTATTTGAATTCCACGCGGTGCCAGGATTTGTTCAATTTCTCTTAATTTACCTGAGTTATTACTCGCAATAATTAATCGTTGCATACAATTACTAATCGAGTGCCAGCACTGATTTTTGCATGTTAATCAACTCTTGAATCCCTTTCTGGGCAATATCGAGCATTGTATTCAGCTCATCACGACTAAAAGTCGCTCCTTCCGCGGTTCCTTGTATCTCGACCACACCAAGGCTCCCTGTCATAACCACATTCATATCAGTATCACACGTTGAATCCTCCGTATAATCGAGATCAATGATCGGAGAACCCTGATAAATCCCCACCGAGATAGCCGCTACTTGATCAAGAATAGGGCTACTGGTAATAATTCTTTGTTCTAGTAACGTATCGATGGCATCATGTAGAGCGACATAAGCGCCGGTAATACTCGCCGTGCGAGTTCCACCATCTGCCTGAATAACATCACAATCGATCTGAATGGTGCGCTCGCCGATTAAAGATAGGTCGGTAATCGCCCGAAGTGAACGACCAATCAATCGTTGAATCTCCATAGTACGCCCAGATTGTTTACCCTTTGAAGCCTCTCGCTGGATTCGCTCTTGAGTCGAGCAGGGAAGCATTCCATACTCTGCCGTTAACCAACCTTGACCACTTCCCTTGAGAAAAGAGGGAACCTTATCGGAAATACTCGCGGTACAAATAACTTTCGTATCACCGCATTCGATTAATACTGATCCATGAGCATATTTCGTATAGCGTCGTGTTACTGCTATTGGGCGTATTTGATACGTAGCTCGATTATTCTTACGCTGCATGGGTTATCGTTATTAAAATTTGGCCATCCTCTTCTCTAAGAGAAAGTTGACGCTCGTTCTACATTAAAACCACTAAATGGCTATTTGATATGAAACAGGTTTAGGCGGAGCACCTGCTGAAACTGTTAACAGTTCATAACCGATATCAGTAACTAACACAGTATGCTCCCACTGCGCTGATAAACTACCATCCTTTGTTACAACTGTCCATCCATCAGGCAAATGACGAATAGCGGCTTTCCCAGCATTGATCATCGGCTCTACAGTAAATACCATACCTGTCTTAAGAACGACTCCCGTGCCTGGTCGGCCATAATGAAGCACTTGGGGATCTTCATGAAATTTAGCACCTATACCATGACCACAAAATTCTCTGACAACACTATAGCCAGCTTTTTCTGCCATATTTTGAATCGCATGCCCAATATCACCAAGATACTTTCCAGGTTTTATTTCTTCAATTCCTCGCCACATACACTCATAAGTTACTTCACATAATCGCCTAGCCTGTATGGATGGTTCTCCAACATAATACATACGACTCGTATCTCCATGATAACCTTCATAAATTACTGTTACATCCACATTTACAATATCCCCATTCTTAAGCTTCTTTGCACCTGGAATACCATGGCAGATCTGATGATTAACCGACGTACAAATCGATTTGGGAAAGGGACTATACCCAGGTGGTGCATAATTGAGGGGCGCTGGAATAGTTTTTTGCACATTCACCATATAATGATGGCAAATCTCATCCAATTCACCTGTCGTAATACCTGGCATCACATGCGGTGTAATATGATCGAGTACTTCAGCAGCCAATCTACCAGCAATTCGCATCGTCTCTACTTGCTTAGGTGTTTTTATTTGAATGGCCACGACCTTCTCCATTGGTGACTACAATTTTTTGTTTTTTTCATTTCCTCTCTATCTCTAGAATCGATCGCATTGGGTTAATTTAAGATTACTATCAGGGAATGCTCTAACAAACTCCTGAAGATGAGCCTCCACCTCTTCCGTGGGCTCTAAAAACATGTACTTTACTTGCTCTAAATTACGTTCTGAAATAATGACATTATTCACATTTTTACCATTTAGCTCCTCCAGTTTTCTTAGTGCAGAGGATTGCTCTTGGTATATTCCAAGTATAATTGAGTCCTTCTGAAGGTAATCAACATTTTCTTGAGTTAGCTGATATTCGATATTTAGTTTTTGTAATTGAGAAAGTTGCCTATCCATCTCCCGTTTCGTTTTCAGAACGGGTATATGGACGATATAAACTGAAGCTTCTTCCATAGGTACCTCCATAACAGAATGATCTAAGTTAAGCTTGGGAAGTTCAGTTCTTGCATGCTGAAGTGCTGTGCCGTATAAGTTCCACCATTCCAGGCACGCAACTTGTGTAGGTAATACCACGATTTTTTCCGGATGAAGCTCCATGACTATATTATTTTTATTCGAGTTCAATTCGACTAGTGCAATAATTGCCAACATAATGATGTTGGTAAACAATAATAAGTAAAAAAATATTTTCATATATAATTGAATTATTACCTATTAACGTTTACTGTTGTTAGCAAAAGTTGGTAGAATTCGTCGCTAATCGTAGTGTTTTTTTATTGAAACCTTAAAAAACAACAATTTCTCGAAAATGAAAGTTATTAAAAATATTGTAATCGTTACTGCGCTGATCTTTTCAAACCAAACTCTGGCAGATGCTACCAAAACCGTACAAGGTAATGTCGAAAAGGGTAAAGAACTCGCTTCAGGTGTTTGTGCGGGCTGCCACAATCCGGATGGCAATAGTGTTATCCCCACAAATCCTACACTTGCGGGTCAGCATGCTGAATATCTTCTGAAACAATTAAAAGATTTTAAAGTAGAAGAGGAAACGCCAGCTAAACGAGATAACCCAATCATGTCATCAATGGTTGCACCCCTTAGTGTAGATGATATGAAGGATTTGGCCGTATTTTATGCGCAGCAAAAAACGCAACCTGCTAACCACGACGTTGATGAGTCCCAATTGGAATTAGGAAAACGCGTTTATAACGGCGGGAATCTGGAGAATTCGGTACCAGCTTGCTCAAGCTGCCATTCACCGAATGGTGCAGGTATACCACCGCTATTTCCCAAATTGGCCGGGCAACATGCAGATTATACCTTATCTCAGCTAGAAACTTTCAGACAAGGTACGAGAGCAAACGATATCAATAATACGATGCAAATGATCGTTTTACGCCTAAGTGCACAAGAGAAAAAAGCAGTTGCTGAATATATTTCAACCTTGAAGTAATCTTCAGCAACTTTCTCAAGTTACTAACCCCCTCTTCTCAAAAGAATTGAGAAGAGGGGGTTAGTTATATTTTCCCTCGATAATTAGTGCCGCCCTACCAGAAACCGAATACTCGATCTGCGGCAGCTAACGTTTTAGATATATCATCCTCAGCATGTGCAGAAGAAACAAATCCTGCTTCAAATGCCGAAGGTGCAAAATAGATTCCTTCCTTTAGCATCGCATGAAAAAATCGATTAAATGCTTCTTTATCACAGGCCATCACCTCTGAGAAACTTTGAGGAAGCGTATCACTAAAATATAAACCAAACATACCGCCCACGGCCTGCGCACAAAATGCAACGTCATGTTTCCTTGCCATAGCTGTTAAGCCATCTGTTAACTGAGTTGTTTTAAGGGCAAGTTTTGAATAAAAACCCTCTGCCTGAATTTCTCGTAACGTTGCCAAACCTGCTGCAACGGAAACAGGATTTCCTGAAAGGGTGCCTGCTTGATAAACACCACCAACAGGCGCTAGGCATTGCATGATTGCTTTTTTCCCCCCAAAAGCAGCAAGTGGCATGCCTCCTCCAATCACTTTACCTAAAACTGTTAAATCCGGCTGGATTTGATACATTCCTTGGGCACAGGTTAACCCAACACGAAAACCTGTCATTACTTCATCAAAAATCAAAACGCTACCATAATGAGTACATAATCTTCTTAGCTCCGTCAGGAAAGCTGGTGTTGCCTTCACTAAGTTCATATTACCAGCTACCGGCTCAACGATAACTGCTGCAATTTGCTCACCCAGCTCAGTGAAAGTACGCTTTAATCCTTCTACGTCATTAAAATTAAGCACAAGCGTATGCGCTGCTGTCTCAGTAGGAACGCCAGCCGAACTTGGATGACCAAAAGTCAATGCGCCAGAGCCTGCTTTGACCAACAATGCATCATCATGGCCATGATAACAACCTTCAAATTTTATAATATGACTCCGGCCAGTATATCCACGGGCTAAACGAATAACGCTCATTCCAGCTTCTGTTCCGGAGCTGACCAGACGTACTTGCTCTAATGACGGTAGTAGTTTACAAAGCAGCTCAGCCAAATCCAATTCTGCTTTTGTCGGAGCGCCAAAAGATAATCCATTAACCGCAGTTTCTTGAACAGCTTTAACAACCTTAGGATGTGCATGCCCTAATATTAAAGGTCCCCAGGAACCGACATAATCGATATAACATTTGCCCTCAACATCCCAGAAATAAGCACCCTGTCCCCGTTGAAAAAAAATGGGCGTTCCTCCAACTGATTTAAAGGCGCGTACCGGCGAATTAACACCGCCAGGTATATATTGCTGGGAAAGATCATATAACTGCTGATTACTTAGATTCATTTGTTGTCTCAGTTAATGTAATTAATAATAAATTATGGATTTACTAGAAATAAATGAGTAAATCCATTTACGGCAAATGGAATATTGACAGCATTAAACAGACTATTACTCACAGCAATGGCATCACAACCATTAGAGATGAGTAAAGCTGCATTCGTTACACTAATACCCCCGATTGCCACGATAGGAATTTTCAGAACTTTCTTTGCTTGGATTAGTAAATCGGGGTTTGCTTTAACGGTATTCATTTTAGTTCTTGAGGCAAAAAAAGCACCGAAAGCAACATAATTAGCGCCTTCTTTCTCCGCTACTAGCGCTAAATCTAGCTGATTGTAGCAAGAAGCGCCTATTATTTTATGCTTACCCAGATAAGCTCTTGCTTCCCGAATAGTAATATCATTGCTTCCAAGATGAAGCCCATCGGCATTGACAGCAAGCGCGATATCCAAGTGATCATTGATAATTAATTTTGCTCCATATCGCTGACATCGTTTCTTAATCGCACATGCCTGGTGAACTCGTTGCTCGTGAGCGTTAGTTTTATTTCGATATTGAATGAACTGAACACCGGATGATAGAACTTGATCTACTTTCTCAACCAAATCGTTTGTATTCTCGATATCCGGGGTAATTGCATACAATCCTTCAACCCAATTCTGCTGCACAATCGATGTATTATTTCTGGTCTGATTCACCTTCATTGGAAGCCCAAAAAAATCGATCAGGCAGATATTGCCCCATTCCTGGACGAAATCCTGATTTTAGTGTATTCCAGGTATAATCTTGCGCCTCATATACGCCTTCCGATACAGACATTCCATGTGCCAGCGCAGCCGATATTGCTGAAGATAACGTGCAGCCCGATCCGTGGAATGTTCCAGGTAATCTTTGCCATTCATCAACACGAATCACTCCTTTATTATCATAAAGGGTGTTAATTACCTTAGAAGTATTTTCGTGTGTGCCTGTAATCAAGACATATTGGCAACCCAAACGTAAAAAAGATTTTGCGCTTTCACCCAAGTCAAATATTTCAGGATCTTCTTCATTTTCCTGCGCTAATCTTCTCGCTTCCAAACTATTGGGTGTAATGATTGTCGTCTGTGGAAAAAGTAACTCACGCATCGCTTGAAGAATTTCATCATTAGCAAACGAATCGCCACGACTAGATGCAAGCACTGGATCAAGCACGAGAGGAATATTAGGGTAGTCCGCAACGACTTCAGCAATCGTCATGATTGCCTCAACACTTCCTAATACGCCAATTTTAAACGCATTCACTGGCATGTCTTCAAGCACGATTCTGGCCTGATCAGCCACCCATTCGGAGTCAAGTGGAAGGAAACTTTCTACGCCAACAGTATCCTGAACGGTAATCGCGGTAATTACAGAAAGAGGATGACAACCCATACTCGCTAATGTAAGAATATCAGCTTGAATGCCTGCACCACCACTCGGGTCACTCGCAGCAAAGGATAGTACGATAGGTGGTGGTTGTAACATGCAATAATTCCGTAAAATGATATTTTAACTTAAAAGGGTATATCAATCTATTATGTCAACCGATCAAAATCCAGTTTATCATCGTTACATGTGCCTGATATGCGGATATATTTACGATGAAGCAGAAGGTTCACCACAAGAAGGCATCCCTCCTGGTACGCGCTGGGAAGATGTACCTATTAACTGGACATGTCCAGAATGCGGTGCTCGTAAAGATGATTTTGAAATGGTTAAACTTTAATGCGCATACTTCATACGATGCTCCGAGTTGGGAATCTCGACAATTCGCTTAAATTCTATACTCAAGTACTCGGGATGCAATTGCTTCGTCAGAAAGATTATCCAGAAGGAAAGTTTACCCTAGCTTTTGTAGGTTATCAGGATGAATCGGACGGGGCAGTTCTCGAGCTTACGCATAATTGGGATACAGAAAAATATGATATTGGAACGGGTTATGGTCACATTGCGATAGAAGTAGCTGATGCATATCAGGCTTGTGATAATGTCAGGAAATTAGGTGGAAAGGTGATTCGAACAGCGGGTCCCATGAAACATGGGACGACAATCATTGCATTTGTTGAAGATCCTGATGGCTATAAAATTGAGTTTATTCAAAAGAAAAATCAATAGACAAAGGGGTTTTCTATGTAAAAGCAGTAATTTCACTCCAGAATTCAACACTCGTTCATAAACTTAATAACGATGCAACAGAAAAACAGTTGGTTTTTTTTCAAGATCTGGCAAATTAGTTTGCCAGTCTTTTATTGATCGCGTTTTCACTGTTTCATCTTGCATTGTAAGATTACTAGCTATACATAAGCGAGTGCTTATTTGACAGTGAGTAATCAGCAGTTCGAATAACTTCTTATTCCGATAAGGTGTCTCGATAAAAATTTGAGTTTGATTCAACTTGAACGATTCCAACTCAATCTGAATTATCTTCTTGATACAAGACATCTTATCGATGGGTAAGTACCCGTGAAAACAGAAACACTGCCCATTTAATCCAGAAGCCATTAGCGCCAATAATATCGAAGATGGCCCCACCAGGGGAACAACTTGTATTCTCTTTTCATGAGCTATCCGAACCAAATTTGCTCCAGGATCAGCGATAGCTGGGCATCCCGCCTCTGATAGCAGACCCATATCATTTCCAGCATAAATAGGCCAGAGCAAGCTATCTAATACATTAACAGGTGTATGCTTATCCAGAATTTGTAGCGTGAGGTCTTGAATAGACTGTTGCAGGGCAATCTGCTTCAAAAAATGCCTCGCGGTTTTCGGATGTTCAACAACAAAATGCGTTAAATTTGCAATACACTGCTTAACATGGTTTGGAATAACCCAATCAACCGCCCTTTCACCCAAAGGAGAGGGAATGAGAAATAACCTACCATATTGCATACAAGAGAAAATATAATATATGATCAATGCTACTCAATAATGCCTAGTAGCAAGTATCAATTAACCTTTAGGATTTCGACACGACTTAGTGTAGAACTCTTGGGACACTTAAAACAAATTCTGGTATTTCGACCGAAAAATGAACGCCATCTTCAGCAACCATCTGATAGCTTCCTTTCATTGAGCCGGCAAATGAAGAAATAGCTGTGCCACTTGTATACTCAAAACTATCGCCAGGCTTTAGTAATGGCTGTTCACCAACAACACCCAATCCTCTCACTTCATGCACATCCCCATCTCCACTCGTAATAATCCAGTGACGGCTTATCAGCTGCGATGCAATTGAACCAGTATTAGAAATAGTGATTGTATAAGCAAACACATGTCGACCTGTTTCCTCATCAGATTGTTCAGATAGATAAGCAGTTCTAACTACTATATCGATATCATATTTCTTTTCATTATCCATGTTCAAACCACTATAACCATTCAGAATAGGTTATTTCATCAAGCGACTTTGTTTTGTTGCTGCGTGTGTTTTTTTATTGTATTTAGCAAACCTTCTTTCGTAAAAGGCTTGGTTAAATATTCATCTGACCCTACCATCCTTCCACGAGCCCGATCAAATAAGCCACTTTTACTTGATAACATAATTACCGGAACAGAATGAAAGCGAGGGTTTTTTTTGATAAGCATACAAGCCTGATAACCATCCAAGCGGGGCATTACGATATCAAGAAAAATAACATCGGGTTGATGATCGATGATTTTAGCCATCGCGTCAAAACCATCTGTTGCCAGGATAACTTCGCAACCCGATTGAGCTAGAAAAATTTCGGCACTGCGACGTATCGTATTGCTGTCATCGACTATCATGATCTTTTTCCCTACCAAATCATTCCCACTTGTTGCCTCCGTCATTTCCATGCTCCCTTTTATTCTCGTTTATATATGGATGGTACTCTATCGCCTTCCCTCAAACTAGCAAACGGTTCATTAACACAGTAGCTATATTATAGGATGAAACATAGCGATACAGAATCACTTCTGCCAGAAAGCTTTTGTGAACACGATTAGTAATGTATAGAATTCTAGTCGTCCTAATAACATTGCAAAACTACATATCCAAATCTGAAAATCCGAAAGCGACGCGTAAGTAGTTGCTGGCCCAATCTGATTTAATCCTGGCCCTAGATTATTAACGCTAGCAATCGCTGCTGAAACAGCAGTCATCTCATCAAGACCACCCAGCGTCAGTAATAGCGTTATTAAAATAATCGAAGATAAATAAACAAATAAAAAAACAAGAACAGCGAAGATAATTTGATTTGAAATAACATTCCGGCCAAGCTTAACGGGAGAAATTGCTTGAGGGTGCATGATCGTGATCATCTCCCGAAAAAACTGGCGATACAAAATACGTACCCGTATCATTTTAATACCACCGCCTGTTGACCCTGACGATGTGCAAAAACCTGACAAAAATAACATCCATAAAGGCGCAAAAATAGGCCATAGACTATAATCTGTATTGCTAAATCCAGTTGTAGTCGCTACTGATATAGTATTAAAAGCTGCATAACGAAGCGCATTCAGAGGATCATCATAAACCCCCATTAACCAAAGATAAACTGCAAGCAAAATACAGCTCGATAATACGAGATAGATATAAGGCCTTATCTCGGGGTCATTCTGGTAAGAAGAAAAGCTTTTCGCCCGCCAAACTAAAAAATGAGTTGCATAATTGATTCCACTAATAAGCATGAATACCATTGCAACCATTTCGATTACAGGAGAATCCCAGTATCCATAGCTTGCATCGTGAGAAGAGAAACCACCGAGACCTAACGTGGTAAAGGCATGCATTATTGCATCAAACCAATTCATTCCTGCTAGTCTGTAAGCAATCAAGCAAGCAATTGTCAAAACCAAGTAAACAAGCCATAGCCCCTTTGCGGTTTCTGCAATCCGCGGTGTTAATTTAGCTTCTTTCATGGGCCCTGGAATTTCTGCTTTAAATAATTGCCTTCCCCCAACACCGAGCATAGGGAGGATTGCGACGGCCAACACAATAAGACCCATACCACCAAGCCATACCATCTCTCCTCTCCAAAGATTAATCGAGTAAGGTAGTGCATCTAATCCAGTAAGGACCGTTCCACCTGTCGCAGTCAATCCAGAAGTCGCTTCATAATAAGCTTTTGCAATGCTCAACTCAGGAAAATAACTAAGTAAAGGAAGCATACCAAAGCATGGAAGCAACAGCCACACTAGAACAACCAGTAGAAAACCATCTCGTATCTGTAGTTCTCTTTTATACGGAAGAGTAATAAGGCTTATAACAATTCCAGATATGAATGTAATCAGAATTGAATTACTAAAAATAGTAGATAAACCATCATCGAACCATACTGCAACTCCGTAGGGTATTAACATGGTCAATGCAAACACAGTAATGATCTTACCGAGCAAATTTACAACCGATAAAAAATGGCTCATTAATATCAGTTAATTATAAAAATGATGCACTAACCTGAAATAATTTCTCGATTTGTCGAATCATTTTTTTATTAATAACAAAAACAATGACGTGGTCCTCTGACTCAATCACAGTATCATGGTGCGCTATAATGGCTTTAGCTTTATTTTTGCTTTCAGTATCGTTTTCTTTATCGCCATTTTTATTACTCCAACGCTCTTCTTCAGAAGGCAATCCTCTTACAATGGCTCCAATAGTGGCGCCTTTTGGTAATTGAATTTCCTTCACTTTCTTTCCAACCACATGGGAAGAATTAGCGTCGCCATGCGCGATTAACTCCAGCGCTTCAGCGGCGCCACGCCGAAGACTATGTACTACTGCAACATCACCCTGTCTAACATAAGCGAGCAATGAACCTATCGTCACTTGTGCTGGAGAAATCGCAATATCGATGCCACTGCTTTGAACTAAATCAACATAAATACTGCGATTAATCAACGCAATAACTTTACGTGCTCCCATTTTTTTGGCGAGCAATGAAGCCATAATGTTATTTTCATCATCATTTGTTAGTGCGCAGAACACATCCATTTCTGCTACATTTTCACTTTCTAGTAATTCCTCGTCGGTTACATCTCCATGCAATACTAATGAATCCTGAAGTTCTTGCGCTAAATATTCACAATTCTTAGTATCTCGCTCGATCACTCTAACTTGATAGTTTTTTTCAAGTACTTGTGCAAGACGCTTACCAATTTTACCACCGCCAGCAATCATAATTCGTTTGGCTGGCTTATCCATCCTACGCAACTCAGCCATTACAGCTCTGATATCTTCGGTCGCAGCTATAAAAAAAACCTCATCGCCAGCTTCAATAACCGTATCGCCTTCTGGAAGAATCGGACGATCTTTCCTGAATATTGCGGCAACCCGTGTATTCACATTGGGCACATGACGACGCAACTCCTGCAACTGTTGCCCAACTAGCGGTCCACCTTGCAAGGCTTTCACTGCTACCAAACTTATTTTTCCATGAGCAAAATCCAATACTTGCAGTGCTTCTGGAAATTCAATTAGATTCTCGATATATTCTGTAATTATCTGTTCAGGGCAAATCGCAAAATCCACACAGAAATTATCTTTTGCAAAAATTTCTGAATGCTCAAGGTACTCAGTTGAGCGAATTCGCGCAATCTTTGTGGGTGTATTGAATAGACTCGCTGCAAGCTTGCAAGATACCAGATTTACTTCATCGCTCTCTGTAACAGCTAGAATCATATCCGCATCTTCAGCACCTGCACGTTTTAATACTGAAGGATAGGAAGCATTCCCGACAATCGTTCTGAGGTCTAAACGATCCTGCAGCAAAGCTAACTGCTCTGAAACGATATCAACAACCGTAATATCATTCGATTCGCTAACCAAACTTTCTGCTACTGTAGAACCAACTCGCCCCGCACCTAAAATGAGAATCTTCAAAGTGTATTACTCAATCTCTTAACAAGAAAAGAACAGCCACAACAATAATAAACGTACTTATCTATTTGAGTAGTAAATATTGTTCCCTAACCCAATCGCGCCACTGCTCAAACAGTCCTAAATCTAGAGCTGCGATGACTGAGCGCTGCCATGTCGCTTCTGACCAATAATCATCCTGGTCAAAACTGCACATGTGCCCTCTCGCTTCCTCCAGAATAAGGCTCCCTGCAGCATAATCCCAAGGTTTTTGCCCACCATGCAAATAGAGATCAAAATAACCAGCAGCGGTATAACACCATTCTAAAGCACAAGCACCATAATTCCTTTGCGAAGCATAGGGTGGAGTAGCTGCTATTTTTGCAGCCAATTTGCGGGGTAATCTTTTTAAATCAACATTTGCTACTGCGCTCTGTAATGAAACAGCGGATTTTCTTATAGGTAATGCAATTCCATTAAGAAAAGCGCCTTTCCCTCGCTCCGCACAGAATAATTCTTTGGTAACAGGATTATAAATGACCCCAAGTATACTTTTCCCGCTCTGCATCAAAGCAACAGAAATTGCAAAATAAGGAAGTCCATTATAAAAATTAGATGTGCCATCAATTGGGTCAATACTCCATAACCCTGCAGACCCCTCTTCCCAACATTTCAACTGTTCTTGTTGCGACATTTCTTCACCCATCACAACCACAGGGTACAGTGCTGCTAATTCCTTCACTAAGCTCGCTTGCGCAGCAAGATCCGCCTCCGTATAAAAACTACCATCTCCTTTATGTTGACGACCTACTTGCATGAAGCGCGGCATAACATCTTTCTCCGCTACGCGTTTAACTATGGCAATGACTTGCTTAAGCATTTCCATCAGTACGCCATTTTATCGAACAACCAATGCTAGGTATTTGATCTATCGGTCCTTTACCAGTTTTCGCAACTTGCACCATCGCCTCGAATAAATCACGACGAGCATCGACAAGAGCGGCCTCCTTACGCGATGCATCAAGGCGTCCTCGATATTGAAGCTCTAATTTATCATTAAAGCCAAAAAAGTCTGGTGTACAAACGGCTCCATATCGCTTTGCAATTTCTTGAGATTCATCCCAAACATAAGGAAAGGGATAATTATATTCCTTAGCTATTTTGGTCATGTTTTCAAATGAGTCGTCTGGATAATCCAGTGGATCATTAGACATAATCGCGATGGAATTAACACCATATGCTTCAAGCTCTCTTACATCGCGAATAATACGATCTCGGATCGCTTTCACATACGGGCAATGATTACATATAAACATCACCAATAGCCCATTCTTCCCTCTGGATAAAGACAAGCCATATCGCTTTCCATCAACCCCCATTAAATCAAAATCAACTGCTTTCCACCCAAATTCACAAACTGGTGTCTCCAAACTAGCCATACCGACTTCTCCAAACTATTGTTCTTCTTAACATCTATAATATTATCATGGATCATAATAAATCCGTTTCCACACACATTAAATCCGCTATGTTTCCACGTTTTTATTGCAATCATCCACTTACTACCAATGACAGTATCTTGCTACCAAATGGAGCTGCACACCATGCGACTCATGTTCTAAGACTTAAGAAAAACGATCAGGTCATTTTATTTAATGGCCATGGGGGTGAGTTTACTGGTCAAATCGTACAAATCGATAATAATGGTGTAACAGTACAAACTCAACAATTCCACGATGTTAGTCGTGAATCTCCTATTCCGACTGAGCTAGCTCAAGCTATTTGTACAAATGAAAAAATGGATTGGATCATCCAGAAGGCGGTAGAACTTGGTGTTAATCGTATTCAACCGATTATGACAAGTCGTTGTGTCGTTCATCTTCATGGAGAAAGAGTAAAAAAACGAGCTGAACACTGGCAACAAATCATTTATTCAGCTTGTGAGCAATGCGGAAAAAATAATATACCTGAGCTTATGCCATTAATTTCATATACTGACTGGCTTAGCCAATATAAAAGCGATCAGGCTGATCGTCCAATCACGTCATCAACTAAATTATTGTTCACACCAACAGCGCAATTAAAATTATCGAAGCTTCAGCCCAACAACAAAGATTTTTTTGTTTTACTGGTAGGACCTGAGGGTGGTTTGACGCTTCCAGAAGAAAAACTAGCAATTACTACAGGGTTTATACCGATTCGCCTCGGTCAAAGAACTTTACGAACTGAGAGCGCTGGCTTAGCTGCACTAGCAGGCATCCAGGCTCTTTGGGGTGATTATTGATTCAATTAAGGTAATTTTAATAAAAGAATCATTCTTAACGCTGCCAGCAAGCAGCCACATCTAACGTAGCCCCAGCTCCCACTCCTTTTACACCAGTATTAGTCAGTGTCAATGTTGAACACGCATCACCTGTCATCGAACCAGTCGGAACTGCTTGCAAAGTATAGGTATTCTGAGTAAGTGAACCCGCTGCAAATTGAATCGTATACTTTGCAGTTCCAGTTTTGGGAGACTGTGTTGTTGATAAAGTAAAGCCAGTTCCATCACTTTTTTGATCATACCGATTCACAGTTGTATAGTTCCGTTCCAATAATTGTGACATCTCGAGCAAAATACTTTTAGCTTCAGCGCGATTTGTTCGACGCACATGATCTTGGTAGGATGGAAGTGCAACCGCCGCAATAATACCGAGTACTGCTACCGTGATCATTAGTTCTATCAAGGTAAAACCTGAGCATAAAAAATGCTTCTCTGTAAAAGTATTAGCGCGATGACGATAAATGAAATCCATTATTTCTCCTTAATAAACAATTTAAATTCAGATCAAATTCTTATTAAAAATTCGTGATACAACAATCTACTGAATTTGTCGCCAAGAACGCCTCGGAGTAAGTGGGTTTCCACTAACAGTAATTGTTTCAACCGAACCTGTAGTTGTCCCTGCGATCAAATGGAGCAAGTTACCTGCACTAATTGCAACTGACTCGCTTCGAACTCCATCAGATCCTACACCAGCAATAATTTGATCGCTACTATTCAGTAAACCGTTCTTATCCGTATCAAAATGAGGCGCTGTTAACATTCCTCCTGTTTCACCATTCAGTAGCATCACCCAATTGCTACCACCCGATGCGCAAGGATCGCTTGAAGGAATTAAGGTTGTAAACAAGATTCTTCCAAAGTTGAGGAGTGGCATCACAATAGATCGTTCTCCTTGATTGCTTGCACTGGGAGGTTTCAATAAATCCATATACCACCCTCGCTTACTCGCCCAATTGACTGCATTTGTAGAAACAGTTCGTCTGAATGGTGGAGATGTTGTTTGAGTTTCAATCGTCTGCTGCTGCAATGTACTACGATCTGTTTCGCTTATTCGTGTACCATTATCCCAAATACCATACAAGGTCTGAACTTGAGTATTGGTATTATCGCCGGACGCAATAAATTGACCGGTTCCAAAATAAACAAAGAGACCACTATTCGGATGCACTCCAATCTCTAGTGGAGATGTAATTGGTTGTACCTGATTACTTAAGTTCTTTGCTGTAAATAACGGATATTTGGTCCCGCCGCTACCATATGCCACACCCCATTGCGATGTATTCGTATGCGAAATATCAAATTTCCACACATTACCTTGTAGATCACCCGCATAAACATAATCGATCATTTTGTCGCCATTACTATCCACAAGCGCCGGTACTGATAATCCATTATTGGTCGTATTGTTAGTTGCAATTTTTTTAATCAATGCTCCTGTCTGTAGATCAATCACATAAAGGAAAGCTTTATCACTCGCACTATTATAGCCGTTACTGATAATCGCAGCCCAAACACCAGTATTTAAAATAGCAATCTTTGCCTGACCATGCACATACCCTAAATCGGCATCTGTAAACTCCCAGAGAACATTAGAAGCTGAAAAACTGGTTGGATCAGTAATGTCAAGCGCAAAAATTCCCTTACCGCCTCCACCAGTCGTTCCTAATAAAATAGTTCTCCATGTGGGCGTCGCTCCTATATATGCATCTCCGGCATAAGCATTACCATCCACTATATAGCGATGTGTATAGTTTGGTGATGTCAAAGAACTTAATTTAGAATAAACGAAGCTTGGTACATAACTGAAAAGCTCAACACCTGTATCGGCATTAAAAGCATGTAGCATTCCATCATTTGCCCCTGTATAAATAACAGGCGTCCTACTTTCATTTGCTTGAACGTAATTATAATAAGTCGTTTGACCGGGTGTACCTGAAACGAGACCATCATAGCCAAAGTTTAATGACCTAACAAAAAACAAATCGGAATTGATGATGTCACCGAGTATTCCTGCACCCCGATTACGAAAACTTCCTCCTTGTGCTAATTCTGTCGATTTATCTCCTCTCAACCAAGCAACTCGATTAGCACCCTGCCCATCATTAACACCACCGATATTTGTATTTAACGCATTCTGCTGAGAACTGGTTAATAAAGAAAAATTACTCGTTGTGAATGCAATTCCACTGGTTCCATTATGCGTAAAAATTTTTCGACTCGAATGATTCGGCATAACCGCAGAAGCTTCCCATTGCACAGCCCCTATAGAACCATCAGAGTTCAAATTATAGGATAGTAGCTGGCCGCTCCAGTCGCTACTATTAAACTTAGCTTGATAGATACGAGTACCTGAGTTGAGGCGACTTGTATTAGTCGTTACAGCAGCGGCAGAACTTGTTCGGGCTGAAATATTATTTAGAACTTGGCTTAAGCCAGTTGCAAAAGCAGTAGGATCCTGAGCGCTAAAGAATTCACCACGACTGTTTACTGCAGCATGCCATAAATCATCAATTTTAGCGCCATTACTAGCGGTTGGATCTGGCCATCCTCCAGCGCCTGAAGGCAGCTCAGTTAAAGTGCCACTAACACCGAGCCCAACAGTGAAATTTACCATATGTTGCCAAAAAGCAGGATCCTTTCCATTTGTAGGGACTTTGTTAGCTAAATCAGTCCTCAAGTCAGTTTTCCAATAATACATTGCAACATCGGCCAATGTGTCACTAAAGCTATCAGAATAAGGTAGCGCTGGAGTATATTTATAAGTTGTGGGGGCAGCATTGGGCGTATCGTTGTTGATTGAGCTGCCATCTGTATTGTCAGCATTACCAACCCCAGAAAACCCATCATTCCAGTAACCATCAGTCATTAGAATATGATAGTTTTGGCGACACACGTATTGTATTCCACCGCTTGAACCCGGTGTTTCTCCCCAAGGACCTTTATCATCGGTCCGTCGAAAATACCTGCCAACATCATCGATAGCCCACCGAAGTGGAGTGCCATACGTATAAATTGGGTGGTTATAAAGATCATTAAAAAAAGTTGACTTGTTACTAGAAGTAAATGATCTAACGCCCCTAACGATGGTATAAGCCGCTACCCCATCTATACTGGTATTACCTTTATTTATTGCACCAAAACCTACCCGCATATTGCTACCTTGCGCCGCAAACGCCTTACCAATCCCTGCACGAGCTAACAATATTCGAGAACGATAATAAGTGTACCAATTAGCAAAGTTTTGAATCTCTTCTGCGTAACTACAAGTCGGTGCGCTTGCACAATCGGTGCGATCAACACTCCCTGTATAAGTCGCTATCGAAGATTTAATTTCTACTTTCGTATAACTAGTCGTCGACAATATTGCCCCGCTCTGATAAAGATAATATACTGCAGGATAAAAAGTTTTAGATGAGGCTGAAAGACTAGCATCACTATTTAACCAACTGGCTGTTTCCGTATTATTGGTTGTCAAATCTCTACAACCAACACCGGTATTAGTTGGATTATGGGGTGCACAAGTAATTGATGCATTACTCATCAGTGAGCCATCCGCATTACTCCAGGGTTGGTACCTTATTGCTGGATCATAATAAATCTTATTAACATAACTGGAACGCAATGCAACTGCATAAGGGTTATTTGAATCAAAATCTACTGAAGTATTACTATAAACATTCCCACTATAAATACTCTCTGCACGTGGAAACATATAAACAACCCCACCGTATATTTTCTCCTCTGGCATGATTTCAAACTGCATGGATCCAGAATCGTCAAGCGTAAACATAATATTTGAATCAACCGCTGTAGTCAGAAATAAAGGTACATCTGATAACGCCAGCGTCGCATGAGCTCGATAGGGGATTAGCAAGGAGATTAGCAATACGATAACAAATCCCGTAAAAACTTGATTCTTCAATTAAGCCACTCCTTTGAATTATCGACGATAAATACTTTGCAGTACAACTACTGCTGAATCTGTGCCACCGACTCCCCTTGCAATCACGCGATACATACTAGACATATTTGTTACTGGCGATTGTTGTGTGCTACCTTTAGTCCCCTGAAAGGGAACACTGACAAGCTGTTCAATAATATAGCGCGGTTGACTCGCTGCTCCCGTAATGGACGTACTTATTGTTTTTCCTGAAGCCGCCCATCCTGTCCAGGTAATTGGATCAGGAGCCGGAGCAGATGCATGATGATAAAGCCCATCGGAACCATTAAAAGCAGGTAGTGTTATTTGCTCCAAAAATCGCTCACCTTCCCTTAGAGCAGCTTCAGCAGCTTGAAATGCAAGATTTTCATCGCGAAGATTACCAGCCATTCTTTCTTCTAGAACGGTATTTTGCATCGCTGTCACACCAAGAATAGTCATCATGACCAGAAAAACCAATCCCGTGATGAGCACTACCCCTTTTTGCTTAGTAACTGATATTTCCTGATTTCTCATTTGCATGATATCCAGCAATCTGTTTTAAGAAGTGCGATTGCGCAATGTAACTACAGTAGTAAACACTTGGCGTAATCTCCGATCATTGGGCGTTGTTGTAGTTCCATTAAACGTATAAGTTTGCGCGTCAGTGGCTACATTATTTTCCAATGACTGCACCAAAAGACTTATTCGAACACTAACAACTTCAGCCCAATTCGTAACTGCATCTGCTGTACGATAAATATCTGCCGTTGAGTTACCATCTAAATCCTCTCCATATTCGATTTGCATATCCTCAATACCTTCAACCAATTCTTCAGCATTACCTGTACCCACTTTGCGATAAAGTGAAGGAAAAGGTGTTGGATTTGAATTCGTCCGGATAAAATAAGAACGCGTAGAAATTTTGATCAGTTCTCCACCCGTAAATTCTTTTCCTAGCGCTTTAGTAAGGTTGCCAGGCGTGTTTGTAGTTGGATTTCCAGTGTTATGAACAACATTATCTTGCCCGGCAGAAGTATTTACATTGGTAACTTGGAAAACAGCAGCTGCCAAGCAATCGGTAACTAATACAATATCGTCTTCTTGAAGACTGCTTCCTACTGTAACCTTCAAATCAGCGGATCCTGGAGGATTACCACCCGGGTGTTGAACCACTTTAACATCTGTACCATCCACTCCACGAATCACAATGATATCCCTCCCGCCCAAGGGACTGGGAATAATCCCTGATGATGGTAATGCAGGCGTCCATACCGAGGAACTACTCGCCTCAAATCCTTCTATGGGTTGCCCTAGATTCCAAAGAAAATCTGATGGATTGTTTAAAGTATTAACAATAGGTACTCCATCACCTACACAACCTAAGTATCCCGCCATGCGGATATCGCGCGATAGAAGCTGGAATGCATAGCGAGCATTTTCTTGCAGCCGAGACAATGCGTCATTAACTCGATATGTCTGGTGGCTGGATGATAGTACCGTAATAACACCACCCAATAGCAATAAGCCGATTGTCATGGCGACCATTAACTCCACTAGCGTAAAGCCTTGCTGCTGCTTGATTGCTTTTTTCATTTTTACCTCAGAGCCGAGTAGCCATTATGAATTGCTGAGCAGCCATGGAACCACGACTATCATCCCACTGGATCGTAATCATCACATTATTATTGTTATCCACAGCTACTGATCCTTGCCCTGTAGGTAACCTTAATGCTAGTTCAGTCATCCAATTATTGAGATCCTTCTGGTATATCGCATCACCAGTAGGTTTAGTTGCTCCCAAAGCAATGTTATAATTCCCATTACTCGCCTCAGCTCGGTTAGCACGCAGGCTATCAAGGATACTATAGGTCATCATGGTTGCTGTTGAACGAAAGCTCGCACTCTGATTATGTGTAATTCCTGCTGACTGCAAACCCGCAAGCCCTAGTAAACCAATAGAAAGAATGATGACTGATACCAATACTTCGATCATCGTCACACCCTTTTGTGAAGCTAATTTAGCACTTAACATGTCGTTACCGATTTATCTATTTGCGGACGACCTGTACTATTTATTACAACATCGCGTCTTTTCGTACTAGCACAGAATCTAAATGTATCGTTTTGGAAATTACCCGATAACGCACGACCATTTGACATATAAGAAAGCCAATTCTGGAAATTTCCACCACTAGTTAGCGTACTTCCTTTAAGTGCAGGAAAAACTCGGAGTATCTGGTCTGTTCCATCGACAGTTCCTGAAACACCACTGTCAGTAAACACAATCCAGCCATCGTGCCAATTACTACCCGTTGTACAACTAGTTCCATTATTACTTTTACATATTGTAACTCTTGAGCCTCGCTTAATTGCTTCAGATCGGGTAAAGTGAAGTGTTGTCACAAGCTCGTTAGTTTGTGTCGTTAAGCGCGATTGAATCATCATGCTCTGGTAGCTTGGCACAGCAACAGAAGCTAAAATCGCCAAGATACTAAGCGTGATCATCAATTCCAACATTGTAAAACCACCACTCACAATTAAATGCATTATTATTCCCATCCATTCTTCATCCACACAAAGTAACGGTCATTAACACGTCAACTTTAATCGATTAAAAATGACATCTACTTGATGAAATGGGAAAATTATCTAATATAAATGTCGCAATTTTTGCTAATTGGTGCTGGGGTTATTGGCCTTGCATCAGCAGTACGCCTACTTAAAGAAGGTTTTACTGTTACGGTCTTAGAAAAAGGAAAAGCAGGCCAGGAATCGTCTTGGGCAGGTGGAGGTATCCTATCGCCTTTGACTCCATGGGACTATTCTGAACCTGTTACACAACTTACAGACTACAGTACAAGCATATATAGCAAGTGGGTGAATGAGCTTTTGCTCTCTACAAAAATAGATGCTGAATTCAACGAATGCGGCATGCTAGTGCTACCTCCCTATGATTCAGTAAAAGCAGATCAATGGTGTATTTCACACAATATAAAGGGAGAAATAAGCCAAAATTCTTTCTTGAACACAATTCACCAATCTATTTTAGAAAGCGCAATTTTTCTTCCTCATGTTGCTCAAGTTCGTAATCCTCGCTTGTTAACGGCACTTCAAAGTGAAGTAATTAAACGAGGAGGAATTATTAAAGAATGTTGTGAAGTAAGAGCAATAAATCTAAAAAATAAGTCTGTTGTTTCTATCAGCACAACTGATGGCAACTATTCCGCAGATGGGTATATCTTCACTGCAGGGGCATGGAGTAGAGAAATACTAGGAAAATATGCATTAAACCTCAATATAAGCCCAATGCAAGGACAAATGCTATTATACAAATTTGAAGCACCACCTCTCACATCAATTTTTCTCCAAGAAGAACTGTATCTGATCCCAAGACTTGATGGACACTTACTAATTGGAAGTACTATGGAAGATGTCGGATTTAATAAGCAAATAACCCAAGCTGCTTACAATAAGTTATATAAAAAAGCATCGCAACTTCTCCCAGAAATAGCAACCAAGCCTCTAGTCAATCATTGGGCTGGTTTAAGGCCAGCTTCACCCCATAATATCCCAACCATAGGACGTCATCCAGAAATTAGTAATCTTTTTATCAATAGTGGACATTTTCGCTATGGAGTAACTATGGCTCCGGGAAGTGCAGAAATTCTTTTAAACGAAATAATGGAAAAACCGCAGCCTTTTGATATATCTCCTTATCAAAGGGGATGGAATCAGTTAGACAAGATCGAATTTTCCTAAAATTTAAAATTGCTTTTCTAAAGCAATAGCCTCCGCCTTAGGCAAAGGAAAAACGACCGACTCAACCACACCACTTAGCTCCTCGACACTAACGTCCTGACCTGTTTGATTAGAACCAATCTGTTTAAGTCTAGCTAAGACTTGCTGAACCAATATTTCTGGGGCAGATGCCCCTGCAGTAATACCTATATATTTTTTCCCTATAAGCCATGCCTCTTGAAGCTGTTCTGCTCGATCGACCATATATGCTTCAACATTGGCATTACGCGCAACTTCACATAAGCGATTAGAATTTGAACTATTGGGGGAACCTACCACAATAACTAAATCACAATCTCGAACCATTTTTTTAACTGCGTCTTGACGATTCTGAGTCGCATAACAAATATCATCTTTTTTGGGGCCGGTAATCGCTGGAAATCTTTTTTTCAGGGCATCAATTACACGAGCTGCATCATCAACAGATAAGGTGGTCTGGGTTACATAAGTTAAATTCTTCTCGTCTCTAACTTGAAGACTAGCTACATCGCCTTCTGTTTCCACAAGATACATGCCCTTATCACCTCCTTCCACTTGCCCCATAGTTCCTTCTACCTCTGGATGTCCTTGGTGCCCAATCATAATAATTTCTTTCCCTTCTTTACGCATCTTAGCAACTTCGACATGAACTTTTGTAACAAGTGGGCATGTTGCATCAAAAATCTTAAGTTTACGTGCAGCCGCCTCACGACGAACTGCATGTGAAACACCATGTGCGCTAAAGATTAAAATACTCTCTTGTGGTACTTCTTCTAAATTCTCAACAAATACTGCGCCCTTTTTCTCCAGATCTTCAACTACAAAGCGGTTGTGCACTACTTCATGCCTCACATAAATTGGTGCACCATGCATATTAAGCGCGCGTTCTACAATTTCTATCGCGCGATCAACGCCGGCGCAAAATCCTCTGGGATTAGCTAGCAAAACTTTAATCATTCTCTCTTCTCCATAAAAGCATTTAGCTTTAGTTAGAAAAACTAACTTTTTTATTTATTATGAACATTACTTACATTATAAGATATTATAGGTGAGCCTTATTGATACATTTTTTCTTGAACCCTATCAAAATAACCACAAACCATCTGAATAGCATCTAGAATTCTTACGGTTTCCCTGAAAATTAGATCAGGTGGAATGAAATAGATATGATCATTTTTTACTGCACTAATGGATGAGATCTTCCTAAAAAGATGCCGTAACTCTGATGCAATGGGAGTACTATCTAATATAACTTCAGGATTCGCTGCCACAATATTTTCAGTAGCAAGCGTAAGTGTATGACCTGGATAAAAATCAGCGACATTTTCTCCGCCACATACCTCTAATACCTCGTTAATTAGGTGATCTTTTCCAAACGTTATCAGCGGCTGTAGCCAAATCAAATGAAGAGCTCTTATAAGAGTTCTATTATTATAACTTCGCCTAATTTGAAACAAAGCTTTTTCATATTGACTCGCTGCTAATTCTGCGACTTCATTTGTTTCTGCCAGTTTACCAATTAGCCTTATTAAATTAGGTATATCATCCAGACTCTTGATCTCAATCTCAACTACCTGGAAACCGAGATCATTCAATCGATCAAGATCTTTATAGGCCGAGCCTTGCTTCCAAGCAATGATTAATTCAGGACCAAGTTCAACAATACGCTCAAGATCAAGATTATAGGCATCTCCTATTTCAGGAATCAATCTAGCCTCGCTAGGAAAATTGCTAAATCTGCTTACACCTACTAACTGGCTTCCAGCTCCGGCCGAAAAAACTAATTCAGTAATTGCAGGAGAAAGTGAGATGATTCTCTTAGTAATAAAATCATCATCATTAAGATAGCTAGTGGGATATAGAGAATCTTTGTTCGCTCGAGTATCAACAACGACCAATCCCACAACAAGTAATAGGAGGAATAGGCAAATTGAGTATGTTCTCAATCAGTTAAACTCAAAGTTATATAGAAATAGCGACCAATTACAATCACGCTTCCAAATAACGATTAGCTAATCTTACCCTTTTCTCATAGGCCTCACGCGCGATTTGAATATCTTCTAAAAAAAGCGGTAACTCTTTAATCAATAACGCTTGAGGTCCATCAACGAGCGCTTTACTTGGAACAGGGTGGAAATCAGCAAGTACCATATTTGCACCCGCAACAACACCTTGTGCAGTTACATGCATGATATCCAGAATCTCGTCCGGTGCAATCAAACGCGTACCCACTGAATGTGATGGGTCAATACAAACTGGCATCCTAGTTAATCGTTTAACAACAGGAACATGTGCGAAATCAACAAAATTACGGTGTGGATCTCCCATATTCGTTTTCATTCCACGTAAGCCAAAAATTACTTTTCGATTACCTTCAGAAGCAAGATATTCAGCTGCGTTCAGTGATTCATCCAATGTAATCCCAAAGCCGCGCTTAATAAGAACTGGAAAATCCTGCTGACGACCAACAATTTTCAATAATTCAAAATTTTGTGTATTCCGTGTTCCAATTTGCAGCATTACCCCTGTAGAACTCCCTGTTTGGTATAGTGCTTCGCGAATTTCCTCAACGTGAGATTCGTGAGTCACCTCCATCGCGATAACTTTAATGCCATATTTACCGGCAAGATCAAATACATAGGGCAAGCAAGCCTTACCATGACCTTGGAATGAGTACGGGCTTGTGCGCGGCTTATAAGCTCCCATTCTAGTGCAGACCTGTCCATGATCTCTCAACGCTTTCATCATGAGCTCTACATGTTCCAACGTATCAACCGCACAAAGTCCTGCAAATACATTCAATGTATCCTGACCGAAGCGCACCTCGTTATATTCAAAATATGTAGGACGATCATCATTCTGATGCCTCCCCAACACGCGATACTCTTCTGAGACTCTGACCACACGATCTACACAAGGTAAGCATTGAATGTCTTCCATCGATAATACTTTGGTATTACCGATCAAATAGATTTCTGTTAGCGCTTGTTCAATACCTATCTCAGAATGAATTCGAGTCGAGATACCAGGCAAATTTGCAAGATGGGCAAGTAACTGTTTATATTCTAGGCTCTCAGGTAAAGTATTTGGCTTTAAAACGAGAATCATAAAAGTGCCTAATAGCAATAAAAATAATAATTTTCAAGGAAATTCGTTTCCAGCTACACGATTCTAACTAAAACCGAAGTCTTCTTCTAATAAAAACAATGTAGTTTTAGATTAATTAATATCTTATTCTACAATTACAGAAAGCTCATAAAAAATTACCAAGTCAGCAAAAAAGCAATAAATATAGCTTTAAGGTAATTCTGACAGTCTTCGCAATCTAAGAATGAACATCTTAAGGAGAGCTTGCCACATTCTTTGCAAAATACGAATTTGCGCTCCCTAGATAGCCTTTAGCAATTCGATAATATAACGGCCTAACTGGAACACCATGCCGAGTAACCACACGATATTGTATTGAGCTAGGATGATTCAGCATGTGATCAAACTGATTCCCGGTCCGACTTCGCTCGAGCGCATAACGATTCATTCCTACCAATAGTATGGGACGATCTGTGGGCGGTTCAGTTGGAAACCAGTATTCATACATTGCGCCAGTATCTCCGAACATGTTACGTGAACGTATATCCATCCTATTTCCATTTTTATTATAGAATGATAAAGCGCTTGCGACTGACCATTTACTCATACCGACTACAATTGGGGTCTGCCCAGTCTCAGTTTCAATTTCTTCAGCGATTTGTTCAACTTCAATGGTTGCTTCTTTCCAGAAATAATGCTCTGTTAAGAATTGATAAGGTATTCCAGGAAAACCAAGTACGATGTAATGCAAAATAAAAGCATAGGCTAGCAATGATACAACGATGGTGGATTGCCATGCATTTCGTAAGCCATTAAAAAATTTATCAAGTGTGTTTTGCCCCATCATCCAGGCCATTGCAGGAATCACTGCTAGCCAGAGCGGACCCGTCCAGTGAAATCGAGGTGTATCATAAGTACTAAGCCCTAAGAAGATTATTAGTGGGATACCTGTAAAAACATAAATAAATAACTGACGCCTACGCTCAATATCAGTATCTTTATCATATTGAACGCGGATTAATGCATGTGCAGCTGAAAATAAGCCTACAGGTGTCAATATAATTGCAATATATAAAACTAAGTAATGGACGGAAAACACATGGCCACCGCCGCCGATTCTTTCGGTTTGAAACAAAAACGAGACCCAATTGTTTTCAGCGTTCCATACGATAACCGGTAAAAAAAAGACGAAAGCGAGCAGTGCGGATAAATAGGGGTAAGGTCGAATCATCCAGCGCCGCGCGGTAGAGTCCAAAATAACAAAAACTAAAGCAGCAATACCGAGCAGCCCGATTGTATATTTAGATAACAAACCCAAACCAAATGCAATCCCCATACCGAACCATGCGCTTTTCTGGCCTGCAATTAGTGCTCGCTCCATATAAAATAAAGTGGCAGCCCAAGCAGCGATCAAAGGTGCATCTGGCGTCATAATTAAACCCGATGCAAAACCAAATGGTAAAATAGAAAAAAGCATCACGGCTCGCATACCAACTGATTTGTTATACAAGTTACGTGCGAAACCATAGAGGTATATGAACGTTACTAGACCGCATATGAACGCACCCAGTCTTACTCCAAATTCATTCTGACCTGCTATAGTAGTTCCAATCCAAATCAACCACGCAACTAAGGGTGGGTGATCAAAGAAACTTAAGTCCATATGCTGGGAATATTGCCAATAGTAGGTCTCATCAGGAAGCAATTGAGCCAACCCAATATAAACAAGGCGAAGCAATATTACAAAAAGAATGACTCCCACTGCTGCAACTCGCCAACGCGTATCCAGTGATAGTGTTGTTCTTTTTTCAGGAAAAACATAAAAAGCTGAGCCAAGATAATTTACAATTGCAGTCGCAGCAATTGCAGGAAATATTGCCCATCCATTGGGTATATCCCAGGTATAAACAAGAAGCGCAAGTACCCCTCCTCTTAGCAACAAGGCAAAAAGTCCAACGATCAAGTAACGACTAAACTGATTCCAGTCTAATCGTCCCCCGTTATGTGCCCGAAATGACCACTTAGAATTCAATGTATAATTGACAGTCACTGCTGCTAGAAAGCTGGTGATATGAGCTAATGCCAATCCGGCACCAGAACTTATCAACCAGTGGAACACTGCTGCATCAACAAACACCCCTAAGAACCCTACCACTGCAAAACGACTCGCAGTTCCAACGGATACAATTCCACCAGCTAACATAATCAGTCGATGCAAGAATATAACTTGATGTGAAATTGATAGTTTAGAGCTACCATGTGTTCTGTTTTGAAAACAGATTGGTACTTCCGTAACTCGAATTTTTTCTTGATTCGATACTAATAATTCCAAAAGGATTTTATAGCCACGTGCTACCTCTGGAATACTGTTTATCAGATTACGCTTAAAGACAAAAAAACCAGATGTTGCATCATTAACATCACAAATAGGGCGTGCTAACCAGCCACCAACACGAGAAAGCCATTGTCGATATAGAGGCCATCCCTTAGTACTACCGCCCGAAACATATCGACTTCCCACAGCAACATCATACCGATCAGTTAATACTGGTTCTAGAACTGAAGGCAGTTGCTCAGGTAAGTGACTTAAATCTGCATCCATGACAGCAATCACATCACTTTTTGCCGCTGACACCCCCGCAAGAATCGAGGCAGTTAAATCGGGCGTTCCTTTTCTTTCTATGAGATGAACATTAGTATATTGGGATGACCACTGCCTAATTTTTTCTTGGGTATGATCAGTTGACCCATCATCTACAAAAATAATTTCATAGCTTTCTGAAGAAAATTGGAGCGCAAGCAAACGCGTCAATAATCCATCAATATTTTCTGACTCATTCAGTGTAGGAATAATAACCGAAAATTGCATCAGGCCTATTTACCCTTCTTTATTATATTATTCATAAGAAACAATCAATTATTGCTTCTGGTATTTTTGTACAGCCATATTGTGTTCTTTTAGGTTTTTTGAAAAATGTGATTCGCCATTTCCTTTAGCCACGAAATAGAGCAAATTATTTTCCGCCGGATTAAACACTGCACGAATAGAAGCTAAGCCAGGCATTGCAATCGGAGTTGGAGGTAAACCTAATCGAGTATAAGTATTGTAGGCATGATCAGTAACTAGATCTTGCTTTCGCAAATTTCCATCAAACTTGTCACCTAAGCCATATATTACTGTTGGATCCGTTTGTAGCTTCATCCCTAGACGTAAGCGATTGATAAATACGGCGGCTATCAATTCGCGATCACTATCTTTTCCCGTTTCTTTCTCGATGATTGAAGCGAGAATCAAACCTTCATATTCACTTTTGATAGGTAGTGGTTCTTTTTTTGACAACCACGCAGTCTTGAGATGGTTCTGCATCTTATCATAGGATCGTTTTATAATACTTAGATCACTACTGTTTTTCATAAAGAAATAGGTATCTGGAAATAGCATACCTTCCAATTTTTTTTGACTTTCTCCAAGTAATGCTGCGATCTCTGCCTCGCTCAAATATAACGTATCATGTCTGATCTCTGGGTGATTATTGAGTGTTTCTCGGATTTGGGCGAAAGTCCACCCTTCGATAAATCTAATTTCATTGCGCTGGCTATCACCTTTGACAAGATAATCGAGGAGTTGAAGCGGTGAAATATCTTTATATAGTAAATAGTCACCCGCTTTAATCGCTGTTTCTTGTTCTGTTATTCTTGACAATAGCAAGAATAACCAGGCACTTGGTATTACATTCTCCTCAGCAAGCTTTACTGCAATTTTTTTTAAACTACTGCCGGGCTCAACTGAGAACTCATAGGGTTTGTAGGGCAATGCATATTTCGCATGCGCTAGATAATAGAACCAGCTAGCAGTAAGAAAAATAACAAGAATAAAAAAAAAGATGAGAAGCCTGAATTTATTAACTATTTGCTTCTGCCATAGCATATGCAAAGTAATCTACTGAAATTTCCGAAATACCAATGTACCATTGGTTCCGCCAAACCCAAATGAGTTAGAAACCGCGATATTTATTTTCATATCCCGAGCGGTATTAGGAACATAATCTAGATCACAATCTGGATCTGGTTCAATTAGATTTATTGTTGGAGGCACAACTTGATGGTATAACGAAAGAGCCGAAAAAATAGCTTCCACCCCCCCTGCTGCACCAAGTAAGTGACCAGTCATTGATTTGGTAGAATTAATCGCTAATTTTCTAGCATAATCAGCAAAACAACGTTTAATTGCAATGGTTTCAGCGATATCACCTAGCTGAGTAGAAGTACCATGGGCATTAATGTAATCTACCTCTTCTGGATTGATACCTGCATTATTGAGCCCATTTAACATACATCGGGAAGCACCACTTCCATCATCACAAGGAGCAGTCATATGATAAGCATCTGCGCTCATCCCAAATCCAGCTAACTCAGCATAAATTTTAGCGTTACGTCGCTTAGCGTGCTCGATTTCTTCTAGCACGATTACGCCAGCACCCTCACTCAATACGAAACCATCTCTACCTTTATCCCAAGGACGACTTGCTAATTCAGGCTCTGAATTTCTGACTGATAAAGCACGTGCCGATGAGAATCCGCCTATAGCAAGGGGAGTTACGCAAGACTCAGCGCCACCACACACCATAACATCTGCATCACCATATTCAATCATCCGTGCAGAACTACCAATACTATGGGTAGAAGTAGTACAGGCCGTTACGATCGCCAAATTCGGTCCTTGATAGCCGAACATAATCGATAAATTACCCGCTATCATATTGATAATGGTACTGGGTATAAAAAAAGGTGATATTTTACGAGGACCTCCTGCATGATAGGCACTATCAGTGTCCTCAATCATTGTAAGTCCACCAATACCAGAACCAATATTAATACCAATACGCTCAGGATTTAGTCCATCAATTTTTTCAATACCCGCATCTCTAATCGCTTGGATACCGGCAGCCATACCATAATGTATAAAAATATCCATCCTACGTGCATCTTTCGCTGATAGATAATGGGTAATATCAAAGTCCTTAACTTCACCTGCAATCTGAGAAGAAAAATTTGAGGCGTCAAAACGACTTATACGCGTAATACCAGAATTCCCAGAAACGATATTTTGCCAAGCATCCGATACATTATTGCCAACAGGCGATATTATCCCCAATCCCGTTACTACCACCCTGCGCTTTGACAAACGTATCTCCTGAAGAAAAAGGTATAAATAATCTCAATTAGATGAATGTGAATTTACGTAATCAATCGCTTCTTGTACAGTGTTGATTTTCTCTGCCTCTTCATCTGGAATTTCACAATCAAATTCTTCTTCAAGCGCCATTACTAATTCAACTGTATCAAGGGAATCTGCACCCAAATCGTTTACAAATGAAGATTCGTTTTTTACATCACTTTCGTTTACACCGAGCTGCTCAGCAACAATTTTTCTAATTCTTTGTTCTACATCTGTATTATCCATCTGGTATCCTTTTGTGAGGTAATTAACTAAGTGATTTTAACAAAATTTCGTTTTTTAAAAAACCAGACCTAATCGTATCAGGTTTATCAATAAGATTTCGTGATTACTCCATAAACATTCCACCATTAACATGCAATGTAGTTCCAGTTATGTAGCTTGCAGCAGGCGAAGCTAAAAACATCACTGCTGCTGCAATATCCGTTGACTGACCCAGCCGACCCAGAGGTATTTGCTTGAGCAAATTAAGACGCTGTTCAGTCGTTAGTGAACTTGTCATATCTGTGTCAATAAAACCAGGGGCTACACAGTTAATCGTAACATTTCTACTCCCGACCTCTCTCGCTAAAGATTTTGTAAAACCAATCATACCAGCCTTTGATGCTGCATAATTAGCCTGACCAGGATTACCGGTTGCTCCGACTACAGAAGAAATGTTAATAATTCGTCCAGAACGCGCTTTCATCATGGTTCGGAGTACAATTTTAGAAAGATAAAAGATTGACTTAAGATTGGTTACCATGACTTCATCCCATTCCTCATCTTTCATTCGAACCAGTAAATTATCCCGCGTAATGCCGGCATTGTTAACCAATATTGAAATATCACCAAATTGTTTATTAACAATTTCAAATGCCTTACCAATTTGATCGACATCATTGACATTCATGAGAACTCCCATTCCAGGGGCACTGATTTCTTGTAATTGACGTGTAATACCATCAACGCCATTTTGAGTTGTTGCAGTTCCAATTACAGTCGCACCCTGTTTAGCAAGCTCTAGCGCAATAGCCAAACCTATCCCACGGCTCGCCCCAGTAACAAAAGCAATATTTCCTTCAAGCAATTTTCTTTCCATACATTCTTATCAAAAAGCAGGTTGATTTAGTTTTTCGATCGCTTGCTGGAGCGATACACTATCAGTTAATGAAAAATTGACTGGGGTTTTATCGATTCGTTTTGTGAGGCCAGAGAGTATTTTTCCAGGACCGCACTCAACAATATGTGTCACTCCCTGAGAAACAAAAGATTGAATGGTATTAACCCAGTATACTGGGCTATAGATTTGCTGCGTTAATATTTTTTTGATTTCACCACTCTGCTGATGTTGCTGCACATCAGCATTATGTATAACTGGTATTCGTGGACTGCAAAGGTCAATTTGTTCAAGCAATTTCTGAAATTTTTCAGCTGCGGGATGCATCAGAGAACAATGCGAGGGAATACTCAAGGGTAGCAAAGCAACCAATTTAGCCCCCTTCGATTTAGCTAGATCCATTCCTTCTAATACTGCAGTTTTATGCCCAGCAATCACAATTTGGCCAGGCGAATTAAAATTGGCAGGCTCAAGTATAACTTTTTTTTCATTATGATCGGTAATTTGATTACAAATTACCTTGACAGTATCGTCATCTAGTCCAATTATAGCCGCCATTGCACCTATTCCGTTTGGCACACATTCCTGCATGACTTCCGCACGGTATTGCACTAACTTAATCGCATCTGTAAAAGCTAAAGCTTCTGCCGCCACTAATGCCGTATATTCGCCCAAGCTATGTCCCGCCAAGTAATTTGGATTCCTACCTCCTAAAAATTTCCAGGCTCGATAAACAGCAAGGCCGGCTAGCAGCATGATAGGCTGAGTGTGAATCGTCAAATTAAGCTGCTCTACTGGGCCATGATTTGCCAACTCAAAGCAATCATAGCCTAGAATTTCAGAACCTTCGTCAAACGTTTGTTTAATAATTGGCAAATCGCTGTAACCATTCAGCATACCAACAGATTGGGAACCTTGCCCTGGAAATGTAAAAGCGACAATCATATCTTCACCACTGAAGCAATATAGATCCCCACGTAAAACCTCCACCCACCCCTTCTAGAAGAATATATTGATTAGATAGAATACGTCCATCACGTACTGCTAGATCTAATGCAAGGGGTACAGATGCTGCGGAAGTATTACCATGCCGATCTACCGTTGTAACTACTTTCTCCATAGGTATCCCAAGCTTATGAGCTGTTGACTTAATGATGCGAATATTGGCTTGATGCGGTATAAACCAATCGATATCAGATGCCTGTAGATTATTAGCTGCCAAAGACTCAATCGCTGCTTCTTCGAGTGCTTTAACCGCAAACTTAAAAACCGTGTTCCCTTCCATTGCAATAAAAGGTGTTCCTTGAATCTTTCCACCAGAAATACGACCAGGCGCGGCCAATATTTTGCTGTAACCACCATTCGCGTGCAAATGGCTTGAGAGTATCCCTGGTTGTTCGCTTTGCGACAATACAACTGCCCCAGCGCCATCCCCAAACAATACACACGTATTCCGATCACTCCAATCAACAATACGAGAATATATCTCCGCACCAACTACAAGGGCATTCTTGCTTTTTCCTGAGCTAACAAACATATCTGCTGTTGCAAGCGCATATATGAAACCACTACAAACAGCTTGTACATCAAATGCGGGACCATCGGTAATACCGAGTTTTTCTTGCAGAATACAAGCCGTACTGGGGAAAATCATATCTGGGGTAGTCGTAGCAAGAATAATCAGATCGATATCCTGAGCCTTAAGATTTGCTGCATCTAGTGCTCGACAACTCGCCTCGAAGGCAAGATCACTCGCCATTTGACCATCTGATGCAATATGCCGCTGAACAATACCTGTTCGAGTTTGTATCCACTCATCACTTGTATCTACCATACTTTCTAACTCAATATTAGTCAGAATTTTCTTTGGTAAATAACTACCAGTTCCAGCGATTTTTGAATACATTGCCATTTTTATTACTCAATAAGAGCTTAATTTAATTATTTTTTTCCAATACTTTGCTGTAATTCAGCCACTCGCTCACTAATATGTTTTAGCATACCTCCGCGTACTTCATCTGTTGCGCGTCTAATAGCCGCAGTAAAGGCATATTTATCAGCAGAACCATGGCTCTTAATCACAATCCCTCTAAGACCCAGCAAACTAGCCCCATTGTATCGACGATGGTCAACTCGCTGCTTAAAAGCATTGATGACTGGTGACGCAATCATACCGACAAGTTTTGTAAAGAAATTTCGTTTAAATTCCTCGCGCAAGAAAGTCGCCAACATTTGCGCTACCCCTTCAGAAGTTTTTAAAGCCACATTCCCAACGAAACCATCACACACGACCACATCTGTAGTTCCTTTATAAATATCATCACCTTCAACGTTACCGTAAAAATTTAAACCACTTGCTCTTAATAACTCAGCTGCTTGTTTAACAACGTCATTACCTTTAATATCTTCTTCGCCGATATTGAGTAAACCAATACTGGGCATCTTCTTATTTTCAACAGAAGAGACTAATGTTGCACCCATTACGCCAAATTGTAACAAATGTTCAGCAGTACAGTTGATATTGGCCCCTAAATCTAAAATATAAGTATGACCCTTTATCGTGGGTAGTACGACTGCTAGCGCCGGCCGATCGATCCCTTGAATTGTTTTTAAAACAAAACGAGAAGTCGCCAATAATGCACCCGTGTTACCCGCGCTAATGCAAGCCAATGCTTCGCCATTTTTAACCAAATCGATCGCCACCCGCATCGATGAATTTTTTTTGTAGCGTAAAGCAAAAGCTGGGGCTTCATCCATACTAACCACTTCACTTGCCGCATGGATTCTTAGTCGAGGACTTAACGATACGCCAATAGCACTTAATTCAGCCTCAATTGCGTCGGGTATACCGACTAATATGATGTCTGTTTCTGAATCAGCTAATAAATATTCTGCTGCCGAGGGCACTGTGACATGAGGACCATGATCGCCTCCCATACAATCAATCGCTACAGTAATGTTCACTTTGCGTTGATTATCAAAGTACTTATAGAAAGATAATAAATAAGTTTCTAGAAAGCTTTATTCGTCGTTTTTAGTTTTAATTACCTTTCTACCACGATAGTATCCAGAAGGGCTAATATGATGACGCAGATGCGTCTCGCCTGTCGTCGGCTCGATAGCAAGCGGTGGGTTTGTCAAAAAATCATGGGAGCGATGCATGCCACGCTTAGACGGTGATTTCTTATTCTGTTGAACAGCCATAAAATACTACTCCAAAATTAATTCTATTAATGTATTTGTTTCAGTGATAAAAGCGAGGAAAAAGAATTCACTTTCTGCTCGCGCTTCAGAATCGATTGAATATCTGTATTACAAACCCCCTCTTGATGCCGTGGAGAAATAGGTAAGCTCAAGATGATTTCATCTTCTACCAGCGCACCAACGTCTAACTCTTGCAGGGCCAACACCGCATCAATAGTATTGTCTGCATCATATAATTCAAGCTCACGCGCACTTCTCGCCAAGATCAAAAATGTATCAATATCAATCTCATGATCTAATTTATCAAGGCAACGCTGACATTGGACAACAATTTTTCCTTTAATTTGCAGCCTCAAAATCGGTCTACCGAGCTTATCCGAGTCGCCTTCAATAACAAAAACGAATCCTTCATCGCGATCAACCAATTCACGTAGACGATCCAGTCCATTTTCTGCAATTTTACCATGCCGGACTTTCTTATTTCGGGCAAAACTTAAAGGGTCAATAATAAAAGTATTTTCCATAACATTGCAATGCTATATTTTTTAGAAATCAGTGTCAAAAACAACGCATCTATTTATAATAAGAATTTTCTGTGAATCATCCAAATACCATTGCTTCGAAAATTATTTTAGGCTCTAGCTCTCCGTACCGTCGAGAGCTCTTATCACGATTAAAGCTAACATTCGAGGTAGTTAGCCCAGAGGTTGATGAAAGTCCATTGCAATCCGAAACACCGGAATTAACTGCAATGCGATTAGCAAAAAAGAAAGCAAGCGTGATTGCCCATTCTTTCCCTGATGCGCTTATTATTACGGCTGATCAAGTTGCCGCAATTGGAAACACTCCCCTAGGAAAACCAGTAAATCATACTAATGCAAAAAGCCAACTTAATATGATGCAAGGAAAAGAAGTTTATTTCTATACTGCACTTTGCCTCCTAAATAGTCGAACCAACCATTTGCAAGAACATATCGCACACTATACTGTTAAATTTCGTCCGTTAACAGACCAACAAATTGAAAATTACTTAATAAAGGAACAACCCTATCATTGCGCTGGCAGCGCAAAAGCAGAAGGACTCGGTATTGCATTGATTGAAAAAATGACTGGAAACGACCCTAATGCATTAATCGGCTTACCGTTGATTGCACTCGTTGGTATGTTAATGAATGAAAACGTTGAAGTATTATGATTTTTGTTGTACGGTTAGCGGAAGGTCATTCGAAAAAGTAATATGACTCACTCAAATACCATTATATAAGCATCATTAAAAACCAGATCGACTAAAATAGGTTATGTTTCTAAAACTTTATCGTTCCTATTTAATAAAGAGGATCTGCTTGCTTTTTATTTTGACTATGCTTACGAATACGCTAGGTTGGTCACTTAATGGCGAGGTATATGCTCATGAGTTAGAGCATCTTCGATATAGTGAGCTTTTCACAGCCAATCCAGAAACTCACCGCAAACTGCATCGTGAGTTATCTGATAATGGGGAAATCGATGCAGCCACTCATCTTTGTCTGCATGCTGCCGGACAATACCAACCTTTCTATTTCAACCCCACTATCGCTGTGCTAATAAGTTTCAATGGAATAGCGATCATCCCCACAAGATATGCCGAGCCACTTCCAGAAATAACCCTAGAAGCCTTTTTCCGCCCTCCCATCCTTTCAAATACATAATCCTGGTTTAGTTAAGCTGGTTGATCTAGCAAAAGTTTGACCAAATACTGCTTTGTAGTATCCGGTCATCAATACAAATACTGATACTTTCCTTTACTGTTAATGGAGATTGGTTCAGTGAGTACACGTCAGATCCCCAATTCAACTGAATTAGATTTGTTGAGTCCTACATCAAGTCAAGCATTTTTATATTAGAGGGCAACATGGGTTGTATACATCTCAATCAATTAAGGTTAATTTGGTTGCTGTTATTATCATTAATCAATTTTCTACAACCAGCAAACGCCAATTCTGACTTATTCACAAAAGACTTAGAAAATGCTACAACCACCGAGCAAAATAAGTTAAATACAGCAGATGGTAAAAATATCACATTATTCAGTGCAGTCACTCTAACCTTACTTCATAATCCAGAGCTAGCTTCACTAGCCAAGGAAATCAGCGCGCTAGAAGGAGCTACTTTACAAGCAGGGTTATTCCGGAATCCAGAATTGTCATTTAACGTTGAGAATCCCGGCAATATTCAGAAGTTACGTGGCGATGTTAATTCACCGGACTCAGTTGCTCAAGAAGTCGTTCAGCAGCTTACTACAATCAGAATAGGGCAGTTACTCGAATTAGGCGGCAAGCGAATGGCTCGAGTTCAAGCTGCTCAATTAAATGAAGAGTTAGCAGCAAGAGATTATGAATCTAGGCGAATAGATATTATAGCGAGAGTAGCTAATGTGTTTACCGAAGTATTAGCGGGCCAAGAACGACTCAAACTGGCAGAGGAAACTAAACTGCTAGCACAGAATGTAGTCGATAAAGTTATATTAAGAGTACAGGCTGGGAAAGTCCCTCCAATTGAAGAAACGAGAGCTAAAATAAGCCTTTCTACTGCTCGCATTGAATGGGAACAAGCGCAACGCGATTTAGCTTCTGCACGTAAAAGGCTTGCATTAATGTGGGGTAGTACGTTCCCGCAATTTGATCAAGTACTAGGATCTCTTGAGACGTTCACGCCTCCCCCTGATTTCCATCGATTGCAAGAGCTTGTCATGTCTAATCCAATGGCACTCCGAGCCATGAAGAACATTGAGCATCGAAAGGCACTCGCAGAAGTAGAAGAAACTCGCCGCATACCCAATCTCACAGTAAGCGCTGGTATAGTCCATCATGCGCAACTGGGTGGAACTACAGCTGTTGCGGGACTCATGATCCCTTTACCTTTGTTTGATCGCAATCAGGGCAATCTGAAAGAAGCATATGTACGCGTCAATAAAGCTGAAGATGAACGCCAAGCATTAGAACTTCGACTAAAAACTGAGCTAACACAGTCCTATGAATCTTTGACAGCAGCTTGGAATGAAATAAATATTTTGCGCAATGAAATATTACCCGGCGCAATAAGCGCCTTTAATGTAATGCGCAGAGGTTATGAGCTCGGCAAATTTGGCTTATTAGAGTTACTGGACTCACAGCGCGTCCTCTTTCAGAATCAATTACTCTATGTCCGTGCATTAGCAAATTATCAGCGACTTATCAATGATATCGAACGTCTGATCGCAGCCCCAATCGACACCATTTCACCTTCTCTACCCAATGATGCTCAATCTAGCAAAAATCATTAAAGCGCTACCTATTAAAAGGAAAAATTATGAATAAAGCGCGATTAATTCCAGTCTTAATCGTTATTATCGTAGGTATAGTGCTCGGGGGATTGATTCTGATCGTAGATAAGTCTCCAGGAAACTCTCCTGAACAAGCTGTCAATGATAAAAACATTGAACTAGATCTAAATCGATCCAATATCGGCCCACGAGGCGGGAGTTACTTTTCCGACAATGGATTTGGATTGGAGCTCACTATTTTTGAGCAAGGCGTTCCGCCTCAATTCCGAATTTATCTTTATGAAAAAGACAAAGCCCTTCCACCCACCGCCGCAAAAGTATCCATCACACTGTCACGCCTTGGCAGAACGATACAGCTCATTCATTTTTCACCTGAAGCAGATTACTTATTAGGCGATCAAATTATCAATGAGCCACACTCATTTGAACTAGTCATTACCGCCGAACGAAACGGTCAGACAATGCGGTGGAAAATGAGTCAAGTTGAATCTCGTTTAGAAATGACCAATGAGATGCTAAAAACCCTTGGAGTTGAAATTCAAACCGCAGGTCCAGCAACCATTCAGTCCACCCTTAAATTACCGGGTGAGATAGTGCTCAATCCAGACCGAATGGTGCAAGTCGTACCACGCTTACCTGGTGTTGTTGTAGCAGTAAATTTCGAAATTGGGCAAATCGTAAAGAAGGGACAAATACTCGCGGTAATAGAAAGCCAAGTTTTAGCAGATTTACATAGCCAGTATATTGCTGCTCAGAAACGATTAGTGCTTGCTCAAACGGTATATGAAAGGGAAAAATTACTTTGGGAAGAAAAAATTTCAGCCAAACAAGATTACCTAGCGGCGCAACTTGCACTCAATGAAGCCCAAATCGCTTCTGATTTATCATCAGAAAAGTTACGTGCGCTAGGCGTACGAGCCAAAGTCGGTTTACAAGCAAAAGATCTAACCCGGTATGAAATTCTTGCACCGATTTCTGGCCTCATCGTAACAAGAGCAATCGCCCTTGGAGCCGCGCTCAAAGATGATGTAACTATCTTCACTCTTGCTGATATGGCTTCAGTTTGGGCTACGATTACGGTTTATCCAAAGGATTTAAGTTTAATAAAAATTGGGCAGACTGCTTCCATTAAAGCCACTGCTTTTGATGTAGAAGGTAGCGGTATTGTCTCTTATATCTCACCGCTCATCGGAGGACAAACTCGGACTGCCACAGCACGCGTAATTTTAGATAATCACGATGGTCGATGGCATCCTGGAATGTTCGTGAATGTTGAACTTGTTTCCGAAGAGATTGAAGTACCCATTGCCGTTTCAACACAAGCTTTACAAACCTTGCGCGATTGGACAGTCGTTTTTGGTCGCTATGGAAATTATTTGGAAGCAAGGCCATTAGAACTCGGACGCAGTGATGGCAAAATGGTAGAAGTTATCAATGGGCTATCTGTTGGGGAACAATATGCGACAGGAAATAGCTTTGCCATCAAGGCTGATATGGAAAAAGCAGGAGCCAGCCATGACCATTAAGTCAATTTTTCTGGATAGAAAACTCACAAGGAAAAAATATGTTTGAGCGCATTCTACGCCTATCCATTGATCATAGCGGACTAGTTCTGGTTGCTGTATTGGCCATGGCACTATTGGGAATGAATAACTACTTCAAGCTCCCCATTGATGCCGTACCTGATATTACCAATGTACAAGTTCAAATCAATACAACGGCGGCTGGCTATTCTCCATTGGAAGCAGAACAGCGCATTACTTTTCCGATCGAAATGGCCATGTCTGGGTTGCCCAACCTTGAATATACTCGTTCTCTATCGCGTTATGGTTTATCACAAGTTACGGTGATTTTCAAAGACGGAACGGATATCTACCTAGTCCGACAGCTCGTTAGTCAACGCTTACAAGAAATTAGAACAAAGCTACCAATCGGTGTTGTCCCGACCATGGGCCCTATTTCTACGGGTTTAGGTGAAATTTTCATGTGGACAGTTGATGCTGCAGCCAATGCACGCAAAGTCGATGGGACGTTATATACCCTAGCCGATCTACGAGAAATCGAAGACTGGATTATCAAACCACGTATGCGAATGGTAGAAGGAATTACCGAAGTCAATTCAGTTGGCGGTTACGTGAAGCAATTTCATGTAGCACCCTACCCTGAGAAACTGATTTCCTATGGGCTTACCTTGCAGGATATCGTTAGCGCACTTGAACGAAACAATATTAATGCAGGCGCAGGCTACGTCGAAAAAAGTGGGGAACAATACTTAGTTAGAGTACCTGGCCAAGTCGCTAATCTGATCGAAATTGGTGAAATTATTCTCGGCAGCAGTCAAGGTGTGCCAATTCGCATCAAAAATGTAGCAGATGTGTTAATCGGCAAAGAATTACGAACCGGTGCCGCCACACAAAACGGCCACGAGGTCGTGCTGGGAACAGCTCATATGCTCATTGGAGAAAACAGTCGCATCGTTTCACAAGCGGCAGCCGAAAAACTCGCTGAAATCAATCGCAGCTTACCCCCTGGTATTGCTGCTACGCCTGTTTATAATCGCACAACTCTGGTGGACAAAACTATTAACACCGTTTCCAATAATTTGTTGGAAGGTGCTGCACTCGTTATCGTCGTATTGTTTATCGCACTGGGCAACCTCCGCGCCGCACTGATCACCGCTTTAATCATTCCACTTTCCATGTTATTTACCATTAGTGGCATGGTAGCCGGTAATGTCAGTGCAAATCTACTCAGCCTAGGCGCGCTTGATTTTGGCATTATTGTTGACGGTGCAGTCATTATTGTGGAGAACTGTATTCGACGTATAGCACTAGAGCAAAAAAAATTAAGGCGTGAATTAACCACTTCTGAACGCTTTGAGATTGTTTTTGATGCTTCCAAAGAGGTGCGTCGCGCTTTACTTTTTGGGCAGTTAATTATTATGGTGGTCTATTTACCTGTTTTTGCCCTTTCGGGTGTGGAAGGAAAAATGTTCCACCCAATGGCCTTCACTGTTTTATTGGCATTACTCGGGGCTGTTTTTTTGTCAATAACATTTGTGCCCGCTGCAGTAGCATTATTTCTTTCCGGAAAAATGATGGAAAAAGAAGGCACAGCGGTACTTTGGGCTAAGAAACTTTACGCACCAGCTCTCGATAGCGCGATGAACAACAAAGGATTAACCGTGACTATTGCTGTGGTTATCATAACACTCTCTTTATTATTGACTACTCGTATGGGTAGCGAGTTTGTTCCCAATCTCGATGAAGAAGATATCGCCTTGCACGCCATTCGTATTCCCGGAACGAGCCTTAGCACAGCGATTGAAATGCAAAATGAGCTAGAAGAAGCCATTAAACGATTTTCGGAAGTAAAGCGGGTATTTTCTAAAATCGGAACAGCTGAAATCGCCACTGACCCCATGCCGCCCAGTGTTGCAGATATTTTTATCATTATCAAACCTCAATCCGAGTGGTCTGGTAAATATCGCAACAAAGAAGAGCTAATCGCAGCTATGGAAAAAGCCGTACGAGAAGTGCCAGGTAATAATTTTGAGTTTACGCAACCGATACAAATGCGTTTCAACGAATTATTGTCTGGAGTACGCGCCGATGTTGCAGTAAAAGTATTTGGTGACGATCTTGATGTCATGCTGACTACTGCTGAACGAATTGAGAAAATTATTAAAAACATCCCTGGTGCTGCAGATGTAAGAATTGAACAAATTACCGGTTTACCAGTACTCTCAATTCAAATGGATCGAACAAAAATGGCGCGCTATGGCTTGAATGGAAACGACATTCAAGATGCAATCAATATTGCGATTGGCGGCAGAACTGCAGGACTCATTTTCGAGGGTGATCGTCGCTTCGAGCTGCAAGTTCGATTACCCGAAACGATTCGAAGCGATCTCGGATCACTGAAACGTTTACCTATCAAATTACCACCAGTTTTAGTTCCAGCCGTTGGCCAAAATGCGCAACCTGCGCTTGCGCCAATTTACGTAGCCTTAGAGGAAGTAGCCAATATAGAAATTGTCAAGGGGCCCAATCAAATCAGTCGCGAAAACGGAAAACGCCGGGTCGTTATCACTGCAAATGTCCGTGGACGGGATATTGGGAGCTTTGTAATGGAAGCAGAGAAACAGATTATAAAACACATTAAACTTCCTCCAGGATATTGGTTATCTTGGGGAGGGCAATTCGAACAATTAGTTTTAGCTGCAGAACGCCTGCAAATTGTTATTCCGCTTGCGCTTGGTTTCGTATTTTTTCTCTTGTATATAATGCTCAATAGTTTCAGAGACAGTTTGCTCGTTTTCAGCGCCGTACCGCTTGCCATCACAGGTGGTATCGTTGCTCTATGGTTGCGTGATATTCCATTATCAATTTCAGCCGGTGTTGGATTTATTGCTATGTCAGGCGTTGCAGTATTAGATGGATTAGTGTTGATATCATTTATCCGTGATCTCAGACAGCAAGGACTTCCGCTCAATGATGCCATTCGGACAGGATCTCTACTGAGACTTCGTCCTGTTCTTATAACAACTTGGGTTGAGTCGCTTGGCTTCTTACCGATGGCAATTAGCACTAGTACGGGTGCAGAAGTACAAAGAACGCTCGCGACTGTAATGATTGGCAGTACCCTTTCTCAGTCACTCCTTTCGCTTTTGGTGCTGCCCGTACTTTATCAACTTACACATCGCAGTAATCGCAGTTAATTGCGATAACTCGACGATACAAATCTGTCGGTTTTTTTTACATATTCGTTTATTAACTTACTAGAAAGCAAAAGAATATCTTCCCATTCACTTGTTTCTACTTGCTTTACAAAAATATTTTAGCGTATGGCATGTATCTTGCGTATTAATAAAATATAGAATAAAGCTTTAAGTTATCACCTTATAAGTTGTGAAGATGCAGTTTGTTTAAACCCGGCACTGATATTGTAAACATCCAACCTTAAGAGGATTATAAGCCTTTAGAAAACAAAAGAGCTAAGATACTGATTAATCTGTAGGAAATTTGAAATACTCTATCACCCCTTAGTAAGTGCTATAATAACCGGCAAAGGTTATAAATAGTTAGCATTTAATACTTTAATGAGCGTGTAGATCGAATACCTCGATAGCCATTAGGAGTTTCATAAATATGTTTGAAAATCATAGAGATAAAAAAATAGAGCCAGAAAAGAATTTGTTGCTGAATAAGACAGCGCAAACAAGAAGACAATTACTGAAAAAGTCAGCAGCGATACCCGTTATAATGACGCTACATAGTGGTTCGGCACTTGCGAGAAGCAGTAATATCGGAACCCCTATTACTGATATTAATGCGGCTGCTACAGGGGGGCAAAGTGGCGATATTTTATGTGTACATCCCGATAACACCAATGGAGGGCCATTAGGTGATGGTCGCTATGATTTAGGTACTGCTCCAATGGTCAGTGGAAATTATCAAGATCCTGATAATACAGAAAATCAAGCTATAGAGTGTAACACAAGGGGTGGAATTATCATTTCAGCAACGGCCTATGCTTCCTTAAGCGGTAGGGGAATTTTACCCGATTCAAGCACGCTATAAGATCGTTCGTGGAAAAATGTTGGAAAACGCTTGACTATCAGTCCTTAATTATCGAAGAATGGGATAGTGGATTTACCGTTTTTCAACCAGATTCAGGGAGCACTCATTATCTTAATAAAATGAGTGTTCTGATATTAAAATATCTTGAGAATGATAGCCTCGCGCCCTTATCCACAGTGAGAATATGTAATTATCTAGTTACAGAATTTCAGCTACAGCCTGATACTGCTTTTTCTAAGCAAGTCAATAAAACCTTGTATCGCTTTGATGAACTGGGTTTAGTAAAACAAATACCTTAAAGATAAAACAGTTCCTGTGATCATTGAGCAGATTCCGGTTGATCAATTCATAGCTCGGTTATCTCATTCAGGAATTCGGGTCAAACTGGGCCCCGTCAATGTTCAAATCCGAACCAAACTTCCTCAGCTAGCAAAACAACTTCATTTTCTTTACTCCTATTACGACATCGTTGAAAATGAGATCGTCGATATCCACACTCAGATTTTGCCTAAATTCTCATTTAACAACCCTTTTTCCTCATTCATCCGTTTTACTGTCGATGGCCAATCGCCTTTCCCGCCCTTCCCTGCTGATCAAGCATTAGCTGCGTTAGAGTGGGGAATTAATTTGGTTATTGCGATTCGAATCAATCATTTGTTGATGTTTCACTCTGCTGTAGTAGAAAGAAATGGATCGCTGATACTACTTCCAGCCTGTCCAGGTAGTGGAAAAACTACGCTCTGCGCCGCGCTTATTCATAGAGGGTATCGGTTATTCTCGGATGAATTTGGTTTAATGGATCCTCTATCAGATTTCTTCACACCTATACCTCGACTGATGCCACTCAAGAATCAATCTATTCAGGTCATTAGAGATTACTTACCAGAAGCAGTGTTGGGTGAGGAAATTTACAATACGCAGAAAGGCACTATTGCCCATGTTCGCCCCCCTCGCGCCCATATCCAGAAAATAGATCAAGTTGCTAGAGCGAAGTGGATCATCTTTCCAAAATGGGCTGAGAATGCCCCCTTAAAACTGGAGCCTCTTCCACAATCTGAAGCTTTTTTATTACTTGCCAGTAATTCATTTAACTATGAGATTTTAGGTGAGTCTGCATTCAAAGCTGTAACTCGCCTTATTAGAAATTGCCAATGTTACCAGCTTGTTTACTCTGATTTCGAGAGTGTATTAGCTATGCTCAATAAACTTACTGATGACGCTTAACAGATCCAATCACCATCAGCTTTTACTTAATGCGATTATTAATCCAGGCGTATTGGCTCAGTATAACCATTCGGAGTGGGAATTAATATTGCGGTTAGCAAGGAAAGTCAAACTATTAGGCTTTCTCGCTGTGGAATTAGATAAAAGAAAACTATTGGATACAGTCCCGGTACGCGCTGCAAATCAATTACGCTCCAGCTTAATTCGCGCAAGGAAACAGCAACAGCTTGCATTCTGGGAGCTTAACAGAATAAATTGGGCACTTAAGTCTATTCAGGTCCCCATTATTGTGTTGAAAGGAGTTGCTTATCGACTTACTGAATTGCCTACTGCCGAGGGACGTTTTTTCGTCGATCTCGATATTTTGGTTCCCAAAGGTGATCTGGATCAAGTTGAGAAAACGTTATTAAAGGAAGGATGGAAACATCGCGAAATTTCAGCTTATGACGAACATTATTACCGAGCTTGGAGCCATGAAATTCCTGCGCTGATTCATCAAGAAAGAGAAACCGAAATCGATATTCATCATACGATCTCACCAATTACCAGTAAAATTAAAATTGATTCATGCTTGCTTATTGATGCAGCCGTAGTAAGCCAATCAGGCCATAAAATTCTTAACCCCACTGATATGGTTTTACACTGCGCTGTTAATCTATTTCAAAATAATGACTTAGCAGATAATTTACGTGATTTACTTGATTTACATGACCAATTACAATACTTCGCAAGCCAGGACTCAGCATTTTGGGATAAGTTAATAGAACGGGCTAATCAGCTCCGGTTAGCCCGTCCACTTTACTATGGTATGCAATATTCTCGATTGATATTTCAAACAGTCATTCCCGAAAATATAGAACAGCACCTAATTCAGAAACCTTCATTGATTTTGCAGCTCATCATGCAACAATTAGTCCCTTTGGCTTTATTTCCGCTGCATCCTGATAAGGCTTCTAAGCGAGCCCAATTTGCGCGCTTCCTGCTCTATATTCGAAGTCACTGGATTAGGATGCCCTTCTACTTACTCATACCCCATTTGCTATACAAAACATTGTTGCGATTCAAACCAGGGAAATAAACAGCGGTTACTTCACGTATAATTTTACTTCTCTAAAAAGAATAACTGTACAAACCGAATACTCGGTTCATATTAAGATGAGGTATTAAATGCAAAAACAATACAAAATATTTGCAAATCAAATCATTTCGCTATTACTAATACTACTTCCGATTAGCTATCTCCCTCAAGCCCAAGCTTCATGTAGTGGATGCCTTTGCCCCGGAAATCCATGCCATTTATGCCCTTTACCCGCTATGATTAGCGATATCGTTGCTGACAATGACCCAGAAATCTGTAAAAAAATTCGACAGGAGGTACCTCCTATTGATTCACAACCAGGCTCCAACGAATATTTTGCCAGTCTTGATCAATCAACGATGTCTTGTGTAAAGAACGGGGGGGACGTAATTAAAAATACTCGTCGAAGCGAGATATTTCCCTCGCGCTATTACTGTAAACCCTATGTGAGTACTACAAAATAGCACTCGAAGTTACGAGTCGCATAGCTTTGTATACGATGGTGGTTAATTTTTCCAACTAAACCGCTCTAGTAGATTAGTCGACCCTGAAAAACTGCATCAATTGTTATTATGGATCAGCAGTTTCAAAAAGCGGCGTGTTAATAAAGACAAAATCGAGCAATTTGATCTTTTTCCATCAAAGAATTAGCGAAGCCTGCAG